>WNFO01001377.1_pt1 | contig 30852 bp, 24 predicted proteins | sample 5400251 | NCBI WGS metagenome assembly WNFO01 (sample SAMN13153354, study PRJNA577476) | soil metagenome | isolation source: 100 cm saprolite under Madrone tree | place: USA:California | collected 2016-06-14
AGAGGGGTAGCGCCCGGAGAGCATGTCCAGTACGCTGTCAAAAATAGGCCGCGTAAGTCCGGCGTAGGGTGCTGCGCAGCGGATTAGTTCGAAAAGAATTTCTACCGCCCAGTCCTCGATGGAAACCATGGCCACGATTTGCTGCGCAAGCACGTCCAGTGGATTGCGCGGATAGTGAACGGACTCAACCTGTCCCTGGTACATCGCCCGCGTAATGGCCGCGCATGCAACAAGATCTGCGCGGTACTTCGGAAAAATTACGGCAGTGCTCGTGTCTCCGACATTGTGATTTGCTCGGCCCACCCGCTGCATTCCGCTGGCGACCGAAGGCGGTGACTCGATTTGAATCACCAGATCGATCGCGCCCATATCAATCCCAAGTTCCAGCGAAGATGTCGCCACAATGCCGCGTAGCGTCCCCAGCTTCAGCCGGTCTTCAATTTCTTGGCGCTGCGCTACCGCGACGCTTCCGTGATGCGCACGTACCAGGGTTTCGCCGGCAAGTTCATTCACCGCTCCGGAAATGCGCTCCGCCAGCCGGCGGCTGTTTACAAAAATAAGCGTGGAATGATGCGCCCGAATTTGCTCAAGTAGCTTTGGATGAATCGCGCTCCAGATGGACCTTCGAACCGGCCCTTGCGACGCCGGTCCACTGGGCAATTCGTCCAGTTCGGCAAGACGCGCCATGTCTTCAACTGGAACTTCTACCCGCAGGTCGAGCCGCTTAGGCTCGCTCGCATCCACGATGGTGACCGGCCGATAAACGGGCATAGCTGTCGCAGATTCGAATTCAGAAAGCGCATCCTCGGCCATAGCGTTCGCCGGCTGTTCGGATTCGTTGACTTCGTGCGGTTCTGTCGAATCCCGGGTAGTGCCTGTTCCGCCCGCTGTCTTCGCAGGCGTATTCCTTCCCGAATTACTTTCGCCGCGGGACCGCTTGGCGCCGCCCAGGAATCGCGCTACTTCTTCCAGCGGTCGTTGTGTGGCAGACAGAGCAATGCGCTGCAGCGGTCGGCCAACCAGATGTTCCAAGCGCTCGATCGATAAAGCCAGATGCGAACCGCGCTTGGTCGGAACAATCGCATGAATTTCGTCGATCACCACAACTTCGACCGCGCGCAGAGAATCGCGCGCGTTTGAGGTCAGCAGCAGGTACAAAGATTCCGGCGTGGTAATTAAGATGTCGGCTGGGTGGCGCTGAAAGTGGGCCCGCTCCTTGGGCTGGGTGTCCCCGGTTCGAATGAAAACGGTTGGCTGATGAAATTCCGTACCGCGACGTTGCGCGGCATGCGCAATGCCCACGAGTGGCGCACGCAAATTGCGTTCAACGTCCAGCGCGAGCGCTTTAATCGGCGAGATGTATACCACACGGCAGCGCGCAGACTTAGCGGGTACTGCGCTAAACATGATGCGATTGATACACCACAAGAATGCAGCAAGAGTCTTGCCGGTTCCCGTGGGAGCGAGGATCAGAGTGGATTCATTGCGTGCAATCGCCGGCCAGCCAGCGCTTTGCGGCCGCGTGGGCGCTGCAAATACCGATTCGAACCAATCGCGCACCGCGGGATGAAAAAAGTCGAGCGCGCGGGACGATTGCTCCGTAAACGCGGGTTTGGTGTTCTTCGGCACGTCGACCAGCCAAAATCCCTTTCTGCTGCTAAGTAATAAGATGCCGCCACCACAAATTCGAATATAGACAAGGCGGAAACTCGAACGCTACTAGAAATTAACGGAGGCACTTTTGATTGATGGGCGCCAATTCTCATGCGGTTTGGAAGAGAAATGTGTCTTTGCGATCGAGTTGAAGAACGGCGGTTGGCACGGGGACCTGCAAGACGGCAGTGAATTGAAGTTCATCAGACGACGAACCGAAGGCAGCCGTGTGAAGTCATCAAAGTCCCGAGCCGGCAATCCTCAGAGTGAAAGCATGATCTCCGGGAAGTTTCGCGGGAAGGGCAACATTTGTGTTCGCACCCTGAGCAGACCAGGAGAGCGGCTCGGTTTGACCGAGGATCGTGATTTTCGCGCTGGAGTTCGGAGAAAAAGATTGGATCGTGATGGAGGAAGATTTTGGCTGACCGAGCAGGATCGCGTAAATCACGGAGTCTTTGCGAGTGAAGCGTATGTCGGTTCCATCGGTGGTAGCGCCGCTAGCGCGAGTCCATGGAGTGGTCGCATAGATGGCTTCACCATTTTGATGAAGCCAATTGCCGAGGGCTTGCAGCCTGCTCAATTGGACGGGCGGGATCGTTCCGTCGGCCTCGGGTCCAACATCGAGAAGCAGGTTGCCGTTCTTACTGACGATATCCACCAAGAGATAGATAAGGTCTTTAGCAGCAATCGTTTCAGCTTCCCCCTCGGCGCGGTTGTAGCCAAAAGAGCGGCCCAGGCCGCGACATTCTTCCCATTTTACCGGGCTGATTTTGTCCAAGGTCTCATATTCAGGTGACTTGAAATCGGAATGTTTCACGCCGAAGCGGTCGTCGACCACTCCATCGGGAACGGAGTTGTAGTAGTCGGCCATGATTTCGAGCGGGTGACCTGACCTGGGATAGTCGATGTCATTCCAGAGGACCGAGGGGTGATAGCGATTGATGAGTTCGCGCATCTGTGCGTCAACGTATGCGCCGTAGGCAGCGCTTTGCGGTTTGACCGATTGGTAGTCCGCTGCGACGCGGATTGGCCCGTGCACGAACGTCCAGTCGTAGCCGCCGGAATAATATAAACCCATGCGCAAGTCTTGCTTACGGACCGCCGCAGCCAGTCCACCCACTATGTCGCGTGTGGCGTGCTGTCGGTCGGCAGGCAGCGATGGATTCGGAATCGCGCTGGGCCAGAGCGTGAAACCGTCATGATGCTTGGAAGTGAGGACAACATATTTAGCGCCTGCCTGTTGGAAGATCGTTGCCCACGCGTCCGGATCCCATTTTTTGATCTGGTCGTCAAATGTTGGCGCAAAGTTGTAGTAGTCGTAATTGGCCCCGTAATGCTCACGGTGGTAGGCCTGAGTCGGTGACCCGTCGAGGCGCATAGAGTTCAAGTACCACTCCGCGTAGGGGTTGTTGGTGATGTAATCCGTGGACGCAAAATCGTGATTGGGGTGGACCAGCGGCGCCCAACCCGGTACCGAGTAAAGTCCCCAGTGAACGAAGATGCCTAGTTTTGCGTCGGCATACCATTGGGGGAGCGGGTGCTGATTCAGCGATTCGATGGTGGGATCGTAATGTGTTGGAGGAGCTGCGAGCAATGCAAGCGCGGCGAAAACGATTGCGACCAAGAGCGGCGAAACGATTGACGAGATGCGAAAAAACCTAAAGGGAAGCCGAGTTATTTGGGACACTGTTCGCGCTGGTGAGGGTGCAGGCGTCATCGCAGTTACTCCAACCGGAGAGGTTAGCCAAGATTTGGCGTTCCGGTCAATTCGATTTCGTTGCTAGGAAGAGCTGAACAGCCTGTGCAGGGCGAATCGAAGAAAAGGACAGTCCGAGTCGAGTGTCCGGGCAGGTCACTGCGCAATCGGGTGCGCGCCGACCAGGAAGTCGTCAGCGCGAATAGATGGATAGCTACGAAATGCGGATTAGCTGCGCGATAAGAGGAAGAAGGTTGACGATGGGGTTCGAACTGCTGATAATCCAGAACGAAAAGCGCTCATATAACCGATCATCGTCATAACTTTGTCTCGACTGAATCCATCATTGGCAAGAATCGAATGACGGGTGTGTGACAGCCGGTGTAAACGGGGAACCAATTGGAGCTGGGACTTCAAGGAAAAGTGATCGTTGTCACCGGCGGTGCGCGAGGAATTGGGGCGGCGATCGCCCAGGCGTGCCAGGACGAAGGCGCAATCCCCGTGGTTGTGGATCGGGAAATCGAAACCGAAGAATGCCGGCAACTTGTTTCACGAAAAACCGAATTTGACGCGGGACTGATCACAGCAGAGTTGTCAATTCCTAAGGAATGTTCGACCGCGATCAGTGCGGTGATCACAAAATTTGGCAGAATCGATGGCGTCGTCAATAATGCGGGCCGCAACGACAAAGTAGGTCTGGAGAATGGTAGTCCGGATGAATACGTCGCTTCGTTGAGCCGCAATCTCGTGCATTACTACAGCGTGGCGCACTATGCGCTGCCACATCTCAAGTTGAGCGGCGGCGGAATCGTCAACATCGCTTCGAAGGTGGCGGTCTCGGGACAAGGTGGTACGTCTGGATATGCTTCCGCCAAGGGTGCGATTATGGCGCTCACCCGGGAGTGGGCAGCAGAGTTGCTGCCGTATGGAATTCGCGTCAATGCCGTAGTGCCCGCTGAAGTGATGACGCCACTTTACCGGACGTGGCTCTCTACTTTTCCTGAACCGGAAGAGAAACTAAAGAGTATCCTTTCAAGAATTCCGCTGGAGAAGCGGATGACTACGGCGCAGGAAATTGCTGCGACGGTTGTGTTCTTATTGTCGGCCAAGGCGGGACACACGACGGGCCAGCATTTATTTGTTGATGGCGGGTACGTGCATTTGGATCGAATTCTGCCGTAAGCGTATGTGTGGTGACTATGAAGCGTTACGGGCAGGTGTTAAAACTGAAGCCGGAAGCAACCGCGAGCTACAAAAAGTATCACGAGGCGGTCTGGCCCGAAGTTCTCGCTGCGATATCGCGCTGCAATATTCGCAATTACTCGATCTATTTAAAAGACGATCTGCTGTTTGCGTACTTCGAATACCACGGGAGCGACTATCGAGCGGACATGGCAAAGATTGCAGCGGACGCCAAGACGAAAGAATGGTGGGCCATCATGATGCCAATGCAGGAACCACTTAGCAGCCGCGCGGAGGGCGAGTGGTGGGCGGCGATGGAAGAAGTATTTCATACGGATTGATCGGCGATGCTGCGCTCTGAGTTTACGATGCGGTTGTTTTCTGATTTAATCCCGATGAAACGCCACAGACCGGGGCTGAGGCTGTGCACGACCGCGTCGCAGGCCGCCTCCGCAACGTCATTGAACCAAACCCGAAAGCAGACCGAGTAAAAGCTACACAGTTAATCCTGGGGCAGTCCATATTTTTGTGTATGGGCTTGCGCTCTACGGAAGGCGATTATCTTTTGAAAACTGAGAACCGCTATAAGGCGCCCAGCAGGGAAATACTCAGTTACCGATTGGAAGTATGAAGTGACGCAGGAGATGGCCGAAACACACGGATTTTGTCTTCGTCAGGCCCAGGATTCGAACGTAAGTGTTCAAATCGGGAAGGCCGGCCCTTGGGACAAAAACTGAACATGCTCGAGAGTAAACCAAAAGCTACTCATTCGAACCAGCCCGGGAAATTGAGCATGACTCGCCTCATCCGGCCGCACTGGAAGGCGTTGACTCTGGCGTTCGTCGCAGTGTTGGGCGAGACATTCAGTGACGTTCTGGAACCGTGGCCGATCAAGGTCGTAATCGACAACATTCTGCAATCGAAGAAATTGCCGGGCTGGATGCGAGGATTCGTTACTTCAGCGTTCGGGAACGATCAGCTGGCCATCTTGAACTTTGCGATTGCAGCGGTTGCCGCAATTGCCGTCATCGGCGCAATCAGTTCCTATACAGAAAAATATCTGACCACCAGCGTCAGCCAGTGGGTCACGCACGATCTGCGCCGCACGCTTTACAACCACATTCAAAGGATGTCATTGGCGGAACATGACCACGCGCAAACAGGTGACTTGATCAGCAGGGTGACCAGCGATATTGGCGCCGTGCAGGATTTCATCAACTCTGCATTTCTCGGCATGATCGTCAATGTGTTGACGCTATTCGGGATGATCGGAGTGATGCTGTACGTGAACTGGCGCTTCACGCTGATTGCACTCTCCATTGCGCCGGTACTTTTTGTACTGGTGTATTCATTCACGCGGCGAATCAAGAAAGCCTCGCGTCAAGTGCGGAAGAAAGAGAGCGAACTTGTCTCGGTGGTGCAGGAAGTTTTGACTTCGGTTCGAGTGGTCAAGGCGTTCGCACGCGAAGATTTCGAAGTGTCGCGCTTCGAATCGCAAAGTCTGGAAAATGTGGAAACCGCGCTCGAAGCGCGCAGCCTGAAAGCCAAGCTGGCGCCAATTGTCGATGTCATGGTTTCCATCGGGACATGCCTGGTGCTGGGATACGGCGCTCGTTTGGCGCTCCGCGGTGAATTAAGCGCAGGCGTGCTGATCGTCTTTCTTTTGTATTTGGGCAAGATGTACAAGCCGATGCGGGAACTATCCAAGATGACCGACTCGGTTTCCAAAGCCATCGTTGGGTATGAACGCATTCAGGAAGTGCTAGAAATCGAAGCGCGGGTAACGGATTCTCCGCGTGCCAAGCGGGCTCCGCGTTTTAAGGGAAAAATTGAGTTTGAGCACGTCACCTTTGCTTACGACGGCCAGCCACCGGTCCTGAAAGATGTAAGTTTCACGATTGAGGCCGGACAAGTGGCGGCGATCGTCGGGCCATCCGGAACCGGAAAGACGACGATCATCAGTCTTATACCGCGTTTTTATGATCCGCAATCAGGAACCATAAAAATCGATGGAACGGACATTCGTCAGTACACGCTGAAGTCACTACGCGAACAAATAAGTTTTGTGTTGCAAGATACGCTGCTGTTTCGCGCGAGTGTGTGGGACAACATAGCCTACGGCAAACCGGATGCGACCCCAGAGCAGATTGTGAGTGCGACAAAAGACGCCAACGCGCACGAATTCATTGAGAAGATGCCGGAAGGTTACGACACCATCGTCGGTGAGCGCGGGGCTACGCTTTCCGGCGGCCAGCGACAGCGTATTGCGATTGCGCGAGCGGTTATTCGCGCCACTCCCATTCTGATTCTTGATGAGCCCACGACGGGCCTCGACTCTACGTCCGAGCAGGCGGTCCTGGAAGCGCTGGACCGCTTGATGAAGGGCAAGACCTCCATCGTCGTCGCGCACCATTTAAATTCGATTCGCCAGGCCGACGTGGTGTTTGTCATTAAGGATTCCGAGCTGGCGGAACAAGGCACGCACGATGAATTGATGGCAGCCGAAGGCATTTACTCGGAGCTGTTCAAGACCCAGAGTTCGGAGAGTGCCGGAGAACTGACAGAGCCAACGACTGCCACATGATTTTGTGTGAAAAGGCCGATTAAGAATGAGACAGACGCAACGATTGAAAATTGTATCGGCGGTGCTGCCAGTGGTGCTCATCTTCGGCATTCTGCCTCCGACACAAGTCCAGAAGCACATAAAGCAAAAACCTAAGGAGGGGAAGTCCGATATTCCCGCGGTCATTTGGCGCGATCCCGGAAATATTTCAACGCTGAATCTGGTTTATGGTGCAGGTGGCAGAGAACATGCACCGGACCCCAACGGTCGGTACACATTCGAGGATGAGGACATGAACGGGACGAGTCCGAAGTTTTATGTGAAGGATTCGAATGGGGTGCGGTGGCAAATCAAATTGGGCGCAGAGCCGGAATCCGAAACAGCGGCTACACGATTGGTGTGGGCCGCGGGTTACTTTGTCGACGAGGACTACTACCTGGCGGAGGTGAAAGTTGAAGGGCTTCCGGAACTTCGTCGGGGGCAACGTTTTGTAGTCAATGGTGATCTAGTTCGAGGGGTACGCCTTAAACGAAAAGACAAAAAGATTGAGAAAAGTGGAAATTGGGATTGGTTTAAAAACCCCTTCATCGGCACGCGGGAACTGAACGGGCTGCGGGTGATGATGGCATTGATCAACAACTGGGACTTAAAAGAGGTAAACAACCGGGTGTACAAAGTCGATGGCGAACAACATTACGTGGTAAGCGATTTGGGGGCGACATTTGGCAAGACCGGAAACAGTATCAGCCGCTCGAAAAGCGACCCGGAAGGATACATGAAGACAAAATTCATCGACAAAGTGACCGATGATGAAGTTGATTTCGAAATGCGCAGCCGGCCATTTTTGCCCACCGTGGTAAATGTGCCCAACTACAAGCAGCGAACCAAGATGCAAGAAATCTCCAAGAATATTCCTCGCGCAGATGCCAAGTGGCTGGGACATTTGCTCGGGCAACTTACTGCGCAGCAGATTCGCGACTGCTTCCGAACTGCTGGCTACCCCCCCGAGGAGGTAAATCGTTACGCGAGCGAAGTACAAAAGCGCATCGGGGAACTGAACGCGCTGTAAGGAGCAAGCCGGCGACGGTAGGGAGGCGCAAATCGGCGATGCCTACGGCAGGCGACAGCGAATAAGGGGAACTCAGGATGAAATTGATCATTGAGCCGGACGATGGCGCGGCGCCTCTTCATGCAGCGCTGAAGAGCGCCAGGAAAACACTGGAGATTGCGATTTTTCGCTTCGACCGAAGCGACATAGCGGCGCTTCTGAAAGCGGCTGTTGCCGACGGTGTGAAGGTTACGGCGCTGGTCGCGGACATGAACCGTGGCGGCGAGAAAAACTTGCGCGAACTCGAGAAACGATTTCTGGAAAGCGGGATTACGGTTGCGCGTACCGCCGACGATCTGATCCGTTATCACGACAAATATTTCATTATAGATAGGCGGGTTCTGGTGGTGCTTTCGTTTAACTTCACCCACCTGGATATCGAACACAGCCGCGGATTCGGAATCATCACCAAGAATAAAGTGCTGATTCAGGAAGCCGCGCAGTTGTTCGACGCCGATTGTACGCGGCGCGCCTATGTTACGGGCGCGGATAATTTCGTAGTGAGCCCCGCAAACTCGCGCAAAGTGCTGCGCAGCTTCCTCAAAAGGGCGAAGAAGCAACTGCTCATCTACGATCCGCAGGTTTCCGACAAAGAAATGATCCGCGTGTTGCAGGAACGAAGCAAAGCGGGAGTTGACGTCCGGATCATCGGAAAAATCAGCGGGCGCTCAGGGGTTATCGCCCAAAAACTTACCAGGATGCGTTTGCATACCCGCACGATCATCCGTGATGGACGCCAGGCGTTTGTCGGAAGCCAGAGCTTGCGCCCGGCAGAATTGGATTCACGCCGCGAACTGGGGTTGATAGTGCGCGATTCGAAAATTGTCAAGAAGCTGCTGGCCACCTTCGAATCTGATTGGAGCACCATGAACGCAGCCACTTTTAAAAAGGATGCGCAAGCGGAAGAAGGGCAGGAAGTAAGCAAGAACGAGACGGAGAAAGCGCTGGCAGTCCTGGTCGAAGAGTTACATCCGCTTTCGGCCACAGTGACGAGGGCCGTGAAAAAAGTTGCGGCGCAAACGGGCGGAGAAATGTTGCCGGACAAGGTGGTCAAATCAACGGTGAAAAAAGTTGTGAAGAAAGCTGTAAAACAAGCGGTGCGGGCGGCGGCGCGGGACGCCAGAAAAACGCATGGTTGAGGGGCACAACGTTGAGCGATTCGGTTAAGAAGCGCAGCTTATGACGACGAAACGAAGACTCGAATATCTGCTGAATTTAGCGATGCTGGGAATTGTTCTGGCGACGGTGGGGGCAAAGCTCGGCACAGGACAGGCTGCGGTTTCGCCGTCGAAAGAGGCGAAAAACGCGGCCGGCTTCAAGGAATTTATGGACCGGGTGCAGGCCTACGTCAACCTGCACCAGTCGATCGAATCCTCTTTGCCGGCGCTAAAGCCCACGGATCAGCCTGAAAAGATCGCCAATCATCAGCAAGCGCTGGCGCAAAAGATTCGCGAAGCGAGACGGCACGCCAGGCGCGGAGACATCTTTTCCGAAGAAGCGCGGAAAGCGTTTCGCCGTACGGTGCATGAGGAATTCGGAGGCCCGCATGGCCATGGTGCTCGCACAACAATCCGGCAAGGCGAACCTCTCAAAACGATTCGTTTACACGTGAATGAACCGTATCCGGATGGCGTGCCACACACAACTTTACCGCCCACTTTGCTGCTTAAATTTCCCCAATTGCCCGATCAGGTGGCGTACCGGATTGTGGTCCGCGATCTGATCCTTCTGGACGCGGAAGCGAACCTGGTGATCGACAGAATTCCTGATATTTTTCCTGAAGCCATATAAGGCCCGTTGAACGCATGCGCAGACCACGTATTTTCATTCTTGCCTTTGTAAGCTTGATGGTCTTCTGCGTGCGCGCGGACGAATTCAAATTTCCGCTCAAGTCAGGCTCAGTCAGGTTTGCGGCGATCGGTGACATGGGAACCGGAGGGTCTCCGCAATACGAAGTGGCGGAACGAATGAATACCGTACGACAAGAGTTTCCTTTCGACTTTGTGATTATGCTCGGCGACAACATTTATGGGGGAAGCAGCCCGAAGGATTTTGAAAGAAAATTTGAACGGCCATACAAGGCGCTGCTTGATTCCAGCGTGAAGTTCTACGCGTCGTTAGGCAATCACGATAATCCGAACGAGCGTTTCTATAAGCTTTTCAACATGAACGGATCGAACTACTACACTTTTAAGAAAGGCAATGTGCGCTTCTTTGCGCTCGACAGTAACTACATGGACGCCAAGCAACTGGCATGGCTGGAAAAGGAGCTGCAGGATTCCGGCGCTAGCGATTGGAAGATATGTTTCTTTCATCATCCACTTTATTCGTCTGGAAAAACGCATGGATCCTCAATTGAGTTGCGGTCGTTGATTGAGCCGTTGTTTATCAAGTACGGAGTGGACGTGGTATTTTCCGGCCACGATCACGTTTATGAGCGCGTAAAACCCGAGAAGGGAATTTATTACTTCACTGAAGGCTCGTCGGGGCAGTTGCGCGCAGATGGCCTGGCGCAGACTGGGATAACAGACCGGGGATTCGCCAGTGATCGCACCTTCATGCTGGTTGAGGTTGCCGGCGATGTGCTGTATTTCGAGACACTATCGCGGGGAGGCGCGGTCGTGGACTCTGGCGAGCTACGGCGGCCGGTCCATGCTTCGGAACCGGTAGGGCAGAACAAATGAGGCCTTAACGAGGGGTCGCGTTTGGGAACCGGCTTTTTATTGCCGTGGGCATCGACGAGCATTCCTTGTTCCAAAGCTGCATTTTCTTGATCGTTTATTCTTTTCTGAGCCGGGCAACCCTACCATTAACAATTCTGGTTAATCCGCACTTCCCCCGATTTGCGGCAGGTACTGGCCGCGAGACCATAAAAAGCAATCTCAGCAAAGGAGATAAGCCGTGGACCTACTTTGGACCGTAGCGGTAATTCTGGCAGTTTTGTGGCTTCTCGGAATGGTCACGTCCTACACGCTTGGAGGTTTCATACACCTCCTTCTGGTAGTCGCGATCGTGGCGGTATTAATTCGGGTGATCCAAGGCCGTCGGGTCGTCTAATCCGTAGTCGCGGTATTTATGGGGCAACGGGCAGCTTTTCTGTGGCCCGTTGCTTCTGGTGAAGGGGTATTTAACTGGCCTTGCGAGCGCCGGCCAGCAAATTCCGTGACTTCGATTTACGGCGCTGCTTTTCGTCGCTGCGTGAAGAGCTGGCCGCCAGACTCTTCTTTAGCGCCGTCATCATATCGATCACCGGCGCTTTCTTTGGATGCTGCTCTCCGATTTCGACACTCTTTCCGTGTTGCTTGGCTTCAATCAATTTCTTCAGCTTCTCTTGAAATTCATTGTGATACTGCTTCGGTTTGAATGGTTCCGTCAAGCTTTCAATGAGCTGCTCTGTCAACTTCACTTCCTGCGGTTTTAGATTCGTCGATTCAAAAACTCCATACTCAGGCAATTGCCGAATCTCATTAGCGAAATACATGGTGTGAAGCAACAGACCATGCTGGTAGGGGCGAAGGAAAACCGTGTAGTCCCTCTGGTGCATCAGCAATGTGCCGATGCCGACGGTCCCAGTGTCCTCCAAGGCTTTAGTCAACAGCTGATAGGCCTTTTTTCCGCTGTCCTCGGCCATACAGAAATAGGATGAGTCAAAGAAAATCGGATCGATTTCCTTCAGCTTTGTGAACGCCACGATTTCCAGAGTCCGCGAAGAAGGGGCAGCAAGTTTCTTGATTTCCTTATCTACCATAAGAACGTACTGCCCCTCATCAAATTCGTAGCCCTTGACGATCTCGTTTCGCTCCACGAACCGGTTGCAGTGCGGGCAAAAAAGCGGCTGGCGCACGCGCGTATTGCACGCCTTGTGAATTTGGTGCAGATAAGTGCGCTCGCTGCGGGCTGCCGCGTACAGCCGCACAGGAATCGAAACCAGACTCAGAACGATGGTGCCCTTCCAAACAGAAGTTGCCATGGGGAAACCTCATCGCGATTGTCGCCGTGCCGACTATGACCGCCACATCAGGTGATGCCATTATGCCCAGAGAATAATGTTTGTAGGAACGCTTATCAGGATTGCGCTTTAAGCGGCAGGTCGCCAATACTCGTTAAATGGACTCTTTGCGCGAATATCGCCGAAAAAGGCCTAAGGGCGCCAGCCCTGAGCCGCGTGGCGGAACTCCAACCAGTGGTCACAACTCGTTCGTGATTCAACGCCACGATGCAACTCGCCTGCACTACGACTTTCGCTTGGAAATGGTCGGCGTATTGAAGTCCTGGGCCGTGCCCAAAGGGCCTTCGCTTGATCCATCGGTTAAGCGTCTCGCGATTCAAGTCGAAGATCATCCGCTCGATTACGGCGGGTTTGAAGGCACCATTCCGAAAGGGAATTACGGCGCAGGTGAAGTCATTCTTTGGGACAAAGGCACCTATACCAGCGAAGGCAATCTGTCGGCGGAGGAGCAATTGCGAAAAGGCGATCTAAAAATCGTTTTACATGGACAGAAGCTCAACGGACGCTTCGTTCTCGTCAAGCTGAAGAACTCCCGCAAGCAAAACGAATGGCTGCTAATTAAACATCGCGATGAATACGTTCGAACCGATTGGGACATCGAGGAACACGGGACGTCGGTGAAGAGTGGAAAATTGCCGGCTCCGCCACGGCATGGCCATCGTAAAGGTACGACCGCCACATTTTCCAGCGGTGTAGAGAATCTCACCAATGCCCGAAAATCTCCGACGCCTGCCCAAGGCAGTCTACATCCGGCACTGGCATCGCTAAGCGAAAAACCATTTTCGAGCGACGACTGGCTGTTTGAAATCAAATGGGACGGAATTCGAGCGCTTGCCGTTGTGGACGATGGCACGACCAAGCTGATATCCCGTTCGGCGAGGTCCATTTCCTCCGAGTATCCCGAATTTCGTGATCTAGCGGAGCACATCCGTGCGCGGACAGCCGTACTCGACGGAGAAATCGTCGTATTGGACGACAAAGGCCGCAGCAGTTTTCAACGGCTGCAAGGGCGCTTCGGCGTGGAGAATCCGTCGGAAAAACTGCAGGCCCAACTTCCCGTCACCTACTATTTTTTCGACGTTTTGTATTGTGACGGCTACGACCTGCGGCGTTCGCCTCTCATCGAACGCAAGCAGCTGCTGCAGCAACTGGTGGTCACGAACGAACGCATCAGAATCTCGGATCATCAAATTGGAAACGGTGTCGAGCTCTTCGAAGCGGCCATCAGCAACGGCCTGGAGGGTTTGGTCGCCAAGCGTATGGCGAGCCCGTACCCCGAAGGCAGAACTTCTGATTGGCTCAAATTTAAGTCGGTGAAGGAAGTGGATGCGGTCGTCTGCGGCTGGACTGATCCGCGTGGCGGCCGGCAATATTTTGGCAGCCTTTTAGTGGGCCTGTACGAGAAATCCGCACTACGATTCATCGGGGGAGTTGGCACCGGCTTTCCAAACACGCTCGAACGAGAGCTATATGAAAAGTTACAGCAGATCCCAGCCAAGAAGTGCCCGTTCACGCCAGTCCCACAAACGCGCGAGCGCGCTCATTGGGTTCAGCCAAAAATAGTTGCAAGGGTCGGCTACGCGGAGTGGACCTCAGACAATCACTTGCGGCAGCCCAGATTCCTTGGATTGCAGCCGGATCGCGATCCGCGTGAAAGCACTTTCGCAAAGGAAACAAAGACCAGTACTGTCGCGCCGGATCCGACAAAACCTGGCAAGCCCACACCATCTGCAACCGTAAAGACAAAAAAGTCCGTATTCGCGCAGTCTGCAACTTCAATTATCAAGACTCTCGAACAACCGCATAAAGAACAAGTACGAGCCGAAATTGGCGGGCGTGAATTAACGCTCACACATTTGAATAAGATTTATTTTCCAAAGGCCGGCTTTACCAAGCGCGACGTCCTCGTGTACTACGCTACCGTCAGTCCTTTTTTGCTGCCATTTCTAAAACATCGCCCGCTCGTGCTTCATCGCTATCCGAACGGTATTGCAGGTGGCGCCTTTTATCAGAAAGAAGCCGGAGAGTATATTCCTCAATGGATTCGCACCGTAGCGATCTTTTCGGAAACAAAAAAACGCGATGTCCCTTATTTTCTGATCGACGACCTCGCATCGCTTTTGTACCTGACCAATCTTGGATGTATCGAGCACAACCCATTTTCGGCCCGTGAAGATGATCTGGATCAGCCGGACTACATGTTTGTCGATCTCGACCCGACCGAGGGCACAGCATTCAGCCGGGTGGTTCTTGCGGCAAAAGTCATCGGCGAGGTCCTCCAACAGGCAGGCGTTGAATTCTTTACAAAGACTTCTGGCGCCTCCGGTTTACACATGTACATTCCGATTGCCCGCAAGTACGGATTCGATCAGGTGCGTGCACTCCTCGAAATTATCACTCGACTTGCCGTTGATCGCGAAAAAGGGCTGCTGACCAGAATTCATCGTGTTCAAGACCGGCCAAAAAATTCAATCTTCGTGGACGTTCGCCAAAATGCTTACGGGCAATCCCTCGCTTCAGTCTTCTCCGTCCGGCCGCGAGAAGGCGCTCCGGTCTCCACTCCGCTGGCCTGGAACGAACTGAAGCCAGATCTGAAGCCGGAAATGTGGAATATCCGTACTGTCTTAGCCGATCTGCCGCGCCGGTCGAAATTATGGGGAAAATTCTTCGATCACGGTCAGACACTGGAAAGCGCTCTGGAAGCGCTGGACCGATCACGCGTGGCCTGACCAACGGTGTTGCACGCCGCAATGGATTTTGGATTTATCGCCGAGCAATGATATGCCTAATTCAACTGCCGCGAAGCCAGCCTTCGCTGAGCCAAAATCCGTCCCCATCGAAAAACTATTGACTCAATTGGGCCCGGGACTGGTTACCGGAGCGGCCGACGATGATCCCAGTGGAATAGCTACCTATTCGCAAGCCGGCGCACAATTTGGCTTCGCCATGTTGTGGATCATGTTGTTTTCTTTTCCGCTTATGGCGGCAATTCAGGAAATTTGCGCACGCCTGGGACGAATTACGGGATTGGGAGTCGCCGCGAACCTGGCGAAGTGCTACCCGCAAATCGTGGTCCGTTTCTTGGTCCTACTGCTGTGCCTGGCCAACATTTTCAATCTGGGCGCAGACGTTTCCGCGATGGCCGCCGCCGTTCAACTTCTGGCAGGCGGAATTGCTGCCGCGTATGCCTTGATGTTCGGCGCCGTTTCACTTTTGTTGCAGATCTACGTGCCCTATCGCCAGTACGCCCGCTATTTAAAGTGGCTGACATGGAGTCTTTTCGCATACGTAATCACAGCATTCGTCGTCCACATACCGTGGGCGCATGCGCTGAAGGCAACCGTGATTCCCTCAATTTCGTTTGAGCCCGACTATTTGATGGCTTTCATCGCCGTACTCGGCACCACGATCAGTCCATATTTGTTTTTTTGGCAAGCTTCGCAGGAAGTGGAAGAAGTGAAGGTCAATGCGCATGAATATACACTCAAGAAGAAACCCTTTCAGGCCTTCAACCAATTTCGCCGAATTGCATTTGACACCCGTATCGGCATGGCCTTCTCAAATATCGTTGCCTTTTTTATTATTCTTACTACCGCTGCCACTCTGCACAGCGCCGACCCAGCCGCTGCAAATCACATTCGCACCGCAGCCGACGCGGCCAAAGCGCTGCAGCCGCTCGCAGGCCATTTCGCGTTCCTCCTATTTGCTTTTGGTATCGTAGGCACCGGAATGCTGGCGATTCCGGTACTGGCCGGTTCGGCAGCCTACGCGGTTTCCGAAACCTTCGGCTGGCGAGCAAGCCTGGAAAGCAAACCACATCGAGCGCAAAAATTTTATGCAGTCATTGCGGCGGCAACGCTTCTAGGAGTCTGTCTGGCACTCATCGGCCTCGATCCCATTCGCGCACTTTTTCTCTCAGCGTTAATCAACGGACTCGTTGCCGTGCCGCTGATGGTCCTCTTGATGATGATCTCCGCGAAGCCGGCAATCGTTGGCGATTTTCATTTGCCGCTGCACCTGCGGATCGTTGGGTGGGTGGCTACTGCATTGATGGCTGTGGGATCGATTAGCTTTTTCATCAGCTCCGCGTACCAAGCGCTGCACCGCTAGTCTTGGCATAAGCGAAAAATAATCGCCGACCCTCCAGTGGCCAAACCATGAATTTGAGCCCCATACATGAACGTCAGCTGATTTTTACAGGATGTAGCCCATCGCTCATACCGCTCGAACGGAAGTAGCCTCAGCCTTATGCTGGCCCAACTCTACCGGCGGACCGATGGCTAAATCAAAGTCCTGATCCGCGTGGGTCAACGGAAATCCGTCGCCGCGACGGCATCGAGGCAAGCCACCGCCCAGCCACAAGCCAGCTCCGCTCTATAGCAGCAAAGGACATACATCGAGGAGAGAAAATGGCCAGATACGGAAAAGCAGCACAAAAATCAGTAAAGAGCGCAATGGATCGGCGAAAGCATGGAACCCTAAAATCGGGAAAGGGCGGAAAAGGAGGTCGCGTGAAAAGTCGAAAGCAAGCTATTGCGATCGGACTTTCCGAAGCCCGCAAGAAGGGCGCCAAGGTACCGAAGAAAAAATCCAGCTAGTGCCGGTGAACGGACCCGATGAGGTGCACTCTTTGTGATCCACCGTCGAATGTGGAGTACGAAAGACTAGCCGCGATTCGGCGGTTCGAACGGAAGAGTGTCTTTCATCACTGAAGTTGTCACAGAAACTTCAGAAAGAGGCATCGAAATGACGATTCTCCGTGCCAAACGCAATCGCAGGAAACGCAAGGGAATAATCAGAAGAGGCGGTCCCGAAGACGGAGGCGCCAGTTCAGAAACGAACTTCAAGGGGCCGAACGTTAATAAGCGTCATCGCAAACCGGACGAAATTTACGGCGACACATCGATACCGGACTCGGCGCGCAAAGAGTGATCGCCCTAACGTTGCCCGTCCAGCCTCATTTGTTGACGGGCAAATCATTGGGAGCTAGCATGCCGGTGCGCTCGTCGCGAGTGCGAACTTCATGTCAACGCTTCCGACAGATTATCTGCGGCACGGCGCGCCCTCGGGCGTGCCGGCACTGCGCGGCCTGTTCGAGCGGCAACGGCTCGGCTTCCGCAGCGGTACTCCGAACTATTCGAGGCGGCTATCTTCACTAAAGTTGTTGGAAACCGCTATGCTGGATCAGCAAGTGGCAATTGCCAGCGCCGTGAACGAAGATTTTGGCGGACGCGCACGGCAAGAGACTCTAGCCTTGGAATTAGCCCCACTTGTAAACGCGATTCGCCATGCCAGGCGCCACCTGGCAAGTTGGATGAAAGTACGCAAGGTCTCGGCAGGCATAAACTTTTTTCCCGCGCGCGCTCGCATCATCCATCAACCCCTGGGGGTGATCGGAATCATCGGTGCCTGGAATTATCCGGCATTTCTAACATTATCTCCGCTTGTCGATGCAATTTCGGCCGGCAATCATGCCATGATCAAGCCCTCCGAGCTTGCGCCGCGAACCGCCAGCCTGCTGCAAAAAATAATTGCGGCGATCTTTCCCGAAGATTACATCGCCGTCGTCACAGGCGATGCGCAGATGGCCGCGGAGTTTGCTTCCTTGCCGTTCAATCATCTGTTGTTCACCGGCTCCACGCGGGTCGGCAAATTGATCATGCGAGCGGCCAGCGAAAATCTCACGCCGGTCACGCTGGAACTGGGCGGAAAATCTCCAGCGATCATTCATCCGGAATTCCCGTTGCGGACGGCGGTTGAAAGGATTCTTACGGGGAAACTGTACAATGCGGGACAGACCTGTCTGGCGCCGGACTATGTTTTTATCCATGAAGCGCAGCGCGATCGCTTTGTCGAACTTGCCAGAGAAGTGGCGTTAAAACTGTATCCCGCCTGGGCTAACAACTCCGACTACACGCGCATCATCAATCGCTCGCACTACGATCGTCTGAATGAATATCTTCTGGACGCTGCATCCCACGGGGCAACCGTGATTCCACTGGGCGGAAGCGCGGAAGGCTGCAACGCAGAAAACCGGATTTTCCCGCCGATCGTACTGCTCGGCGCCGACGACACAATGCGCATCATGCAGGAAGAAATTTTCGGACCGATTCTGCCGGTCAAGACGTATCAACACGTCAGCCAAGCGCTCAACTACATTGCCGGACGGCCCCGGCCCCTGGCCCTCTATTATTTCGACACCAACGCTGGACGCATCGATGAAATTTTGCAATCCACCATCTCGGGCGGGGTGACGATCAACGATGTCATCTATCACGTCGCGCAGAACAATTTGCCGTTCGGCGGTGTTGGCTCAAGCGGAATGGGTTGCTACCACGGCCAGGCAGGTTTCGAAACTTTTTCACAGAAAAAAAGCGTATTCATACAGAGTCGCTTCAGCACGCTCTCATTCCTGAGGCCGCCCTACGGTGCACTCTCTGAGCGCGTGATAAAATTTCTTCTGCGCAAGTGAATGGTCTAAGCCTTCAGTTTCGTCCCCGCCACCACCGATCCCTTGCCAGTTCTCTGAACTGCGCCCAGTCCTTTGGCGGATTAAGGGCTCTCCGAATTTGTGCTCATGGATGTCTTGCAGGATAACTGCGCAGCCTTTTGTTCAATTGGAGATGCGCGCGTATTCTTCCGCTCCGCGTTGACCTGGTCATGCAATTAGCTGCCCGGGATGGGAGAGTCTTAATCCCGCGCGACACTCCAGATAGCGCCGGAACACATTACTTGTCGCAGCCGCGAAGAATTCGCATCTCGCCGCGCTTACACTCGCTCCACGGCCATCGACTCGCCTTGGCCCACGCCGACACACATCGTGGCCAGCGCACGCCCGCCGTTTGGATTTACATGCGCCGCATCGTCCGCAATTCCGAGTTGTCGCAAGCACGCCAACGATTGGCTGGCGAATGCTTCGTTCAATTCGATAAAATCAAAATCCTTGACGGACAGATTCAAGCGCGCCAAAAGTTTTTTTGTTGCCGGTACCGGACCAATTCCCATGATCCGCGGCGGAACGCCAGCCGCCGCCATTCCCAGCACTCTTGCCCGCGGCGTCAGTCCGTGACGCTTCACGGCATCTTCCGACGCCAGAATCATCGCTGCCGCGCCATCATTTATACCCGAAGCATTCCCTGCGGTGACGGTCCCCGGAGTTCGAAACGCCGCCTTCAGCTTCGCCAGTCCTTCCAGGGTAGTGTCGGGACGCGGGTGTTCGTCGCTAGCGACGCGCGTCGGTCCGTTTTTCGCGGGAATTTCCACTGCAACAATTTCCTCCGCAAAAAATCCACTGGCTTGTGCGCAAGCCGCCCGCTGCTGGCTTCTCAACGCGAATGCGTCCTGATCCGCTCGGCTCACTGCGAATTCCTCCGCGACGTTTTCCCCGGTTTCCGGCATGGAATCGACTCCATATTGTTTCTTCATCAATGGATTGATGAACCGCCAGCCGATCGTCGTGTCGTAAATTTCCGCAGCCCGCGAAAACGCCGCGTCCGCTTTTCCCATCACAAACGGCGCTCGCGACATCGATTCGACGCCTCCGGCAATCACGAATTCCAATTCACCCGCCGCAATCGCCCGCGCCGCCGTGCCAACTGCTTCCAGACCGGAAGCGCAAAGACGATTCACCGTTGAGCCTGGCACGTTCTGCGGAATTCCCGCCAGCAGCAGCGCCATCCGTCCCACGTTGCGATTGTCTTCGCCCGCCTGATTTGCGCAACCCAGCGTTACCTCGTCCAGTTGTTCCCAGTCCGCTTTCGCATTGTGCTGCAGCAGCGCTCGCAATGGAATTGCAGCAAGATCGTCGGTTCGAACCGACGCCAGCAAACCGCCGTATCGTCCAATCGGAGTTCGAATCGCGTCGCAGATAAAAACTGTTTTCATTTCATCCCGCCGTTAGACTTCCATGCGCCAATTTCGTTCGGCGCTCCAGATCCCGCAGCGTTTCGAGCTCAGCCGCAGTCGGCGTCGCTGTTTCTTTCAATTCCCCGGCAAATCGGATTTCCCACGCTGTTGCCTTGACGACTTGATCCCTGGCGATACCTGGATGCAGTTGCGTGACCGTAAGTTCTTTCGTCACCGAATCTGGTTCCATCAAGCACAGATCCGTCACCACCGCCACTGGTCCTCTGCCGGGAAGCCGCAGACGATTTCTCGCATCGCCGCCGTCGAGATGACCGACCGACGTAATAAAATCCAGTTTTGTTACAAACGCTCGCGCCGATTGTTTCAGCACCAGCACCACTTCGCCCGCGCAACTCGCGATTTCCGGCGCTCCACCAGCTCCCGGCAGGCGAGTGCTTGGCTTTCCGTAGTCTCCGATCACCGTCGTATTGATATTCGCGAAACGGTCGATCTGCGCGGCGCCAAGAAATCCCACATCCACGCGGCCTCCTTGCAGCCAGTAGCGAAAAATCTCTGGCGTGGAAACCACCGTGTCCGCAGTCTCCGCAAGATTTCCGTCGCCGATCGAAAGAGGCAGCACCGCCGGCTTGGCGCCAATCGGGCCCGATTCATAAATCAGAACAATGTCCGGTGCGTGAGTCAACCGGGCCAGATTTGCCGCCGTGGACGGCAATCCGATCCCCACAAAACACACCGCGCCATTTTTAAGCAGTCTCGCCGCCGCGATGGTCATGATTTCATTTGTCGTGTACTCCGGTGCCGTCATTGTTTCGCCTGCGCAACCGATTCGCCGAGGACTTGCCGAAACCCTGCAAAATTGCCGGTCTCAAGAATGTGCGTTTTGATCCAACTCTGAAAAGTCTCGCGATCCCGCGCAACGCCATCCCATGCCTGATAAAAACGATTGTCACGCTCGTAGTAGCCGTGCGCATAAGACGGAAACGCTCCGCCCGGCACGCAGCACACCGCCGAAATTGTCCAGCTCGGCAGAATGCACGCATTCGGCCAGGCTTTCAGATCGTCCACGATCTCTTCCACGGTGACGATCGCTTTTTTCGCCGCCAACACCGCTTCCTTCTGCACTCCCAGAATTCCCCACAACAGAACATTCCCTTTGCGATCAGCCTTCTGGGCGTGAATGATGCTCACGTCCGGCTGAATGGCAGGAACAGCGGCAAGCCTTTCTCCCGTAAACGGACATTCTATGAATTTGATTTTCTCGTTGTGCTTCGGCAAATCGGAGCCCGCATAAGCGCGCAGTACTGCAAAGGGAAGCTTCGAAGCTCCCGCAACATACGCATTCGAAAGATCCCCGTGTCCGTGTTCCTGAATTTCAAGCGGCAACGGCCAATCGTGTTCCACTGCATCTCGCAAACGGTGCAACGAACCAACGCCGGGATTCCCGCCCCAGGAAAATATCAGTTTTTTCGCGCACCCCGCCCCGATGAGTTGGTCGTAAATGACGTCCGGCGTCATCCGCACCAGTGTCAGATTTTTCCGCGCCTGCCGAATCACTTCGTGGCCGGCGGCGAAGGGAATCAGGTGGGTAAACCCCTCCATGGCCACCACGTCGCCATCACGCACCAGTCCGGCAACTGCTTCGCGAAGAGTTGTAATTTCCGCCATTTGGAATCAGCAAGCCAGACGGGACGAAGATTACCCGGCCCTCCGCCTGCTACAGTATTAACGCACCATTGGTAATGATACACGTAAGACTTGCTTGTCCCCGCCACTCTAGTATTGCAGCCTTCGAATCCGTTGTAGAATGTCGCGCGTCAAAGTTCACATTCATTTCAACCATTTCGTTGTTCGCCGCGCCCCCAACTCTTCATTGCGGGTCGGGAAGGAAAGCATGATTTTCCAAAGAACCAAGCGCATTTTGCTGTCGCTAGTCGCTGCTCTTTTCCTGGTTTGCGCTCTCCACGCGCAAACCAAGCTTCTGCGGTTCCCCGATGTGCATGGCGACAAAGTCGTCTTCACCTACGGCGGCGACCTCTGGCTCGCCGCAACGTCTGGTGGACTGGCCTCGCGCCTCACCGCACATCCCGGCCTCGAAGTTTTCGCCAAGTTCTCTCCCGACGGCAAGTGGATCGCCTTCACCGGACAATACGATGGCGACGAACAGGTTTACATCATTCCCGTCACCGGCGGCGTTCCCAAGCAACTCACCTTTTATCCCGCTCGCGGACCACTCACGCCGCGCTGGGGTTACGACAATCAAGTCTATGGATGGACGCCAGACGGCAAGTCCGTAGTCTTCCGTTCCGGTCGCGAATATTTCGATCTGGGTGACAGCCGCCTTTACACCGTTTCCGCTTCCGGCGGTATGCCTGAAGCGCTTCCCATGCCCAAGTCCGGCGCTGGCGATCTCTCTCCCGATGGCTCGAAAGCCGTGTACTCCCCGCTCTTCCGCGATTTCCGCACCTGGAAGCGCTACTCCGGCGGCTGGGCTCAACAACTCTACATTTTTGATTTGAAGACTCATGCCCAGCAGAAGATCACCGACAACCCTCGCGCTAACCGCGACCCGATGTGGATCGGCTCCAAAATCTTCTTCTCCTCCGATCGCGACGGCACCAACAATCTTTTTTCTTTCGATCCCGCCACGCAAAAAACGGATCAACTAACTAACAGCACCAAGTGGGACGTTCGCTGGCCCAGCACCGACCACAAAAACCAAATCGTCTACGAACTGGATGGCGAACTCAACATTTTTGATACCTCGAGCGGGCAGTCCCGCCACATCTCCATCGAAGTGCCTGAGGATGGCGTCTCGATGCGCCCCGCCCAGGTTTCCGCCGCCGAGCAAATTGAAGACGTCAGCCTCAGTCCCAAGGGTGAACGCGCCCTCTTTGTCGCCCGCGGCGATATCTTCACTGCGCCAATCGAAAAAGGTCCAACCCGCAATCTCACCGACTCTTCAAACGCTCACGACAAGTGGGGACGCTGGTCGCCTGACGGTGCGAAAATCGCCTTTATCTCTGACCTTGACGGCGAAGACGAAGTCTATCTCATCAATCAGGATGGCTCCGGCAAGCCCGAAGAGTTGACTCACGGTTTTCACGCCATGCTCTATGCTCCGGAATGGGCGCCTGACGGCAAGCGTCTCGCTTTTTCAGACAAAGACGGCAAGCTCTATGTCCTCACCCTGGACGACAAAAAAGTCGTTCAGATCGCCAAGGACAACGGCGGAAATCTGCGCGACTACACTTGGTCCCGCGACGGCGGTCACCTCGCCTTTTCCCTCAGCAATCCCAATGCCTTTTCTTCGATTTATATCTGGAGCGTGACCGGCGCGGAGGTCCACCGCGTTACCAGCGACCTTTTCAACGCCGGCAACCCTGCCTGGGACCCTGACGGCAATTATCTCTACTACGTTGCCGGCCATGACTTTCAACCCGCGCTCAGCCAGATCGAGTTCAACTACGTCACCGATCGCAGCGAGGGCATCTTTGCTCTTGCACTTCGCAAAGACGTAAAGAATCCTTTTCCACCGGAAAGCGATGAAGTCACTATCACCAGAGAGGGTGACAAGCCTGCCGCAACGGATAGCGCCAAGGCCGAAGACAAAAAGCCCGAAAAGAAGGACGAAAAAAAAGAAGAGAAGAAAGACGAAAAACCCAAGCAATACTTCCACATTGATTACGATGGCCTCGCCGAGCGCGTTACCCGTGTTCCTATCCAGGGCGATAACTACAATGGGCTGGCCGTCACCAAGGAATATCTGATTTACGGTCGTCATGGCACTCCTTTTTACGGTCGAGACAGCTATCCTCCCACCGCTTTGATCCTTTTCTCCTTCAAGGACCGCAAGGAGACCACCCTCGCCGAAGGCCCCCGTGCCTTCACCGTCTCCGACGATAGCAAGAAAGTCCTGACTCGCTCCGAACACGACTTCAAACTCTACGATGCCAAGCCCGAAGGCAAAGCCAATCCCAAAACCGTCTCCACGGCCAATCTTCTTGTGGACCGCGTTCCTCAGCAAGAGTGGGCGGAAATCTTCAACGAAGTCTGGCGCCGCTATCGCGACTTCTATTACGTCAAAAACATGCACGGCTACGATTGGGATGCTCTCCGCAAACAATATGCCGCGCTGGTTCCGTTCGTCGCTCACCGCTCAGACCTTAATTATGTTCTCGGAGAAATGGTTTCCGAGCTCAGCACCTCTCACTCCTACATCGAGGGTGGAGATTATGAAATGCCAAAACGTCCGCAGGACGCTCTGCCCGGTGCGAGCTTCGAACTCGACCACGCGGCGGGCCGTTACCGCATCAGCAAAATCTATCGCGGCCAGAATGAAGAGGATCTCTATCGTTCTCCTCTCACCGAAGTTGGCGTTGACGCCAGAGAAGGCGATTACGTCCTTGCGATCGACGGCGAAGATTTGACCGCCGACAAAAATCCGTACCAGCTCCTTCGCAACAAAGCTAATCGTCCGGTGCAACTCACGCTCAATTCCAAGTCTTCCACCGACGGCGCTCGTCGCATCAGCTATCGTCCGATCACCACCGAACGCAATCTCATCTACCTCGATTGGGTCGCTCAAAATCGCGAAACCGTCTCCAAAGCCACCAATGGCCGTGTCGGCTACGTCCACATTCCCGATATGGGGGCTGCAGGCATCCGCGAATTCATCAAGTTCTACTATCCGCAGATTCGCAAGGAAGCCTTGATCGTGGACGTCCGCGGCAACGGCGGCGGAAACATTTCCCAGATGCTCATTGAGCGCCTTCGCCGTCAGCTGCTCGGCACCGATTTCGACCGGGTCTCTGACTACACGGGCACTTATCCCTTCGCTGCGTTTTACGGACCCAAAGTCTGCCTCATCAACGAAACATCCGCATCCGACGGCGACATCTTTCCTTATATGTTCCGCCAGGCGGGTCTCGGTCCGTTGATTGGCAAGCGCACTTGGGGAGGAGTGGTTGGCATCACCGGCCGTGGCCCTCTTCTGGACGGCGGCACGGTTTTCGTTCCTGAATTCGCCAGCGCTTCTGTCGACGGGAAATACGTTATCGAGGGCCATGGCGTCGATCCAGACATCGTTGTGGAAAACGATCCTGCGTCGGTCATCGCCGGTCGCGACCCGCAGCTCGAGCGCGGCATATCCGAAGTCATGAAAGCGCTGGAAGCAAATCCCAAGAAGCTGCCGCCTCGTCCGCCGGACCCCGTCGATCACCCAAGGCCTTAGCGCCCCAGCTTGCCCAGACGTCGGATCAGACTTTAGAGTTTGCCGAGAGAAAAGGTCCGTGGCCGTCATTTCGAGCGCAGCCAGGAATCTCCCCTGCGCCCGTGCGTGTCAAGGAACGCCCTCACGTATTTAGCGTCTTCACCAGCGCACGCACGCCGTTCCACAAAATCTGCACGCCAATACAGACCAACAAAAACGAAGACAACCGCAGAATCACATTCATCCCGCTTGGCCCCACTGCCGCTGCCAATCGCGCCGAATACCCATAACAAATATAAATCGTCACGGCGATCAGCGCGGCCCCGATCGCCGCGGACATCAGCGCAAGCACGTTCGCTCCCAGATGCCGCGGTTCGTTCGCTCCCAGCGTGATGGCGATGGAGATCGATCCCGGCCCCACGGTAAGTGGCAGCGTCAGAGGGTAGAACGCATTTTTCAAGATGTCTTGCGTGGTCACGCTCTGATGTACTTGTCCGCGGTCCACCTGATCGCTTCTGGCCAGCATCGCCCAGCCCGTGGAAACGACAATCAAGCCACCGCCCACCTGCACTACCGGAAGTGAAATTCCAAAGAAGGAAAGGATGTGCGTTCCCACAACCATGGAGACGATCAGCAAAATGAAGCTATTTATAGCTACCCGTCGTGCTAGTAATTTTCTTGATTCCGTCGAGTACTCTTGCGTCAGCAGCAGAAATACCGGGCTTCCTCCGATCGGGTTCACGATCGGAAACAACGCGCTGACCATCAGTAAAATGCTCTTTACCGTTTCAAAAAACATATTGGTCGGTGGAGTATACCCGAATACTCTGTGTGATTTCCCTCGCGTTCGAACTACGTCCTTCGCGCCGCGCGAACCACTTTCGCGGTCGTGATGGCCTGGCCCACATGTCGCTGTGTGTGCTCCGCAACATGCACCAGCAATCCCCCTAAGTTCGTCGGCAGCGCTCGCCGGCCCACAGCTCTGGCTGCATCCAGATCGGAGCCGCTCAGCGCCCGCACTCGCGCAGCGGCGTTCGCCAAGCTGCTCCGCAACTCCTCGAACACCGTCTCGGGCACCACCTCCCCTTGCGATTCAGCGTTTAGACGAATCAGTTGCGCCTCCTCCAATTGCCGCGCTTCGGCGTAGGTCAGAAGCCGATCCACACTCCGCGCGATATGCCGCAAATGAAATCCTACCGAAGCAATCCCTACTGGCTGTTCGTTCAACTCCTCCGCAGTAAGATCATCGCACCAGCGAGTGGTATCCTCTTCGGCCAGCTCCAGTGCATGCAACACCGCTCGATGCACCGCCGGAACCTCGCTCAGCGTTCCTCGAAGCCAAGGCTCTGTCATTAACGTGTTTACCATTTTTGTGTACACGCCTCCGAAACGGAAATTTTCGTCCAAAGCATGAAGGCCAGTAGGGGCGCAGCACGCTGCGTCCCAGCTTGCCCGGACGTCCCGTAGGTAAGTCGTTTTTTCGCTGTTTTTCTTTTACATCCGTATCGCTGCGTCAGCAGTTTACTTCGTGTAATCCCCGCCCGCCTCTGGTCTGAAGTGTGGTCCGGCGAAGATTCCCCAATATTGCCACGCAGCTTCGCACTCGTTCGATCTATCTTAGAAAAGCCGAGCTTAAATGTCGCCTTGCCGCAAATACGCTCGTGCGATAGAGTCACCCGATCACCGAGGTAAAAATGCCAAAGAAAACCAAGGCTGCAAGACTTAAGGACACCGCCGCCGTTCCGCTCGGCACCGAGCGCGTAAAACTTCTCCTCCCCCACAACAAAATCCAAAAAAGAATTCGCGAAATGGCCAAAGCCATTCGCAGCGATTTTCCCACTGAGCCGCTCCTGCTACTCGGAGTCCTGAAAGGTGCCGTACTTTTTCTCGCCGACCTGGCTCGCCAGATTCCCGGTGAGGTCACCTTCGATTTCATTGCTGTTTCCAGCTATGGCAAGGATTCACGCACCTCTGGGCAGGTCAAACTCAACAAGGACATCGACTCCAGCATCGAGGGCAAAACCGTGATCGTAGTGGAAGACATTCTGGATACTGGCTTGACCCTCCGCTACCTCTTGCGCATTTTGCAGCAACGCAAGCCTAAAAATCTTCGTGTGGCGGTTTTATTGGACAAAGTCGAACGTCGCCTGACAGATGTTCATGCCGACTATGTAGGCTTTCCAATCCCCAATGAATTCGTGGTCGGTTATGGGCTGGACTACGCGGAACGTTACCGCAACCTTCCCGACGTCAAGATATTGTCGCTCCCCGGCGAAACCCGCTGAGCAGCGCCGCTCCAGGCCGCCAGCCGATTCAAGGTCACACTGTTATAATAGAAGCGCGAATGAATCCTGCCGACTCATCAACAGAGTTAACTCTCGCCCAGCCAATGGGAGAAGTGTCCGCCGAAATGCTCGCAACCCTGGCCGAAATCGGCGAGGAAGTGAACGCTTCGCTCGATTTGGACGTCGTTCTCGCCCGCACCGCTGCGCTCATCAAAAAACACATTGACTACGAAATTTTCGGCGTACTGCTGATGGATTACGCCGGCACCGCGCTACAACACCGCTTTGCGATCGGCTATCCGCCTGACCTAGCAGCCAATTTGCGCATTCCGCTCGGGCAGGGTATCACCGGCACTGCAGCCGCAACAGGCCATTCGGTCCGCGTCAGCGATGTCGGCAAAGACCCGCGTTACATCAACGCCATTGACAGTGTTCGTTCCGAACTCGCCGTGCCGCTGATGATTCAGGGCAAGTGCATCGGCGTTCTCGATATTCAAAGTAACCGTCCGGATTATTTCACTCCCGATCAGCAAAGCATCCTTACGCTGCTTGCAAGTCGTCTGGCTGTCGCCATTGAAAATGCCCGCCTGTTTGAGCGAGTCCGCTCTCAGGCCGGCACCCTGCTGCTGCTCAACGAAGTCAGCCGCGAAATGAGCTCCATCCTGGACGTCGAGGAACTGCTTCGCCGCGCCGCTGAACAAGTTAAGCGCGTCATCGACTATCAGATCCTCAGCATCATGCTCTATGACGAAGAACAAAAAATTTTCCGTCACCGCCTCGATGTAAAACACGGCCAGCGCGTTCAAGGCAAGCTCCGCGTCGCCGCCAGCGAAGGAATCGTCGGCGCGGCGGCAACTCTACGCGAGCCCGTGCTCGCGCCGGATGTCTCGGTCGATCCGCGCTATCTCATGGTCAATCCGGAAACCCGCTCCGAGCTTGCTATTCCCATGCTTCACAAGGGCAAAATTATCGGAGTGCTTGATCTTGAGAGCGCGCAGCTCAACGCTTTCAGCGACGAACACGTCCAGACACTTTCCATTCTGGCGGCGAATCTGGCCGTCTCGCTTGAGAACGCGCGCCTCTACGAACAGGTGGCGCGCGATGAAGCCCGCCTCGATCGCGACCTGCAGGCCGCCAAGCGCATTCAAGGCGCGCTCATCCGTCCAGTGCCCAGCGAAGACTATGGTCTCGATATGGCCGCGCGTTATTTATCGGCCCGCGAGGTTTGCGGCGATCTATACGAATTCTTGCGCTACGGCCCTCAACAACTCGGCGTAGCCCTGGCCGACGTTAGCGGAAAGGGAACTGCCGCTGCTCTTTATGGCGCTGTCGCTATCGGCATCATGCGCAGCCTGGCGCCACAGAAATTGCAGCCTGCCGAAATGCTTCGCCAGATGAATCAACTTGTCGGCGAGCGCCGCGTCGAAGGCCGTTTCATGACCGCCTGCTTCGGAACCTGGCAAAGAGGCCGCCGCAAATTTCGCGTTGCCAACGCCGGCCAGTCCCAACCGCTTCTATACAAGGACGGTCGTTGCGGCAAAGTTGAACTCACCGGATTCCCGCTCGGAATCTTTGAAGAAACCAGCTACGACGACTGGAGCGTAACTCTCGATCCCGGCGACATCGTCATTTTCCATTCCGACGGCATCGCCGAAACCATGAACAGCGAAGGGCAATTCTTCGGAACTGATCGGCTGAAAAAACTCGTCGAAGCTCATCACGGACTGACCGCCACCGAAATTTCCGACCTCATCCTCCGCGAAGTGGACTGGTTCGCGCAAAGTGCTCCGCTCTCCGATGACCGCACTCTCGTGGTGCTCAAAGTTCGATGAGCGCGCAGCCTACCGCACCAACACAGCCTCTCCGGTTCGTTGACCCCGCGGAATTCACTCCACATTTCTCTTGGCGCAAATCAAAGCGGCACACCGGGGAAGAAGTATTTTGCGAAGATGTCTCGCTCGCCGTCGCCGCCGAAACCTACTCGACTCCGGCTTACATCTATAGTCGCTCCGCCATCGAGTCGGCATTTCTCGAACTCGATAAAGGCCTTGCATCTCTTCCTCACACCATTTGTTTTGCCGTAAAGGCCAACGGAAATCTCACCATCCTCAAGCTGTTGGCGAAACTTGGCAGCGGCTTCGACATCGTTTCCGGCGGTGAACTGGAACATCTCGGCCATCTCGGCATTCCCGGCGATAAAATTGTTTTTTCCGGCGTTGGCAAATCCCGTGAAGAAATTCGCGAAGCTCTTCGCTATCGCAACGGCCGCGGCCGGTCCGGCCCGCGTGGACTCTTGCTCTTCAACGTCGAATCTGAAGCCGAACTCGGCGTTTTGCTCGACGAATCGTCAAGGCAAATGAAGCGCGGCGGCAACGCTCCCAGCGTTTCCATTCGCGTCAATCCAGACGTTGAGGCCGGCGGCCATCCTCACATCTCCACCGGCCACCACGAGCACAAATTTGGTCTCGATTGGTCCGCCGCGCGCGAACTCTACACCAGGCACTGCGATGCAAACTGGATTCGCTGGCACGGTATCAGCGCGCACATCGGTTCTCAAATCACCGCTCTTCGCCCGTTTCAACAGGCTCTCGCCCGGCTCGCCGCGTTCGTTCGTGAACTTCGCGAATTAGGGATCGACCTGAAGTATCTCGATTTCGGCGGCGGACTCGGCGCGCGCTACGCCGACCAAACGCCGCCTTCCAGACTCGACTACGCTCGCATGATCGCTCGCACCGTCAAGCCGCTCGGTGTCCATCTCCTGCTTGAACCCGGCCGCACGATTATCGCCCACGCCGGCGTCCTGCTCACCCGCGTTCAATACACAAAAATGAACCGCCACAAAAGTTTTGTTGTCGTGGATGCCGGAATGAACGATCTTCTGCGCCCCGCGCTCTACGGCGCAATCCATCCGATTACCGGCGTCGCGCGCACAAAAAACGAAAAATCATCCGGCGCGCGAGTGGACGGCGCAAGAGTGGATATCGTGGGCCCAGTCTGCGAAACCGGGGATTGCTTCCTGCGCAATTGGCCGCTCGGAGCCGTCAAGCCCGGCGATGTACTGGCTATTTGGACCGCCGGCGCCTACGGCATGTCGCTCGCGTCGAACTACAACGCGCGACGTCGTCCCGCCGAAATACTCGTCGAACGAAATCGCTCCCGCCTGATCCGTCGCCGCGAAACCACCCGCGACCTCCTCCGCACCGACGTTCTCGCGTAGTTCTCTAATTCTCTCAGGATATAGTGGCTCAAACTCATCTCGTCCACGCCCAAAACACGCTGTC
>WNFO01001841.1_pt1 | contig 30790 bp, 32 predicted proteins | sample 5400251 | NCBI WGS metagenome assembly WNFO01 (sample SAMN13153354, study PRJNA577476) | soil metagenome | isolation source: 100 cm saprolite under Madrone tree | place: USA:California | collected 2016-06-14
TGCTTGCGGAAAGCTCGACCGAGGATATCGCCGAGATTCTTCACCTCAGCCCGAAGACGGTGGCGAATACGCGCTACCTCATCAAAGCCAAGCTTGGTGTCGCTTCCGACATCGAACTCGTCCTCGTGGCGCTCCGGCAAGGAATCTTGGGCGAGGGTCGCGGCGTGGCGGAGGACGCGAGCCGAGGCGCCCGATCGCGCGCTCAGCCGAAAGCGCGACAGGACAACTGAAAAATCGGCGTCGTGAATAAACCTGCTCGCATCTCCGTCGCATCTCCGCCATGATTACGCGGCGCGATCGCCACAATGCGTTGGCATCACGCCGCAATGAATCGCCCCTCCCCGGATCAGACATGGGCCCGCTGGGCCATGCTTTCTCTTGCCTGCGTTTTGCTATCGTCGTGCGCCGGGCAAACCGCGGGCGAGCATCTGGCGGACATGCCGCATTGGATGGGCGGCGAGCCTGCCGGTGTACCGCCGCGGCGCGGCACGCCCGAATACGATGCCTGGATGGCGGCACGCGCCCAGGAAGCGGCGAGGCCCAAAACCGACCAGCCCAAAACCAATCAGCCCAAGGCCGATCAACCCAAGGCCGATCGACCCGGCAAAACCGATCAGTCTCAATAGTTCCGGCCCATCATCGTCCGGGTTGGTCTGGCCGGCACCTCGCGGGCGCGGCGGCCATTGCCAGAATTTTCGTTTCGAGCTAGCGAACGGCTTCGCACCCCCGCCGATTTCGGAGTTCCCAGTTGATCCTGATTCGCCGCGCCCTCGCTGCTGCTCTGTCTCTGGCCGCGCTCGCCGCCCTCGCGCCGGCGCATCTGGTCCGCGCCGCCATGGCACAAAATGCCACGGCGGCTCTGGTTGCAAAGCCGGTGTCGCTGCCGGATATGGCGCTCGGGCCGGCAAAAGCCGCGGTGACCATCATCGAATACGCGTCGATGAGCTGCCCACATTGCGCGGCGTTCGAGGAAAATGTTTTTCCGATGCTGAGGTCGAAATATATCAACACCGGCAAGGTGCGTTTTGTGTTTCGGGAGTTCCCGATCGACATCAAGGCCGCGGCAGCCTCGATGCTGGCGCGCTGCATCGCCGGTGACGATGCCGAAAAATTTTTCGGCGCCGTCGACACGCTGTTCAAGCAGCAGGACCGGTTGATGGACCAGACCAAGGATACCCTGAAGCTGATCGGCAAGCAGAACGGCTTGAGCGAACAGGCGGTCGAGAGCTGCGAGAAGGATCAGGCGCTGCTCGACAAGCTCTCCGCCGATCAAAAATTAGCCTTCGAGGTTCTGAAGGTCGATGCCACGCCGACCTTCTTTATCAATGGCGAGATACGCAAAGGCGCGATGTCGTTCGAGGAACTGGACGCGAAGCTCAAATCGCTGCTGAAGAACTAGTTGGCGACCTGCCAGCGGTCCGGACCTACGTTGGCGGCTGCAATTCGCTGACCAGCCAGCCCACATCGCCGGACTTCATTGGATCCGACGCTATCGCGATTTTTTCGACGTGATCACACCTGGAGCAATCGAAGGTGCGAAGTTCAAATCCGGTGGGCCCCGGTGAGATGCGCGCAAGCGTCATGCGCGTTTGGCATTTTGGGCAGCGAAGTCGTTGAATGGCAAGCAGCGGGATTACGGCTGGATAATCGGGCACGGGCTCCACCTCAAAGATCGGGCGAGAGCGCAAAACTCTCGGTCACCGGTAGATACCGAATCGGAACGGTGATGCGCCAAGCATTGCTCTTCCGAGTTCCGGAGGCGCTGGTCACAATTGGTCAGTTTTGGAAATAAAGATAATTGGGATTTGCTCGCCGCTTATTCTACTCACGATCATCGCACGAAGCGTCATCCGACATTTTGGCGGCTTGATCCGCCATCGAATGCCATTGCGTTGCGGTACCTGCCATTCCTGTTCGGTCGTGTGATCGGAGACTCGTTCGGCGCATTTCTAACAGGGCGTGGCGCCGTTCAATATGGCTCAATTCCCGATGGTTCGACGGGCGCGGGCGCGCCAGTCAGCCCCCCTGTGCGAATTTGATGGTTGAGATAGGCCATTTTCCACAGTGGCCTCCAACAGAGACTCGCAGGCCGTGCAATTCGTCAAGCCAAACGGCCTCCACCGTCCCCGCCTTCCCGTCGGTAAGGACGACCGCCTTGCCGACGAGCTCGGACTGGACCTCCTCGAACGCACTGAGGATTGTTGACGCATGGAGCTTCATATTTGGCATGGTTTTTCCCCGAAGCCATACGCTAACGGCGGGTTCGTGAGATGGAGAGCGAGTGGTGCTCGAATCACCCTGCTCCCGCTTTATGTTGAGAACGCGACCCCATGGAACCCTGGATCGTCAGGGGTCGATCCAGGCCGAAACCCTTCCCGTTTACAGCGTGTCGACAAAAGTCAGGCCAATCCGGTTTTTCTGGATCCAGGCAACTCTGCATTCGCGGACTGATGAGTCGTTCGCCATGACCAGGCGAAAGCGCTGGGGAACAAATGCCGGGTTCTCGACATCGATGGCGGCGCCTTCGACCGAGATATTTCGCACCATGCAGCCCATGACGGAGCCGCCCGACGACACATAGGCCGGTTCGTTGATCTCCGTCCGAAGGTGCTTGCGCTTTTCTTCCATCAACTCCGCCTTGGTTGCCCAATCGAGCAGCAAGGCTAGCGGCAAAGGTTAAATAAATAGGGCGCTTCGCTGCTGGTCCGGACAAAGCGGACGTGAACCGAGCGCGCGTGCGGGGCGGCCACGGGCGAATCTGTCGACTCCCGCAATCTGCAGTAGCTTGGTTCGAGATACCATTTCACAGGAGCGATGGGGCGCGCCTTTTCTATTTATGCGCAGGTGCCCCGCGTATCGACAGGCTTCCGTTCCTCGCGTCGACGGGGTAGCTTTCCCGGTACAGACGGAGCGTAGGCGCGACGCCCCACCAAAAAACGAACATGCGCCAAGGGAAAAAACGCCATGTTCGAGATCCTCGATCGCCGGACAAGTCTGACCGGCAACCAGATCAAAATCCTCGCTGCGGCAATTATCGGCGACGCGCTGGAATTCTTCGACTACTTCCTGATCGGCTTTGTGCTCGCCTTCCTGATCGGACCGTGGAAACTCACCTTTGGGCAGTCCGCCATCGTCTTGATGAGTTCCGGCATCGGCGCCATCATGGGTGCTTACGTCTGGGGCTGGCTCGCCGACCGCATCGGCCGCCGCAAGGTCTTTATCGGCACCGTGCTGAACTTCTCCGTCGCGACAGGCCTTCTGTATTTCACGCCGGACAATGGCTGGATCTATCTTTCGCTCATGCGCTTCTTCGTCGGCGTCGGGGTCGGCGGTCTCTATTGCGTGGACTTGCCGTTGGTGCAGGAATTCATGCCTTCCTCCAAGCGCGGCTGGGTCGGTGGCATCGTAACCTGTGTTATCCCGCTCGGCGTCGGCCTCGGCGCTGTCATCGGTGCGCTGCTGGGCAGCGGCGATTGGCGACTCCTGTTCGCGATCGGCGTGCTGCCCGCCCTGCTGGTGCTGCTGGTCCGCCTCTGGGTGCCGGAATCGCCGCGCTGGCTGTGCCGCCAGGGCCGTTACGAGGAGGCACGTCAGTCGCTGGCCTGGGCGCTGCAGATGGAGCCATCCACGCTGCCGCTGCCGACGGCCGCCGACGCCGGCCCGATCATCAAGAGCAACTGGCTCGACCTCTTCAAATATCCGCGCAGCCTGATCGTCTCCTGGCTCGGCAACGCCGGCGCGCAGACCGGCGTCTATGGCGTTACGCTCTGGGCGCCCTCGCTGTTCGTGCTGCTTTTGAAGGTGACGCCGCAGGAGGCCGCCAAGATGATGATCCTGCTTTCGGTCTTCGGCTTCATCGGCCGGCTGTCGTTCTCGTTTTTCTCGGAGTTGATGGGACGGCGCAACGCCGGCGGCCTGCTCGGCTTCGGGGCCGGTGTCATGACCATCGTGGCGGGCTACAATTACGACGCGGCGATCATGGGCGTGTCGGCGTTCTGGCTGCTGCTCGCCGTGGCTTTCTTCTTTGCCGACGGCGGCTTTGCCATCGTCGGGCCTTATGCGGCGGAAGTCTGGCCGTCGCATTTGAGGACCACCGGCATGGGTTCGGCTTACGGCTTCGGCGGCATCGGCAAGATCATCGGGCCAGTCGGCCTCGCCTTGATCGTGGGCTCGGGCAATTATCTGAAACCCGACGTGCCATTGCCGGAAATTCCGCTGGCCTTCGTCTATCTCGGCTGCTGGTTCTTGATGGCCGGGGCGGTGTATTATTTCCTCGGAATCGAGACCAGGGGCAAGTCGATCGAGCAGATCGACAGGGAGTTGGCCGTCACGGCGGATCTATCTACAGCCACGGCCAGTGTTCGACGAGCATAACCTTGGATACGGACAAGATAGCCTTGGACACGTTGACCGCGACTTCCGCCGACCTTGCGGGCGACCAGGGTGTGATCTCCCGCGCCGAGGCCGTTCGTCCGGCGGTGGCGGCTGCGTCGAGCGAAATCGAGAGCACGCGCCGGCTGCCGCCTGACTTGCTTGACAAGCTTCATGAAGCGCGGCTGTTCCGACTGCTATTGCCGCGCACGTTCGATGGAATCGAGACCGATCCGGTTACCTTCTTCCATGTCATCGAGACCATCGCGCGCGCCGACGCTTCGACGGCCTGGTGCCTGAGCCAGGCCGGCGGCTGCGCGATGTCGGCGGCCTATCTCGACCTGCCGGTGGCGCATGCGATTTTCGGCAATGATCCGCGCGCGGTGCTCGCCTGGGGTCCCGGTCCCAGGGTCAGGGCGGTCGAATGCGATGATGGCTACAAGGTCACCGGCGTATGGTCTTTTGCTTCGGGCGGCCGCCACGCGACCTGGCTCGGCGCCCACTGCCCGATCTACGCCGCCGACGGCTCGCCCAAACGCGACGTCAACGGCGAACAGCTGCAGCGCACCATGCTGGTGCGATCAGAGCATGTGCAGTGGACCGACATCTGGAATACGGTTGGCCTGCGCGGCACGGCCAGCGACCAGTTTGCGCTCGACGACTTCTTCGTTCGATCGGACCATTCGATTACCCGTGAATTCGATCGGGAATGCCGCGAGAGCGGCCCGCTCTATCGCATGGGCTCCGGCACCTGCTATCAGGTCGGGTTCTCGGGCGTCGCTTGCGGCATTGCGCGCGGCGCGCTCGACAGCTTTATCGATGTGGCGCGCAACAAGGTGCCACGCGGCACCAAGTGCCCGCTGCGCGACAATGCCGTGGTGCAGTCCAATCTCGCGCAAGCCGAGGTCAACCTGCGCGCCGCGCGCGGCTACGTGCTGCAGTCAATGGCCGACACCTGGAAGGCGCTTTCTGCCGGCGCCACCATCACGGTCGCGCAACGCATCAATATCCGCATGGCCGCGACCCACGCCATCCACAAGGCGCGCGAGGCGGTCGACTTCGCCTACAATGCCGCGGGCGCCACGGCGATCTTCGAGAACCATCCGCTGGAGCGCCGCTTCCGCGACATCCACACCGTGACCCAGCAGCTGCAGGGCCAGCTAAGGCATTTTGAAACCGTCGGCGCCTGGATGATGGGCGCCGATGCCGACCTTACCTTCGTCTAACAGGAGAACCCCCATGCCACTCGGCGGACTGCAGCACTACACCATCGAACCCTCCGATCTCGAACGCACCAAGGAATTCTATTGCGACGTGCTGGGACTCGAGAACGGCGACCGCCCGCCACTGGATTTCCCGGGCTACTGGCTCTATTCCGGCGGCACCGCCACCGTGCACCTGATGGGCACGCGCAAGGTCCGCGAAGGCATCGTGGTGCGTGGCACCGAGAAGAAATACGAGGACACCGGCCGCCTCGACCATATTGCCTTTGCCGCGACCGATGTTGAGGGCGTACGCAACCGGCTGCAGGCCAGGAACGTGAAATTCCGCGAGAGCATCGTGCCGCGTACCGGCGACACGCAATTCTTCCTCTACGATCCCGACGGCGTCGGCGTGGAGCTGAATTTCGCGAAGACGTAAGGCGCCCCCATCTCGCTATGCACGACATCCCGGGCGGGCCAACAGCTCGCCGGCGGCATTCGCTTGCACGCTGCTAGATGGACGCGCTGCACCCAAGAAGCGAACTTCCAAACCACCACCCCGGATCCCGACAAGGTCATGGCCCAGCCATCTAACGGGCGTGAAATGGTCAGCGTTTCCTCAACTTTGCATGAGGAATTTGGAAGGCCGCGCCGCCGCGGCAGGATAGCCGGGTGCCGCGCCTACAACCTACCCCAGGGCCTGCGCGCCCGGCTATTCGCGCCAGGTTGCCCCAACCGCCCACGGCAACCTCTGCCGCCTAGTCGAGCCCGCGCTCATGACTCAAGCGAACCATCTCCTCGATGAAGATCGCTTTTTGCTTGTCGTCCAGGCTGACGAATAGCGGTTCGGCCGCATCGGCGACATTGCGCTGATCCGCCGCGCGATCATTCAAGAACTGCGCTTCGTTGCGCATCTGCTCGATGATGTCGTCCGGGGGATCGCGCTTGGCCCGTGCAATTCGCAAATTGAGACGATCAGCGCCGTTATGGCCGAGATAATGCATCGCGCTGTTGAACCCGGTCCAATGCTTTTCCTGCTCGGGCGTGAGCTTCAATTCGGCCTTGATCCGGTCAATGTTCGCATCGCTGGTGGCGACGATCTGTTCAGCACTCAGCTGCGGCTCGCCTTGCTGGGTCAGCACCGCCTGCTGTTTGGTACCCTTCCCGCCTTTGGCTGCCTTGGCGGTTTTCGCTGAACCAGGCTGTTTCGGCGCGTCCGGCGCGTTCGGCGCATTCGCTGCGGGCGCTTGTTGCGGCTGCCCATTTTTACCGACGCCCAGCACGCCGGTAAATACGCCGACGACGCCGCCGATCGCACCTCCCAATACGCCGCCAACCGGTCCGGCCGCCTTGTTGCCCGCCTGGGCGCCTTGTTGAACGCCTTGAACCAACCCTTGCGCGTCAGCCGCTGCGGGCGCGTTGAGAAGCATCACGACAGCGGCCCAAAGCACAAAGCGCAGTCTCAACTGCGCACGCGCCGTCGGTGTTGGGCTGATCATTCTTTGGTCTCCATGGTCGATCGGGCAGAAGAGTTTGGGGCGGCCCGGCTGCTGCCGAATCTCGACATTATTATCGTTTTCGCACCCGGCTAGTCTAGCTGGCGCGCCATGTCGTCCAGATAAAGAAAATCTCGACCCATGAACAAGTTAAGTTGGCTCGACGGAACCTTGGGGTGCTATTGAGCAACCTTGCAGGGCATTCCGCTCGGCATGTGTGCAGCGCAGTATGTTCCGTCGATCCGAAACAAGGTCGGCTGCGCTTCGCCGGTCTCATGATCGGTGCGGCGAAGGAAACTCCCCTGCGTCAATTTGCACGCAACATTAGTTCTAGAAACCGCGGCACCGGATTTCTCGACAGATGCCGGCAATTCTGCTCTGATCGTCACAACGAAATCTTCGCAGCCCCGCAATGCCGGTTCTAGGCACGTCGGATCAGACGGAGAAACAAGAACACCAGCGACAGTTATGGCTCACCACGATTGGCTCACCAGGGAGGGAACGCCATGTCACGGAGGAAGCTTTCTCGACGACAATTCGTAGCCGCTACCGCGCTGTCATCCGCAGCGCTGCTGACTGCGCCCTATATTCGGACGGCGCATGCGGCCGGCAAGCTCACCATGGGCTTCTGGGATCACTGGGTGCCCGGCGCCACCAATACCAGCACTGAACTCGTCAATGAGTGGGCCGCCAAGGAGAAGGTCGAGGTTTCGATCGATTACATCGCAAGCCAGGGCAACAAGATCCTGCTGACGATCGCCGCGGAAGGCCAGGCGAAGTCCGGTCACGACATTATGGCGATGCCGACATGGTGGCCTCAGGCGCAGGCCGACCTGCTCGAGCCGGTGAACGACATTATGGATCCGCTGATCAAGCTGAATGGCGAGGTGAACGGCACGGTGCAGTATCTCGGCAAGGCCGGCAACAAATGGCTTGCTGTTCCCGCCACCATCGGCAGCCAGATCAAGGGGCCCTGCACCCGCATCGACCTGATGAAAAAATACGCCGGCATCGACGTGCAGGAGATGTATCCGGCCGGCAGCCCGCCCAAAGCGGACAACTGGACGACGGACACGTTCCTCAAGGCGGCCGAGGCCTGCCACAAGGGCGGCGTCCCGTTCGGCATCGGCCTCGGTGAAACCAGCGACTCGGTCGATACCGCCGGCGCATTTTTCCAGGCGTTTGGCGCTCAGCTCGTCGACGCCAAAGGCAACCTCACGGTCAAGACCGACGCGGTACGGCAGGCTCTCGAATTCTACAAGAAGCTGATCCCGTTCCTGCCGCCGGACGTCGCGGCCTGGGATGACTCCAATAACAACAAGTGGCTGATTTCCGGCAGAGGCGCACTGATCATGAATCCGCCCAGCGCCTGGGCAGTCGCCAAACGTGACGCGCCGCAAGTCGCCGAGCAATGCTGGACGCACGGCTTCCCGGTGGGTCCCAAAGGCAGGTTCGCTCCGTTCCTTCCGTACTTCTGGGGCATCTGGAACTTCTCCAAGAACAAGGAAGCTGCCAAGAGCCTGCTGGTCCATCTGTCGCAGCCGGAATCGATTGCGAAGCTTGTGGCGGCCAGCGGCGGCTACGACTTGCCGGCGTTTGAGAAGCTCACCACCCTGAAGACATGGGCTGAGGAGGGACCGCCGAAGGGCACCCTGTTCCATTACCCAAATCCGTACAACCATCAAATCCTGTCAATCGCCGCGTCGCCGGCGCCTCCGAAGGTCGCCCAACAGATTTATACCCAGGCCATACTGACTAAAATGTGCCTGCGATATCATCAGGGTGAAGCGATGGAAAAGACGCTGGCCTGGGCGGAAGGCGAGTGTGAAGGCTACATGCGGAGCTGAAGCTGAAGGATTTCACCGCAATGGCGCGCGGTCCAGTTGCGTGACCGTTGCGGCGAACGTCCGAAAATGACGCTGTTGCGCCAACGCGATCCGGAGCCGGGTGACGCCTGCTCCTGGTCGATATTTCCGAATTCAGACCCTTCGAAATGAAACTGGCGAGGAAGATGCATCATGGTTGATGTCGTATTTCAGCCGAACGGCGTTGCCCGTACCGGAGGCCTGCGCAAGCGCGCCAGTTTGCGCGCCACGCTCAAGCGAAAGTCTACCGCGGCGTTTCTCATGACGCTGCCGTTGATCCTTCTGATCTTGATTCTGGTTGTCTATCCCGCCTTCTATTCCCTGCATCTTGCGACCCTGAACAAGTCGATGCAGCGGTTCGTTGGCTTTGGAAACTTCGAATTCCTGTTCAAGCGCGAGACGTTCTGGCTGGTGGTAAGACAGTCATGCATCTTTGCGATCTCGGCGGTCTTCTTCAAGGCGCTGATCGGCTTCATCGTTGCGCATTTCGTCCACAACATCCCGGCAAAGGGACAACGCAAATGGCGCGGCATGCTGCTGGTGCCGTGGGTGATTCCGCCGGCGATGAGCACCTTGGCGTGGTTGTGGCTGTTCGATCCCTCCTACAGCGCCTTCAACTACACGCTGTCGTTCTTCGGCATCGGGCCGATTTCATGGACCGGCGACCCCGACTGGGCCCGCTTCTCGGTCATTCTGGTCAATATCTGGTACGGCGCTCCGTTTTTCATGATCATGTATCTGGCATCGCTGAAGTCGGTGCCCGATCAGCTTTATGAGGCCGCGGCCATCGACGGCGCCAACTGGTGGCAGCGCATCTGGTACGTGACACTGCCGATGATGCGCAACATCATCGCGATCACCACGCTGTTCTCGCTGATCGTGACCTTTGCCAATTTCGATATCGTGCGCATTCTGACTTCCGGAGGTCCGCTCGATCATACCCACATCTTCGCGACCTGGGCGTTCAGAATCGGCATCGAAGGCAGCGATATTCCGCTCGGCGCCAGCGTCTCGCTGTTCATGTTTCCGATCCTCGCTGTCGCCGCAATCTTTATCCTGCGCGACATCAACAAACGCGGGAATGAAGCCTGATGACCAGCGCCGTGGTGATCGACAAGGCCGCACCGACCCGCAAGGTCAAATATGGCAGCATGAGCCGCGATCGCACCTGGGCGCTGCGATGGTCGTACTTTTTTCTCACGCTGTTCGCGATCTTTTCGCTGGTGCCGCCGCTCTACATGCTGATCACGTCACTCAAGACCAGCGCCGAGATCTCGGCGGCGACCAATCCCTGGTGGGTGTTTCATCCAACGCTGGAGAATTATGTTGGACTGCTGACATCGAACCAGTATCTGACGTTCTTCCGAAACTCCGCTTTCGTCTCGGTCTTCGTGGTGACGATCACCATGGTGATCAGCGTGCCCGCCGCTTTCGCGCTGGCGCGAATGCGGTTCTGGGGTTCGGCGACCCTCGCGACCGGGGTATTCCTGACCTACCTGATCCCCGACACCCTGCTGTTCCTGCCATTGTTCAAGATGTTCGCGGTGTTCGGCGATCTGACCGGGATCCAGCTGATCAACCGGTGGTACGTGCTGCTGATCGTCTATCCGACGCTGACGGTACCGTTCTGCACCTGGATCATGATCGGTTACTTCGCGTCGATCCCGAAGGAACTCGACGAGGCCGCCATCATCGATGGCGCGTCATGGTTCCAGACGCTGACGCGCATTTTTATTCCGGTGGCGATGCCCGGCATTATCGCTGCGACCATCTTCGCCTTCACGGTCTCATGGGCGCAGTTTCTTTATCCGCTGGTGTTCACGACATCGACCGATCAACTGGTGCTGCCGGTCGGCATCATCACCACCCTGATCAAGGGTGACGTGTTCAACTGGGGACAGATCATGACCGGCGCCCTGCTCGGCGCGGCACCTCCACTGATCATCTATGCGTTCCTGATGGACTACTACATCGCCGGCCTGACCGCCGGTGCGACGAAGGGTTGAACCTGATGGCTGATGTGACGCTGCGTAAGGTTATCAAGCGCTACGACGAGGTCGAGGCGGTGCGCGGCATCGACCTCGATATCGCCGACCATGAGTTCGTCGTGCTGGTGGGACCATCGGGCTGCGGAAAATCGACCACGCTGCGGATGATCGCGGGCCTGGAGGATATCACCGACGGCGACATCATGATCGGGGGCGATGTCGTCAACGACGTGCCGCCGAAGGACCGCGATATCGCGATGGTGTTCCAGAATTATGCGCTTTATCCGCACATGACGGTGGCGGAAAACATGTCATTCGGGTTGCGCCTGAAACACTATCCGAAAGCCGAGATCAAGACGCGGGTCGACGAAGCCGCGCGCATGCTCGACATCGTCGAACTGGTGGACCGCAAGCCAAAGCAATTGTCGGGTGGCCAGCGCCAGCGCGTCGCGATGGGCCGCGCTATCGTTCGCAATCCAAAGGTTTTTCTTTTCGACGAGCCGCTGTCCAATCTCGACGCCAAACTTCGGGTGCAAATGCGGATCGAAATCAAGAAAGTGCATCAGAAGGTCCGCACCACGACCGTCTACGTGACCCACGACCAGGTCGAGGCGATGACGCTCGCCGACAGGGTCGTGGTGATGAACCACGGCCGCATCGAACAGATCGGAACGCCGAACGATCTCTATCACAACCCGGCGACCCGCTTTGTCGCAGGCTTCATCGGCTCGCCGGCGATGAATTTCATCCCGTGCCGGCTCGAGGACGTCGCCGGCAAGCTGCACATCCGGCTGACCGACCGCATCGCCTTTCCATTGCCGGCCAATCGCGCGGCGAGATATCAGGGCGTCATTCGCAACGATAAGTTGCTGCTGGGCTTGCGGCCAGAGCATATCACGGAGGCGAGGGTGCACTCGGAGCCCGGAATCGAGGCCTTTGACGCGGTGTTGGACGTCACCGAACCGATGGGTATGGAGACGCTGATTTATTTCACGCTCGAAGGCGCGCAGATCTGCGGGCGGGTTAATCCCAACGCCGGCGCCCGCGATGGCGCGCCACTTCGATTGGCAGTGGACCTCAACAATATGCACCTGCTAAACGAGGTCACCGGCGCCGTCATTTGACCGACGCACAACAAAAAGCCAAACGGCAAGGGAATGGGAATGGCGGCCAACAAGAAGAAAATTTTCATCACTGAATCGATGTCACAGCCGGGACGAGCCCTGTTAAAAGAGCGAGACGACATCGAAATCGTCGAATTCCCCAATATGATTTCCGCGCATGATTTCGAGGCCATGCTCAAGGCGCAGGCGCCGGTTCACGGCGTGGCGCTCGGCGGCACCCGTTTCGGCGAGCCGGAACTCGAGGCATCCAGGGACATGAAGGTGGTGACCCGGATCGGCGTCGGCTACGACTCCGTCGATGTTCCGGCGCTGAGCCGCCGCAACATCCCGCTGATGGTGGCGGGCACCGCCAATTCGCCGTCGGTTGCCGAGCAGGCGCTGTTCATGATGCTGACGCTGGCCAAGCGCGCGGTGGAAATGCATTCCATCGTCAAGGACGGCAGATGGGCGCATCGGCTGGGCATGCTGCCCTATGATTTGTTCGGCAAGACGGTCCTGATCATAGGCTTTGGCCGCATCGGCACGCGCACCGCCAAGCGTTGCCTCGCCATGGAAATGAATGTTTTGGTCTTTGATCCCTATAAATCAGCGACCGAGATCAAGGCGGCCGGCTGCGAGCCGGTCAGCGATCTCGATGCGGCGCTGCCGCGCGCCGATTTTGTCAGCATCCACTGCCCGAAGACGCCGGAGACGGTCAGCATGTTCGATGCGGCCCGATTGAAGCGCATGAAGGAAACCGCCTATCTGATCAACACCGCGCGTGGCGGCATCGTCGACGAACCGGCGCTATATGACGCGCTGGCATCAGGCAAGCTCGCAGGCGCCGGTCTCGATGTTTTCGAACAGGAGCCGCCGCCTTCAGGCCATTCATTGTTCGAGCTTCCCAATGTCATCATGGCCCCGCACGTCGCCGGCGTGACGCGGGAAGCCGTCGACCGGATGAGCGTGCAGACCGCGCGCAATATCTTGAGCGCGCTCGACGGCGATCCGATCAGGCTGAACGTCATCAATCAGGACGTGCTGGCCTGATCCGAGCGGCTGCTTTCCGGCTTACGCCGCCGACTTCGCTGGCTTCGTTGCGTCATCACCGCGGGTATCCAAATGGCTTTCAAGGAATACGGCAGCTATGACGGAGTGGGTCTAGCCGATCTGGTCCGGAAAAAGCAGGTCAGCGCCAGGGAATTGCTGGACGAGGCCATTGCCCGCACGGCTAAAGTCGATCCGCAGATCAACGCGGTGGTGGTGAAACACTACGACTATGCGCATCGGCAGATCGACAGGGGGCTTCCGGATGGCCCGTTCACCGGCGTGCCGTTTCTATTGAAGGACCTGGATATTCTGGAGGGCACGCGGACGACATCGGGCGCGAGCGTCTACAGGGACAATGTTGCCGATCATACCGGCACCCTCGCCCAGCGCTTCCTCAATACCGGGGTGACGATCTTCGGAAAAAGCTCCAGTCCGGAATTCGGATTGATGCCGACCACCGAATCCCGGCTGTTCGGTCCGACCCGCAATCCCTGGAATCCCGCCCACTCCTCGGGCGGTTCTTCCGGCGGCGCCGGTGCTGCCGTCGCCGCGCGCATTCTTCCGGTCGCGCATGCCAGCGACGGCGGCGGTTCGATCCGCATCCCGGCTTCCGCGTCCGGCGTGTTCGGATTGAAACCGAGCCGGGCGCGCAATCCGATCGGACCCGATCGCGGCGAAGGCTGGGGCGGCTTTTCCTGTGGCCACGTGCTGAGCATCAGCGTGCGCGACAGCGCCGCGATGCTGGACGCGATCCACGGACCCGAGCCCTCGAGCCCCTACGTCGCGCCGTCGCCGGAGCGACCTTTCATGGAAGAGGTCGGACGTGACCCGGGCCGGCTGCGCATCGCCTTCACCGACAGATCGCCCTATGGCGAGGCCATCGATCCCGAAATCGCGGCCGCGGTTGGGGACGTGACAAATCTGCTCGCCGGGCTCGGTCATCATGTCGAGGAACGGGCGCCCGTGCTGGCCGCCGATCCGGCGGTCGTGATGTCGACGATCGTGGCGGCCAATACCGCGCTGAGCGTGCGCCAGGCCGAAGCGCGCTTTGGCCGCGCGATGACGGAGAGTGATTTCGAGATATTGACGCTGGCAAGCGCGCACAACGCGCAAAATGCAACCGCGACAGACTATGTGGCCGCGCAACTCGCCGCATTCCAGATTTCACGCGGATTGGCGATGTTCTTCGAGACCTGCGACGTGTTCCTGTGCCCGACGCTCTGCTCGCCGCCCTTGCGGATCGGCGAGCTCAACACGATGTCGCAGGATCTGTCGCATATCCCGCCGATCCTGCGGCGCTATATGCCCGGGACCGCCATGTTCAACATGTCCGGCCAGCCCGCGATGTCGGTACCGCTGGCATGGAATGCGGCCGGACTGCCGCTCGGAATGATGTTCGCCGCGCGCCTGGGCGATGAGGCCACCTTATTCCGCCTGGCGGCCCAACTCGAGCAGGAGCGGCCCTGGAGGGACAAGTTGCCGCCCATTTGCGCCTGAATCGACAAAACTCAGACGCATTCGAGGGCGAGGAATGGAACCCTACGCTTGACAGCGAAGCTCCTGCTCCCGTGTATTGCGTAATCTGGAGGCTGAGATTGTGAGTAAACGCGACCCGACCGATCATGCGCTCGCGGCTATCGCCAGCATCCTCGATCAACCGCTGTTCCATCGCGAGCCGGAAAAACCCGCAGTCGAAGAAAAGCCGATCGCCCCCGAACTCGTCGAGGCCGGTGGTTATCAGAAAGTCGGTCCTGGCCCGATTGCAGCGATCCGATTCAAATGGACGGTCCGCCGCGAGGGTCACAACCAATACTATGTGGATGAGACAATCGGCGAGAATTCCGTGCCTGTCGTCAGCGGGCCATTGACCGGTGATGCCGCCATGAAGTTCGTTGACGATCGCGAAAGCGAGGCCCGGCAGCGATTTGAGGACCTCAAGAATGAAATGGCCGGACGAACCGCCGCGGCGAATTTGGTCCGCAAGGACGCCGGCGGGAAATAACTCAATCCGTCTCGACTTAATCAGTTCTTGCAGTCTTGCGACGCTCGATCCGGCGTTCCCAGAAAGTCCTTCTTGGCGACAATCGCATGCCTGATCGCCTCGCCCACCTGGCGCGTGAGATTGTACATGTTGGGGTAGAGGCGTGCATTGAGCAAAATCGAGGGATCGATCTTTCGCACCTCGGCATGATCAGCCGCATGGTCGAGAAGCCTGGACAGACTGCCCAAAAATTGACTGAAAACGCCGACCGACATCTTGTGCATTGAGATGGTCACAGTTGAGATCCTCCGCGGATGGCGCGAAATCCCAACTTGCCCGATTTTGGCTGTAAATCTATCCCTGCGTTTTGTAACGGGCCATCGCCGCACAATGACCGGTTTTGTTTCGCAAAATTGACCGTCCAGGCGGACCTGAATTAGACTGACCGGCGAGACATATTGAACCAAAGCCGCCAATCCACGACTTATACCAAGAAAGTGATGTAGGTCACGTTCTGGAAAACTGCCGAAGTGCAGGGTGGGCCCTTGAGATTCTGCCTGCGGAGGAGGTCACGATGAGAAAGCTGATTGCTGTCGCCGCATTCCTGCTGGCGACCACTGCCGCGCAGGCACAGTACACGTTCGAATATGGCGGGCATACCATTCGCATCGATCCGGACCGTGGAACGGTTTCGATCCCCGGAGTCTATGACAATACCGGGCGGCGGACAAAGCGCTCGCGCAATGATCAGGACAGCGACCGCCCGCGCAAACAGACGCCGCAGCAGGCAAAGACCGATCCGCAGGCGCCCGAAGCAGCGCCAGCGCCAGTAGCGCCGGCCGCGCCAGCCCAGACCGAACCGGCTCCTGCTGTAGCGAACACTTTACCCGAGCCTTCAACCGCTACGGCGACCGCTACGGCGCGTATTGCGCCGACGACGGATACCATTACTTCAACGCAGCCTTCTGTCAGCACGCCTGCGCCGCAGCAGGACGCTGCCCCGGCCATCCGGCCCGAACCCGCCATCCGGCCGGAACTGGCCGTCCGGCCTGAACCGGCCATCCGGCCCGAACCGGCACCCGTCGTGGCGACGACAGCCCCGGCATCAGCACCGATCCAGAACCAGGCCCCTGCCCCCCCGACCACCGCCGCCCAGTCGGCGAACTCGCCGCTCGGCATGTGGCTGACGGAAGAGAAGGAGGGCAAGGTCCGGATCGAGCAGTGCGGCGCCAATCTCTGCGGATATTCCGTGGATGCGAAGTCGAACCAAAACGGCGAAAAAGTTCTGATCAATATGAAGCCCGCCAAGGACTCCAAATGGACCGGGCGAATTTACGATCCGAACACTGGCAGCACCTACGATTCGACGATCGCGATGAAAGGCTCGGACAGCCTGCGGGTTCAGGGCTGCGCCTTTGGCGGCATGTTCTGCGGCGGCCAGACCTGGAGCCGGCTGAATTAGGGTGTGTACTCACAAACCTAACCCGTGAGCAGCGCCCCTGCTGCCCAGGCGGCGCGCGCGGTCGTGTGCCTCGTTGTGATGCTCTCGAATGCCGACGCCGCGCCGTTGAGCCCTTCGCCCGAGGATCGCTATGTGGCGACGCGCGATGCGGCGATCGAACGATTCTCGTCGATCTACGACGCAGGCAGGTTCGACGACGCCGCGAAGAAGGGCGCGGACGCCGTACGCGCCGACCTTCAAGCGCAGATGAGCGCGATCCTGGGCGAGCTCAATCGCAAGGGCTTCGGCCCGGCCACACTCAATCTCTCGACATTTTCCAGAGGGGACGAGGATTTTGGCATGCTCGACGGCCTGCGTTTCGATGCCGAACTCGGGACCACCGGGGAGAGAGCGGGTGGCAACGGTGCCGATGGCAAGTATGTCGAGCCCAAGGCCCACATCATCATAACGACGCAGACGATTTTGGCGCGTTGGCTGCGCGCCCACAAGGACTGGTGGGACAAGGGCCTCAAGAATGTGCCGCAGCAGATCGCTGCAGCGCTCAAGGATGAAAGCTTCTACACCCAGGCGATGTCGACGGATGCTGCGGTGGTGAACTTCGACCCCCGGCGGCGATGGGAAGGTAGCGTGAAGCCTCGCGAACTCGCGCGCGGCTACTCTTGCGGCACGTCTTCACGCGCATGCCGCTCATGGGCCCCGACCAGTCTCGAATTCGTGGACCTCGCGGTTCGCCAAATCCTGGCCTAGCTCCCCTCACCCACCAACACGAAGGGCGCCCAAATCGACGGATCGGCGTTGCGAACGGAGGACCGGTCAGCGATCAGCGCTTGCATGGAACGTCGTAGAGCTTCCGTCCGGCCAATATCCGGGTGCTTCCTCAGCTCCGTGAAAGCCCCAGTCGTCAGCCTGACTGCGGCATGAGAATCTGCCGGCCAGTGTGACACCAGCAGCGAGCGTGCACCCGCATAGAAGAATGCGCGCGCGAGACCTGAAAGGCCTTCCGCTTTCTGCCATCACACTCCGCGGGCCGTCACGACGGACATTCCGCCGTCGGGGTCACTGCTGCGATCTCGGGCTTCCTGTCGCCGCCAAATGTCGTCTCATGAATCTTGCCGTCGACGATATGGATGCGCCGGTCGGCCCGCGCAGCCAGTGCCGCGTCGTGGGTCACGACCACCACGGTCTGGCCGCCGTTGGCGATATCGCGCAGGATGCCGAACACCTGCTCGGTCGAAGCGGTGTCGAGATTTCCGGTCGGCTCGTCGGCGACAATGATTTCGGGACGGTTGGCGAGCGCCCGCGCCAGCGCCACGCGTTGCCGCTGACCGCCGGAAAGCTGATTGGGCCGCTTGCCGGTCTGCTCGCCGAGGCCGAGCGACGTCAGCAGGCTCATCGCTCTCTCGTTCATATCCTTGGTCGACATCCGGCCGTAAGCGCGCATTGGCAGCAGTACGTTTTCAAGCGCGGTGAATTCGGGAAGCAGAAAGTGGAACTGAAACACGAAGCCGCACTTGGTCAGACGGACATCGGCGCGCTCGGTTTCCGACAATTTGGACGTGGCCTGGCCGCAGATGATGACCTCGCCTTCGGTAGGTGCATCGAGCAGGCCGAGCAAATAGAGCAGCGATGATTTGCCGGATCCCGAAGGGCCGGTGATGGCGAGAAATTCACCCTTCGCCACGGATAGATCGATACCATCGACCAGGGTGTGAGAAACAATGCCCTGAACGCGGCGCACCAGCTTCACGGTTTGCAGGGCGACCTCGGTCACGACGCGCCCCGGATAATTTCCACGGGATGCACCCGCGTGGCCTTGCGTGCCGGAAAGAACGCCGCGACGGCGCAGCAGAAAATGGAAATGGCTCCGGTGGCGAGATAATGCGTCGGCGAATAGTAGATCTCGAGTGGCACCGTCGCTCCGGTCAGCACATTGAATATCTTGATCTGAGACCACCCGTAGCACAACAGATATCCGAGAAGCCATCCGAACAGGATTCCGACCGATCCCATCATCGTCGACTCAATGATGAATATTCGCCGCACCGAGTATTCCCGCATGCCCAGCGATTTCATGATTGCGATGTCGTGGCGTTTTTCGTGAGTGATGGTGGAAATGATGTTGTAGGTCGCGAATGATGAGCTCAGCAGCATGGCGCCCATCACGGTCAGGACAATGAAATCACGGGTAGCGAAGGCGCCCAGCAGATCGGAGTTGGCCTCCTGCCACGACACCGACTTGTATCCGATTTGTGCCTCGACGCGCGTGGCCACTTGCTGTGCGATCAAGGGATCGCTCAGGCGCAGCCGCAACTGATTGACGAGTCCGTTCTGTCCGATGAGAGTCTGGGCCACATTCATCAACGAATAGATTTGTCCTTCGTCGACGCTTTTGATTCCCGACTTGAAGATGCCGACCACCGTGGCTGAAACCGGAGCTCCGCCGCCCGTGCCGAGCAAGACCGTATTTCCATATTTCACGGCAAGTTTTTCCGCCAGCGCCGCGCCAATGATGATCCCGTTGGCCGCCTTTGACAGATCGGTCAGTTGCCCCTCGAGCATCTGCGAGCCGAGCTTGGAGACGCGCACTTCAAGCCGCGGATCGATGCCGATCAGGCTGACGCCAACCCGCGCGTCGCCGTGGTTCAAGATAGCCGTGGTCTTTACCGACGGCGCCACGTCGCCCGGCAACCACGACTTCAGCGACGCCATGACGGTGTCCGGATATTTGATCCCGGGGCGCCGATTGACGTTTGCCACATTGGGCATGCCAACCGCAGCGTATTCCTGGTCCGCCGGCTGGCTCGGAACCGACCGGCGTTCATCACCAACCATGACATGGGGCATGGTGTCGACGAGTTGTCGCAGAAAATCGATCTGCGATCCCTGCATCAGGCCGGCCATCATGATGGTGAAGCCGACACCCATCGCCACGCCACACATGCCGACCAGTGTTTGTCGAATGCGAGTGGTCACATGAGTCCACGCGATACTCAGCAGAAGATTCGTCGCCATGGGTTTTACCTGTACTTGCCGACGTTCCTGCGTGCATCGTTCACAACGGAATCGACGTGAGCCGATATGGCGGCGGAGATGACGGCATCGTCGGCATCGGCAGCACTGGCAACCACGGCGGCGGCGGGCGCGCGATCAAGCGCAGGACTGGGAACAGGAGCGATATCTGCGGGAGCGGCGGGCGCCGGCTTGGCGGCCACGTTTTCCACGCGGACCCGCGTGCCATCGGCCAGGTCGGCGCGTGCCGGTGACAGCACGGTGGTGTCCTTCGACACGTGGCCGATGATTTCAACGTTGCGGCTGCCTCGAACCCCGATGGTGACGGGCACCCGCTGAATTTGTCCGCCACTGACGACCTGGACCGCGTTGCCGGCAACGGCCTCGGCAGGCACGACGACCGCCGCGGCCTTTTCGCGATAGATGATGTTGACTTCGACCGTCATTCCGATCCGCAACGGCGTATCGGGTGGCAATCGCAGATAGACCCGAAAGGTCTTTCGCGTCGGATCGCCCTTTGGCGTGATTTGCGAGACCGTGGCCCGCAACGCCTGCGCGGAAAACGCCTCGCTGCGCAAAAAGGCCTTCTGCCCCGCGGCGATCCTGGTGATTTCCTCCTCGTTTATTTCGGCCACCACCTGCATCGGCGTCGGCGGGCCGACCCAGAACAGCACCTCGGTTGGTCCGACAATCTCGCCCACCTCGCCGTCGCGACGCAACACCATGCCATCGAGCGGCGCGCGCAGCACCAGCGAATCGATGCGGGCCTTCTGGGCGCTCATCCGCGATTTGGATTGCTCAAACTGGGTAGAGCGCTGCTCGTATTCGGTCTTCTGGGCTTCGCTCTTGTCACGGTCACGGCTCGCGCGATCCAGATCGCGCGCGAGCTGGTCATTGTTGATTTCCAGTTCATGGAGCGCGCTGACCTCTTCGGCGTCGTCCTGGCGGCCGAGAACTTGACCGGCTTTGACGGCCTGCCCCTCGCAGCGGCAGAGTTCGACCAGCCGACGCCTTTGCAGCGGCACGACTTTGGCCCAGCGCTCGGGCTCCACGGTTCCCGTGCCATAGACGGCCTCTGAAACCGGCCCGAGAACAGCCACTCCCGTGGTTACGGTTGGAGGTTGGAAAAAGTCCGGATACTTCCAATAGGCCCCGCCAACGGCGGCAACGGCAAGCACTGCGAGCACTGATCCGGACCAGACAAGACCGCGCGAAGACATCGGCTTCTCCTAAAAATATAAAATCAAAAGCCGAACCGCTTGCGCAGTCCGGTGGGCACTCGATCCAATAGCGCGTCCATATCGTTCTTCCTTTCGCTGGTGTTGCGCGGCCCTGGAAGACTGCCGGTAACGCTGGAATTGTTACTCGTCGTCGCGGGCGGCTGTTTCGAAACAGCCGGGGATAGTTGCGGCGAAGGCTGGTAGTCGCGGGTGAGACTGTCGGCCGGAGCCGGAGCAACGGCAGGTTTCGGCTGGCTCGATGTCGCGTGCCAGCGGCCGGCTTCGGCCTTGGCCCGCTCAACATCGTCGCGCGTCATCCTCGTTTCCAGAACGCCCATGAGCTGGCGACTTCCATTGCGGAATTCGTCAACCCGGCTGCCAACCGCGACAATGTAGGCCCACTTATAAGCGTTGAAGTTGTCTTTCGAAATTCCTCGCCCAACGGCATACATGCCGCTGAGAACCAGCATGGCATGCGAATGACCCTGGTCGGCGGCGCGCGAAAACCATCGGAAGGCCTCTTCATCCGACCTCGGGCGCCCCACACCCGACGAGTAAAGCGCAGCGAGATAGAATTGAGCGTCGCTATCTCCTGACAGCGCCGCCTGTGAATAGCGGTCGGCCATTTCCTTGTCGGATACCGCATCCCCGGCATGGGCGACGGAGCTCGCGATGAGAGCGGCTCCGCAAAGCATTGCTAGAAAAACTCGCTTCATGGAAATCCCCGTCCAAAATAACCCAGCGCGTTATTTCGCTGATGTTACCCGTGATCGTTTCTTAGCCCAAGGCCTTATCTCCTCATGTGATTTCTCTCACAGTCTCCGACGAAGCGATCTGAGAGGTTGATTGCGCCGGAACCAAGGGAGCATGTCATGGGATACTTCTGCAAAACATTCGTCGCCACCCGCATCCTGATACTGCTGGGAACGGTGGTCGCCACGCCCGTTGCGGCCTCGACATTTGACGGGGCATGGAACGTCCAGATTGCCTCGGCGAATGCCGCATGCGGCGGGGCGACCATTTCGATTGGAATCGCCAATGGCCAGGTCGAATCCAGCAATGCATTGATGAAAGCGACCGGCCGGGTCGCCGATGCCGGTGGCATCAGCGTAACCCTGACAAGCGGAATCAAGCGGGCTGTCGGCTCGGGTCACCTCAGCGCGACGTCGGGATCGGGTACCTGGCGCGGCGCGCTGTGCTCGGGTACCTGGACAGCGCAGCGCATCTAGCTGCCCCCTCTGGCGTCATCCGAAGATACGAGCCAGCCGCGGCGACACTCGGAGGACGACGACCGACCTCCCGTCAACCTACGGGAGCGCCATATTCCGCGTCCGTCACGGGCTCCATCCAGGTCGCATGATTTCCGTCCAGCGATTCCTGCATCGCGATGTGGATCATGCCGTTGGTCGGCGAGCCGCCGTGCCAATGTTTTTCGCCCGGCGGAATCCAGACGACATCGCCAGCCCTGATCTCGCGTATCGGCCCGCCTTTGCTCTGGACCCGGCCGACGCCTGAGATCACGTACAGCGTCTGGCCGAGCGGGTGCGAATGCCAATTCGTCCGCGCGCCCGGCTCAAAGGATACGCGGTTCGAGACAATCCGCGCCGGTACCTCGGCCGCAATGATCGGATCCTGCCAGACCGTGCCGGTAAAATATTCCTTGGGCGCGAGGCGTGTCGGCCGCGAGCCGGCGAGATGGATATTCATGGCATTCCTCCTTGTTATGCAGACGCTTCCGGTACGTTCTGGCTATTTCTTCGAGGCCGCGTAGCGCGCCTTGGTCTCGGCATTCATGGGATAGAGCCCGGGCAACACGGCGCCGCCATTCACCTGTTCGACGATCCAGGCCTCCATTCGCTCCTGCTCCGCGCCTTCGGCCAGAATGAGGTCGAGAAACGCTTTCGGAATCACCACGGCCCCGTCCTGATCGGCGACGATAATGTCGTCCGGGAAGATCGCCACGCCGCCGCAGCCGATCGGCTCACCCCAACCGACGAATGTCAGTCCCGCCACCGAGGGTGGGGCGGCAAAGCCGTCGCACCACACCGGCAAGCCGGTGCCGAGCACGCCTTCGAGATCGCGTACGACGCCGTCGGTCACCAGCGCAGCCACCCCGCGTTTGACCATCCGCGCACACAGAATATCGCCGAAGATGCCGGCGTCGGTGATGCCCATGGCGTCGACTACGGCGATGCAGCCTTCGGGCATGGCTTCGATCGCGGTCCGGGTCGAAATCGGCGACGACCATGATTCCGGCGTGGCCAGATCCTCCCGCGCCGGCACGAAACGCAAGGTAAAGGCCGGTCCGACCAGCCGCTTCTGTCCCGGCCGCAGCGGGCGCGAACCGCGCAGCCAGACATTCCGCAGGCCCTTCTTGAGCAAAACCGTCGTGATGGTGGCGGTCGACACGTGCGAAAGGGTCTTGATCGCTTCGGGGGTCAGGGACATCGAAAACGTAGCTCCGGTTGCGGATGATCAGGCGGCGCATCTTGCGGGGCAAGCACATCGCGTCAAGTGTCGGGAACTCACGGCTGAAGGCGCGGCACCGCATGGCGCGATCAGGCGGTCTTATCACCAGGATACAGATTAATTTATTGAACTTGCAGGCCGATTTCCGCGAAGCGAATTCCACATCGCGGCAAAACAGGCTAGACCTTGATACTCCCGCCGACGAGTTTGTGAGGTTATGGCCGCGACACGATCCCCGCCCCGCCTGTTGCCGAGTGGCGACAGCGCCATCACGGTAGAATTCAGCCGCAGCATCGATGAAATGGCGAACCAGCGGGTGCTGGCGCTCGATCGCACCCTTGCACGCGAGACCATCACCGGCGTAACCGAGACCGTGCCGACCTACCGATCCCTTCTGGTGCATTATGACCCGGTCCAGATCGACTTCGACACGCTGAGCGGGAAGCTCGTCACCCTCGCGCTGTTGCCGGTTCCACCGGTTACGAAAATGCGGCGCTGGCGCATTCCCGTGGCTTATGGCGGCGAGCATGGCATCGATCTCGAAGACGTCGCCAGGACACTCAAGTCGACGCCCGAAAACATCGTCGCGCGGCATGTCGCCGGCGACTACCGCGTCGCCATGATCGGCTTTACGCCGGGCTGGTCCTATCTCAGCGGCCTTGACGCCTCGCTGCAGATGCCGCGGCTGCAAAATCCGCGGCTGGTGACACCCGCCGGCACCGTCTCGATCGGCGGCGTGCAGACCGGCGTGCAATGTCTCGCCGGTCCGAGCGGCTGGCATCTGCTGGGCCGGACCGCGGTGCGAACCTACCAGTTGCATCGCGATCCGATTTTCCTGCTGGAACCCGGCGATGCCGTGACGTTCTCCGCGGTCGACGCCAAGACTTTCGCCGAGCAGGATCGCGCCGCGGCGGCCGGCGAGATCGTTGCCGAGTTGATGACCTCATGAGCAAACTCGCTATTTCGGCGATTGGCCCGGCAAGCTCGGTGCAGGATGGCGGCCGTTACGGCGCCCAGCGTTACGGCCTGACGCCGAGCGGCGCGATGGACCGGCTTGCGCTCGCTGCGGCGAATAGCCTGGTCGGAAATGCAACTTTCGCCGCCGCGATTGAAATCGGCCCGTTCGGCGCCAAATTCACGGCGCGGGAGGGTGCCGTTCGCATTGCGCTCGCGGGCGCATCGCGCAACGCCGACATCTCGGGACGCGCGGTTGTATCGAATACATCCACGACGATGGCCGACGGCGAAACGCTGACGCTGGGTTTCGCCCGCGGCGGCTCTTTCAGCTACCTTGCGATCGAAGGCGGGATTGTGGGCGAACCGATGTTCGGCAGCCTGGCAGTGAACGCGCGCGCGGGGCTCGGCAGCCCGTATCCACGCCCGCTGCAGGCCGGCGACGAATTGCAGACGGCGGCCGCAAGCGGCGCGGCGGAGAACCGGATCGATCTTCCACCCCCCGCGGACGGGCCGATCCGGGTGGTGATGGGTCCGCAGGATGACGAGTTCGGGGATGCCAAAGCGTTATTTCTCGACCGCGAATGGAAGATATCGTCGGCCAGCGACCGCATGGGTTACCGCCTTGAAGGCCCGGTGATCAAACATCTGCACGGTCACAACATCGTCTCCGACGGTACCGTGAACGGCAGTGTCCAGGTGCCGGGCAATGGCCAGCCGATCGTGCTGATGCCAGACCGCGGCACCAGCGGCGGCTATCCCAAGATCGCCACCCTGATTACCGCCGATCTTGGCCGGTTCGCGCAGATTCCGGCAGGAACCGGCTTTCGTTTCAGGGCCGTCAGCATGGCCGAGGCGCAGGCGGAGGCACGGAAGTCTTCGGAAATGCTGCGCACCCTGCCCGACCGCCTCAGACCGATCGACAATTTTGCGCTCAACATCGAGGCGCTGCGAGATGCTAACGTCGCCGGCGCCGCGGTCAGTGCAGTCGACGCCGGAACGTGGCAAATTCCATCGTCGGCGGATGCGCCGGCGCAAGACTGGTTGACGCAGACGCAAGACCAACCAAAGCTCCACTCACGGCAAGCGGACACGACATCATGACAATCGATCTGAATTGCGATCTCGGCGAAGGGTTCGGCGCATGGGAAATGGGCAATGACGCCGCCATGATCGACCTCGCCACCTCGGTCAACATCGCCTGCGGCTTCCATGCCGGCGATTCCGACACCATGCGCAAGACCGTGGAACTGGCGAAAGCGCGCGGCGTCAGCATCGGCGCGCATCCCGGCTACCGCGACCTGCACGGCTTTGGCCGCCGGCCTTTTCCGGGCATGAAGGCATCCGAGATCGAAAACCTGGTCGCCTACCAGATCGGCGCATTGCAGGCGATCGCGACCATGGCCGGCCACAAGGTGACCCACGTCAAGGCGCATGGCGCGCTGTCGAATGTTGCCTGCGAGGATGAGGCGACCGCGCGCGCGATTGCGTCCGCGATCAGGGCGGTCGATCCCGATCTGATTTTTGTGGTGCTCGCCAATTCGAAGCTGGTGCAGGCCGGCGAAGCCGCCAACCTGCCGATGGTGCACGAGGTGTTCGCCGACCGCGCTTATGAAGACGATGGCTCGCTGGTGTCACGCCGCAAGCCGGGCGCGGTGTTGCACGATGCCAGGGAGATCGCACAGCGCGTGGTGCGGATGGTGCAGGACAGCGCCGTGGTGTCGGTCACCGGCAAGGTGATCAAGATGCGCACCGACACCGTATGCATTCACGGTGACACGCCCGGCGCGGTCGATATCGCGCGCGGTGTGCGGCAGGCGTTGAAAGATGGAGGAATCGAAGTCGCGCCGTTCAAGAAAGCAAGTTAGCGTCCGCGCCTAGAAGGGGTGAACCGACAGCGTGCCGAACACCACGGCCGCAATGACGGCGAAGGCGCCATAAAGGGCGGCGGTATGCAAACCTGTCCCTGTGCGCTTCGAAAGCGACCGCGCATAAAGATGGAGCCGGGCTTCCGCCGATAATTCGCGCATAGTCGATCTCCAACGCCGCATCGCCACATAATGGAGTACCGATTGCGGCGGGATTCAAGACGACCTTGCAAATAGCGACAGCAACGCTTTGACCGACTCCGAATGCAGTCAAAAATTCTCTCCAGCGGATTCAAACGAGAATTTTATTCGTTCGGATTGTAGCCATCTGGAACCCGCTAATAGACATCCTGCTGGAACCGGCCTTTCTTTTTGAGTTCCGCAACGAAGCTGACCGCCTCGTCGGTCGAGCGCGCACCGAACTGCGCGACGATATCGACCAGCGCGCGCTCGACATCTTTCGCCATCCTTTTGGCATCGCCGCAGATATAGATGTTGGCGCCTTCGGCGAGCCACGTCCATAATTCACGGCCAACCTCGCGCATGCGGTCCTGCACATAGAATTTCTTGTCGCCGTCACGCGACCACGCCAGCGACATTCGCGTCAGCAGCCCTGACGTTTTCATGGCGTTCAACTCGTCGGCATAGAAGAAATCGCAACTGCTGCGCTGATGGCCGAAGAACAGCCAGTTCTTGCCCGGCGCACCGGTGGCTCGGCGGTCGAGCAGGAAGGCACGGAACGGCGCGACACCGGTGCCGGGCCCGATCATGATGATCGGCGTCTTCGGATCCTGCGGCAGCGCAAAACCGTGGGCCTTCTGCACATAGACTTTCAGCTGATCGCCCGGCTTGATGCGTTCGGCCAGAAATGTCGAGGCCAGTCCGAGGCGCTTGCGCTTGCCGACGACATAGCGCACGCAGTCCACCGTCAGCGACAGCTTGCCGGGCGTGGCGTTGTGCGACGACGAGATCGAATAGAGCCGCGGCTGCAGCGGCTCCAGCGCTTCGACGAACGCTTCGGGATGCGGACGCACGCCGGAAAATTTTTGCAGCGCTGCCATCACATCCAGCGTCGCGGCGTCGCCATCGGGATCCTCACCTTGCGCCAGCGCGCGCGCCTTCTCGCGCTGCGCGCCGCCGGTGATGAACGAAATCAGTTCGAACAGCGAATCCGGAGCAGGCGCCAGCGAGACATCGTCGATCAAGACCTCACGCAGGGTCTTGCCTCGGACCTCCGTCGTATGCGAGGCGCCGAGCAAGGCGATGATCTGATCGACGTGACCCAGATCGTTGCGCGCAAAGATGCCAAAGGAGTCGCCGACGACGTAGTCGAGGCCGCAACCGCTGAGATCGAAATCGATGTGCCAGGTTTCCTTTTCCGATCCGCTTTCGTTCAGCAAGCGGCGCGATACGAAGGTCGCCGGCACCGGATTGTCGCGCGAACGTCCGGGGTCGACCGCGATCGCGGGCGCCGCTGCCGCGGGTACCGCTGCCACCCCCGACAAAGCCGGAGGCGCCTTCTCCAGTTCCTCGTTCAAGGCCTTGAGCATCCGGGCGGTTTCCTTTCCCCCGGGGACGCAGAGGTTGAGCCGCGGTTCGGCCTTGCTGACGATCGCATCCGAATAGTCGTTGCAATTGTAGCCGCACTGGCCGCAATCCTGCTGCGCCATCGCCGCCATCATGCGGCGCCGCAACGGGCGGCCTTCGGCAAGCTTCATGCGGTCGGCAATCGGCATGGTCTGGTCGTGCCACGGCGCTTCGCCGTCGTCGCCATCGCCGGACGGAGCAAGCAACACGCCGTTCTGTGCCGGTGCCAGCGGTGTTGAACCGTCAAGCTGCAGCAGCCCGGCGAGGAAACCGTTCAGCCACGAACGCTGTCCCTCGCTAAACGGTGCAGTTGGCGGAATGATTTCAAGCCGTGGTGGTGGGGTCATCTGATTCATGTCATTGCTTCCGCTTCAGCCAGCTTGCGCAAGGCTTCGCCGTCATGGCGGCGTGAAAATGTGAGAAACGTCTCCTCAGCCGAGACACGGTTGGCAAGATAGGCCTTCAATAATTTTTCCACCGTCTTCGGCGCATCCTCGGCCTTCACGTTGCGATAGACCTCCTGCCCGATATCGGCATCCGGTCCGAAACCGCCGCCGGCATAAAGGTGGTAACCCTCGACCGTGTCGTCGTCGCTTCCCGCCGGCACCTTTGCCGCGAGCAGCCCGATATCGCTGATGTAATGCTGGGCGCAGGAATGATGACAGCCGGTGAGATGGATATTCAGCGGCGTTTCGATTGACACGCGTGTCTCGCACCAGTCGCCGATCTCGGCGGCGTGGCGTTTGGTATCGGAGGCTGCGAACTTGCAGCCGGCATTGCCGGTGCAGGCAATCAGCCCGGCGCGCATCTGTGACGCCTTGACCGCGAGCCCGAGCGTCTCGATCGCAGCCGTCGCCAGCGCCACGTTCTCGTCGCGCACACCCGATATCAGCAGATTCTGCCACACCGTGAGGCGGATATCGCCGTCGCCGAGATCCCGCGCGATTTTGGCAAGGCCGCGCATTTGATCGCAGGTCAGTTTGCCCACCGGCAGCACGACGCCGATCCAGTTCAGGCCCGGCTGCTTCTGGGCATGGATACCGATATGGGCCATCCGATCGAATGCCGGGCGCAGCGCGAGAGCTTCCGGCGGCACCCGGGTCAAGGCGTGACCCAGCTTTTCCTCGACCAGAACGAGGAATTTTTCCATGCCCATGCCGTCGATGACATATTTCAACCGCGCCTTGAGCCGGTTGGTACGGTCGCCAAGATCGATGAACACGCGGACGATGGCGTCCGCCACTTTGGTGGCATCCGCCGGTTTGACGATGATGCCGGTCTCCTTGGCAAAATCCTTGTGACCGGTGATGCCTCCAATACCGAGGCGAAACCATACGCCGGGATCGACCCCGAAGCCATCCTTCACCTCGACCGCGGCGAAGGCGATGTCGTTGGTGTCCTCAAGCACCGCGATTCTGCCGGCGCCGTCGAAGGCGACATTGAACTTGCGCGGCAATCCGGTCAGCGAGCGGTCGTTGAGAATGTGATAGTGCCATTGCCGGGCGTATTCGCGGGTGTCGATCAATTCCTGCGGATCGATCCCGGCGGTCGGCGTGCCCGTGACATTGCGGATATTATCGGCGCCGGAGCCGCGCGAGCACAGGCCGAGATCCTGGATGCCTTCGATGAGCGCCACCGTATGCTTCGGCGGAATCTCGCGCACCTGAAGATTGGCGCGGGTCGTGACATGGCAAAACGGTCCGCACAGGCGTTCGGCAAGATCGGCCATCCCTGCGAACTGCCAGTGCTTGAGGATGCCGTTCGGGATCCGCAACCGGCACATGTAGGAATCCTGCGCCGGCGCGACATAAAACAGGCCGTAATAGCGCCAGCGAAAATTATCCGCCGGCGTTGGCGGCGCGTTGGTCACAGCCTGTTGCTTCAGCCGCGAATAAGCATCGAATGGATGCTCTTCGCGTTTGAACTTTTCCTGGTCCGCAAGCTTTTTGCCCGACGCGATGACCTTGTCCTGGGCTTTGAAGCCCGCGGCGTCCGGACCTATCGGCTCCGGAGCGGCCTTGCCGGCCGGCACGGCGCCACCGGCGAGGCGCCCTACGCGCCCCACCTGCAGGCCCGACATGAAGCCTTCCAGATAGCGCTTCTGCTCGTCGCTAAAATCGGCGGTTGTGGTTTCAAGTTTCATGATGCGCCGCCGTTATTCTGCCGCGACTTGCGCTGCAATCGGCGATGCCGCCAGCGCCAGCGGTTTCACCGGCTTGAAGGTCGTGTAGAGGGCCAAACCGGTGAACACGAAGCCGCCGACGAAATTACCGAGCGTCACCGGTATCTGATTCCACACCCACCACTCGTAAACGCTCACCTTGGCGCCAAGCAGCATGCCGGTCGGAATAATGAACATGTTGACGACGGTGTGCTCGAATCCCAGCGCGAAGAAGGTGAAGATCGGCAGCCAGGTCGCGGCGATCTTTCCCACGGTGGAAGTCGACGTCATCGCCATGACCACGCCGAGACAAACCAGCCAGTTGCAGAGGATGGCTTTGACGAAGACACTGACCATTCCGGCCGCGCCGAGCGCCTCGTTGGCGACGGTTTTTGCCTCGGCAATGCTGATGACGCGCGCCGCGACCCCGGCCGGTTCGATCTTCCCCATATTGGTGAGGCTAATCGCAAGAAGGGCGCCGAAGGCGATGCTGCCAAGCAGGTTTCCAAGAAACACCCACGACCAGTTCGCGATGATGGCGTTCCAGGTGGCCTTGCCCTCGAGTCGCGCCAGCGGCAGCAGCCCGAAACTTCCGGTCACGAGTTCGAGCCCGAGCAGCACGATCATCACGAGACTGACGGGAAAGATCAGTGCGCCGACCAGCGGCTGACCCGTCGTGATGGCGCCACTGAATGCAAGCGCAGTGGCAGCGCCCAGCAGCGCACCGGAAAGCGCGCCGCGAATGAGCAGATCCCGGGGCGAAAGTGCCAGTTTCTTCAAACTGGCATCGATCATCGAGGCGACAACGTCGGCAGGTTTTGCGTAATCCATATCGAGCTCCAGCGCCGCGCGCACGCGGCTGCAACGAGGAAAGGGGCCTGTGATCGCTTGGAAATTCGGTTCGAAGGGCAGCGCCGTATCGGAGATTTCGAAGCGATCCGATCAGCCTCGTTGCTGCGGAAATCCATCTTGGACGACGCCAGCGGGCATCTACGGCGGCTGGC
>WNFO01000414.1_pt1 | contig 30614 bp, 28 predicted proteins | sample 5400251 | NCBI WGS metagenome assembly WNFO01 (sample SAMN13153354, study PRJNA577476) | soil metagenome | isolation source: 100 cm saprolite under Madrone tree | place: USA:California | collected 2016-06-14
TGCAGAGACAGAAAAACAGACCGGGTTGCAATCGGTCCATCGATGTCATCGCGTCATTGCGTAGCATGGCGTAGTATCGCCGGGGGTACAGATCAACGGCCACGACATCTCGCCTCAGCCGGTGCACGCCGCATCAGCCGATCTTGAGTCAATAGTCAGCTGCCGACGGATTCGAAGGTTGGACAGCCGACGGCACCGAGAGCGTTGCGCGCGATATGCTGCCAGCGACGACGCGCTGGCCCCTCACCGGAGAATGGTTGATGCGGTGTTTCATCGCGTCCCCACGATACCGACCCGGTACGTCCACGTCCTGCCAGCGGGGTGACCTCACACTGGAGATCACGGCTGGTGGACCTATATCGGCCTTCGTTGAGGCAGCCGCACGGAATGCGCGCGCCTGCACGCGCCTGGCGACCAGGTGCCACGAAGATCCGATGATGGCGCGGAAGAGCGGGGATACCGCTCCGGCCGGCACGGCGAGCCGTGCTCCACCCTTGCCCGCGCGAGGGCGGAGCCCTTAGCAATTCACTTCAGAAAAAAGGGCTCTTTCCTGCTTCCGTGCAAGGTCGATTAGAAACGCAAAAAGGCCCCGCCTCCGAAGAGGCGGGGCTGATTGATCCCGATGGATCAGGTGTCGCTGCGGCGGGACCAGATCAGGTTGAAGCTGTCGTCACCCTCGCCTTTCACCAGCGAGGCATAGATCGGCGCCGGAAAACTGGGATCGTCGAGCTTGACCGAGAGATATTCGCGATCGCTGTCCCGCGCGGTCTTCGTCCAGGCGGCGCCGCATTCGATGGCACCCGCGATGATCCGATAGTCGGGCGCCTTGTCGTTGTCCTTTTCGATCGGGACGAACTTTGCCCTGAAGTTGAGCGTGAGCGTCTTGACCGATCCGCCGTAGCCGTTGTCCGCCGCGGTGAAGGTGCCGATGATAGCCATGGTGGTCTTCCTCTGTTGTCGGGCCGCGCCAATCGCAGCCTCGATGGCGGTCCTTGGCCCGGGGAGCGATCGGCCCGCAGCCGTCAGGCCCAAAGCATCGCGGAGGACGGCGGCAGACGGCTTTTTTGTCCCGCGAGGAATGCCGCCGCTTGGCGGCAGGGGAAAAAAGCCGGCCGAGCCGTTGCGGGAAGGCGATCGAGGCGCAGCCGTCCCTCGGGCCCTGATCCGTCCATTCGAGGCTGCGTGGGACGCGCCCGCAAAACGAACTGATGGAGACCACCATGACTGCCGCCATCGTCGACGCACAAAGACATGTCACCGCCGATCGCATCAAGACTTGCGTTCGCGCGTCAACGCCGAAAAAGGCGCGACCTGGCGAGTGACGTCGCATGATTACGGATCGCGGCGCGCCTGGTGGGGCGGGGCCAGAGGACCCCGGGGGAGCATGGATCCAACCTCGGTGTCAGGAATGACGCCGCGCCCACGTCGATCAACTCGCTGGTGACAGGCAAAGGTGGCGACGACGGGTTCACGCTGATCTGGTCCCGCCGTAGGGCCGACCTGATCCGACAGGATCGACGCCTCGCCTTCGCGAGCGGGCCTGAATTGGCGCTGGTCACGATGCGGCTTTCCGCCGTTGCCTCAGGACCATTCCGCTCGTTGTTGAAAATGCCACCTGTCGATAACGTAGAATCACGTAGACGCCGCGCGCCCCGAGGGCGCGCGGCCAAAATTCTTGATGGCTCCACGATAGGGCCGGGACCGCGCAAGCGGTCCCGGCTTGCCATCTACTCGGCGGCGACGAAGTAGGCCTCGGTGTCCTTCGCCTCCGTTACAGCATCCGGCTGCGAGGACGCGGTAGACCCTTGCGCGGCTCGCGGCGTTCGCATCAACGCGGGCAGCCAGCCAGTTGCGGCCAGCAACTGCTCGGCGGCTTCCGCCATGTCCTGCTTCTTCATTTGCGCCATCCGATCGGCCGTTTCATCGCTGACGGCCTCCCGCACGGCTTCAAGAATACGCGCCTTGGTGATGCGGCCCAGATAGGTCCGCACCGTCGGCCGCCAGTAGCCGGTCATGTCGAGCGAGACGGCTTCCGCCAATTTGTCCGCCGTTGCCAGGGCGCGCGGCTTCCGCTCCCACGGCAGCTTGACCGCATTCACGGTCAGGGCAACGCAGTGGGCGAACATGGCCATCAGGCTTGGATCTAACTCTCGGACTCAGAGCATAGCTCCCGTGAGTTCTCCCTCCATTGATGTGAACAGGCAGCCTAAGCCATCGGCGGATCTCTGTGAGCCGCCAACGCTCGAACCAGCGCCGCCTCGCAGGCGGCCTTGGCTTCGTCGAAACTCCCGGCCTGGCCCGAGGCCACTAGCGTCATGTATTCAAGCCCGCCGAACAGTTCCCAGCCGGTTGTCGCCGGATAGCCGTTCGCGGCGGGCAGATCGAAGGCGACCAGCTCATAGCCGTCGGCGAAACGATGCTCGGCCCGATTGGCGGACCAGAATTCGGAGTCGGGGCGCCACATGTTGCGGGCAGAGAGCGGCGGCATGGCCTTGCCGTTGCTATGCTGCGGCATGGCTCACACCCTTGACGTCCGCCCTGCTGGTCCCGCGCAAGAGATGCGTGATCCGCCCGGCGGCATACACGGCATTCCATGGCTTGAGCCGGGGGCGGGCTCCGCTCTCCAACTCGTTCGCGATTTGACTGCAGATGCGTTCGTAAACGTCGGTGCTCATCGCTTTCGCCTTCGCTAGGGTTGTTGCGCAGCACTGCGCGGCAACCCTGCCTTCGCGGCGAGCAGCGGGTGTGCAAGCATCAGGCGGCTTCTCAGGAGCCGAAAAAGCAACACCGTCTTCGCGTTCTCCCTTCACGCGAAACGGTGTCTGTCTTTTTGGGTGGAAAGCCGCTTGATGCGCGCCGAGGGCGGCCGCCCTAAGCCTTCAGAGAAGACGCCAGCCGCCGAAGTGTTACACGATCCCGATCGGGGGGTGTTCGCCCTGTGCAGCGGATTGCACAAGCAGGCTCACAGTTGGAATGACGAGAGATTTTGCTGACGGGGAAGCGAGGCCGGCCGCGGCGTCGCGCGCCTGTGGCACATCGGGTGTTCTCGCTGTGAATACGGAACGACCATCCGGACCGGGCGTGCGCCCGAGCTGACCTGATGCGACCCATACCTTGACGCGCCGCGACGTGGTCGACCGGTTCCAGCCCCAGGAGCGAGCGGTGTTGCTGCAATCGATGGCGCTGAAGCAGGCGCGCAGCCCTATTGCGTCGGGTCCGTCCTGCCGGCTGCTCGAGGCCGAGCAACTCGGCTCCACCTCAGTGCAGCCCTTCGAGATCGAGGGATTGATCGGCGCGCGAAAAGCGCGAGCCTTTACCGGATCGCGCCGGTCTGGCCCCATGGCGACAAGCAGGTAACGACATTGGGGACACTCATATCCCCAGCCCCCGTTTCCTGCCGAAATTCCATTCGATGCCGCCAGCATCGCGCACTGTGCCGGTGATATGCTGGCCGATCCGCTTGTCGAGCACGGGTTGCCACGGCACTAGATGGAAACCGATGCCGTCATCGATCATGGCGAAGCGACCGCTCGCGAGCTGTGCGGAGCCCACAAGCGTGCCGCTGACGTATTCGCCGGTCTTGGCGGCGGTAAACGTCAGACCGCGTTCGGCGGCCATGGCCTTGCCGACGCGGGTCACCTCCGTACGCTCCAGATTGGCCACAAAATCCTTTGACACACGGATACGGCCGTCCTGCAGCCGGAGGGCGTGACCCATGTTCACGAGGCTCTGCCCGCGGCGTTCCATTGCCTCAGTGACCCGGCCGAACCCGGTATTGGCAAGCGTGGTGCGGCTGGGCGAGGCCAGTTCCCGGTCGAGCCAGGTCGCGCCGTCATGGCCAATCAAGCTGTCGAGGCCGGTCGGAGACAGGATGCTGATGCGGATGTTGGCGCAGTCCCGCGCCAGATCGTAGGCTTGACCGCGCTCGGGAAGATCGGCGGGAACGCGCCAGTGATCGGCGTCGATCCGCTCGGCATGGCCGGCCCGGCGCAGCGCCTCCAGCCGGCGGACGTGGGAGCGAACGAAGGCTTGCGGATCGCCGCCGATACGGTCGATGGCAGTTCGCGCCCGCTCCAAATGCAGGGATGGACGATAGACGCCTCCTTCACCGGCTACGTCGATGATGTTGCGGTCCGCGGCACGCGGCCCGGGAGGGGCGGAGCCGGCCACGACAATCATGCCTCGGCCGACTTGCTCGGCGCGGGCGGCATCCATCTCGATGTGATGCACGCGCCCGTCCACCCCGTCGATCACCAGATGAACCCGCTCGCCCGTCTCGTCGCCGCCAAGCCCTTTGTCGAGCACGCGGCCGACGATGCGCTCGATGCAGGACGTAGCGCGCGGGATGGCGGTCCTCCGCCAGCCCTTCGCGCTCCAACGCCCGGTGCATGGTCTTGATGATGTCGCTGCGCTCCTCAAGCTCCCGCAGCGTCGGCTCGGCCTTTGGCGATACAATCCATTTGCCGGTCTCGATCTCAGTCGCCAGCCCCATACGCTCCAGCTTGCGCGCGCGCTCGATCAGGAGGGTTCGATTCTGACGGAAGGTGTCGCGCATGTCCTGGTCGGGGCGCAGGTCGTAAAACTCCCTCCCCTGCTGCTCGGCGATCAGCATCCGGTCGAGCCCGGTGAAGCGATCGGCATCCACCTCCCGCTCAAGCTGCTTCGTTACCTCAAGCTCGCTCTGGCGACCCAGTTCCAGCGTAACGATCTCACTGGCTCGTTCGCGGACGCCATAGGCGATATAGTCGCCGGCTATGTTGAGGGTCTTGCCATCCTCGGTGACGCCGCGCAGGAGGATATGAGAGTGCGGGTGTCCTGTGTTGTGGTGATCGACCGCGATCCAGTCGAGCTTCGTCCCGAGGTCCGCTTCCATCTGCTGCATCAAAGCGCGGGTGGTCTCACGCGGATCGGCCAGGTCCGCACCATCCTCGGCCGAGACGATGAAGCGGAACTGATGGCGGTTATTGCGTCCCCGCTCAAGGAAGGCGCGGCCATCCTCCACGTCCCGCTCGGCCGAATAGACCTGGCCCTTCGCGCCATCCTTCGTCACGCCGTCCCGTTCGAGGTAACGCAGGTGCGCCTGGCGCGAAAGCTCGCTCGACAAGTGGTTTGCGCTCTTGTCAGCGCCGGGTCCACCACGGTCGTTGCGTCGCGAGAGGCATATCTCGAGGCCCTTCTCGATCAAGGAAGCGCAATGATCTAATCGCTTCCTCTATCGACCCGGCGGGCAGATAGATCGAAGGAAGCGGCAAGTTCGGAATGGACCTGCACCGATCTGGTGGAAGGACTGGGGTGTGGCAGCCGGTAGGCGCCAACCATCCCATTTCTACGCTATCGCCGCCTTGTTCAGCATCGATACGCAACCTCTCTTCCAGGAGCCCTATTCCACGGTTTAATGAGCTAGTAGCTCACTCAATTCGAGACGCACCGTGAGAACTTGGGATTTTCCGCCAATCGCTGAGATCGATGAGTTCATAATCCGGCCACGGCTCCAGATTGCGGTGATCGGGGCAAGGAAGAACCACCGAAGCCGGCTTAGTCACCTATATGCGAAGCATGGACGGCTCGCCAAATGAACACCGCGTTTCTCCTGATGGCACAGTACGGTGGAAAGGCCATCATTCCAATCGAGCAGGTATGCCGAGACTATTTCTCACATCTCACCACACCCAAACTGGTGCAGAAGATTTCGGCGGGCGAGATCGCCATCCCCCTCGTCCGGATTGAAACCAGTCAGAAATGCGCGAAAGGTGTGCATCTCACTGATTTGGCCGCCTATCTTGACGCACGAGTCGAGGCCGCAAGACGGGAAATGATCGCCCTGACAAGTTAACGTTGCCTTCCTATCAAACCAGGCTGTTTGAGAAGCGCGACCTCGCCCTCCTCCTTCTGGGCAATGGTGTCATCCGTCCGTCGGTCGTTACTCGCGAACGCTCTAATTTCTTCATGGAAGTGCTTAAGTAAGTCGCATGTTGTCTCACGAATTTCTTTAGCTTTTTGGTCTCCACTCGAGAGTCCATCGAAATAGGTCGCGTACGCGGCGATCATAGCGTCGATCAGATCATTCCGGATTTTTTCGGCTGAGGCTCCGCTCGCCCCACCCTCCTTGATGCGGCGAAGAGCGACAACGTAACCGGAGATTGCGTATCGAAAGAGAAATGTGTTCGGGAGGTCCTTCACCGCAGGCAGTTTAAAATATGGTTGAACCTCGAAAAGGGCTCTAGCGAGATCAAGGATATGACCTTTGATCTTTCTTAGCAGCTCCAGAGGGATCGGTTCATTCTTCCTGAGAATGTTGAGCTCCGTCTCAGAGTATTTCTTTGCGTGTTCTGCTAAGTTCGCGGCGTAAGTATCCTGCCCCTTCGCTAGCTCGGCTAGAAGCTTTGCTGCAAAGTCATGAACGCCCGCGGCGTTCCGGATGATTTGATCTTCCTTGGCAAGGCCAGCGGCCTGCTCCGGGTTTCTTACTATTTCGAGAAATTGTGTCACCGACAAGAGTTCCAGCTTGGGTGCCCATGGCGGGAGCGATGCCCCGGTTCGCGAGAAGAGCAAGGAACGCATCGGCTATCACGTTCGCGTCTGAAAGGGCACAAACGTCATTTCACTTGACCCAGGGTGATCGCGCAGGTTGGCGTACTACGCTGTTATAGCCAGTAGCCGCCAAACAATGGGAGGCGCCCGAAATCGTTCGCCTTCGGGCGGTTCGGTATTGGTCGGTACAGCATTTGGTCCAGCATGATTGAGGACGACCACTCTTAAATGCTGACACTGCTTCGCTTTTTCCGCTCGGTCGGTCCAGTCCATCATCGGGGCCACGGAAAAACGATGGTCTAACATGTTGTTTTCATTCAACTTAACTGTCTCTGTCGGTCCAATCGACTTTGGCTCGACGGACAATCCGAAGCGTTAGACCTAAAGCATTTTCCTTTCTTTTCAACGGCTTGATCGCATCACTCGATTATTTTCGCTTATTTCGACTATGTCCGGTACTGCACGGCAGTACCAAAATGCCTGTGCAGTACCGCGCCTCGGCGGAATGCTTTGACCGCGCTCAACTACGCCAGATCGTCGAATTTGAAATCGGAATGGGCGGAATGGCACTGCCGTGATGCAGACGCTTGATCGGTTAGCGATGCGCTCGAAACTTATGCGGACTCGTTCGGCGTAACCGCCCAATTAGAAAACAGATCGCGCGTACCCAATACCTTGTAGCCTATCGCCTGATAGCCAACACGGCGCTTCGCAGCCATGCGGGCCAGGACCGGCACACTCACGTCGACATAGTCATATATGATCACCTCTCGCTTAGCGTCGTTGAGACGATGCAACCGGCCGGCATACTGAGCGAGGGTGCCTTTCCAGGCAATCGGCATGGTGAGAAAAAGGGTGTCGAGGCGGGAATCATCGAAACCCTCGCCGAGGTAACGTCCGGTCGCGACAATGACGCGTTCCTCGGCTTGGGGTATAGCTGCAAGTCGCGCTGCAATGTCGCGGCGCTGCTTCTCGCTTTGCCCACCGCGCAATACTACGACATGCCTTGCGAAACGCTCGAGACGCTTCGCGATGACCTCCAAATGGGCGGTACGCTCGGTTATCACGACGGGTGAACGGCCCGCTTCCAGCGCACGCAAGACGTCATCGAATATGAGATCATTGCGTGCTTCATCGGCGACCATTTCCTTGAAAACATCCTGGATGGAAGGAGCAGAACTGTCCAATGTCGCTTGAAGTTGGAAGCTGGTATCCCTGATCTGCACCACGTGATCGAATGGGCGCTTGGCTGCCTCGGATCGTGCATCTACGCGATGGCGGACCGGACCACATTGCATAACGATGATCGGGTGATGTCCGTCTTTTCGCGTAACCGTTGCTGACAGCCCGAGGATGTAGCGGGCCTTGCTGCGGCGCGCGACCAGTTCGAAGCTTACAGCCGACAGATGGTGGCATTCGTCCACGACGAGATGTCCATAATTTCCGACAATATCATCGACCTCTCCCTTGCGAACGAGGCTCTGAATCAGGGCCACGTCAACCTGGCCTTTCGGTTTGCGGCGGCCGCCGCCGATCATGCCGATCGCGTCACGCGGCATATTTGAGAACGCTGTGAGCCTCTCGATCCATTGATCCATCAACTGACGGCGGTGAACAAGGACCAATGTATTCCGTCCGCGTTCGGCCATCATCCGGATGGCTACGATCGTTTTGCCGAACGCCGTCGTTGCCGCGAGTACGCCGGTATCATGCGGCGAAAGAGCTGCGATCGCGGTTTCCTGATCGAAGCGTAATGCGCCATCGAAGACAAGTGGGATCGCCGCACCGGAAAAGCGGTGATCTTCGATCGTTACCGCAATTCCGAATGACGCAAGTAGATCGAGAGCGGCGTCGAAGCACCCGCGAGGTAGTGCAATGTGATGGCTGGTCAACTCCGCACAAGAGATGATCCGAGGCTTGTCATGGGTAGATCGGCGCATTGCTTGTGCGGCATAAAATTCGGGATTCTGGAATGCAGCTAGGCGAATGAGGCGTGCGATCAACGACGGTGGCAGCGCGTGACGCGGGAGGTAGATTTGGTCCGCCTGTACGAGCGTGATTGCACTCGGCAATGGCTCGCGGATTGCTGGCGGCGTCTGTCGCCGCGACGGCGGAGCAAGCCACGGTTCTTCGTCTTCGTCGACGAGAGGAATACGCACGCCGAGAATTTTTCCAGACGCACTCGCTTCCTCGACTAGATGTTCCACCTTCGCACGCGGCATAAGTCCAATCGTAGACAGGAAGGCCCACTGATCCAGATGCGGCGAACAAGATTCGTCGATGAACTCGCTGTTGCCAGAACTTCGCGCGAGCCCTTGAAGAGGCAAGGCAATCAGGTTGCCGAAGCCACCCGCTGGCATGGAATCCTGACTCGGAAAAAATCGATCGTAGGATCCGAATCCGATATCGGGGAGGCGTTCCATCGTGTCGGTAATCAGGAAGGCTCCGAGACGGCGCGCCAATACCGCTGGAATCGGCTCAGCAAAGAAAATCCAGGCGTGCGCACCGTTTCCGGATCGGGACCGCTCAATCGCAACAGGTATTGCATGACGCTCGCAAGAGTCCCCAAAAGCAAAAGCATCTCTTCGCCATTCCCCTTCGTCGAAATCCGCTGCCAGAAATGAACAGGTATTGTCGGCAAGCATCGGATAGACGCCCATCACGAACGGAGCGCCGTTCACGTCGGTCCCGCGCAGATGGCGTTCGATTAGCGCCTCATCGACGGCCAGGAATGCCTGATTTGGACATGCCGAACATTTGACCCTCGGTTTCCCGCAAATCCCAGGCTGCCATTCATTTGCACAGGCGGGTGCGTAGCCGCTCCTCCCCGTCGCGCGATTCTCCCAACGGATTGGGAAGACATCTGAGCGGCCGCGGAAAAGCCGGCGAAAAAGAGCAATCTTCTTTTCGATTGGCGAGTTCCGGTCCGTGGGATCGTCAGCTCTTCCCGAAGGAACTACCTTGAGAGAGGCAGTCCTCGCATCATGCGCCGATCGCAACGCGTCGATCTCGGCTACGATCTCCGCGCGCTCGCGCTCCAGCGCGGTAAGCCGGGCCACGAGTTCAGAAATTCTGGCATCCATTTGCGTCATGGAGAAGATTGGCATGCATCAGAACAACAATCCTCAATGTAGCGATTTAAGTCACAGATCGCTATTCGCCCTGGCCAACCAAGCGGCCGCGGAAAGGAGTTGCCAACCTATACAAAATTTTGTATGTTAGGTCCAATGGTCGATTCTAAGCCCGTTGAATTCCGAGGCAGTGCGCTCGACGATTTGCGTGCATTTCCGGCAGCGGCCCGGCGTGAGGCGGGATATCAGCTCGACCAAGTCCAGCGTGGGCGCGAGCCGGACGACTGGAAGCCCATGAATACAGTTGGCCGAGGAGTGCGGGAAATTCGGATTCGAGATGCCACGGGAGCATTCAGGGTGCTGTATTTGGCGAAATTCGACGACGCCGTCTATGTACTGCATTGTTTCCAAAAGAAGACTCAGAGAACAAGCAAAGTGGATCTGAACGTAGCGGCGCAGCGTTATCGGGATTTGATAAAGGAGCTGGATCAATGAGCAAGAAGCGCTTCGCCAATGTGTGGGATGCAATCGAGGATTCACCTGCGCAGGCCGAGAACATGAAGCTCCGTTCGGCGTTGATAATGGCTTTGAAGGATCATATCGCTCGGACTGGGCTAAGCCAGTCGGAAGCCGCCAAGCTGCTTGGTGTTACCCAGCCGCGTATCTCTGATCTCATGCGCGGCAAGATCGAATTGTTTGGCCTCGATACCTTGGTCAATATGATCGGAGCGGCCGGTCTGCATGTTGAAATGCGCATCTCGGACGCAGCCTAATCCAAAGCCGGCTCGCCGACGGCGTCGGTACAGCATTTGGTACTGCACGGCTGCATCGCGTGCATGTTAAGTGCTGATTGCACTTTGCTTTTCCCGCTCAGTCGGTCCATCCATCATGGGCGCAATGGCAAAATGAGCTTATAACATATTGTTTTTATTGACTTTTGCGGCACGAATCCGTCCAACCGCTTTCTGGGCCGACAAATGATCGGATCGATAGACCTAAAGCACTTGGTGAAATTCCTCTCATCGTCCGTAACGACTCTAAACCGGCTTATCGCTCATCCGGACTGCAATGCTGTACCAAAACGCCGGCGCAGTACCGCGCCCCCTGCGCAGACGTGCGCCACTGCGCTTCAATTCCCCCAACACCGCTGGAAGCGATCGAGGACGCCCTTCTAGATCACAAGGCAAAGTCCCGAAAACAGCAACAAGCCCAGGATAATTCGTTTGAAGGCTGATTCGTTGATCCGTCCGAACAGGACGATACCTACAGCCGTTCCAGCAGCTAAGGCGGGCAGAGAAATGCCAAAGTCGATCAAAACCTTTAACGAGAGGCTGTGGTGCGAAAGCATGAGAGCGAGGGCGAAAAGTTGCATGACCCCGATGTAGGGTTGAACCAGGCCGCGCTGCTGATTTTTCGGGAGACCATGGATGTCGCACCAGATAGCAGGAAGTGCGCCGGGCATCGCTGTCAACCCGCCGACCAGTCCCCCGCCAAACCCTACCAGCGCGTTCCTGCTCTGGCTCTCCATCTGACGCAAGTAGGCAGGCGTTGGCCGGAAGAAGGCATATGTCGCGTAAACGGATACGAGAGCTCCAAAACCCAGTCTGAAGGTCCCAGTATCCACATTCTGCAGGAGATAGATCGCGATCGGAATGCCTAATAGTCCACCAGCGATGAAAACGAGGCTGGTCTTCCATTGCATGCTCTTGCGTAGCGCAAACAGATTGGCCGCTTGTACGGTGATGCTGCAAGCCATCATCAATGGCACAGCTTCTATAGGCGGAAAAATGTGTAGCAGGATGGCGCCGGCGACCGCCGAGAACGCAAACCCAGAAAGGCCGGAAACGAACGCGCCCGCAAAAACCGCCCCACTTAACACCAAATAAACCGCTATGTCTGACATGGCATCGCTTCCTCTAGAACGGTGGTCGTCGTCAATAGCGGGACAGCGTCGGGTCGTCCGAACTCACTCAAGTGACAACAACCAATCCATCTAGTCGCCGTGGATCGCCGTTATTGCCGTTTCAATGGGTCGGATACTCGGCGCGTGATGCAGCATGTGTCCTCCGACGAAGTGCAAAATGCCGAAGCCAGCCAGGACAGCGATTGTCCACGCCTTGAGAGGTGGCGATGGTCGCCGCGCGCGGGAGCTATCGATAATTGCCATATCCAAATTACCTTCTTGTACGCGTTCGAAAATTCGACTGTCACTTTGAAAGTGCACTCCTTCGCAATCAAATAGCCCCCGTTGATGGCACACTCCTGCTCCCAACTGCCGAATTCAAGATCGGCTGCTGTTCAAGCGCGTCCAGTTGGGGTGAATGATATCGCTGGGTTCACTCGCGAGCGATACGGCAGATGTCGTATTTCGTCGTCGGTAAGGCGGCTAATGTCGAAAGGCCCTGCGCCGCCGCAGGTAGTGGCGCCGTGGGAGATCAGCGCCGAGACGCAATCTCAACCGTGGCCGGGTGATCGCCAATCTGGGGGCAGCCACACATCCTTTTAGCAACCACTATTGATTGATTGCTTGCCGTCAACACAGGCTGCAACGATCGCTTCGTGCAATTCCTCGCCGGTGATCGGCTTGTGCAGAATACGATGACCGCTGGCGGTGGCTTCCTTGATGCGCGACGGCGAGGTATCGCCGGTCACGATAACGGCAGGGACCGAGCGGCCGATATGGGCGCAAAGAACCTCGATTGCGTCCAGGCCCGTAGCACCATCTCCGAGGCGGTAGTCGGCGATGATCAGATCGACCGGTGCATCGCCGGCCACTATCGCCTCCGCATGAATCTGTTGCACCTCGGCGGCAGATCGGCCGGCATAGACGCGATGCCCCTGCAGCGTGAGCAACTGCACCATGATATCGAGAACATCCCCCTCGTCTTCCACGACCATGATGCTGACGGCGATGCCTGCTGGCGATGCCCTGTTATCGGGCAAGGGAGTTTCCGCCGCACTGGCTTTCGGAACCGTAACGGAAAACATCGAGCCGCGCCCGGTGACGGAGACCAGCTTCAGCGGATGTTGCAGCAGTACGGCGGTGCGGCGAACGATGGCGAGGCCGAGGCCAAGGCCTTGCGCGCGATCCCTCGCCGGGTTCTGCAATTGCACGAATTCCTCGAAGACCATTGCTTGCTGATCTGCGGGGATGCCGGGGCCGGTATCCCATATCTGGATTTCCACCGAAGCGCCGCGCCTGCGGCAGCCGAGCAGAACGCCGCCGGATCTCGTGTATCGAAAGGCGTTCGACAGCAGATTGCCCAAGACCCGTTTCAGCATCATGGGATCGCTGTCCACCTGCAGACGGCTTTCAACAACACGCCAATCAAGGCCACGATCCTTCGCCGCTGGAGCGAATTCGTTGCTGAGATGGTAGAAAAGTTGAGACAGATTTACCGTCTCCCTCGCAACAGTGACGACGCCGGCATCAAGCCGGGAGATGTCGAGCAGTTCATTCAGAAGGGCGCTGAGGTTGCCGACAATGGATTTTGCCTTGCCGGCCAGATCGCGTGCATCGCCGGATTGGACAGCGCCGCGGTGACCCAGCACCGCGAGCGTGGCGATCAGCAGACTCAAGGCATGGATCGGCTGGCGCAGGTCATGACTGGCGGCCGCAAGGAAACGCGTTTTCGCACGATCGGCGGCTTGCGCGCGGTCGCGTTCTTCCTGCAGGTGGCTGACCAGCTCGACATTTTCCAAGCGCAACCTGATGGTCTCACGCAGCATGCGGTACGTTGTGCGGCAGTAATAGAGATTGATGGCCACAAGCCCCGCAAGCAGGGAGAGATATGCGCCGGAGATATCACCTCCATTGGTAATAGAGCGTACCGTGATCGGCAGCACCGTTGCGATGATCGAGCCGACGAGAGCAGGCGGAAAGGCCGAGAGCGACGGAACTGTGCCGCAGATCAGACCGGTCAAAACAATGACAGTGAATGAAAAAAGGATGGGCGCCTCAGGAAGGAACCCAACCCAGCCGAGCATTCCCCACAGCAGGCCTGACACGCAGGAAAACGCTGCCGCAAGCCAGGCCCATCGCAACGCGGACGTCGGCTCTCTATCTCGGCTGAAGAACCGGCGCGCCGCCAGGACGCGTATGGCGGTGAGCAGATACAACGCGCCGAGCCATCCGATCAACCAGCTCGCCGATACCGCGCTCCTCAGTACGTACGCTGCCGCCAGGGAGATGAGGACGTTGGCGACCACCACCCCATAGGAATTGCGATACAAAAGCTCGACGAGCGCCTCGCGTATCTTGTCTTCTTGCATCGAAACCTCTCCGCGCGCCGGTAGGCGCGACGGCTTCGTTCGCGAGTTGCCGTTGCGCTAGCCCGCTGGAAGACCGAGACGAACCGCGTAGGCTGTCAATTCAGCACCACTGTGCAGATCAAGCTTCCGCATAAGATTCTCGCGATGTTTCCGGGCGGTAAGCGGGCTAATGCCGAGACGGTTGGCGATGTCGCGGCTGGTGACGCCGTGAGGGATCATCCCCAGGATTTGCCGCTCACGCCTTGTAAGCGTGACCGGAGATATTATCGCAGCCGTGGGCTCCGGGGTTTCGTTCGGGCCGTCATGCCGGTCCACCGCAAAGCGAACCTCCTCCGCCACATAGGCGTTGCCTTTTCTAATGGCATCGATTGCAGCGATGAGTTCGGATGGATCGCCGCTCTTGGTCAAATAGCCATTCGCGCCTGCAGAAAAAGCTGCCCGAACGGAACGTGGCTCAACATTGGCGGTGAGGACAAGAATTCGCAGCTCCGGCCATTCGGTTCTCAAGTTAGCTATGAACTGAAACCCGCTCACACCCGGCATGCCGAGATCGAGTATGAGAAGATCGGCGGAGCTTTCGTTCAGCAGCCGGTGAACGGCTTCACCGTCCGCCGCTTCTCCACTGACTGTAAGCTCGTCCACGGTCGACAGAAGCTGTTTCAGACCTTCCCGAACGATGGCGTGATCGTCAGCAATGATCGTCCTCACCAGTCCACACATGTATCGCCCCCGCCCATAACCGTATTAGGATATCAATCAACTCCAATCAAGGATTTGGATCCACAAATCCATTCGCCGGATGTGGTCGCCTAGGTAATTTTGTGGTGGTCGTCTGAATGCTCCAGCGCGGCCTGATCTATCTTATTGCGGAATGCGAACGTTGTTCACACCGGTGATCAGAACTCGTCTCGTTCGTGCCGGTTGACAGGCCCCTCACCGCTTGAGTCTCTGGATCGCGCCGCAACGGTCCCGAAGCGAAGGCCTTTTTCCTTGATCCAGCGCCGGTAGGCGATCGACGAACTGTCGGCCCGGGTCGGGATTTCCAGGCGCGGCTCCAGGGGCAGCAGCAGCGGCCGCTGGTTTTCGATTATGATCCGATCCTGCAGGAAGATGATCTGCTCGAAAAGCAGCAGCGAGGTATGCGTCGATACGCCGTCGACCAGATACATCACCGGCTGCGCGCGGCAGAGATCCTCCTCCAGCGGCTGAATGAAAAGCGCGATGGCGTCGAGGCGGTTCGGCGAAGTCGGACAGACGCGGTACAGCATCACCGCGAACGGATTGGGCACCCGGAAGGTCAGCTGCACAAAGGCGCCTTCGGATTCGGTCGCTGCGATCCGCGGCTGGAAAAAGCTGCAGTTGCTGGCCCAGACTTCATCCACGTCGCGGCGCATCTCGCTTTGGTATTGCGACACCTCCGCGTGATCTTCCGAGCCGAGAATGTCCTTATGCACGAACGGAAAATGCGCCATGTCGAGGAAGTTCTCGACCATGCGAAGGCCCGAGGCGCGCATCTTCACCCAGCCACAGGGCACGAAGCGGCGGTCAGGCTCGTCGGCTTCCGGGATATCGAATATTTCGCGCGCAGGCTTGCCGAGCGTTGTCCAGACGCAACCGTAGCGCTCGCGAAATGGCAGCGGCGGTCCGCGTTCGCCGTCCTCACGAACCTCGGTGATCAGCGGCATGCCGCGGTCATCGCGCCAAAGCTCGATATCTTGCCCGAGCAGCCGCGTACGAATTGGCGCGTTGCCGAGATCGGCGCTGGTCTCGACCGCATACCAATGATCGAGCGCGGCTGCGTCGGTCGTCTTTGTCATTTACTCAGCCTCCGCATTCGGTCATTGGCGGTTCTGCGTCCATTGCACGGTGCCGCCAGCATTCTCGGCGAGAAACGCAGCGCGGCGAGAGAAATGCCCGGGCGCAACTTTGTGAATTTCGGCGATGATCTCGCCGATATCGGCGGTTTTCAGCACGCCATCCTCGACCAGGATCTTACCGTCCACCATCGTCATCGCCACGTCGCCGCCGCGTACCGCGTGGACCAGATTATGCTGCAGGTTGAAATATGGTCCGTCGCCGAACAGCGGCGTCATACGCGGTGTATCGGTGCGCACGGCGATGATGTCGGCGCGCTTGCCTGCCTCAATCGAACCGATCTCGTGGTCGAGACCGATTGCCCTGGCACCGGTGATCGTCGCCATGCGCAGCACGTGCCAGCTATCCATCGCCGCCGCGTCGAGATCCTTCAATTTTCCCAACAGTGACGCGACCTTCATCTCTTCGAACATGTCGAAATTGTTGTTCTCCTTTTCGCCGTCCGTACCGATGCTGACCGCGATGCCGGCTGCCAGCATGTCGCCGACGCGCGCGATGCCGCTGGCGAGCTTCATGTTGCTGACCGGATTGTGCGCTACCGACACGCTCCGCCTGGAAATCAATTCGATCTCACTGGCGTCCAGCCAGACGCCGTGCGCAATCATGGTCCGCGGCGTCTCGAAGAAGCCGAGATCGTCGAGTGCGAACATGGGTCGCTTGCCGTAACGTTTGGCAAATTCGGCGATCTCTATCTCCGCCTCACTGCAATGGGTGTGGAATCCGGTGCCGTACTTCTTGGCAAGCCCAATAGCCCGACGCTGTCCGGCCTCATCGGCATAGAACAGGTGTTCCAGTCCAACCCAGACGTTGACGCGGCCGCCAGCCTTGCGGTGCCATGTCTCGATCAAGGCCTCATTCATATCCAGCGTGTCAAAATAGCTGTATTCTGGATGCTCACCGACATAGGGCACCGCGACCAGCCGATTGCCGATCGCCTCGGCTGCCTTGACGCTGCCCTCCATGAATCGCCACATGTCGACCACGGTCGTGGTGCCGGAGATCGCCGACTCGGCATAACACAGCCGCGACGCCGCCGCGGCCTCATGGGGCAGCAATACCCGGTGCATCGGATTGATGTGCAGCGTCAACCAGTCCCATACCGGAAGATGTTCGGCCGTCCCGCGCAGGAAACCGGAATGGGCATGCGCGTTGATCAGACCCGGCATCAGCACGGAATTTCTGATACGTCTGACCGGTGCTGACGGGTATGCCGCCGCAAGCACGTCCAAGCTGTCGACCCCGAGGATACGTCCGTCCGAGATATGAGCAGCGCCGCCAGAGATGACGCGATTTTGCGCGTCCATCGTAAGCAGAAAATCGCCTGCGAGAATGAATTCAGCGGCAGTCATGTCAACAGTGCCTTTCGATCTCGTCTCTTTGTTTGAGCATGATCTTTTCGGAAAGCCGGTTCCCACCCATCGGGTCTTGGCCTGAGGGCATGCTTTTCCGGTCATGCTCTAGACACGCAATTTCCGGGCCGAATCCAGGATGAAATCCGCTGCGCGCTCACCTATCATGCTCACGGCGGCATGGGTGTTGCAGCTCGGAATGATCGGGATGACGGAGGCGTCCGCGATGCGCAGCCCCTCGATGCCGCGCAACGCCAGCCGCTCGTCGACGACAGACAAATTGTCGTTGCCCATCTTGGCGGTGCCGCAGGTGTGAAAGAACGTCGAACACGCGGTGCGGATGAACCGCACCGTGTCGGCACGATCAAGGCGCGTCTCCGGCGCGGCATACCCGTCGAACCAATCGCCATAGGCCTTGGTGGCCGCCAGGTCCATCACGAATTCGACAGCGTCGACGAGGTCGCTGATGTCCTCCGGCTCGCCGAGGAAATTCGGCTGGATCTCGATCGGCGACCCCGGCTCGGTCCCAAGCAGGCGCAGATAGCCCCGGCTGCGTGAGCGCATGAGCCCCGTCCCGATGGCAAACACATCGCCCGAGAGATCGTATTTGTCGGCGAGCCCAGCGACGGCGCTGCGGCCCTGCACCGGAAAAGCGTGGACGTTAGGCTGCGATAGACCAGCGCTGGTCTTCCAATTCAGCATCGAGCCGCCACCATTGTCACAGATAGCGCCGAGCGGACGTTTAGCCCTGAAATTGACGGCCCGAACCAGAGGATGGTCCTGCAAATTCCGTCCGACACCGGGAAGGGCCGCCTCCACGGCGATGCCGAGCCGGCCGAGTTCGGCGGGGTCACCCACACCGGACAGCATCAAAAGGCGTGGCGTATCGATCGCACCAAGCGCCATGATGATTTCGATGCTGGCGCGGGTCTCGACCTCTCCACCGTCAACAAGGTGCTTGACCGAGACGCAGCGGCGGCCTTCGAAGCCGAGCCGGGTGACCAGGGAATCGGACAATACGGTCAGATTGTCGTTGTCCAGCACTGGCCACAGATAGGCCTGAGCCGAGTTGAAGCGCTTGCCGTCGTGGATATTGAAATTGGAAGATGCTGCGCCTTCGTTGGTGGCGCCGTTCGGATCGTCGACAACGGGCACGCCGAGTTCGGCCGCGGCTTCGATCAGCGCTGCTGCTACCGGATGAAGCGCACGGCTTCGCTCGATCCGGAGCGGGCCGCCGGCACCGCGCCATTCGCTCGCGCCGCCTTCCCAGTCTTCGCACCGCTTGAAAAACGGCAGAACGTCCGCGAAGGCCCAGCCATGTGCGCCCGACGCATCCCAGGCGTCATAGTCCGCGGGATGGCCGCGGTACCACAGCATGGCGTTGATCGCAGACGAGCCCCCGAGCACTTTTCCGCGGGGGATGCCGATGGTGCGGCCGTTGACATGCGGAGTCGGTGCGTAATCGTAGCCCCAGTCAAAAGCGCCGCGGCCGAGCAACATCCATTTGGTGGGATCGTCGATATCCGCGATGCCAATGCCTGACGGCCCGGCCTCGATCAGCAAGACGTCGGCGCCGGCATCGACCAGCCGCCGCGCCACCGCCGCCCCTCCCGATCCGGCGCCGATCACAATATAATCGTAAGCAGACCTGATCGGGCGGTGGGGAATCCTAACCACCGCCGCTGTCGTCGAAACCGTCGCGTCAGTTGTGCTCACTGGGCCCCATGATCACGATATTCTCGGTCGATTCCACGTGGCGAACGAAGATGTATTTATCTTCGCGGCCATCGCTATGTTTGCGCTTGATGTCCGGCTGCACGGTACCGGAGACCTTGGCGACCACGACATAGGGCACCTCGCTGGCAAGCCCCTTGGCACAATGCGCATCGAAGTCCTCCACGGTGCGGACCGTAAAAGCTTGATCGACCCCGGCGCCGCGCGCAATCGCCGCGATATCGACCCGCCCGGAGGCGGTGTGCGTCGGCGGGCCACCGATCGACTGGTAGCACTCATTGTCCCAGACCACGACAAACAGGTTCCTCGGCTGTTCGTTGCCAAGCGTCGCGAGAATGCCGAGATTGAACATCATGCCGCCGTCGGTATCGAGCGAAACAACGCGACGGTGCGGCAAACCGGCCGCCAACCCGAAGGCTTCGGGCGTGACGCAGCCAAGCTGCTGCTGGAACAAACTGGCGCTGCGCATATGCGGCGCGGCATTGTACCATTCGTCGACGCTGGCCCCGAGCGACAGGATTACGAGTTCGTGCGTCAATCGTGCGGCCAACGCCTTCATGCAGTCGAACCGCTTCATCGCACCACCTCGCCGCCGAGCGCCACCGCCGAGTGATAGTAAGAGGCGTAGGACCAGGCATAGGCGTCGGCGATGGCCCGCTCGATTTTGTCTTCTTCGCGCACCACCTGATACGGAATGCGCAGCGCTTCCAGCACCGGCTCCATGGTGATCCCATGTGGAATCGCCCACCAATTGTTTTCGCCGAGTTCGCCACGATAGCTCATCAGCATCACCACCGGGATTCCGGCGCCCAGCCCCAACCGCGCTAACGGCTCGACGGATGCGCGCAGGCCGGAATTCTCCATCACCAGCGCGGCCTTCTTGCCGGAGAGAAACACGCCGCCGCAGATGGCCGCGCCCTCGCCCTCGTTGGTGACGCGGATGGTGCGAATATCCGGATCGGCGTCGAGCGCGGGATACAATTCCTTGAACAGGGAATCCGGCAGGTAGCACACAATGCTGACGCCAGCCCTCTTCAACCCGCGTATCACCGCGTCGACTGCGCTCTGCTTCATCGAAACATCTCCGCTCCGCCTCACTGCCCGCCGGAACGCACTGACCTCAGTCGCAGCCCACAGCCATTTCGAATAGGCCCTATTTCCCGATCGAAATGATGCGCAAAACGCAACACCTCCATCGCTCGCAAATTCAGTCGCGCAAACCCTCGATCGCTCCTACCAGCAGGGCGCCAAATGCGGACGCCGCATCCGACATCTCCTTTTCGGAACGCGCCAGCAGCATCAGGCGCCTCGGATTGATCTTGGGGTCGCGCAGCGGCACGAAGCGGAGGGTTCCCTCAGCAATTTCCCGTTCGATGCCGACGCGGGTTTGCAGCACCGTACCCAGATTCATGTTGGCCATTTCCACCATCAGGCCGATGGAATTGGTGCGCGAGCGCCGCGTCAATTCAATCAGTGAGCGGCTGAAAGCGTCTTCGACGGAAATGCCCAGCATCAGGCTGTTGTCCGACAGGATCACGCGTTCGCCGGACAAGTCGAACAGCTTCAGTTCCTTCTTGCGTGCAAAGCGGCTGTCAGGCTTCGCCAGCACGCCGAGCGGCAGGCTGACGGTGGCGATCTTGCGCACGTTGCGCGGCACCTGGACATCGAACGCAACGGCAAGATCGCACTCGCCTTCTGCCACCGCGTCGCAGGCCTGGCGCGATCCGATCACCTTGATATCAACATTGATGTCGGGATGGTGCGCCCAGAATTCCGCCAGCAGCCTCGGCATCAGCCCGCGCGCGACGCTCTCGATAATCGCGACCGACACCGCGCCGAGACGCAGGCCGTGCAATTCGTTGATTTTCGACGACGCCCGATTCAGCTCGGCGGAGCTGACGCGGGCATGATAGAGCATCAACTCGCCGGCGCTGGTCAGCTTGAGGCGCTGGCGGATACGCTCGAACAGCGGCGTTCCCAACTCATCCTCCAGCTGCTTGATCACCCGGCTGATCGAGGACGGCGCAACGCTGAGAACCAGGGCCGCCTGGCGAATCGAGCCGAGCCGCGCCACTAGCTGGAAATAATGGATCCGGGTCGCGACCAGCCCCAGCCGGTATGAGTCCATTGGCTCACGCCGCATCGAACAGCGGCTGGATCTGCATTTCGGGAACGAGCACAAGACCCTTGTCGGTGATACGGATTTCCGGAATGACCGACAGCGGAATCAGGTTGAAGCCCATATAGGGAATGCTGCATCCGGCCTTTTCCCATTCAACCTTCAGCGCCTTGACCTGTTCGGCGACCTCCGTGACGCGCTTGTCGGAAAGCAGCCCCGCGATCGGCAGCGGCACCATCGCGGTGACTTTGCCGTCCATGATAACGCAGGCGCCGCCCTGGGTTTGCTCAATGGCGCGCAACGCCACCTGCATATCGGCCTCGTTGGTGCCGGCAATGATGATGTTGTGGCTGTCGTGACCGACCGAGGACCCCACCGCACCGTGCTTCAGGTTGAAATTGCTCAGCAAGCCATACGCGACGTTGCCGGCGGACTTGGCATGGCGCTCCACTACCGTGACGAAGCACAACCCGTGCTTGTCGAAGTGGTCCTGCCAGGTTTTGGCAGGCTCCAGCCGCACGGTGACATGACCGAGCGTGATTCCGGGCAACTCGGTCTTGATTGTATGGGCGACCACGGTCCCGGTCGGGAGCGGCGGCGTGAGCTTGACCTGTTCCGGCAGCTTCACGGTGTGATAGGCGGCGTCCGGATATCGATATCGCGTTGAAAGCGCTTCATCGAGCAGCGGCGTGATCTTGCCATTTTCCACGACCAGTTCGCCGCCATACCAAGTGTTGACCGGTTTGTGGCCATCGTCCAGCAAGACGAGATCGGCACGGCGGCCACCGCCCATGCCGCCGATTTCACCCTCCATCCCGAAGCGCGTGGCACCATGCAACGAACCCATCGCCCAGGCTTGTTGCAGCGTCATGCCGGCTTTGATCGCTTCCCGCGTCACCCAGTCCAACCCGAATAGCATGAGGTCGTGGGCATCGCGGTCGTCGGTGCAAACCGCGACGCGCTTGTGGGAGGCGCCGAGTTCGGTGACGGTCTTGATCGCTTGCGGCAGGCTATGCCATGGCGTGGTCGGCGGTCCGCCACGCAAAAACAGCCAGATGCCGGCTTCCAGCATGTCGTCGGCAATCTCGCGATCGATTGCCTCATGGGTATCGGTGACCCCCGATGCGGCATAGGCCGCGACGAATTCGCGACCATAGACATGTCCTGAAACCGGACGACCGCGCTCCAGCGATGCCGCGAGAATGGCATGGCTGCGCTCGTCGCCCATCGCCACCTGCACAAAGTCCATCTTTTCGCCGAGCGCGACGGCTTCCGGCCATTTGTCGAACAGCGCGGCGATCTTGGCTGCCGTAAGGTCGCCGCCCGCGGTCTCGAGCTGCGGCGACGTCGCCGGCACGGTGCTTGGCACAGTCAGGAAGATCGACAGCGGCGCCTGCCGGGCATCTTCAAGCATCGCCTCGACGCCGCCGACATCCATCACGTTGCCGATTTCATGGCTGTCGCAGAAAATCGTGGTGGTGCCGTTGAGCAGCGCCGCTTCCGCATACGCGCAGGCCGTCACCATGCTGGACTCGATGTGGATATGTGGATCGACAAGGCCGGGCGCGACGATGCTGCCGCCGGCATCGTGGATTTTTGCCGCAGAACCTTTGTAGGCACCGGACGGTTTCGCTGCCGCGATGCGGCCGCCGGTCAACCAGATCTCGCGATCGGCCAGCACGCGTTCCGAATAGGTCGAGAGCACCCGCGCGCCCTTGATCACGACGTCAGGATCGGCACGGCCGGACGCGACAGCCGCGAGCTGACGCGTCATGGTGGACAAGGGTTTCACCGAAAAGCGCGTGAGAGAAGCCATGTACGATCCTCGTTGCTGCGCGCGAATTCCGGGCGCGTCAGTGATAATCCGGAATGCCCGGCATCGTCTTGAAGCCGGGTAGTGCTCGAAAGCGCCGTGCCCAGCGGCGGAGCGCCGGGTATTCGTCATGGTCGATTCCGAAATCCCGGCTCAGCGCGAAAGCCGGAAACAGTGCGATGTCCGCGATCGTCGCATGCTCTGCGGCGAACCAGTCCGCCCGCGCAAATCCGCGCGCGGTCATGTGATCGTCCATGATGCGAATGGCTTGGGACGACGCGGCGCGGAGGGCCGCCTCGTCCCCCGGCGTATCGAACAGCGAATGCCGGCGCGCCGCAATCGTGATGCCGAGATCGTGCGCGGAAAAGTTCAGCCACTGCATCACCACGGCAAAGCCTGCGTCGTCCGGCGGCAGCCATTTGCCCGAGGGATCATGGGCGCGGGCGAGATGGGCCAGAATGGCTTCGGTGCCATGAAGCACGAGATCACCGTCGCGCAGGATCGGCAGCCGGCCCGCGGGGTTCATTGCGAGATATGGCGGCGTCAAATGCTCCTTGCCGGGAAATACGTCGACGGCGACCGCCTGCCAGTCGAGGCCGAGCAGTGACAACGCCAGCCGCACCTTGTAGCAGCTCTCATCCAGCTCATAATTGTAAAGAACCAGGGCGGACATCAGTTCATTTCCACCGCTGCGCCGCGTACCGCTAGAACCGGAGGGCGTAGCTGCTCAATGGCGCGGCGCAATTGCAGCGCCCAATCCAGAAAATGGCTCTGGCCTGCTCCTTCATACAACCTGGGCGATCCGCAGATCGTCAGATGCAGCGCGGTGCGCGTCTCCGAGATCGCCTGAATACCGATCAGCAGCCGATCATCGCCCGTCGACACCGCATAGAGCGTGTCCGTCAGGTGATGGACGATGGTGTCGGCCAGCCCCCGCGACACAAACGGCATCAGTCTCACCATGCCCAGCGCGGTAATCGCTGCCTGGGTACTGCAATCGAGATATAGGCTGCGCAACGGCACCGTTTGATCGCGATCAACCGGCAATGGTGCAGGATTTCCGGACAGCGTAGTCCAGACCATTCCGGCCTGCTCCTGCGTCAAATAGACCGGCACCTTGAAGGTTTTCGGCACATCGAGATCGGGGTGTGCGGGAATGTACTGGCAGTAGCCGGCGCGGTCGTACTGCCAGCCATGATAGAGACACGCGATGTGATCGCCGCGCACGAAGCCGAAGCTCAGCTTCATGCCGCGATGCGGGCAGCGATCTTCCCAGACATGCGCCGTGCCGCCGGTATCGCGCCAGACTACCAGTTCCTGACCCAACAGGCGTGTGCCGGCGGAGCTTCCGGCCTCGATCGAATGAGACAATCCCACAGGATGCCAACTGTCTCCGGTGCTCATTTTCGACTCCCGTTATGCCGCCAAGGCGCGGTCATGACGCGCAACCTCCAGAACGAGGCAATCATAGGGACCAAGGCTGCAGGCCATCTCGAATGCGTCGACCAGTTCTGCCGCGCCTGCCACATTCACCGCGATGGCTTCCTCGCTCATCAGCGTGACATCAATCCAAAGGCCGAGACGGGCGGCCCGATGGCGCGCGAATTCAACGAAGCTGTCGGTCCGCAATCTCCCGGTGAAAACGAAGCGCGCTCGCACAGACATGGCAGCCAGTTCAGACATGTTCACTCTTCATGCCGGAGAAGATGCAAGGCCTGCGCCTGACCGGCCAGGGTTGAAGCTGCCTTGACAAGCGCTGGGTTGTCTCAACTTTGCGCCTTCTGCTCATTAAACGGTCACGCGTTGCCTGCGCATTGGATTTCAGCGGAGCATCCAGCTTCGCTTGTAGGCGCGCCAAAAACCGTGCGTCAAGTGTTGCCTTTGGCGCATCGTTATCACCCGCAAATATCGCCTATTCCGAACATCATGCATCTGAAACAGTTTTTAGCCCATCAACCTCGCTTGGCACAATTGTTGCGTGGCCGGCACCCGGTATCAGTCGCTTTGAGCGGAAAACGCCACGCCAATTGTTCGCGCAGAAAGCCCCAATCAAAACGTCACCATCAGAAGGGTTCAACATGATCGACCTGCGTAATCTCTCCCGCCGCGGCCTGCTGAATCTTGGCGCTGCCGCCGGTGCATCGCTGATGGTGCCAAAGCTGATCCGACCCGCCAGCGCCGCTGGCCCGCTTCCGGCCGTGCCTGAGGAAAAGGCCGTCATCGCCTTCGGCCATACCGGACCTGTGGCCGACGAAGGCTGGACCTGGAGCCACGACCAGGGAATGAAAGCCGTGCAGGCCGCCTTCCCCAAGTTGAAAACCGTGTTCGTCGAGAGCATCCCCTACTCCGCTGACGCAACGCGTACGTTCCGCCAGTTCGTTTCGCAGGGCGCCAACATGGTGTTCGCTACCTCGAACTACGGCGACTTCCTGTATGATGTGGCAAAGAAGTCACCCGACGTCGCCTTTTACGAGTGCGATGGCAGAAACCCGCTCGACAATCTGAGCACCTATTACCTCGCGCACTGGTATCCGACCTATGTGACGGGCGTCGCCGCCGGCCTGATGAGCAAGAGCGGCAAGCTCGGCTATGTCGGCTCGTTCCCGGTTCCCTCCGTCTTCTCCGGCACCAACGCCTTCCTGATGGGGGCACGCAGCGTCAATCCGGCCGCCACGATGCAGGTCATCGCCATCAATTCCTGGTTCGATCCGCAGGCCGCGACCCAGGCCGGCAGCGCGCTGCTCGATAATGGCTGCGACCTGTTGTTCGGCATCATGGACGAGGCCGGCTATCTGCAGGTCGCCGAAAAGCGCGGCGCCAAGGCGGTGATGTGGAACACCGACATTCGCCGCTTCGGACCGAAGGCCTACATCTCCTCGATTGTGATCGACTTCAAGAAATTCTATGTCGATCAGGTCAGGCTGCGGCTTGAAGGCAAATGGAGCCCGTCGCAGACCATTTTGCCGATGGGCGGGGGCATCGACCGCGACGCCTGGGGCGACAGCGTTCCGGAAGAGGTCCGCAAACAGGCCGACGCGGTGCGCGCGAAGATCGCTGGCGGCTGGAGCCCCTTCACCGGCGAGATCAAGGACTCCAAGGGCAACGTAAAGGTGGCCGCAGGCAAGACGATGAGCGAAGCCGAGCTCTACAATTGGGATTGGTCGATCGAAGGGGTGAAGGGGATCTGATCCGTAAACGGCGATCCGGACAACCAGAGACGGCCGATGAATGTGATGCCTGAGAGCGCGGCGCGGCGATCTCCCGGAACGCCGCCGATCGTGCTGCTCAAGGGCATCGCCAAATATTTCCCCGGCGTCATCGCCAACCAGGACGTCGATCTCGAGGTCTGGGCCGGGGAAATCCACGCGCTGCTTGGCGAAAACGGCGCCGGCAAATCGACGCTGATGAATGTTCTCACCGGTATCTACAATCCGGATGCCGGCGAGATCATCATCGATGGCTATGCGCGGGATTTTGCCTCGCCGGTGGAGGCGATCGCGGCCGGCATCGGCATGGTGCATCAGCATTTCAAACTGGTGAAGGCCTTCACGGTCGCGGAAAACATCCATCTCGGCTGGTCGGAGACCCCCGCGAGAATCAGCGCCGCAGCGCTGGAAGCTCGTACTGCTGAACTCGCCGCCGCGCTCAATCTCGCAGTCAAGCCGGGCGCGCGGGTTGAGGATCTTTCGACCGGCGAACAGCAGCGGGTGGAAATCCTCCGCGTCTTGACCAGGCAGGCGCGTGTCCTGATCCTCGACGAGCCGACGGCGGTTCTCACGCCCGCGGAAGCGCGCGAATTGTTCAGGGCGTTGCGCGATTTCGTCGCGCGCGGCAACGCCGTGATCTTCATCAGCCACAAGCTCGACGAGGTGCTGGAGATTTCCGACCGCATCAGCGTGCTGCGCGGGGGCCGCAAGGTCGCCACCGAGGAGACGCGGAACTGCAACCAGAAAATGCTGGCGAAACTCATGGTCGGCCACGAGATCGTGCTGAACGATTTGCGCGGGCGAAGCGAAGGCGCCGCGCCGGTCTCGCCCGATCCGGTCATGAGCCTGCACGACGTTTCGGCCTATGACGATCTTGGCAACATCGCGCTGAATCGGGTTTCGCTGGACATTCACGCCGGAGAAATTCTCGGCATCGCCGGTGTCGCTGGCAACGGCCAGAAGGAATTGAGCCAAGTGTTGACTGGCATGCGCGCTGCCGCATCTGGCAGCATCGTCGTTGGCGGCAAGGAGTTCAGCGGCGCCGGCGCCGGCGAATTCGCGGACTTTGGCGTTGGCCACATTCCGGAGGACCGGCTCGCCAGCGGGCTTGCGCCTGCCCTTGATGTCACCGACAACGCCGTGATCCGCGAATATGATCGCCCGCCGGTCTCGCTCGGGCGCTGGTTCCGGCCGGGCGCCGCGACCGCGCTGGCGCGCAGCATCGCCGAGGCCGCCGCAGTCGCGGTGCCGGATTACACCATGCCGGTGCGCAATCTCTCTGGTGGCAACCAGCAACGGCTAGTCGCACGCCGCGAGATGCGCATCGCCAACCGTGTGCTGATCGCGGCCTATCCGAGCCGGGGCCTTGACGTCGGTGCGATCAACACCATGATGCGCTACTTTGTCGAGCTCCGCGACGCCGGCGTCGGCGTCATCCTGATCTCCGAAGAGCTGGAAGAGCTGCTCAATCTGTCCGACCGGATCGCCGTGATGTTTCACGGAGAGATCATGGGTATTGTCGAGACCGCGTTGACGGACATCGAGGCGATCGGCATGCTGATGGGCGGGCAGCGCGCGGAGACACGATCTCTCGAACCCGCAAGGGTCTGAGCTTGGCGATCCACATCCAGTATTTCCCGTCGCCGCAACCCGCCGTCGCATTGTTGGCGCGCGGACTTGCGATCGTACTGGCGCTGGTCTGCGCAGGCCTGCTGCTCGCCGCAAATGGCGCCGCTCCGCTCACGCTGGCGTCGCAGGTGTTCAAATCGACCTTCGGCTCCAGCTTCGGCCTCGAAGACGTCGGACTATTGGTGACGCCGCTGATCCTGACCGGATTGTCGGTCTCGGTCGCGCTCAAGATCGGCGCCTGGAACATCGGCGCCGAAGGCCAATTCTATGCCGGCGCTTTTGCGGCAACCGGCGTCGCGCTTTTCATCCCCGGCCCCACATTCGCCTTGCTGCCGCTGATGTTCCTGGCCGGCATGCTCGGCGGCGTGATCTGGATCCTGATCCCGACGCTGGCGCGCGCCTATGCCAATGTCAGCGAACTCATCACCACGCTGCTCCTGAATTTCGTCGGCACCCTGCTGGTCTATTATGTCTCGACCGGCCCTTGGCTCGATCCCGGCGGCCATGCGCTCGGAACCACCGCGCGGGTTCGTCACGAGGTGCCTGAAATCTGGGGTACCGTGCATTGGGGCCTGCCGCTCGCGATCCTGCTCACCATCATCGTCGCCGGCCTGCTGAACTTCACGCGCTGGGGTTACGAGGTCCGCATCGCCGGCTCCAATCCGCAAGCCGCGAAATATGCCGGCATGCCGTTCCGTCGGCACCTGATCACGGTGATGCTGCTATCGGGCGCGATCGCCGGGATCGCCGGCATGCTGGAAATCGCAGGCACCGTGCATCGGCTTCAAGGCGGCATCTCCAACAATTTCGGCTATCTCGGCATCATGGTCGCAGTCCTCGCACGCGGCTCGGCGCTCGGCGTACTGGCCGGCGCCGCGCTGATGGCGGTGATCCTCAATTCCGGGATCATCCTGCAGACCCAGGGGCTGAACACCTCGACCGTGCTCGCCATCACCGGCCTGATCCTGTTTTTCACGGCTATCGGCGACGAGCTTGCGCATTACCGCGTCGTTCGCACCGAACCTACCGCGGCCACGGCCTGAAAGACCCGGATGGAAATTATCGCGGGACTATTGCAGACCTCGATCCTCGCTGGCGGCGTGCTGGCGCTGGCGGCGCTTGGCGAAGTGCTGGCCGAGCGGGTCGGCGTGGTCAATCTGGGCGTCGAAGGTCTGATGGCGCTCGGTGCCATCGCCGGCATCGCCACCGTCATCACCACCGGAAGCCCCACGCTTGGCTTCATTGGCGCGCTCGGCATCGGCCTGTCGGTCGGCATGATCTTCGCCAGCGCCACGGTCATTCTCCGAGCCAATCAGGTGCTCTGCGGTCTGGCGCTGACGCTGATGGGCACCGGATTGGCGGCCACCATCGGCAAGACTTATTCCGGCATGCCGGCACCCGCCACCTTTGCTCCGGTGGCCATTCCATATCTGAGCGAAATTCCGCTGATCGGCCACGCGGTCTTCACACAAAACATTTTGGTCTATCTGATCTACATCATCCTGCCGGTCGCCCTGCACCTCATCATGTTTCGGACCCGGCATGGATTGAACCTCCGCGCCGTCGGTGAAAACCCGGCGGCGGCGGATGCGGCCGGCATCCCGGTGCGGAAATTCCGGTTCTGGTATGTGGCCGCCGGCTCTTCACTGGCATCGGGCGCAGGCGCCTACCTCACGCTCGCCTTCGTGCCATCATGGTCGGAAGGCGTCGTCGCCGGCCGCGGCTGGATCGCGGTGGCGCTGGTGATCTTCGCTGGTTACCGGCCCGTCAATGCGGTGCTGGCGGCACTGCTGTTCGGCTGCATCACCTCGCTCGGCTTCGTCGGCCAGGCCCGCAACTGGCCGATCGCAGCACCTATCCTCTCGATGCTGCCCTATCTTGGCACCATTGCGCTGATCATCGTACCGGTGCTGGCCTGGCATCGGGTACGCCGGCTGATGGCGGCGCCCGCCGCGCTCGGCGAACCATACTATCGGGATGTCCGCTGATGACGACGCTGCTGGTCAAGAACATCGATTATCTCGCCACCTTCGACAATGCCCGGCGCGAATTGAAGAATGCCGCGCTCTATGTCCGCGACAACGTGATCGAGGCGGTCGGCACCACGGCCGAACTGGCATCGGCGCCGGCCGATACCATACTCGATCTGTCCGGTCATATCGTCATGCCCGGCATGGTCAACGTCCATCATCATATGTACCAGACCCTGACCCGGGTGATGGTGCAGGACGACGAACTGCTGGTCTGGCTGAAGACGCTGTACCCGATCTGGGCGGAACTCGACGACGATGCGATCCGGATTTCGGCCAGCGTCGCCTTGGCCGAACTGATCCATTCCGGCTGCACCACCAGTTCCGACCACCTCTATATCCTGCCGAATAATTGCACCCTCGACGCGACCATCGTCGCGGCGCGCCAGATCGGCATGCGCTTCCACGCCGCGCGCGGCGCGATGTCGCGCGGCGAAAGCCAGGGCGGGCTGCCGCCGGATCGCTGTGTCGAGAATGAGGACGCGATCCTCAAGGACGCCGAACGGCTAATTCATCGTTATCACGACAATTCCCGCCACGCGATGAACCGGATTGTGCTTGCGCCGTGCTCGCCGTTTTCCGTGACACCGAACCTGATGCGCGAAGCCGCGGCGTTGGCCCGCCAGCATCCCGGCGTGCATCTGCATTCACATCTCGCCGAGGAGCTGTTCGAGGAAACCTATTGCCACGACGTCTACGGCATGCGCTCGGCCGCATTCGCCGAATCCGTCGGCTGGCTCGGGCCGGACGTCTGTTTCGCCCATTCGATCTTCCTCACCACCGAAGAGATCAAGCGCTTTGCCGAAACCGGCACCGGTGTGGCGCATTGCCCCTCCGCCAACATGCGCTGCGGCCAGGGCATCGCCAAGATACGCGAGATGCTGGATGCCGGCGTCAGGGTCGGCCTCGGCGTCGACGGCTCGGCGTCCAACGACACCTCCAACATGTTCATGGAAGCGCGGCTGGCGATGATGCTGCAGCGGGT
>WNFO01001517.1_pt1 | contig 30608 bp, 30 predicted proteins | sample 5400251 | NCBI WGS metagenome assembly WNFO01 (sample SAMN13153354, study PRJNA577476) | soil metagenome | isolation source: 100 cm saprolite under Madrone tree | place: USA:California | collected 2016-06-14
CGAGGTTCATCAGACTATACGCGAGCAGATAGAACAGCGCAGCCGAAACACCCCGGTCGGAGGCCGCGGCGAACGCCACCGCCACGTATCCCGCATGCGCAATCGAGGAATACGCGAGCATGCGCTTGATATTCGGCTGAACCACCGCGATGACGTTTCCAAGAATCATTGTCAGCGCCGCCACCATCCAGATCGCCGACGCCCATCGGTCCTGTATCGAGGGAAAGGCGGTGAGAAATACGCGGAACAAGACGGCGAAACCGGCCGCTTTCGGACCCACCGACATAAAGCCGGTTACCGGAGTGGGCGCTCCTTCATAGACGTCCGGCGTCCAGATGTGAAATGGCGCCACGGCAACCTTGAAGCAAAGCGCAATCAGCATCAGCGCCGCCGAGAGATAGACCAGGCTCATCGGAATGTCCGCAGAGCGAATGGATTCCTTGATCGCCAGAAGGTTCGTGCTGCCGGTGGCGCCGAAAATCAGGGCGACGCCATACAGGAAAAATGCGGAGGAAAAGGACCCGAGCAGGAAATATTTCAGCGCGGATTCATTCGATTTGAGGTCAGTTCGCCGGAAGCCCGCCATGACATAGGTCGCAATCGACAGAATTTCGAGACCTAGAAAGATCATCATCAGTTCGTTCGATCCCGACATCATCAGCATGCCGGCGGTCGCGAACAGCAGCAGCGCGTAGAATTCCGCGTGATTCATGTTTTCACGGCGGAGAAAGTCCAGCGAGGTGAGGATCGTCACCGCGGCAATCAACAGGAAGATAAAATTGAAAAAGATGTTGTAGTCATCCACGATCCAGAGATTCGAATACCACTGGCCGCTATTATCCGCCATCGGAACGAGGGCGAGCATTCCCGCGAGCGTTCCCGAAAACGCCAGCCAGCCGAGCTTCGACTTCTTTCGATCCGTGACAAACGGCTCAGCCACCATGACCGCAATGCCGAATACGGAAAGAACCACTGCGGGAAGGATGGCCGAGATGTTGATGCTGGCGAGATTCATTTCGGTTGCCCAGCGTATTGCACTTGAACGTTCTGCACGCGGTTCATGAGCTTCGTCACCGAGGCGTCCATCGGACGTAGAAAATGATTGGAGTACATGCCCATCCACACCATGAGAATCAGTAGCGGGATCAGCATGACGCGCTCCCGGCCGCCAATGTCGGCCAGGCTCTTGTTCTGGTCAATCGTGATTTCCCCCCAGATCACCCGCTGATACATCCACAACATGTAAACCGCCGAAAGAATCACCCCGGTGGCGGCGAGCACGGCTCGGGCTCTGTTTATTCCAAACGTGCCCAGCAATATGAGGAATTCGCCGACAAAGCCGTTCAGTCCGGGCAAGCCGATCGAGGACAGTGTCACGATCATGAAAAATGCGGCATAAACCGGCATACGGTGGGCCAGACCGCCGAACTGGTCGATCAATCGCGTGTGGCGGCGATCGTAGATGATCCCGACGATCAGGAAGAGCGCGCCGGTTGAGATGCCGTGATTGAGCATCTGATAAATCGCCCCCTCCATGCCCTGGGTCGTGAAGCTGAAAATGCCCAGCACGATAAATCCCAGGTGGCTGACGGAAGAGTACGCCACCAGCTTTTTCATGTCCGGCTGGACCATTGCGACCAGGGCGCCATAGATGATGCCGACGATCGCGAGCAGTGAAATCAGCGGTGCGAAGAGATGGCTGATCACCGGAAACAACGGCAAGCTGAAACGAACCAAACCATAGGTTCCCATCTTCAGAAGCACACCGGCAAGGAGCACTGATCCGGCAGTCGGCGCCTCGACGTGCGCATCCGGAAGCCACGTGTGGAAGGGAAATAAAGGAACCTTGATGGCAAATGCCAGGAAAAACGCCAGGAACAGCCAAAACTCGGTGGAACGCTCGAGGACGAACCGGCCTCCGGCGAGGGCCATCTGGATTTGCGGATAGCTGAAGGTGAAGGTATTGGTCGCATCGCCGTGGAGAAAGTAGAGCGCGAGAATGGCAACCAGCATCAGCACGGATCCGACCATCGTATAGAGGACGAACTTCATTGCCGCGTAAATCCGCCGCTCGCCGCCCCATACGCCGATTAGGAAATACATCGGAATGAGCATCACTTCCCAGAAGACGTAGAAGAGAAAGAGATCGAGCGATGCGAAGACACCGATCATGCCCGTCTCGAGCAGGAGCATGAAAATGAAATACTCCTTCACGCGATCCCGGATCGACCACGAGGCGAGAATCGCCAGAGGGCTCAGGAGCGTTGTCAGAAGGATGAGGAAGAGACTGATTCCATCGATGCCCATCGAGTAGTCGACTCCCAGCGTTGGCATCCAGGGAACGTCCAGGCGGAATTGAAAGTCCGGGTCGCCGGATTCGAACTTTGCCGGGAGATAGAGTGAGAAGAGGAAGGCGAGGATGGTAACGATAAGAGCGAAGGTTCGGATGGCGCGGGCCTGCGTCCGGTTGAAGAACAGGATGAGCAGCGCGCCCACGGCCGGCGTGAACGTGATGATCGTGAGGACGTGTGATGCGATCAGGTTTCCCATGGTTTGTTGTACGGATGGAGTTGCAGAATGCAAAGCTCCCCTCCTAGGTTAGGAGGGGTGGCTGCGCCATTCAGAAAAAGATCCCGTTCCGAAACGGCGCAGACGGGGTGGTTTCCGTCGGGGAACCACCCCGGCCGCGCCAACAAAGGAGGCTTCGCGATATTTTCTTGATGCGCGTCCACCCCTCCTAACTTAGGAGGGGAGTTTAAGTTTTCCATACCTTTCATCTCAAGAACCACGCAACCACCAGGACTCCCCCAAAGAGGATCCACCCGGCATACGCGCGCACATAACCGCTTTGCATATGTTTCAGTCCACTCGCGCTGCCGCGCACCAGCCGGCCGACGGCGTTTACGGCGCCATCGATCATGAGCGTGTCCACAACTTTCCACAGAAGCTCTCGCGAGGTCTGCACGATAGGCCAGACGATAATCGCGTCATAAAGCTCGTCCACGTAGTACTTGTTCACCAGGATGGAATACATCGCGTGAGCCCGGGTCGCAAGCCTGTCCGGCAATCCCGGTCGTGCAACATAGAACAGGTACGCCAGAGCAAAACCAAGCAGGGCAACCGTGGTCGAAGCCGCCATCAACAGAATTTGGGTGGAGCTGGACACGGCCTCCCTCTCCGTTTCAAGGGACGCCGGAGTCAGGAAGTGCGGAATGTCGATGTACCCTGCCACGATGGAGAAGACTGCCAGAATGATCAACGGAACCACCATCGACGACGGCGATTCGTGGACGTGATGCACGTCATGCTCGGAGTACCGTGGCGCTCCGTAGAAGGTTAGTATCAGCAGGCGGAACATGTAGAACGAGGTGAATCCTGCCGCGATCACCCCGACAGCCCAGAGCAATTTTCCGTAAGCCGCGTGACTCCAGGCGGCTTCGAGCACCGCGTCCTTACTGAAAAAGCCCGCCAGTCCTGGAATTCCGGCAATCGCGAGCGTTCCGACGAGAAATGTCCGGTACGTCCAGGGCATGTGGTGCCGCAGTCCTCCCATTTGCCGAATATCCTGAATTCCCCCCATGCCGTGAATGACACTGCCGGCGCCAAGGAACAGCAGCGCTTTGAAAAACGCATGCGTCATCAGATGGAACACTCCCACTGCGTACACTCCTGCGCCGCATCCCAGGAACATGTACCCCAGTTGGCTGACCGTGGAGTACGCGAGGACTTTCTTGATGTCGGTTTGAACGAGGCCGATCGAAGCCGCATATATCGCGGTGAACACTCCCACGACGGCGACAACGAAGAGGGCACCGGGCGCGTGGTTGTACAGCGCGGCAGAGCGCGCCACCATATAAACGCCGGCCGTGACCATGGTTGCCGCGTGGATCAGGGCGCTCACGGGAGTTGGGCCTTCCATCGCGTCCGGCAGCCAGACATAAAGCGGAAACTGCGCGGACTTGCCCGCCGCGCCGACGAATAGAAGCAGGCAGATGGTCGTCAGCACACCAACCGTGCCGAGCGGCTCGACAGGAAACAGCGACACGTCCTCCACGCGCGAAAAAACGCTCTGAAAGTCCACGCGCTCGAAGGTCCGGTAGATGAGCATGATCGCGAGGATGAATCCGAAGTCGCCCACGCGGTTCACGACGAAAGCCTTCTTGCCGGCATCCGCCGCGGATTTTTTCGAGAACCAGAATCCGATGAGAAGGTAAGAGCACAAACCCACGCCTTCCCAGCCCACGAACATCAACAGGTAGTTGTTCGCCAGGACGAGGGTCAGCATGAAGAAGACGAAAAGATTGAGGTACGAGAAGTAGCGATAGAAGCCTTCTTCGTGGCTCATGTATCCGAGCGAGTAGATATGAATCAGAAATCCGACGCCGGTGACGATCAGGATCATCAGGCCGGAAAGGTGATCGAGCATGAGCCCGAACTGCGCCTGAAACGTTCCTGCCTGTATCCAGGTGAAGTAGTCCCTCAGGATCGGCAGTCCGGTTTGCGGCAGGGCCAGCATCGCCACAAAAGCGCGCAGCGAGATGAGGAAGGACAGTCCGACGGATCCCGCCGCCAGGGTCCCAATGACGTTTTTCGACAGACGTTTCCCGAAGACGCCGTTAACCGTCGCGCCGATCAGTGGCAGGATAGGAATGAGCCAGAGGATGTCAAATGCGCCCATGATCAGATCCAGCCGCGTAGCGGCGAAAGAATGTAGCCCGGAGTTATGGCTTGAGTAGCCGCGTAGCGGCGAAAGAATGTAGCCCAGGGCGTAAGCCCTGGGGTCGCGGTTTGTCTTTCATTGCAGCCTCGTAGGGGCGAAAGAGTTTGCACCGTAATCTGTCGCCCCTCCGGGGCTTGCGTAAATGCCATTATCCGTTTACCCCAGGGCTTGCGCCCTGGGCTACATTCTTTCGCCGCTCCGCGGCTAGCAACGGTTTCCGGCGGTCATAGACCGCCGCTACAGTTTCTTTCGCCGCGGCTACCACTTGAGCAAATTACTCCGATCCACATTCAGCGATTCCCGGTTCCGAAACATTGCAATCACCAGGGCCAGGCCGACCGCGGCTTCCGCGGCGGCCACAACGAGCACGAAGAAAACGAAGATCTGCCCGCTGATCTTGCCGTGCTGCAGGGAGAAGGCGACGAACGTGAGGTTCACCGCATTCAACATGATCTCGACCGACAGCAACAAGGCGATAATGTTGCGCTTGATAAAAAAACCCAATACTCCGATCAGAAACAGAATCGCGCTCAGGATGAGGTACCATCCGATCGGAATCATAAGTCCCTCTTTGCGAATACCACGGCCCCCATCAGGGCAATCAGGATCAGCAACGACGTGACTTCAAAAGGCAGCAGGAAATCCGTGAACAGGCTCTGACCGATGGCGGCCGGGCTTCCAACCAGTTGCGGCTGGGTTCCCGGACTCGCTTTCAGGTTCCACAGGGTCGTCACCACCAGAACGAGAAAGAACAAGCCAAGTGGTATTCCGATAAATTTCAACCACCGCAGCCGGTCCGCTCCGTCTTCGTCTTCCGGCAGATTCAAAAGCATGATGACGAAGACAAACAGCACCATGATCGCGCCGGCGTACACAATGACGTTGATCACAGCCAGGAAGTCGGCCTGCAGCAAGATGAACAGAACCGACACCGCCGTCAGCATAAGGATCAGCGACAGGGCGCTGTACAACACGTGCTTCTGTGCGAGCACATTGATTGCGGCCCCGACGGCAATCGCAGCAAAGAAAAAAAAGAGTATCTGGATCATGAAATAGCCACGACGAAACTGGTTACCACGATGTTTGCGAGCGAAAGCGGAAGCAATACCTTCCAGCCGAACCGCATGAGCTGATCGTATCGGAACCTTGGCACGGTCGCCCGCATCAGAACGTAAAAGAAAATGAAAATGGAAACTTTCAGCAGGAACCACACAGTCGGCAATGCCATCCGCAGGAGCGCGGGGCCGAACATCGGTCCGGTCCAACCCCCGAAAAACATGATTGTTGCCAGGGCCGACACGGTGACGACGTTGGCGTACTCGGCAAGCATGAACATGGCAAACTTCATAGAGCTGTATTCGGTGTGCCATCCCGCCACAAGTTCCTGTTCCGACTCCGCCAGATCGAATGGCAAACGATTTGTCTCGGCGACGGCGCTGACCAGGTACACCACGAACGCCACCGGCTGCAGGAAGATGTTCCAGCGGGGAATAATGCCAAGCCAGGTGCTTTGCTGCGCGGTTACCAGTTCGGCAAGACTCAGGGTGTTCGCAATCATCAGGACCCCGACAACAGACAAAGTCAGGCTCAGTTCATAGCTGATCATCTGCGCCGACGAGCGGATCGCGCCCATCAGCGGATACTTGGAATTCGATGCCCAGCCGCCCAGTGCGATTCCGTAAACACCCAGCGACGTGACCGCAAAGATGAAGAGCAATCCGACACTGAGATCCGTTATTTGAAGCGATGGCCCGAAGGGGATGACCGAAAACGAGAGCAGCGCGGGAACCAGGGAGACGATCGGAGCGGCGATAAACAGGAACCTGTTCGAGTGCGTGGGTATGACGTCCTCTTTGAAAAGAAACTTCAGGCCATCCGCAATGGGCTGCAGCAGGCCGAATGGCCCGACGCGCGTCGGTCCCGGCCGCATCTGGACCCGCGCCATCAATTTGCGCTCCAGCCAGCTCAGGTAAGCGAGCGCGCCCATAACGCCGCCGAAGATCACGAAGATCTTGATCATCAGCACAATGAATTCGGATCCCGTGACGTATTCGATCATCTCTTTGGTGGCTGCGCCCTATCGGGCTTGCATTCGCATCCGCTCATCTTTATTTGGTGCCTGTGCCCTTACCCGCGCTTCTGCAACTCGTCGAGGATGTCTTCAGTTTTCCTGACGTCCAGGTTTTCGTAAAATTCGCCGTTGATCTGGATGGCCGGCGCCGTCGTGCACGATCCGAGGCACTCGAATTCGATCACCGAGAAGAGCCCGTCCGGGGTCACCTGTCCCATACCTATGCCCAGCTTGCGTGTGACGCAGGCTTCGATCTCGTCCGAGCCCCGAAGGAGGCATGCCAGATTGGTGCAGATCATGATGTGATACTTGCCGACCGGCCGCCGGTGGAGCAGCGTGTAGAACGACATGATCGAATCCACTTCGGAAGCATTCAGGTCCAGATACTTACCGACGTATTCGATCGTTTCGGACTTGATATAGCCCTGCTCCTTCTGCGCCGCGAGCAACATGGGAATCAATGCGGACCTCTTTTGCGGATAGATCGAGACCAGGTGCTTGAATTTCGCTTCGGTTTCTGCAGAAAACATTTATCTATCAGTCCCTCACCGTTCCCACTCCAACGCGCCCTTCTTCCACACGTAGATATACCCCGCCAGAATCGCCGCGATGAACAGCAGCATTTCGAAGAATCCAAAGAGTTTGAGTTGCCGGTAAACGACGGCCCAGGGGAAGAGGAAGATCGCCTCGATGTCGAAAAGCAGGAAAAGCATGGCCACCAGATAGAACTTGACCGAAAAACGCTCTCTGGCCGTGCCTATAGGCTGCACGCCGCACTCATAAGGCGAGAGTTTTCGGGGATCCGGCTTTTTTACACCGAGGATGTAGGAACCGATCAGTGAGACGACGCCGAATCCCACTACCAGAATGAAGAAAATCAGGACTGGCGCCCATTTTTCGAGCATACCGCGTGCCCCCGCATCCGAGTGAGCTCTGTCAACTAGGCTCGCAATAGTACAAAAGGATCACTATAGCGAAGGCCACGACGAATTGGAAGGCATGTGCTAACATCCTTCCTGCTATGACCATAGAAATTGTTTTAAATGGCGAAACCCGCCGGATTCCGGCTTCCCTGAACATCACGCAGGTCCTGGAGCATCTCGATCTGCCGAAAGACCGCGTGGCGGTGGAACGCAACCGGACGATTGTGCCGAAGCCGCAGTGGGAAAGCGTGGCGGTAGGGCAGGGAGACCAGCTCGAGGTCGTGCACTTTGTCGGCGGCGGCGCCGTCGACGACACATTTACCATTGCCGGACGGAAGTTCCGCTCGCGGCTCATCGTCGGAACAGGAAAGTATCCCAGCCACCAGGTAATGGCCGAAGCGCACCGCCTGTCCGGCACCGATATGGTGACCGTAGCCGTTCGGAGAGTGGACTTGAAAGCGCCCAAAGGCGAATCGCTTCTCGACTACATCGATCGGGAAAAGATCATGATCCTCCCGAATACCGCCGGCTGCTACAACGTGGACGATGCCGTGCGGACCGCGCGGCTCGGCCGCGAGGCGGGGCTCTCGAATTGGGTGAAGCTTGAAGTTATCGGCGATGAGAAAACGCTTTTCCCGGATACGGCCGCGCTCGTCGAAGCCACCAGGATTCTTGTCAAGGAAGGATTCGTTGTCCTGCCATACACCAATGACGACCTCATCGTGGCCCGCAGGCTTATCGACGCCGGCGCCGCCGCCATTATGCCCCTGGGCGCCCCGATCGGGTCCGGCATGGGAATCCAGAACGTCGCGGGCATGCGAATTCTCCGCGAGATGATCACTGAAGTTCCGCTGATTGTGGACGCCGGCGTGGGAACCGCTTCCGACGCAACCGTCGCCATGGAACTCGGCGCCGATGGCGTTCTGCTGAACACCGCCATCGCCGGCGCGAAAGATCCCGGTGCGATGGCCGAAGCCATGAATTATGCCGTCAGGGCGGGGAGACTGGCGTATCGAGCCGGGAGGATTCAGAGGAAGCTGTACGCGACGGCTTCGTCACCCGTGGAAGGGAAATTGTAGGCGCCGGCTAAAGCCGGGCGCCTACCTGGTTTTCATCGCCTTGCCTTCCTCGATCGTCGTGAAGGCGCCTTTATCGTCGGCGATTTCAAATTTGAACGTGTAGGATGATGGCGACGTGATGTTGATCGTCGCCCGGCCTTTCACTACTTTCCCGGCGACCTTCCCTTCCGTGTTCCAGGTCCAGGCATTGCCAGCGACATTTCCCTTGCCGACATTCACGTTGCCGCTGCTGTCGACTCCGTAGTAGGTATAGTACTTTGCGCCGCCGTCGTAACCCAGAATCCCAGTAGCCTTCATAGGCGCCGGTCCCTTGATGTCATCGTGGAAAATGACAAAGAATCCGCCTGGCCCCAATTCCACTTCCTCGGTTCCGGTGTTCTTTCCGGCCGGCCCGAACGGACTCGCCTTGACATCCGATTCAAGGGTCCACTTTCCAATGTAATACTCCAGCTTCTTGTGGTCCGGCGTAGGCTTCGGCGTTTGTGCCGGCCCCTGCGCCAGAGCCGGACCAGCGCCTGCCAAAGCCAGTGCAAGAGCAAACACCAGGCGCGAGAGGCGATTCATGCCGTCCTCACTTTGTAATGTCCGCGAACGAGAAACGTAATCACTGTCCCCACGGACGCCGTGAAGAGACACCCTACTACTCCGACCAGCCAGATCCCCCGATATTCTTCCAGCGTATTCCCCGGCGCAGAGTTCAACGCGATGCCCAGAAAGCCGCTGAGCAGAAGGGCTGTGGCTCCTGCAAGTTGCGCAAATGTATTGAGGAAGCCCATCACGGATGACGTTTTCTGCGGGCCGAACGTTTCCGAAAGCGCCGCGGTGATAAGCGGATACAAATTCATGGAAACGCCCATCAGGAAGAAGAGGATCCCGAGAATCGTTGTCGACTTGATGCCCATCGGCAGCAGCTCAAAAAGAACCGCTGTCAGCAGAACGAATCCGATGGCGAGCGTGTTTCGAGAGATCCCTCGCTCGACAAGGCGGTCCGAAATGAAACCAACGGCCGGGACTCCGATGACGCGCCCCAGGAGATACAACATGCTCAACACGCCGGCAGCAATAACGGCCTGCCCCAGGGGCATTCCGCGCGAGATGTAGATATCTGCTGCATAGAACGCGAGCCAGGGCCCGAAAATTCGAAGGGAAATAATGAATCCCGAATAGACCAGAATGAAGCCCCATAGCTGCAGGTTCGTCAGCATTGACCGGTCGAATGGCCGTCTTTCCGTGGCCTGGTGTCCCCGCGGAGCCGATCGAAGGAATACCACGCATGCGATTCCGATCAGGGCAACGGCTGCCGCCATAATGTCGGTCGATTGCCGCCAACCCGATGCGATGTTAATGGCGACGTACGGCACGATGAGATTCGCGACCCCCTCGCCGACGGCCCCGCTGGCGCCGAATGCTGTCTGCGCGAGGCCTCGCTCGGCAGGCGAAAACCATCGTGAAAGCGCCCCAGCCATGACAACGTACACGCCCGCAGCCGCGACGCCGTTCATGATTCGCCAGAATAGAAGCTGGTTGTAACTGGCGCTTGTGGCGAACCCAAAAAGAGTTGCGGAAGTGAAAAAGATCGCAAGCCCGACTACTTTTCGGCTGCCCCACCGGTCCGAACTCACACCCCACGGCATCTGAGCCAGCGCATACGCGTAGAAAAACACCGATCCCATGGCGCCGAGCATGGATTTGTCCAGGCCAAGATCCGCAGAGACAAACTTCGCTATGCCGGTGTAATTTGACCGGGCGAAGTAGCTGGTGGTATAGGCCAGCATCCCGAAAATAAGAATGACCCAACGATAAGCCACGGAAGTGAGGGAATCATACATGAGTCAGGGCAGATACTACGAAGATTTTGAAGTGGGCGAAGTTTACCGCCATTGGCCCGGCCGGACGATCACCGAATTCGACGACACGATGTTCAGCCTCATGACCATGAACCAGAACCCGCTGCATATCGACGAGCACTATTGTTCCCAGCTCCAGCACGGAAAGCGCCTGGTGAACGGAACGTTTGTGTTCAGCCTGGCCGTCGGCATGAGCGTTGCGGATATGAGCCTGCGATCGATCGCGACACTGGTGTACGAGGATATCCTGCACACCAGTCCGGTCTGGCACGGCGACACGATTTATGCCGAGTCGACCGTGCTCGACAAGCAGGAATCGAAAAGCAAGCCCGATCGGGGAATCGTCTACATTGCGACGCGGGCCATTAATCAGAAGGGTGAAACGGTGCTGACGTATCGGAGGAAGATCCTTACGCCGAAGAGAGTTTTCGATGAGGGAAGGAACTTCTGGCCCTCAAAATGATGAGTACAGGGCATTCTTTAGCCGCGAATTACGCGAATTACGCAGATGGGCGCTTAAAACAATCGTTAAATGCGCCCATCTGCGTAATTCGCGTAATTCGCGGCTAAAGAATGCCCTGTACTCATTTTCTTCCTCTCGATTCGAAATCGTCCGCCGTCGGCGGATTCAGCGTCAGATCTATTGCCAGCCAGATCGCCTTGGAATAGCGGACAAACCAAATGCCGAAGACCACAGCCACCGCGATCATGATACTCAGCGTGAGGGCGGCGGACTCGATTCCGAAGACATACCGCAGCACCGGCCATGAGCCGAGAGCAACGAGGACCGTTCCACCGTAACCAATCGCAACATGAGGCAGAAAGTACCCCGACTCACGCATGAAGTAGAATCCGCAATTCGGACAGCGCTCCGGGTTGTCGAAATATCCCTGGAACAGCTTTGCTACTCCGCATACCGGGCATCGCAATTGGAGAAGCCGGGAAAGTCTCATAATCGGTCGTCGGCGAGGGATTATACTAGCTCCTATGCCGGACAATAGTTTTGATGTCGTATCCATTGTCGATATGCCCGAGGTCCTCAACGCGGTTCAGCAGGCGCGCAAAGAGGTCGTGACGCGATTCGATCTGAAGGATTCCAAATCCCAGATCGACCTGAATGAGAAGGACAGTAAGCTGGTCGTGCAGAGCGTTGACGACTTCAAAGTAAAGGCGGTTGTCGACATCCTTCAACAGAAACTCGCCAAGCGGAAAGTTCCTCTGAAGAACTTTACCTACGGTCCTATCCAGCCGGCCGCAGGCTCAACAGCACGGCAGGAGATCACGATTCAGTCGGGCATACCCGTCGAGAAGTGCAAAGAGATCGTGAAAAAGATCAAGGACAGCAAGATCAAGGTCCAGGCCTCGATCCAGGGCGACCTCGTGCGGGTGAGCGGGAAGAGCCGGGACCTGCTCCAGGAAGCGATTCAGCTGCTCAAGGGGGCGGACATCGGGCTGGAGCTTCAATTCACGAATTATCGGACGTTCTGATTAAACACAAAGAAAACTCCGGATGAAAGCCTGAAAATTAACTGTAGCGGCGGTCTATGACCGCCGAAAACCGGCGCTCATAGAGCGCCGCTACAGTTAATTCAGGCTTCATCCGGACTTATTTCTCAATACCATACGCCTTCATCTTCCGGTAGAGATAACTCCGCTCAAGCCCAAGAAGCCGCGCAGTTTGCGAGATGTTCCAATTGTTCTCTTTTAACTTGGAAAGGATGAACTCCCGCTCGTACTGCGCACGTGCTTCGTGGAGCGTGGAGGCGCGCGATCCGGAGTTTCCATTGGGCAGGGAGAGATCATCCGTCTGGATGACCGCGTCGGGAGCCATGATGACGAGCCGTTCGATCTCGTTCCGCAGTTCCCGGACGTTTCCCGGCCATGAGTAATCCACCAGCATGTCGAGGGCTTCCGAGCTGAAATCCTTTGCCGGGCGTCCGTGCTCGGCCGAGAACACCCGCATGAAATAACGAGCCAGGACCGGGATGTCTTCGCGCCGCTCGCGCAGCGGCGGGACCAAGAAGGGAATCACATTCAGGCGGTAAAAAAGATCCTCCCGGAAACGGCCGGAGGCGATCTCATTCTGGAGATTCTTGTTGGTGGCCGTGATAACGCGGACGTCGGCCCGCACGGCTGCCGGCGCGCCGATCGGCTGGAAGCTCTGTTCCTCGACAGCGCGCAGGACCTTGGCCTGCGTTTTGAGCGACATGTCGGCGACCTCGTCCAGAAAGAGCGTTCCGCCGTCGGCGAGCTCGAACTTTCCTTTTTTCGCGTCGCTTGCGCCGGTGAACGACCCCTTGGTGTGGCCGAAGAGTTCGCTTTCGATGAGTTCCTCGGGGATTGCCGCGCAATTCACCTCGACGAAGGGCGCGTTGGCGCGGCTGCTCAGGAAATGGATATTACGGCTGACCAGCTCCTTGCCCGTGCCGCTTTCGCCGTAGATAAGGACGCGGCTGTTGGTGGGAGCCACGATCGCGATCTGCTTCCGGAGCGCCTTGACGGGTATGCTTTCGCCGACAATGTTGAATCGGTCCTCCAGTTGATGCCGGAGCAGATCATTGGCCTTTTCCAGGCGCCGGTGAGAGAGCGCGTTGCGCGCGATCAGCAGAGTGTGCTCGAGTGAGAGCGGCTTTTCGATGAAGTCGTATGCCCCGAGTTTAGTCGCGCTGACAGCGGTGGCGATGGTCGCGTGGCCCGAGATCATGACCACGCGCGTGTCCGGCGACTTCTCTCGCAACCGCCGCAAGGTTTCGAGACCGTCCGCGCCGGGCAGCCAGACATCGAGCAGAACGAGATCGTAAGAATTCGACTCGATCTTCTTGAGGCACTCTTCGCCGCTGGCCACGGCCTCAGTTGTGAAACCTTCGTCTTCGAAGACGCCCTTCAGCGACTGCCGGATGCCGGGCTCGTCATCGACAATGAGGATTCTTGGCATACAGGTAGCTCAACCACAAATCGTGTGCCCTTCGGGGAATTCGGTTCCGCTCCGATATACCCGCCGTGGTCGTCCACAATGCGGCTGGAAATGGCAAGGCCCAGGCCCGTGCCGTTTTTGTGCGTTGAAAAATACGGGCTGAAGAGCCGCTCGCGGTCGTCGGGCGCGATGCCGCGGCCGGTATCGGCAATGGTCAACCGGGCCATGGTCTCGTCGCGCGCGAGCTCGCAACGAATTTTCAATTCCGGCTCCGGCTCGCTGGAAAGCGCTTCGAGAGCATTATCCAGCAGGTTGACCAGGACACGCTTCATCTGAAGAGAGTCCATCAGGATGGGCGGCAGGTCTTCAGGGACATCGACGGACACCTTCACCCCATCCAATCTATCTTCGTAAAGCGCCATCGTCTTATCGACCAGGTCCTTCATGCTGTTCGGAACGCGCGACACCGCTGGCAAGCGGGCGAAGCGAACAAACTCGTCCACGAGATTCTTCAGGCTCGAAACCTCTTCCACAATCGCTTCGACACATTCCTCGATCACATTCGTGACCCTCGGACTCGCCGACGGAAGGCGGGCGATGTTTCTCCCAATGCGTTCGGCGGAAAGCTGGATCGGAGTCAGGGGATTCTTGATCTCGTGAGCCAGGCGCCGCGCCACTTCACGCCAGGTGCTGGCCTTCTGGGCGCGCACTACTTCGGTCTGATCTTCAATCACGAGAAGGAACTCGCCGCTCATGAGCCGGGTTGCCGTGACGGCACTGTGAGCAGGCCCGCGGGTTGTAAATGCGATATCGCGTGTGACCGCGTTGGTTCCGGCATCGCGAAGCAGGTCGCGGATGAAGTGCATATCCTCCCGGAAGATCTGGCCGAGCGTGGCTGCATCTTCATTCGAGAACATCGTGCGCGCCGCTCGGTTGATCTTGTTCACTCGCAGGTCGGGATCCGCGGAAATCACGCCGGCCGGGATGCTCTCGAGGATGATCTCCATGTATCGGCGCCTCGATTCGAGTTCCCGCGTGGTGCCCTGAAGTTGCTCGGCCATGTCGTTGAACAGGGTGACGAGCAGCCCGAGCTCGTCCTCGGCCTGGATGTTCACACGAAAGCTGAGATCGCCGGCGGACAGCTCTCGCGTGGCTTCCGACAGCGCTTCGATCGGAACCGTGATTTTCTTGGACAGAAAGAGTCCGATCCAGACCGCGGAGAAGAGAACCAGGACGGTCATCAAAAGAAGGATATAAATCAGACTGTCTCTATAGGATTTCCGCCTCTGGATGAGCAGGTTGTAATTGGCCCGTTCCATGCCGATTTTCGACGTCAGCTCGTCGATTCGGGCGAGTTTGGGAAATACCGCAGCCTGAATCTGTTTTCCCTGCGGGGCGTCGATGCGTTGGGCGCGGATCCAATGGGTATCGATGTCGATCACGGCTTCATCCCGGCTGCGCAGCGCGGACACGATCCGATCGGGCAACCCCGGTGGAATGCCATCCGGAATCGCCGAAGAACGCACCACCTGGCCTTTTTCGTCCAGCACCATGAACGCGCTCATTTCGGAAGTCGCTTCGAAAATTTCGTCAACCGGAACGCTGAACCATTTGTCAATACTGCGGTTGACCAGTCCGAAGGCGAATCCGAACAGGCAGGTTGCGGGAATCAGCGTCAGCAGGATCAGCGTAAAGACCAGCTTGGTCTTGAACTTGGAGCCGGGTTTCCCTACTCGTCTTTCCGCCCACACCTTCACCAGGGTGCGAAGCAGCACAAAGCCGAAGACCAGCAAAACGAGGAATATAAAGGTCGAAAGGGTCACCAGAAGGACTATCTGGTTAGGTTCCGACGGGCTGAAAAATGGACTGAGATTGAAGGCCGCCTGCACGAACACCAGCAGCGCCAGGGTGAGGAGAAACACCCCGGCCAGATAAAGTTTGGTAGTCTGAGGAGGTACCTTCATTGGCCGATGTATGGTATCAAAGTTTTACTGTAGCGGCGGTCTATGACTGCCGAAAAACCGGCGCTCATAGACCGCCGCTACAGTCCCGTACATTTTTCGTTCTATTCCGGATGCCCTGTTTTTAGAATGAAAAATGGCTCAGAGGTAGCACATTTATGCCAAATTTCTCATTTAAGGGGCGAACTCGCCAGGGTGAACAGGTCTCGGGCGAGCGTCAGGCGGACACCAGGCATTCCCTTGCACTCGCCCTCAGACGTGAGCAGATCTTCCTGCTCGAGGCGGAGGAGAAGAAACCCAGCCGCTTCAACATGGAATTCGGCGGAAATCCGACGGCGAAAGACCTGGCGGTCTTCACGCGCCAGTTTTCGGTCATGATCGATTCCGGGGTTCCTCTCGTCCAATGTCTGCAGATTCTGGCAGATACCCAGGAAAACAAGAAGTTCGCGGCTGCCATCAGGAATGTGACGAAAGAGGTGGAGTCCGGCAACAGCCTGGCGGCTGCGATGAAAATGAATCCGAAGGTCTTCGACGAACTTTACACAAACATGGTGGCCGCGGGTGAAGCGGGCGGTATTCTCGATACGATCTTTCAGCGGCTTTCGATTTACATCGAAAAAGCCGTCAAGCTGAAGCGCGCCGTGCAGTCCGCCATGGTCTACCCGATAGCGGTCGTGGTCATTGCGAGCGCCGTGATCACCCTCATTCTGTGGAAAGTCGTGCCCGCATTTACGGAACTGTTTCAGAGCATGAACGTGGATCTGCCGTTGCCGACGCGTATCGTTATCGGCGCGAGCCAGTTCGTTGGCAGTTACGGTATATTTGTGGCCATCGGTCTGGTCATCCTTGGCTTTCTGTTCAAGTCGTACTACGCGACGCCAAAGGGACGTTACGCCGTGGATGCTCTCATCCTGAAGGCTCCCATATTTGGTCCGCTGCTGCGAAAAATTTCGGTGGCCCGGTTTACACGAACCATGGCGACGCTGATCGCGAGCGGCGTTCCGATTCTGGACTGCCTGGACATCACGGCGCGCACATCGGGTAACGCGGTTATCGAACAAGCAATCTTCAGCGTCAAAAAGGCGATTGAGGAGGGCCGTACAATCGTCGATCCGCTGAAAGCTTCGGGCGTGTTTCCGCAGATGGTGGTTTCGATGATCGGAGTCGGCGAAGCGGCCGGCGCGTTGGAAGTCATGCTTACGAAGATCGCAGACTTTTACGAAGAGGAAGTGGACTCTGCGGTCGGCGACCTGATGACGGCACTGGAACCTGCGATGATCGTCGTTCTCGGCGTCACCGTCGGCGGCATCGTCATTTCGATGTACATGCCCATCTTCTCGCTCGTCGGCCAGCTGAGTAAGTAACACGATGGCTGACATCGCGATCACGGATCGTCGCAAGTGGCTCCTGCGGCTGATCTATGTTCGCCTTGTCGTCTTCACGGTCTTTGCCGCGGCGGAGGTCATCCGCAATGTGATGCCGTCGCGGGACATGACCATCCTGCTGGGAGCCGTCTACGTGCTCTCAGCATGCTGGTTCGCTCTCCTCAAGCTGGACAAGTCCTACGTCCTGCAGTCCTACGCTCAAATCGCCGTCGACCTGCTGCTCATCACCTGGACGGTGAACCGCACCGGCGGCGTCGACAGTTATTTTTCCTCTCTGTACTTTCTGGAAATTGTCATGTCCAGCATCCTGCTGGAGCGGCGTGGCGCTTTCCTGGCGGGAACGGCGAGTTCACTGATCCATTTCATCCATATGGATCTCGGATACTTCGGCTACATTCGGACAAACCCGAACGTATGGCCGGACCTGGGCCTGCTGCAGTACATCATCAGTCTCAACATCTTCGGATTCTGTTCCGTAGCCTTTCTTTCGAACTATCTGGCCGAGAGCTGGCGCCGCACCGGTGTCGAGCTGGAGAAGTCCACGGGACAGATCGCATTCCTGCAGGCATTCAGCGACCGGATCATCGACAGTCTCGGCAGCGGCCTGGTCACCACGGACCTCGAAGGCCGCATTTATCTCTTCAACCGTGCGGCGGAAGAAACCACGGGATATAGGGCGCACGAAGCAATCGGACTCACGATCTGGGAAGTGTTTCCGGGAATGCCGGGCGTCGATTCCACACGATTCGAGATTTCCACGAACCGGCGCGACGGGCACGAAATTCATCTTCGGTTTTCCGTTTCACCGGTCATGATCGATGAAAAGAACACGGCCGGTAACGTCTGGTGTTTCGATAACATCACCGAACTGCGGCAGCTCGAGCGGCAGATGCGCCAGAAGGAGCAAATGGCGGCGATCGGTGCCATGTCGGCGGGTATCGCTCACGAGATCCGGAATCCACTCGCGTCAATCGCAGGATCGTTCGATCTTTTGCGGTCCGATCTCTGTTTGAGCAAGGACCAGTACCAGCTCGCCGAAATCATCACCCGCGAAACGGAACGGTTGAACCGGACCATCACCGAGTTTCTTTCGTATGCCCGGCCTATCGAACCGAGAACGCAACCGGTGGATCTCTCCGAGCTCATTTCCGAAACCGTGCGCTTGATGCGAAACAGTCCGGAGCTGAAACCCTCTCACAAAATCGAAACGCGGCTCCGGCCCGTCACGGCCGAGGTGGACGAAGCCATGATGCGCCAGGTGTTCTATAATCTCGCGTCCAATGCGTTCAAGGCCATGCCCGAAGGTGGCACGCTGACCATCAGCCTCGAGGCCCGCAATGGAAGTGCCCGTATCCGGTTTGACGACACCGGTGTCGGACTCGGAGACGAAGAGGCTAAACGGCTTTTCGTTCCATTCAATTCGAATTTCAGTAATGGGACCGGACTGGGACTCCCCATCGTGTATCAGATCGTCAATGCGCACTGCGATTCAGGCGCTCAAGATGGGAGCGTTCGATTACATCCTCAAGACGGAGAATTTCATCGAGGAGCTCAAACTGGTGGTGTACAGCGCGCTCGAAAACCGGCGGTTGCGGGAAGAGAACGTGTATTTGCGGCGCGAGTTCCGCAAATTGCACGGCATGGGTAACCTCATCGGGAAGAGCAAGAAGATGCAGGAGCTCTTCAAGATGATCGAGGTGGTCAGCGCCACGAACAGCACGGTTCTGATCACCGGCGAGAGCGGGACCGGAAAGGAACTGGTCGCCAAGGCCATCCACTTGAATAGCCCCCGCGCCGAGGAAGCGTTCGTTTCCGTCAACTGCGGCGCATTCACGGAAACCCTGCTCGAAAGCGAACTCTTCGGTTATGTGAAGGGAGCGTTTACCGGCGCCACGGCGAACAAGAAGGGGCTTTTTGAAGTCGCGGACAAGGGCACGATCTTTCTGGATGAAGTTGGAGATACGAGCGTGGCCATGCAGGTGAAGCTGCTTCGCGTGCTGCAGGAACGAACGCTGCGCCGTGTGGGCGGGACCGAAGAGATCCCGATTGACGTGCGAATCATTGCGGCGACGAATCGAAATCTTTCGGAAATGGTCGCGGAGAATCAGTTCCGCGAGGATCTTTTCTACCGGATCAGCGTCATTCCGCTCGAGCTTCCGCCGCTGCGCCACCGCCGCGACGATATTCCGCTGTTGGCGGATCATTTTCTGGCGCGGCTGAACTCCACCATGGGGAAGAAAATCGACCGGTTTTCCGATGACGCCCTCAAGAAAATAGAGAGCTACGACTGGCCGGGAAACGTGCGCGAGCTGGAGAACGCCATGGAGCGCGCGTTTATTTTGGAAACATCCAACGAGCTGTCCGCCCAGCACCTGCCCGAAAGCGTCTCGACCAATCCCAGGATGCGCGCCGTCACGAATTTCCCGGATGAAGGCTTCGATCTCGAATCGTACGTGGAGGCCCTTCAGAAAGGCTTCCTCGAAGAAGCCCTCCGCCGCACCAACGGCGTCCAGGTCAAGGCCGCCGAACTCCTCCGCATGTCCTACCGCTCCTTCCGCCACTACATGCAGAAATACAACATCCCGTCTTAGTAATCACTGATGGCCACTGGCCAATGTCCAATGAAGATGTTCAATGAGTAATGACCAATGAAATTGAGAGTTGAGGATTGAAAAATCCGTTCGTTTCTCAATTCTCAATTTCATTAGTCATTGGCCATCTTCATTGGACATTGGTCAGTGGCCATCAGTGATTTTAGATTGAGGAAACCTACGGGGCGATCCGGACCGCTGTGTAACTGCCATTCGGCAACATGTCGATGTTGTGAGCCTTGATAATGAGCCTGGTGGCCGGGTTTTGTTCCTGTTTCGTCACCACCTGGTCAAACTCGGGATCATCGTGCGCCGCTTTCAGCCGTTTATCCCGCTCCTCCCTGGACGGATAGGCCCGGATGTAGATAAATGTATTCTCAGCGCTGATGCCCAGCTCTGAATCGCTTTGCTGTGGAATCCAATAACCGACGTTTGTGATTCCGTGCCTCCCGTAAATCGCAGCTGTCCGGCTCGCGAAGCGGGCTGCCAGCGCGTCTCTCTTCCCCGGTAGAGCCGTGTAGATCCGCAGCTCGTAGAACCCCGCCGCCTTCTGTTGCTGCGCGAATCCCCAGCCGATTCCTGCCGCTCCAAACGACAACCCAAGCAGCGTGAAAATCTTCCATTTCAACATATCGATTCTCCTTCCGAACGGATCTGCAGCAAGTCGCTAAGGAGGATAGCCTGGGCGTTTGTGTTAGTCACTCTTCGCTTTTCTATCCGTTTCGATAGGTGGACGCCCCGGCCCGCAATTCATTCTCAACAGGTTAGCTTCGATATCCTTCTGGCCCCAGCCTTGCCATTGTTGCGGTAGGAGTTTCCATGAGTCTTTCAATAAGCATCAGGCGAGTGGATCGTATCGTCGTGTTGGAGCTCGCTGGACGTTTGTCGGTGCACGAAAGGAATTTGCTGCACATCGCGGGGAACCTGATCGAGAGCGGGGAGCGCATTTTCCTGATCAGCCTGGCAAACCTGTCTTATTTGGACAATTCCGGATTGGGACAGTTGTGCTGGGTTTACAGCGCCCTTCAAAACTGCGGAGGTGACATGAAGCTGCTCCAGATTCCCGCCCGGTTCAGAGAAATGCTGAAAGTCACGAAGCTGGATACGGTCTTTCAGTCCTTTGAGCGCGAGGCCGACGCGATCGCGGCAATCGGACCGATTGGATTAGCCCTCCCGGCGTAAGCTCGACCGGATAAAAAAACCTGCAGAGCGGTTTAGACTGAAGGCAGGGGGATTTATGCGGACTGAGAGCCATTATAAATTCGCAATCGGAGATGCCATCCTGGTGGTCGGAACGCGCGACGATGGAAAGGTCGGCACGATCATCCGCCTGGTCCTGCTTCGCGCCGAAGACATGACTCTGCGGCGCTGAGCAGGTCGCATCAAATTCTCATGATGAGAATTCTCGAATCATCGCAGGTTGAAACTGACTTCTATTTTTACAGTTCTGTCGATCGGGGTTCCATCCAGCAGTGCGGGAGCAAAGCGCCAGCGGCTCACGGCATCAATCGCCGAAGCGTCCAGACCGTAGCCGACGCTGCGTACGACGCGCTGGATATCCGGCGTTCCATCACCTCTTATTAAAACTTCCAGCAAAACCGTTCCCATGACCCCTTGCTTCCGGGCTTCGGGCGGGTACTCGGGATCCTCACGATGAATCAAACGCGGCGGCACGGGCGGCCGGCCAGGGAAGGCATCTCCGGGCACGGTATCTGTGCCTGGAGCCGGGAGGTTGAAATTCAATTCGACATTCAGGGAGATGTCGAGCGGAACGTTATCCCGCGTTCCAGGCCGAAAGCGCCAGCGGCGCATCGCCAGGATGGCATTTTCATCCAATCCGTAGCCCAATCCGCGCCGCACCCGGATCATGCCTGGGCTTCCATCCGTTCGCACCGTGACTTCAAGAACGACGGTGCCCTGGATACCGATTTCCCGCGCCGTGTCGGAATATTGGGGTGGAAACTGGGAAATCACGGTCGGAGCGGTCGGAGGTATAGCCCGCTGAGTCGCCAGTGGCACAGCCACGATGAAAATGGCGGGGAAAATCCAGGTCTTTTTCATAGCCAATCCACGAAGTTGGTGGATTAAATGGGTTATGCGTCAGTGTAAACCCTTGCCTATCAGGAAGTAAAGGAATGGCTGCGGGATTGCCATAAAACGGGCCGAGGAGGATCCATGAGAACGAAGTTTTGTGATCTCATTGTCATTTCGCCGGTCAGTCCCAAAATTTGGAAGGTCAAGGTGACGCCTCTGCTGCGGCGGTCACCTACACCTTGGCACCCCAGAAACTCGACCCCGCGTATCATTCGCGGCTCGAGGCCGAGAATCACGCATTGAGAGTCGAAAATAAGAACACCGACCTCCAAAATCGCAGGCTCGAGAACAAGCTATCCAACCTGGAAGGCATGTCCAACCGGATCTCCGTCCTCATGGAAACCGACTAATAGACTTCGCGCGTATGGTATGGGAGGCCACGATCGTCCTTTGCGGCGAGCCCATACCATACAATACCTCTATGAAGGTCATGCTGGTCATCCCGCATGTATCCGATGGAGGGGGCGAAAAGATCCTTTCCGATCTGTCCTGCAATCTCAAGGCTGAAATCGTGCTGGTCGTGTTCCAGCAGAAGTTCAGCTATCCATTCACAGGCAAGCTGATATCGCTCGATTTGCCGATCGACCGAAAGTCGATCTGGAGCCGGTTGCGCGGCTTCATTCAAAGGAGCTACCGATTCCGGCGGGTACTGCGGCAGGAACGCCCGGACGCGGTGATCAGCTTCATGGGAGAGGCAAACCTGATCAATGCCCTTATGTCGCCGCGCCCCATCGTCACAGTGCACAATCACCTTTCCAGTCTCGCGGAACTGAGGCAGGTGACCGCGGCGAGCCGGATACTGAAAGCCCGAACGTGGTTTGAAGCCGCCGTGAGCAAGGCTTTGATGGGCATCTTGTACAGGCGGGCCACTGTTGTTGCCGTTGCCGAGGCGGTTAAGCGGGAATTAATCGAACAATTTCGAGTACCGGAAGAGCAAATTGTCGTTATTCCCAATGCGGTGAACAACCGCGAGATTCAGGAAAGCACCTCGGCGCCGGCGACCCGCCCATGGGCTTCCGGCATTCCCGTGGTCATCACCGCCGGCCGGCTGACGCTGCAAAAAGGACAATGGCATCTGATTCGCGCTTTCGCCGAGGTTCGCAAGCGCATCGCCTGTCAACTCGCGATTCTCGGCGCCGGCGAGCTTGAAGACCACCTGCGAGGCATCGCAAGGGAACTGGGAGTCGAAAGGGATGTTTTTTTTCTCGGCTGGCAGAAGAATCCATTCCAGTTCATGACGGGCGCCGATCTGTTCGTGCTGCCTTCCATCACCGAAGGTTTCGGACTGGTGCTGCTGGAGGCGATGGCTTGCGGAGTACCGGTGGTCTCAACGGACTGTCCGGGCGAACCGAGGGAGATCCTGGCGCCAGGAACCACAGGCCGGGCCGTGTTGAACCAGCCCGAGTACGCTCCCTTTGGTGTCCTGGTTCCGGTCTTCGATAAGCAAATGCACGACGGCCACGATCCATGCACGGTGGAAGAACTGCAGCTCGCCGACGTGATTGTTCGTGTTCTTCAGGACAAAGAAATGTCGGCGCGGTACGTGAGCGCCGGATTATCCAGGGTGAGGGACTTCGATCACGCGGTGTTTCTGGAAAGATACCAGCGCCTCATTGAGAAGACCTAGCTACACGCGCCGGCCGTGCGGGCCGACCATACCTGGCGCATTCCGGGCCCGGATGCGGACCGGGATTCTTCTCAGGAGCCAGAGCAGGTCGCCCTGCCACGCATACCAGAGTGTCCTTTGAAACCTCGACAGCGTGCGGACGCAGGTGGCCCGAAACGAGTCGTAGGGGAAGGGCAGGTGCTGGTTCCGCAGCCGTTGCAGGTCCCGCCGGCAGATAATTTCGTCGTTCGACGATTTGGAGGCCGGATGAATTCGAAATGACGCGAGAAACTTGTTCACGAACCGGAATCGAGCGCCGCAGGCGATGAATCGGAAGAACAAATCCGTGTCGAAAGCAAAGCCGAATGACGCATCCATGCCGCCGCATTTCCGGTAGAGATCGCTTCTCCAGAACGTGGACTGCTGTTGCAGCGTCGAGCCACCGTACAGATACCCCATGGACATGAACGGTGTCTGCCTTTGTTCTGCGATCAACTCGCCCCTTTGATCGATCCAGTAGGTATTTCCATATGCGACGTCGACCGTGGGATCCTGCATGGTTTCGGCGACAGCGCGCAGCGCACCGGGAACATAGAGATCATCCGAATTGAGGTAAGCGAAGATCTCTCCCGTGGCCTTCGAAAAACCTTTTCCGATCGCGTCCGCGGCCCCGTTGTCTTTCTCCGAGACCCAGTACGCCAGGTGTTTTTCGTATCGTCGAATGACGTCAACGGCGCCATCCGTCGAGCCGCCGTCGATGATGATGTATTCCAGATTGGGGTAGTCCTGATCGAGCACCGATTGAATCGTGCGCTCGATAAAACCCACCTGGTTATAGGAGGGCGTGACGATGCTGATACGAGGCCAGATCATACATACGCCTTGACGGAACTCATGCTGCTGGTGACTGCTTCAGCGGCCTTTTTCCCGCTCAGGATGGAGTCTTCCATCGAGAAATACTCCCAGCGGCCGTAACGGCCGGCGGTGTAGATGTCCCGAGACTCGAGGTAGTCGATGAGACTTTGCACATGAGCCTGCCGGTGGTCGTCAAAGACGACGTACGCATACCTGATGTCGAGAACATGGCGAGTGAGAATGCGGTCACCCGGGTGCAGAAGTCCGCATTTCTGGAGATCCTGAATGGAACGCTCGTAGGCCTCTTCGACGTTCGGGCTTTCGTTAGCCGGATGCGTGATCTCGATGTAAATCGAGCTGGTCCCCTCAGGAGCCACGGATTTCGAAAAATTCATCGGGAAACCAACGCGTGAGAAGACGTACTGGTCTTCCGGAAAATAGATCCAATGCTGATCACTCACGTGCGGCCGGTCGATGCCGATGTTTATATTCAAGATCGAAATTGCGTTCAGCCTTTGGGCGTCGAACTTCAGATCATCCGGTGTGTCCTTCAGCATCCGGTACGCCAGCGGCAGCGGTAACGTGGAAATCAGAAAGTCATAGGGTTCTTCCATGCCGCCCGCCAGCCGGACGTATTTCTTCTTCGGATCGATGTATTCGACGGTTTGATTCGTGTACACCTTTTTTACAGGCCGCGCCAGTGCCTGAGGGAGGCAATCGATACCGCCATTCCTGGGGTAAATGAACTTCGGGTTATACCCCATTCCTTTGTTCGTGAGCCCCAAAGCGCCGTTGACCACTTCTTCGAGCGTCGGCTTGGGGATCGACCAGCTCACCCAGTCCGATGTGATGTTCCGCAGGTCCTGCTTCCAGAATTTTTCATTGTAGGGAAGCATGAAGTGCTTCGCGATGCCTGTTCCAAACGTCCTGAGCACCCAGTCGTGAAAATTCTTCGGACTGCCATTGCCGTTGGCTTGCATGCTTTCGACAAAGCCCACGACACATTCCTTGATGACTTCGGGCGGCAGGCCGTACGTATTCGCCTGAAACGGGTAAGGAGTGACAGTGGATTTCGAATAGATTGCAGCAAGCCGTTCGTGCGCATCGAAAGCATTGGGCAGAAGGCGGGCGATGAGATCTTTGGTGTACTGATTCTTCAAGTGAATCAGGTGGCCTGTGCAGTCGAACGTGAAGCCGTCCTGCGTAAAAGAACGGCAGAGACCGCCAATGGCCGATTCCTTTTCCAGAACGACAGGTTCGTATTCGAGGAGGTGATGGCCGGCGCTCACGCCCGCAAGGCCGCCACCGATGATGACAACTCGTTTCACGATCGCATATCCACTTTCATCAACAGATAGGCCGACAGACACGCAAGCGACACCGTTCCGCTCATCGTGGCGATGGCCCATACCAGCGGGATCTGGCTGATCACGAGGGCGGCGCCCGAAAGCAGCAGCCCGATCACGTAAGTCGTAACGGCTGTTTCACGCACCGAAAGCTTGCACCGGCGCAGGCGCAGCGCAAAATGGTCCGGGCTCCCTTTAGTGACGGGGTGGCCGCTCCGCCATCGAATGAACATCACGAGTGCAAGATCGAATAACGGGATACCCAGAATCAGCACGGGGCTGATCACCGCAAGTAAATTGACTCGGGTATAGCCTGCGTTCATCGAGAGAGCGGCAAGCATGAATCCGATGAACATGCTGCCGGCGTCGCCTAGAAAGATCTTGGCCGGGTGGAAGTTATGGCGCAGAAAACCCAGTGTGGCGCCCGCGAGAACCAGAGAAAGAAACGCCACCGAATCGCGGCCGGACATGAAATTTGCGATCGCAATCGAGATCGCTGCGATGATGGCGACTCCGGAAGCGAGTCCGTCGAGAATATCGATGATGTTCATCGCATTCGTGACGGCGAGTATCCACAGAACTGTCAGGAAAATGGCCAGCCACTCCGGGAGAAACACAAGCTTGATGTACGTTCCGGACTTTACCAGCACCAGTGCGGCCAGCATTTGACCCAGCAGTTTCTGGGTTGGCGTCAGAACGCCGAAATCATCGATCAGCCCAACCATCAAGGCGATGCTTCCGGCAAGAAGCAGGCCGAGCGTTTCCTGGCCGAAATCGGTGAAAACGCCCACAGTGAGCAGAAACGCGATGTATACGGCCAGGCCGCCAAAATAGGGCACGGTCTCGCCGTGAGTTTTCAATTTTCCGTCAGGCTGGTCCACAATCCCCAACTGCAACGCCGCTTTGCGCATGACCGGCGTCCAGTAAAGAGAGAAAACGAAACTCAATATGAACGCGGCTCCATATTCGATCATAAAACCTTCAAACATCCAGACGCCACCTAAAGCCGGCGACTACATTGCCCTGCGGCCTCGTTTCTTAATGTAGTCGCGGGCTTTAGCCCGCGTTTCCAAATTCTGCCGTTAACCCGTTTTGCCGAGGCAGTCTCGATAGGCGGCTTCAAGTGTTGCAACTGAAGTGCCGATGTCGAACTCCATCACGCGGCTCTTGCCTCGATGGCCCATTTTACGGCAAAGGTCCTGGTCTTCGACGAGCCGCAGGACGGACGCGGCCATGCCATCGACATCGTGGGGCTCGTGCAGGTAGCCGTTATCGGCATCGATGATGGCCTCCCGGGCACCGTCCACGTTGGTGGCGATGATCGGCAGCTCAGCGGCCATCGCCTCCGAAAAGACGCAAGGTAAACCTTCCCACAGGGACGTCAACACGACAATATCCAGGTTCCTATAGACCTCGGGCATGTCGTTTTCGTTCTGCCAGCCGAGCAGCGTGATGTGCCCGCCGATACCGTGCTTGCGAATGCGCTCCTCGACCGACGGGCGCAACTCCCCGTCACCGGCCATCACGAAGTGCGCGCGGTGTGTCTTCTTCAGAACGCGGGCGGCCACTTCCACAAAATCCTCGGGCGATTTCTGTGGTTTGAAACAGGCCACCATTCCCACGATGACCTTATCGTCCGGAATGCCCCAGGTCCGCAGCTGCCGGCGCCTGGGTTTCGGCTCGATGAACTCCTCAACAGAGATCGAGTCCCGGCAGAGGATCCAGTCACCACGGCGAAACACGCCGCTTTGCTCGCCCTTGTCGGCATTCGCGTACGACACGACCACGAGCTTGGTCGTAATTTTCGTGGTGATGCGCTCCAACCACACATAGGCCTTGCGGACGATGGGGCGCTGGAAGTCATTGAAGCCGAAGCCATGAGCGGTATGAAAAATGACCGGGACTCCAGCCAGCCAGGCGGCCCAGCGTCCGAGAATGCCGGCCTTCGAGCTATGCGTATGAACCACTTGCGGCCGTTCGCGGCGAAACAGCCACCACAGCTTCACAAATGCCAGTAAGTCCTTTATCGGCCTGACTTCACGGACAAGTGACGGAATCCAGACGCGGCTGAGATCGGGAATCCGGTTGGCCCAGTCCACCAGCAGGCCCTCCGGCCCGGTCGCCAGCCCTACCTGGTACCGGTCCCGGGGCAACCGCTCCAGGGTCATTAAAGTCACCTTCTGGGCGCCGCCAAGCTCGAGCTTGGTGATCACATGAAAGACTTTTGATCGCATCGGCTTCAGGGAATGATACCGAGGGAGCATTTCAGAAGAAAGTGGGTACTCGGGCGCTAAATACTGTAGCGGCGGTCTATGACCGCCGGTACAGTGGGATACAACGTCCATTACAAACCGAGCCGCCGCCGGAGGCGATATATCGATTTGGGATGCAGTCCGATCAGTTGCGCGGCCCGGCGTTCGCTTCCGCCCGTTGCGGCAAGGGCGGTGACGACAAGCTGCCGGGCCGTTTGTTCCATGATCGCGTAATAGTTTCCGACGCCGGACCGGTGTGGACTCGCGGGTGTTAAAAGCAAGTCCTCGGGCAGGTCCTCGATGGCCACGGTGTCCGTCTCGCTCCGTACGACCGCGGAGTGAATGACGTTCTCGAGCTCGCGGACATTGCCGGGCCAATGATGCCGTTGAAGCGCGGCGATGACTTCAAGGGAAACGTGCGTGACCCGGCGTGAAGACCCGCTTCCGTACTTCAATGCAAAATGACGGGCGAGCAAGGGAATGTCGTCGCGCCGTTCGCGCAGTGTGGGAGTTCGAATGGAAAATACTTTCAGGCGATAGTAGAGATCCTGTCGAAATCTTCCCGCGGCGACTTCGTTGGCCAGGTCGCGATTGGTGGCCGCGATCACCCGAATGTCGACCGGCACCGGTTCGGTTCCCCCGACGCGGTCCACTTCTCGATTCTGCAGCGCCCGCAGGAGCTTTACCTGACAGGCAGGACTGACTTCGCCGATCTCGTCAAGAAACAACGTGCCTCGATGCGCAAGCTCGAATTTGCCTTTCTTCTGCTGGTCCGCTCCGGTGAAAGCTCCTCTCTCATGTCCGAACAACTCGCTTTCCAGAATGTTCTCGTTCAGCGCACCGCAATTGACCGCCACGAAAGGGCCGGCGGCCCGCCCGCCGTTCTGGTGAATGGCGCGCGCCACCAGCTCTTTTCCGGTGCCGCTTTCGCCGGCAATCAACACGTCCACGTCCGCGCCCGCCGCCTTCTCGATGGCCCGATGGAGCGCCTTCATGGATCTGCTGTCGCCGACCAGGGAGAACATTATTTTTTCCTCTTCGCGTCGAGCGCATCGATTTGTTTCTGCAGTGCGCATGCTGCAGCGTAATTGGCCATCCGGATATAGATCCAGAGGGCCACCAGACCAAGGAACGCGACGAAGCGCATTTCGACTCGTAACCAATCCACATTGGGACTCAAAGCCGCGCCAAGGATCTTCGTCGGGCTGAGAAGGGACAGGGATTTTTAGACCCGGCAATCCGAATACGTCGTTTTTCTGAAGCCGGAACGCCAGCGCGAAAACCACGATCGGCACGAAAGCCAGAAAGAAATCCTGGTGAGGAATCAGTTCGGGCATCGCGCCTGTGTCGGTCCATAAGTAGGTCAGGGCCGCAATCACCCACATGAAGTTCGCGCGCTGAATCGTGCCGGCCGCATGCAGCGGCGGCAGCCGCAGCCCATTCGGTGTCCGGCGGAACAACAGGCGGAAAGCCGATATCATCACGAGACTGATGGCGCCGCCGCGGACAAGGACAGCCGCCGGCAAGGCCAGTTGCGGAGCGGCAATACGAAGGACCGCCTGCGACAGGACAACAACGACAGCGGCAGCGATCGCGTCCACCGCGGCCTCCTTCGGTGTGCCTTCGGAAGGATGGCAATACGCGTCGCAGAGGGTCAGTACGGCCAGCACAACCGCCGTGAGAACCAGTAAAGACTCGACCGGCGAAGCGCTGCCAAAAGCGAGGATGAGCGCGCTCACTTCCGCCGCGAACAACATCCGATTGAAGGAGCGCCGGATGTGCTTGAAGATCTTGAGCGGCAGGTGAATGCACGCCAGCATCAAATATTGCGGAGTGCTGACATACCACTCGCACAGATCTCCGAGGAGCTCCACCCGGCATGCGGGTGGCGTCAGGAATTCGATCACCGCCTCGATGCTCCGAGGCGGACCATCAACTAAGCGCGGCTGGGTTTCCATTTTCCGAATCCTTTAACGGCGTCGTAGACCCGCCCGGCGGTGGCGGCCGATTCGTTTAACACGCGATCGCCGGCAGGCGTCAGCCGATAAATGCGTTTAGCTCTGCCGCCACGCTCCGGCGTGGGATCGGAGAGCCGTGACGAGAGATATCCTTTCTCTTCCAATCGGTCCAGCGTGACGTACACCGCCGGGAGTTTTACGGGCCTGTCCGCAAGCTCGACCACCGTGGCGTGAACCGCCATTCCGTATGCCTGATCGCGAAGGATCAGCACCGCGGTCAGGACCACCTGTTCCAACTGCCCGAGCGGATCTGTCTTTTTCATTTGTGCAATAGTTTTAAACTAAACAATCGTTTGGGTGCAACAAAATTCTTTTAGACAAATCTCAGCTGTCGCGGCGGTCTTCTCTTGATGCTGCGCGCTAACGCGCTTGCGCTTCGCGGACCGCCGAAAAGGGAGCCGTTTGACGGAAAGTCCGTCATTTGACTCCCTGCAATTTTCCCCGGTCGCTCCCGCCGCATTGCCTAAACCACTGACGATGCGCAGCGGTCCTATCGCGTCCGGTTTTGGTTCGGCGCGTGCAAATACGCGAGCCGTGAAAGACAGAAGACAAGGGCGCTCACAAAAAATGGCTGCGCCTTTCGCAAAATCGGCAGCGGGCCGGTGAATTATCGCCGGGGGAAATGCAAAATCGCCTCCGCGAGCTGTTCAGTTGCTAGCGTGAGGTGTTCAGTTGCCGGCGCGAGCTGTCGAGTTGCTTCGGGAAATGTGAAAGCGCCTCCGTCAGTTGTTCAGTCACGAGTGCGGGCTGTGAAATCGCGATTGTGGGCGTTCAAACCAAAACAACCAACTTTGAAAGGAGATCGTGATGAACAGTTTTAACAAGCGTGTTTACGAAATGCTGGTGCGCGTCCTGGCTTTCTGGACGACGTACCGCGATCTGATCGGAAAGGATTCGCTGGCCGATCAATTGTTCCAACAACTCGACGCGGCGTGTCAGAAGCTGG
>WNFO01007897.1_pt1 | contig 30555 bp, 27 predicted proteins | sample 5400251 | NCBI WGS metagenome assembly WNFO01 (sample SAMN13153354, study PRJNA577476) | soil metagenome | isolation source: 100 cm saprolite under Madrone tree | place: USA:California | collected 2016-06-14
GTCGAGGAGGTCGGCCTCCAGGTCGGCGAGTTCAAGCCGGGCGATCACGTCATCGCGTGTCTCTCCGTCTTCTGCGGGCACTGCGACTACTGCCTCACCGGCAAGACCCATCTCTGCCAGACGCGCCCGGTCCGCGCCAAGACGGATCCGCCCAAGCTGTCGTGGAAGGGCCAGCCGGTCAACCAGTTCGCCAACCTCTCCGCCTACGCGGAGAAGATGCTCGTGCACGAGAACGCGCTCGTGAAGATCGACGACACGATGCCGCTGGACCGCGCGGCGCTCATCGGTTGCGGCGTCACCACCGGCGTAGGCGCGGTGCTGAACACCGCGCGGATCGAGGCCGGCTCGAGCGTGGCGGTCTTCGGCGCCGGCGGCGTGGGGCTCGCGGCGATCCAGGGCGCTCGGATCGCGGGGGCGCGGATGATCATCGCCGTGGACACGGTCGACGCCAAGCTGGCCACCGCGAAATCTCTGGGCGCGACCCACGGGATCAACGCCAAGACGGGCGATCCCGTGCGCGAGATCCGCGAGCTGACGAAGGGCGGCGTGGACTATTCGTTCGAGTGCATCGGCCTCAAGATCGCGGCCGAGCAATGCTTCGACTGCATCCGCCCGGGCGGAACCGCTACCGTGGTGGGCATGATCCCGGTCGGGCAAAAGGTGGAGCTCGACGGTCCCATGTTCCTGCGCGAAAAGAAGATCCAGGGCTGCAGCATGGGCTCCAACCGCTTCAAGGTGGACATGCCGCGCTACATCGAGCTGTACCAGCAGGGTCGTCTCAAGCTGGACGAGATGATCACCCGCCGCGGCAAGCTCGAGGACGTGAACGAGTTCTTCCGCGCGATGAAGGCCGGAGAAGTCTCGCGCTCGGTCCTGATGTTCGAAAAAGCCTAGCCGCCGGGGCGGCACCGGGGTCAGGTCTTACATTACGACAAATGTTGGAATGTAAGACCTGACCCCTTAGCCGCTAGCCGCCGAGAAGGATGAAGCGGCGGCGGCCGACCTGGCCCTGGTCGAGGACGCGCCAGGCCGGGTCGGCTCGAGGCTTGAGCCGCTGCCAGTCCTCGGCGCGGATCAGCAGTCGCGCGTTGGGCGGGGCGGCCAGAAGCGCCGTCGCCTCGCCCTCGCTCTGCACTTCTCTCACCGGCCGGCGAAGGTAGAAATCCCACGCGAGGTTGGCGTCGGGATATGCGAGCAGCGGCGCCTCCTGGTCGAGCCTGGCAGCGATGCGCCGCGTGATGCCTGGGTAGTCATTCGCCTTCGCGAAGCGGGGCGGGTAGCCCACGGCCGTCACGGCCAACGCTATGCCGAGCCCCACCGCGATCCAGGCGCACGCGGCGAGACCTCCGTGATCCACCCGCAGGCTGAGTAGCGCGACCGCGGCGCCCGCGACCAGCGCCACCGCCACCGTCCAGCGCTCCCACGCGGCGACGGGTAGAAATACGGCGTCGGGGCCCGAAGCCGATCCCCAGAGGACGAAGGCGCCAGCTCCTATCATGAGCAAGAGATAGAGGATCGCGGCGCCCGTCAGCACCCTGCGCGCCCGCTCGGCGGCCCCGACGAAAAAGTCGGCGACCAGGAGCGCGAAGACGGGCCACAGCGGAAGGAAGTAGCGTGCCCGCTGCTCTCCCGAGAGGCTGAGAAGCACGATCAGCGTCGCCCCCCAGACGAGGAGCCTCCGGCGATCAGGATCGCGGTCGCGCATCCACCACCACGCGGCAGGAAGGATGAAACAGCCCCAGGGCAGGAAGCGCGCGAGATGCCCCGCCACCGCTTGCAGCCGCGAGGCGACGGCGGTCCTGAAATACCAGCCGAAATAGTCCGTCATCACCACGGCCTGGCCGTAGCTCCGCTCGCGCTGGAGGAGATAAGGCACGAGCCACGGCAGCGCCGTCACCGCGATGACGGCAAGACCAAGCGGCAGCTTCAGCCGCTTGATCCCGGCGAAACGGTCCGCGGCCAGGCTCGCCGCGACGGCGGCCACCAGCACCATGAGGGCGGCCGGCCCCTTGCTGGCGAGGCCCCCCGCGGCGCAGAGGTAGAAGCCGAGGAGAGGCCGGAGGGGATACTGCGCACGGCCGGCGGCCAGATAGAAGTAGAGCGCCCAGCTCATCCACGCCGTGAGCAGCATGTCGGTCAGGACCTGGTGCGCCATGAAGAAGTAGAAGGGACTCGTGGCGAGAACGAGCGCCGCGGCGAGCCCCGCGGAGGCGCCCCAGAGCAGCCGGCCGATCGCGAAGACGGCGAGCAGCCCCGCCAGCGCCGACACGACCGAGGCGATGGGCGCGTTCGCATCGGTGACCACGCCCCACGGCAACGCGAAGACGGCCACCGTCCAGAAATAGAGCGGCGGCTTGTTCAGATAGACTTCGCCGCGCACGCGGGGCAGGATCCAGTAACCTTGCTCGACGGCCTTGCGCGCCAGCAAGGCGTAGCGCGCCTCGTCTTGGTTGTCGAGCGGGCGGCGGCCGAGCGGCAGCGCGAAGACGATGGCGCTCGCGACCAGAATCGCCACGAGGATGAAGGCGGGACGGATCGGGGTGGAGCGCTTCCTCAGATCACGCCCGCCCGGCGCGCGCGGTCTGCGATCTTCTTCGCGCGCGTGAGATGGGGCTGGTCCATCATCTGGCCCTTCCAGGTGAAAGCGCCCGCGCCCTTCCTCGCGTGCTCCTCGAAGGCCGCGATGAGGGCCAGTGCGTCCTCGCCCTCCGCCTTGGACGGCGTGAATTCCCGGTTGATGACCTCGATCTGGCTTGGGTGTATGGAGATCTTGCCGCTGAATCCCATCGCCACGCCGTCGCGGCACTCGCGCCGCAGGCCGTCGAGATCCGGGATGTCGGTGTACACGGTGTCGAGGGCCTCGACGCCCGCGGCGGACGCGGCGACGGCGCACATCACGCGCGCGTACCTCGGGATGTCGAGGTACCGCCCCGCCTCGTCGCGCGCGCGCGGCAAACCCATCGCCGCGGAGAGATCCTCGATCCCCCAGGAGATGGCGACGATACGAGTACTTGCGGAGGCGATTCCGCCGATATTCAGCAAGCCCTGCGGCGTCTCGGTGGCGATCAGGATGAGCCGTGTCGACCCGAAGGCCAGCCCGTGTTTTTCCTCGAGCCGCTCGATCACTGCCGCGACGCGCCTGACGTCTTCCGCGCTTCGCGGCTTCGGCACGATGTAACCGTGGGGCCTCGCGGCGATGGTCTCCTCGATGTCGGCGACGGCGTGCTCGGTGAAGATGGGATTCATCCTGACCCATCGCTCGCGCCCGCCGAAGTCGAGCGTCTCGAGCCAGCGGCGGACTATCGGTCGAGTCCTGGGCTTGAGCTCGGGCGGCACCGCGTCTTCGAGGTCGAGGATGAGACCGTCGGCGGGAAGCGTGAGCGCCTTCGCGATCATCTTCTCCTGGCCGCCGGGGACGAAGTGGAGCGAGCGGCGCACGCTCAGCCCGTCTTCCTGCGCATCATGGCCGCCCGCCGGCAGCGCATGACCAGATCACCGTGCTGATTCTTGGCGCGGTGCTCGAAGGTGACGATGCCCCACTCGGGGCGCGACTTGGATTCCCGCTTTTCCACCACCTCGGTCTCCGCATAGATCGTGTCGCCGTGAAAGACGGGCTTGGGGAACTCGACCTTGTCGAAACCAAGGTTGCCCACCGTCGTCCCGAGCGTCGTCTCACCGACCGAGAGCCCCACCGCCACTCCAAGGGTGAACAGGCTGTTGACGAGTGGCTTGCCGAACTCGGCTTTGGCCGCCGCATGGAAATCCACGTGCAGCGGCTGGGGGTTCATGGTCAGGCACGAGAAGAAGATATTGTCCGCCTCGGTGACGGTTCGGCCGGGCTGGTGCTGGAAGACCTGTCCCACCGTCAGCTCCTCGAAGAGCTTGCCTGCCATGGAAGCCTCCGGTCAGCAGACGGGGCGCTGCAGGACCTGTTGATCGATCTTCCGGGTAAGGAGCCGGCCGTCCGAGGCGCTGCCGGTAAGCTTGCCGTGATCCGCGATCACCTGGCCGCGCAGGATGGTGACGACGGGCCAGCCCATCACCGGCCAGCCTTCCCACGGGCTGTAGTCCGTGACGTGGAAGTCTTCCTTGGCGAGCGTCTTCCTGATCGCGGGGTCGATCAGCGCGAAGTCCGCGTCGCTGCCCGGCGCGATCACGCCCTTGCGAGGGTACAGGCCGAAGATCTTCGCGGCATTGGTCGCCGTGATGTCGGCGAAGCGCTCGAGCGTCATGCCGCGCTTGCCCACACCCTCGGTGAAGCCGATGCCGAGCCTCGCTTCGGCGCCCACGTTGCCGCCGGTGACGTCCTCGATGGTCTTGCCCCGGAGCTTGAGCTCGAGGCTCGTCGGGTACTCGTCGGTGGCGAGCGTCGAGAGACCTCCGTGAACGAGGCCGTCCCAGAGCGCCTTCTGGTCCTCGGGGAACTTGAGCGAGGGATAGGTGTGCGAGCAGAAGCCGCGCGGCGTCTTGTAGTACTCGGCGTTGAAGCACGCGTACTGGTGCAGCGTCTCGCCGTAGATGGGCAGCCCGAGGGATCGCGCCTCGCCGATCGAGTCCACGCCCTCCCGGGCCGAGGTGTGAACGAAGTAGACCGCCGCGTCGCTGGCCTTCGCCAGCGCGATGGTCCGCCGGAAGGCCAGCAGCTCGGAGAGCTTGCTGTGCACGAGGTGGAGATTCGTGCCGTCCATCCGGCCTTCCTCGCGGAAGCGCTCGTAGTTGAACTGGACGAGGTCCTCGTCTTCTCCATGGACGACCATGATGCCGCCGTGCGCGGCGACCTTCTCCATGGCGAAGCCGATGCGTCCGAAGTCGAGCCGGTTGCCCGATCGCTTGGGATGCGGCGGCAGGATATTGGTCGTGAAGACCTTGAAGGACGGGTGCCCCTGCTGGATCGCCTCGGGGATCTGCTCGAAGGTGCGCAGCGGCAACGCTCCCGCCAGCGTGATGTGGAAGGCATAGTCGACGTGCGACTGCCCCTTCCACCGCTCGGCTCGCTGCTCGAGCACCGGCATGATCTCGCCGCCCGGCCGCACGTAGCAGAAGTCGATATGGGTCGTCGTGCCACCGCAGGCCATGCCCCGCGTGTCCTCCTCGGGGCCGAGCGTGATGGACGGCGACTCGGGATGCGACATGATCGCGTGCGCGAGGTGCGTGTGGGGCTCGACTCCGCCCGGCGCCACGATGAGCCCCGCGGCGTTGACGACCTTTGCCGCGTCGGCGGGCAGCGATCCCGGCTCGGCGAGCACGGCGATGCGCTCGCCCTGCACGCCGACGTCCCAGGCACCCACGCCCTGGGGCGTCACGACACGACCGCCACGGATCACGAGATCAAGCACGCGCCGAGCCTAGCCCAAGCGAAGGAAAGCGTCAAATCCGCAGAAACCGACGCGCGGTCAGAGGCTGCGGGCCGCCTGCAGGATCTCCTCGTCGCTCGGGAACTTGGAGAGGTCCCCGATCCCCTCGGCGGCCTCGATCTGCAGCCAGTGGATGATCCCGTCCCGACCGATGAGGAAGTGCCCGGCCAGCTGCATGCCGTGCGTGGCCGCGATCTGCTGGTCGATCTCGGTCGGCTCGAACCCGTCCCGCTGGTTCAGGGTCTCCATCGCCACGAAGGGATTCTGCGGCGTCGGGAGCTCTCCGGTGGGATTGATCAGTGCCGCCTGCATCTGACCCATCGTGACCGTCCCCCGGGACCACGCGGCTTCCGATTCGTCCTCGACGAGCACGCCCGCGGGCACCCCGAACGACCGGTGCGTCGCCGCCTCCGGGTCGGCGGTCAGGAGCACGCGTGCCGGGCGGTACTTGAAGTAGAGCCGCGCGCGCTCCAGCGGGGTATTGACCACCGCCATCGTCTCCACGCCCAGCGCTTGGAGCTTGTCCTGCGTGGTGCCCAGCTGCACGAGCTGGCGCCGGCAGAAGGGTCAGTGCAGGCCGCGGAACAGGCCGACTAAAACCGGACTGCGACCGCGATAGTCGTCGAGCGAGACCTGGCCCTCTCGATTGACCGCGGGCAACGCGAAGTGGGGAGCGGCATCACCGGGCTGAAGCAGGGTGGCCATGCGCAGAGTCCCTTCCTATTCGAGTCGTGTTCGAGTCAATCCAGGAACGGCAGCACCACGAGGGCGTCGGGCTCGAGCCCGGCTCGCTCGCAGACCGCCTGGGCTTTCTGCAGGAACTCTTCCGCCCGGCTCTCGTCCCCCAGGTCCAGGTGCACAGTGGCGAGGCCATCGTAGCAGGGAAACAGCAGCTGGGGCTCGTCGGCCTCCTCGGCGAGCGCGAGCGCTTCCTGGTAGTGGGCGATCGCGCGGGTCGGATCGCCGTGACACTGGTAGATCTGCCCGAGCACGATCAGCGGCACCGCCAGATGGTCGAGCTGCCCGAGGCGCCGATCGAGATCGATCGCGGCGTGCGCCGCGCCGACGCCCTGCTCGTCGCAGCGGTTGGTGAGCGCGCAGTACGCGACGGCGAGATTGGCGTACAGCCGAGATTGAAAGCCCAGGTCGCCGATCTTCTTGGCCATCTCGAGGCCGGCCGCGCAGGTCTCGATCGCCCGCGCCGGATCCAGCGTGCTGTAGAGCACGCTCAGGTTCGCGAGCCCGCGACAGGCCGCCTGCAAGAGCCCGTTCTCCTTGGCGAGGGCCACGCTGCGCTCGATGTGCCCGACCGCCTCCTCCAGCCGGCCCAGGCGGGCCAGGGCCACGCCGATCGTGTTGTGGCTCTGCGCCGCGGCGGTCACCGCTTCCGCTCGCCCGTCCGCGCCGAGCGAGGGGTCGGCGGCGAGCCGCTCGGCGTGGAGCCGGGCCTGCTCCGCCCATTCGATGGCCCGCTGGCTGTCGCCGCCGCGGAAGGCCAGCCGGCCCATCTCCTGGTAGAGGTGCGCCAGCTCGATGTGCTCGCGATCGGCGCCGAGCAGGGCGAGCCCGGACTCGAAGCACCGGAGCGCCCGCGCCCGCGCGCCGGCGTCCCAGTGCAATCCACCCATCTTGCGAAGGATCCGCGCCCGCGCGGGCGCGTTCCCTGCCGCGCGATACGCGGCCTCGACGATCTCGTACTCGCCGAGGGCGGCACCCCGCCGGCCGGTCGGGCCGAGCAGGTCGGCCATGCGCTCCCTGGCCACGAGCCGCTCCGTCTCGACCGCGTCGCAATGCTCGAGCGCGTCGAGGGCCCGCTGGTAGTGCTGGATCGCGTCCGTGTTGGCGTACATGCCGCCCGCCCAGTCGCCGGCCGCCATCAGGTAGCGCGCGCCTCGGGCTTTGTCGGCGCCGAAGGCCCAGTGATGGCCGAGGGCCACCAGCCGCTCGAGACTCTCGGGGCCGCCGGCACCTTCGGCCTCGAGGGCGGTGGCCACCCGGGTATGTAGCTCGGTGCGTCGCGCCACGAGAATGTTCTGGTACACGATCTCCTGAAGGAGCCCATGGCGGAACCGGTGCTCCGGCCCGGGGGTGACGAGATCGGCGCGCACCAGCGCGTCGAGCGCCGGGGCCATTGAAGCGGGCTCCGCCGAGACTGCCTTCAGCAGCGACACGTCGAAGCGGGGGCCGATCACCGACGCATCCTGAATGAGCCGTCTCTCCGCGGCGTCGAGCCGATCCAGGCGCGCGAGCAGCAGACCGTGCAGCGTGGAGGGCACCTGCGCGGTCGCGGCCTCCGCGGCGCAGCGCCACGCCACGCCGTCGCGCACCAGCACGCCGGCCGCGATCAGCGCGCGCACCACCTCCTCGAGATAGAGCGGGTTGCCCCCCGCCCGCTCCAGGATCATGCTTCGCAGGCGCTCCGGGAAAAGATGTACCGAGTCGCCGAACCACGCAGCGAGCAGGTCGTCGCTCTCGGTTGGCGACAGCGGGGTGACCTCGATCGCGGTGTGCGGAGCCTGGCTCGTGCCCAGCGCCTCCGGGTCGAGCGTCGGTCGATACATCAGGAGAACCAGGAGCGGCCGGTCGGCCAGCCGGTCCGCGGTCGCGCCCAGCAACTCGATGGAGGCCGCGTCGGCCCAGTGCAGGTCCTCGACGACCAGCACCAGGGGGCCGGTCGCCAGGCGCCGCTCGAGAAGAACGCGGGTGGCCATGAAGATCTGCCGCTTGAGCTGCTCGGGCTCCAGATGGCGCATGCGCGCGTCGTCGCGCTCGAGACCGAGTACCCGTGCGAGCGCGGCCACCATCGCCGCACGATCCTCCGCGCCCACCCCGAGCGTCGTGAGGCCGGCGGAGAGCTTGCTCCGCGCGATCTCGACGGAGTCGCCGTGCTCCACCCCGTGGGCGTCGCGCAAAAGCGCGGCGACCGCTCCGTAGGTCTGCTCGCCCAGCGAGGAGCACGCCGCGCGCCGGACCGTAACGCCCTCGAGGCGACCGGCCGCCTCGAGGCGAGCGAAGAACTCTCGCTGGAGCCGTGACTTCCCCGCCCCGGGCTCGCCGATGAGGCTCAGCACCTGGGCGCGCCCCTCCCGCATGTCATCGAAGGCCGCCTGCATGCGCCGCAACTCGGGCTCGCGCCCGACCAGCGGTGCGTCCAGGCCCAGGGCCTCGAGGCCGCGGGCCGAGCGCGGGGCCGCGAGCGGGCTCAGCAGGCGATAGACCGCCACCGGCTCGCTCTTGCCCTTGAGCCGCAGCTCCTCGCGCGGGGCGAACGCGTAGGCATGGTGGGTGAGCTGATACGTCGCGTCGCTGACCAGAATCTCGCCCGCGGGCGCCGCGCTCTGCAGACGAGAGGCGGTGTTGACGGTGTCGCCGGTCACCGCGTAGGCCGCGTCGGCGGCCGAGCCGATCCGTCCTGCCACCACCGGGCCGGTGTGGACCCCGATATGCAGCGCGAGCGGCCGGCCCACCCGCCGCTCCCAGAGGCGATTGAGCGCGGCCATCCGCTCGCGCATGAGGAGGGCGGCGCCGAGCCCGCGCTCGGGATCGTCCTCGTGCGCGCGCGGGGCGCCGAAGACGGCCATGACCGCGTCGCCCACGAACTTCTCGACGAAGCCCTCGTAGCGATCGATCGACGCGGCCATCTCGTGGAAGAGATCGCTCTGGATCGCGCGTACGTCCTCGGGATCGAGCCCTTCGCTGAGCGCGGTGAACCCGGCCAGGTCCGCGAAGAGCACGGTGACCGGCCGGCGGTCCCCCTCCGGCGCGGCGGGGGCCGGGGGCTCCACCGACGCAGCGGTGAGCCGGCCACCGCACTTGGGGCAGAACGCGAAATCCGCGGGCGCTTCGAACCCGCAACCGCTACACGTCTTGGCGATGCCGGTGACTCCTGCTCGATCCCGCCGCCTAGTGCGGCACCATCGCCCACAACGGGTCGAGGTTCTTCGGATCCGGCTTCAGCAGTCCGACGCCGGGGGCGTTGACCAGCTCGACGATCTTGTCGTTCAGCGGCGTCTTGACGCCGACCTGCCTGCCCTGCTCGGCTACGTTGGACGGCCGCCCACCGACGCGGCTCTTGGCGTCGCGCGCCATGTCCGCCTCGACCTCGTCGAGCCCTGTGCCCTCCGTCGCGTCCACGAAGCGCTGGGTCGCGATGCTGTAGATGGGCTCGACCTCGTAGCCGCGGGCGCGGCCGACCTGGATGACCTCGGCCGCGGTGAAGACGGCGATCCGTCTCGGCACGCGGTCGGTCCTGGCTTCCGCGGAATCGAAGCCGGACAGCCCCGAGATCGGGTTCACCATGCAGTTCACGGCGAGCTTGGACCAGCGCTCGCCCCAGAGGTTGGTCGTGACCTTGCTGGTCGCGACGTCGTTCATGATGCGCGCCAGCTCCTGCGCCCGCTCCGTGTCCTTGCCGTCGTGCTCGCCGATCTTGAAGCCCATGGAGCCGCGGTCGGTGCGGATCGCGTGGCCCGCCTCGTACATGCCGGCGCTGATCGTGATGACGCAGCCGAGCGTCCGCTCCCTGCCCGCCACCGCGGCCACGCGCTCGTCGTTGATCCCGTTCTGGAAGTCCACCACCACGCCGCCGGGCTGGCGGAGATGCGCGAGCGCCATGGAGGTCGCCCACTCCGTGTCATAGCTCTTGACGGAGATGAAGATGGCGTCGAAGGGCTCGCGAATACCCTGGGCTTCGTGGATGTGCAGGGCCTTGACGGGAACGATGTGCTCGCCGCACGTACCCGAGAGCCGCAGGCCCGGCCGCTTCATGGCCTCGACGTGCTCGGGCCACTGGTCGATGAGCGTGACGTCGTGGCCGGCCTTGGTCAGCATGCCCCCGACGATCGATCCGATTGCCCCCGCGCCGATGATGCCGATCCGCATCGCCATGTGTGTCCTCCTCGCCGGGAGTCTATCACCATCGCGGCTCGCGATTGAGTCCCGCCCGCGTTTTCGGTATAACTAGGCCCCCATGCCCACGGACCTGCTGACCGTCACCCGCGAGCGCGCCCAGGACAACCTCTTCTGGCGCTATCTGGGTGTCCTCGTGGAAGATGCGGGCGAGGGCTGGGTGCGCCTCCGCGTGCCCGTGACGGACGGGCTCCGGAACGCGGCGGGCGCCCCCGTCCACGGCGGCGTACTCGGCGCGCTCGTGGATATGGCCATCGGCGGCGCGCTCGGCACCACCCACGACAACGCGGGCGGCGGCGTCGGCCAGACCACCCTCGACATGAACGTCAGCTTCCTCGCCGCGGCTGGCGACGGCGACCTGGTCGCCGAGGGACGCCTCCTGCGCCGCGGCCGTACCATTGCCTTCGGCGAGGCCCGCATCAGCGACGGCGCGGGCAAGCTCGTCGCCGTCGGACGCGCCACCTACATGCTGCTCCAACCGAAGCCCTAGCCTCGAACCCGGATCAAAGGAGAGTCCCGTGCCGACCAAGATCGTGTTCGCCCCGAAGATGCCCGACCCCATCATGGAAACAGCCCGCGCCATGCTCCCCGAGGGCTTCGAGATGATCGAGACCGAACACGACGACCCGAGCTTCCTCAAGCACGTGGCGGGATCCGAGTACTATATCGGCTTCCCCCGCGCGAACATGGGCGAGGCGTTCTTCAAGGCCGGCGCGGGGCTCAAGCTGGTCCAGCTGATCAGCGCGGGATACGACAGGATCGACGTGGGCGCGGCGAAGAAGGCGGGGGTGCCCATCTCCAACAACGGCGGCTCCAATTCCGTCGCCGTCGCCGAGCACACCCTCATGCTCATCCTGGCCGTGTACAAGAAGATGGCGTTCCATCACATCAACGTGACCCACGGCAAGTGGCGCGTGGGCGACTTCGCCGCTACCCGCACCTACGAGCTGGCGGGCAAGACGCTCGGGATCGTCGGACTCGGCACGATCGGCAAGAAGGTGGCGCGCAGGGCCGAGGGCTTCGACATGGACATCCAGTACTACGACGTCGTGCGGCTCAGCGAGGACCAGGAAGATGCGCTCGGCGTCAAGTTCGCGTTGTTCCCGGAGCTGCTCCAGACCTCTGACGTCGTCAGCCTCCACGTGCCGCTCAACGACGCGACACGCAAGATGATGGGCGCGCGCGAATTCGCGATGATGAAGACGGACGCGATCTTCATCAACACCTGCCGCGGTCCCGTGGTGGACGAGGATGCCTTGCGCCACGCGCTGCTGTCGAAGCAGATCGCCGCCGCCGGCCTCGACGTCATGGTGGAGGAGCCGCCCCTCATCAACCACCCGCTCTTCGGGCTCGAGAACGTCACGTTCACACCGCACTCGGCGGGGCCGACCTGGGAGAACTGGACCAAGGCCTTCCGGAACGCCTTCGACAACGTCCAGCGGGTGGCGCGCGGCGACAAGCCCCTCTGGGTCATCCCCGAGCTTCGCTAACCCGGCGGGCCAGCGTCCCTGGCGAGACGAGAGGAGAGAGGCCTATGGCCAGAACCATCACCGTCGCCGCGGCCCAGATGGGCCCGAACAACGAGAGCGCAGGCCGCGAGGAAATCGTGGAGCGCATGTTGGCGCTTCTCGACCAGGCGAAGCAGCAGGGCGTCGAGCTGATCGCCTACCCGGAGATGGCGCTCACGACCTATTTCCCAAAGAAGATCCGCAAGGACTTCGACCAGTTCTTCGAGACGGAGATGCCGCCCAAGGCGCTCGAGCCGCTGCTGCGTCGCGCCACGGAAGCCGGGATCGCCGTGCACGTGGGCTTCTGCGAGAAAGCAGGGGGCAAGTACTTCAACACCGCGCTCCTGACCGACACTGGCGGCAAGCTCTGCGGCACCTTCAGGAAGATCCACCTGCCCGGCACGAAGGAACCGGACGGCTTCGCCCAGGTCTACGAGCCCTACTACTTCGCCCACGGTGATACCGGCTACAGGGTCTTCGACGCCTGCGACGCGAAGATCGGCATCGCCATCTGCCAGGACCGTCGGTACCCGGAAAGCTACCGGTCCCTCGCCCTCCAGGGCGCCGAGATCATCCTGATCGGCTACAACACGCCCATCTCCGCACTGGCGCTCGACCTCAACGAGCTCTGTATGCGGTCGGGCGCCTACGCGAATGCCTGCTTCGTGGTCGGCATCGCCAAGGCTGGCGTGGAAGACGGCGTGGAGCTGATCGGCGGCTCCTGCGTCATCAACCCCCATGGCCAGGTGCTCGCGAAGGCCGCCACCACCGGAGACGAGCTGATCGTCTCGCGCATCGACCTCGACCAGATGGTCCCGGTGAGGAAGCGCTGGAACTTCCTCGGCCGCCGCCAGCCCCAGCACTATGGCTCACTGGTCCAGCCCGTGACCGAGAAGGAGCCTCACCGGTGAGTTCCCCCGTCGACACGATCGTCCGTGGCGGCAAGATCGTCACCGCCTCGGATATCTTCGAGGCCGCCGTCGCCATCAAGGGCGACAAGATCGCCGCGATCGGCCCCGAGGAACTCCTGCCGCCGGCCGACCGCGTGATCGACGCCGGCGGCCGCTTCGTCCTCCCCGGGCTCATCGACTGCCATCTCCATATCGGCGCCGAGTACGACGACTGGCACACGGCGCCGCTCGCGGCGGCGCACACTGGTCTCACCACGCTCCTGCCGTTTGTCGTCTACGACGATGGCGAGAGCCTGCCCAAGGCCGTCGCGCGGCTGCGGGAGGAGGCGCAGGCCCTCTCGGTGCTCGACTTCGGCTTCCACTTCATCCTGAACCATGAGCCGCACATTCTCGAAGGGCTCGCGGAAGCTTTCCGGATGGGCGTCACCTCCTTCAAGCTCTTCATGACGTACAAGAAGCGCCCCAAGCGCATGGTCTCCGACGAGTTCATCGCCAAAACGATGGACATCCTCGGGCGCCTCGGGGGCATCTGCCAGCTCCACTGCGAGAACGGCGACATCCTCTGCTACCTGGAGGACAAGGCCATCGCCGAGGGGCGCACGGCGCCCACCGACTTTCCCGCGACCTGCCCGGACTGGACGGAAGAGGAAGCGATCAACCGCGCCATCCTGATCGGCAAGCTCACCGACTGCCCCGTCTACGTCGTCCACCTCTCCACGCGTCTCGGCCTCGAGCGCATCAAGCGCGCGCAATCCGAAGGGCAGCGCGTCTGGGCCGAGACCTGCCCGCAGTACCTCCTGCTCAACGACGGGGAAATGGCGCGCCTGGGTCCGTTCGCCAAGATCGGCCCACCGCTCCGCTCGGCCGACGGCGTCAACCAGGCCGCGCTCTGGGCGGGCACCGAGCAGGGCTTCGTGTCCACCGTCGCGAGCGATCATTCGCCGCGGGTACCGGCGGCAAAAGAACCGGGCAGGAAGAATATATTCGTGGATGGCGAAGGCCGGCCCATTCCGTTCGGCGCCCCGTCGCTCGAGACACTCGTGCCCCTCATGTGGAGCGAGGGTGTGGTCAACCGCGGCCTGCCGGTGACCTGGATGGCGCGCGTGATGGCCGAGAACCCCGCGCGCATATTCGGCCTCTACCCTCGCAAAGGAGCGGTCCGTGTGGGCGCCGACGCCGACCTGACCATCTGGGACCCGGCGCCGTCGTGGATCATCCAGCAGAAGGGGCATCGCGGCATCGCCGGCTTCACGCCGTACGAAGGCTGGGCGGCGCGGGGCAAGCCGTGGATGACACTCCTGCGCGGCCAGATCCTTCTGAACCAGGACGCGCTCGAGCAGAAGCCCGGCTATGGCCGCTTTCTCCCGCGCACGAGCCCGATGCCTCCGCTCGGCGGTCCCGTTCGCTGATGGACTACCTCGCTCGGCTGGCCGCTTTCGTCCACGGCACGAGGCTAGACGCCCTGCCCCCCGCGGCCGTCGCGGCGTCCAAGCTGGTCCTGCTCGACACCATCGGCGCCATACTGGCGGGCAGCGCCCTTCCGGAAAACGCGCGCCTCGCGCGGATGGCGGCCACGCGCGCGCCTCACGGGCTCTGCACGCTGGCGGGCCACGCGATGAAGTCCGACTCGCTACTCGCCACCTTCACCAACGCGACCGCCGGCGTCGCCCTCGAGGTGGACGAAGGCAATCGGCTCGGCGGAGGCCACCCGGCCATCCACGTCGTCCCCGGGGCGCTCGCGGTCGCCGAGGAGCTGGGCGCCCGCGGCGACCGGCTGCTCGAGGCTGTTGTCGCGGGTTACGAAGTCGGCTCGCGGCTGGGCGGGGCCACGCTCGCGCGGCCCAATGTCCACTCCCACGGCACCTGGGGCACCATCAGCACCGCCGCGGCCGTGGCCCGGCTCCATGATCTCCCCGCCGACGAGATCCGCCACATCATCAATCTCTCGGCATCGATGAGCCCCGCCAATTCCTGGACGCCGGCCCTCGAGGGCGCGACGATCCGCAATGCGTATCCGGGGCGCTCGGGGCTCGAGGGAATCCTGGCGGTGGATCTCCATCGCGCGGGATTCACTGCGCTCGAGGACGCACCATCAGACGTGTACGGGACCATCCTGGCCGACCGCTTCGATCCGAACGACGCGGTCGCCGGCCTCGGCGAGACGTTGCGCATCGAGCAGAATTACTTCAAGCTCCACGCCTGCTGCCGAATGAACCACCCGGCCCTCGACGCCGTCATGGCGCTCCGCGCCGAGCACCGGTTCACCAGATCCGCGCGGTGGCGAAGCGCATCGACATCGCCGCGGACGGCGAGATGACGCTCAAGCGCGCCGACTATCCGACCGCCCACGTGCGCATCGGGCTTCACGACGGCCGCGTCCTCTCGAAGAGCACCGGGGTGGTGCGCGGCGACGCGGCCAATCCTGTGTCCGCTGACGAGGTTGAGGCGAAGTTTCTTTCGCTCACGTCGGGCCCGCTCGGCGAGCGGCGCGCCCTCGAGGTCATCGAGGCGGTGGAGAAGATGGACCTCCTCGAAGACGTCCGCAGCCTTTCCGCCCTGCTCGTGCCACTCCAACCCTGACCGCGGCCGCGCCCCGCGCGGTATCATCGGCGGGATGACCGCGTTCTGGAGCTCCTTCGTCGTGGTGGCGCTGGCCGAGATGGGGGACAAGACCCAGCTGATCGCCTTCTCGCTGGCCACGCGCTACCGACGCCCATGGACGGTGATGCTGGGCATCCTGCTCGCGACGCTGTTGAACCACTCGCTCGCAGCAACCGCCGGCGTGTGGCTGGCGCGGCTGATGCAGCCCCGGGCTCTTGCCGTATTGCTCGGTCTGACTTTCTTGGGCTTCGGCGTGTGGACGCTCTTCCCCGATACCGCAGCCGAGCCAGGGCAGCATGCCGGTTGGGGCCCGCTCCTTTCCACGATCGTGATCTTCTTCTTGGCCGAGATGGGCGACAAGACCCAGTTGGCGACGGTGGCGCTCGGCGCACGCTACGCCTCGACGGCACTTGTGACGGCAGGCACGACCCTCGGCATGCTCGCGGCCGACGGCATGGCGGTGTTCGCGGCCACCAAGCTCCATCGCGTCGTGCCGATCCGTTGGGTACGTCTCATCGCGGCGGGGCTTTTCTTCCTCTTCGGTCTCGGCGCGCTTCTGGGCGCCGCGGGCCTCTTCTGACGGAGCGGAACATGGACCACGGGTTCTCTCGCGGCTTGACCAACTACGGCGACCGGGACTTCGCGCTCTACCTGAGGCGCTCCTTCGCGCGCTCCATGGGCTACTCGACCGCGAGCCTCGCCAAGCCCGTCGTGGGCATCGCGGACTCGGGCAGCGGCTTCAACAACTGCCACCGCCACTTTCCCGAGCTGATCGACGCGGTCACGCGCGGGGTCCTCGCGGCGGGCGGCCTCCCGGTTGATTTCCCGACGATCTCGCTCGGCGAGGTTTTCCTCGAGCCGACGAGCATGCTCTACCGCAACCTCATGTCCATGGACGTCGAGGAGATGGTGCGCGCCCAGCCCATGGACGCGGTCGTCCTCGTCGGCGGCTGCGACAAGACGGTACCGGCGCAGCTGATGGGCGCGGCGTCGGCCGGCGTTCCTGCCATCCAGCTCATCGGCGGGCCCATGATGACGGGTCGCTGGGAGGGCGAACGCCTGGGAGCCTGCACCGATTGCCGCCGCTTCTGGGCGCGCTACCGAGCCGGCCAGATCTCCAAGGACGAGATCGAGGGAATCGAGAGCCGGCTCGCGACGACCACGGGCACCTGCGCCGTCATGGGAACGGCCAGCACCATGGCCTGCCTCGCCGAGGCCCTCGGCATGACCCTGCCGGGCACGGCGGCCATCCCCGCCGTCCACGCGGATCGGCTGCGCGCCGCGGAGGCGACAGGCGAGGCCGCGGTGCGCCTGGCCACCTCGCGGCTCACGCCAGATCGCATCCTCACGCCCGAGGCGATCGAGAACGCGCTCCGTGTGCTGCTCGCCATCGGGGGCTCGACCAACGCCATTGTCCACCTGACGGCGATCGCGGGCCGCGTGGGCGTGGCGATCTCTCTCGAGCGGCTCAACCGGATCTCGGACGAGACACCCGTGCTGGTGGACCTCAAGCCCTCGGGCGATTTCTACATGGAGGACTTCTTCAATGCCGGCGGACTGGGCGCCGTCCTCGCCGAGCTCCGGCCGCAGCTTCACCTCGACTGTCTGACGGTCACCGGCGAGACGCTCGGCGCGAGGCTCGACGCGGAGCCGCGCTACGTGGACCGCTCGGTGATCCGCGCACGCACCGAGCCGATCATGGCCGTGGGCGGACTCGTCGCGCTCTTCGGCTCTCTCGCGCCGGGCGGCGCCATCCTCAAGCGCTCAGCCGCGGACGCGCGCCTCTTCGAGACCGAGGCCGCCGCCGTGGTCTTCGAGTCGCTCGAGGATCTGGCGGCGCGGGTCGATGACCCCGGCCTGCCCGTGACGCCCGAGAGCATCCTCGTCCTCAAGAACGCGGGTCCCAAGGGTGGACCGGGGATGCCAGAGGCCGGCTACCTTCCCATCCCGCAGAAGCTTGCCCGCGCCGGCGTGAAAGACATGGTGCGCGTGTCGGACGCGCGGATGAGCGGCACGGCCTTCGGCACCATCGTGCTGCACGTCACGCCCGAGGCGGCCGTGGGAGGGCCGCTGGCGCTCGTGAAAACCGGTGACCGGATCCGGTTGAGCGTCAAGGAGCGAAAGCTTGATCTCCTGGTGGGCGAGGCCGAGCTCGCGAAGCGGCGCGCGCGCTGGAAGCCCACGGGCACGCCGGACCGCGGCTACAGGAAGCTCTACATGGACCACGTGCTCCAGGCCGATGCGGGCTGCGACTTCGATTTCCTGAGACGGGTGCCCGCCCCCTGACCTGGGACGGGCGGCCTAGGGCCGGCGGGCGCCCGCGTGGACGTCGGGGTTGCCGGTATTCCAGTAGACGGTCTGCCTGATCCTGCTGATCTTCCACTGACCGCCCACGCGCACGAGGCCGTGCGTGTAGGCGCAGTAGGTGTCGAAGCGCTCGCCATCCTCGGGCCGGAAGCGGTGTATGACCGCGGCGGACACGCACGTGGCGCGATCCCCGTCCACGGTGACGAGGTGATTCGCGCTCAGGTGGAGGGTCTTGAGCCTCTCGAGCGCCGTTCGTCTCAGCGCGACGAAGTCGTCCGACTTGACGGTTTGCGGTGGCTCGCCGCGCAGATCCGAGTAGTCGGTCTCGATCTCGTCCGTGAAGCAGCTCCGGCACGCCGGCCAATCCTTGACGTCGAGCGCCCGCGCCACGGCCAGGACGACCTCGATCACCGCGGCGCGATCGCGGACGAGACTGAGTGACTGTTCATCCGTCATTGCTGGCGGGGCCTCATGCGTTTCCTCGTTTCTGCAGGGAAATCCGTCACTTGCCGCCAATCCACCGATTTAAGGAGCTGTTTCTCAATCTTTTCAGTAGGTTAGTAAAACAGTCCACAGGTTGCCCACATCTTGTGGAGGGAAACGCATGCGGCTACACCATATAGGGTGTCTCCGTCCAGACCCAGTTTCAAAAAAGGCAAATGTTGACAGGGGTTTATCCTTCCATTACAGTATCGCCTGCTCCCGGTTCTCACACACTGAACCCGGAAAGGTGGAGAAGTGTCATGATCACCGTTCCCGCGCACCGCGTGAAGCAATTCGGCGTGGAGTTCTTCCAGGCCTCCTTCTCGGCCAAGGACATCGATCGCCTGGTCAAGTTCGAGGTGCTGGGCTATGCGGGCGCGGCCGCTCCTCCAGCCAAGGCCAAGCGGGGCAATCGCTCGCGCGTGAACTGGGAGGCGCTCGAGAAGCGGATCGGCGAGAGCGAGGCCGCCTATCAGCGCCCGGTCATCCGCCGCAAGATCGACGAGCTCGTCGGCTACTACCGGGATTGCAAAGACGCGGGCACGCTGCCCGCCATCCCGGGCGCGGTCATCATCACCTCCGAGAAGCGCTTCACCTTCACGCCGATGGCGAGCCAGCACGACCTGGGGCTGCTGCAGATTCCCGAGGAGCACGGCGTGCTCCGCGTGCTCGACGGCCAGCACCGGCTCCTCGCGCTCCACGCGCTCACCCAGGCGGGCGAGAATCTCAGCATCGAGGTTCCCGCCGTGCTCTTCGACAGGCTCGACGCGCGGCAGATCGTCGAGCTGTTCGTGACGATCAACGCCAAGCACACGCGCCTCAACCCCTCGCACATCGTGAGCCTGGCCGGCCGCAAGCTCTACCCCGATCCGAACCAGGCGCTGGCCCACGACGTCATCCGTTCGCTCAACGAGGACGACACGTCGCCGCTGGCGGGAGAGATCAAGATGCTCGGCACCGGGCGCGGCCGCGTCTCGCAGGCGCCGCTGGCCGAGGAGATCGTGGAATTCCTCGAGACGGTGGAGAAGATCGGCGGCGGGGCGCGCCTGACCGAGCTGCGCCAGAACGCCAAGCGCTTCTTCCTGAACTACATGAAAGCGGTGGCGGGCGTCTTTCCCTCGGCGTGGGCGGGGCGCAAGTACTCGATCAAGACGGGCGCGGCGCTCCGCGCTTTCATCCGCGTGGCGCCCGACGTCATGGCCCGCTCGCGTGAGCTCAAGCGCGACGCCTTCGACCACAACGCCATCCGCGAAGCGGTCAAGCCCTGGGGCGAGCGCCTGAAGGACCGCCGCTTCGAGACCGAAGGGGAATGGAAGAACAAGCTCCAGGGCGGCACGCGTGGAACGGTGGAAGCGCTGACCCGGGAGCTGCGCGACGCTTTGAGGTAGGGCTAGGCTTTCTCGTCCCACGGGAAGTTGGCTCCCAGGATCTCGAAGCTCTTCTTGCCGCCCGGAAGCTCGGCCGTCACCGTGTCCCCCACTTTCTTGCCGATGAGCGTCCGCGCGAGCGGGGCCATGATGGAAATGCGGCCTCGGGCGGGATCGGTCTCCTCGGAGCCGACGATCTGGTAGCGGCTCTGCTTGCCTCCCTCGTCCTCGAGGCGCACCGTCGAGCCGAAGGTGACGCGGTCGCCTGAGGTCGGCGGCTCGATGACCTCGGCGTTGCCCAGCTTGCCCTCGAGGTCGTTGATGCGCGCCTCGATGAAGCTCTGCTTTTCGCGGGCGGCGTGATACTCGGCATTCTCCGACAGGTCGCCGTGGGCGCGTGCCTCGGCGATCGCTTTCGTGGTCGCGGGCCGCTCGACCCGCTTGAGCCGCTCGAGCTCGTCCTTGAGGCGCGTGTGGCCTTCGCGGGTCATGGGCGTGCGCTGGATGGACATGGCGCGGTCTACCGGGTCGGGACCGTCTCGCCCTGCACCTGGATCTTGGCGCCAGCGAAAAGCGACTTGATCCACCGCTCCCACGCCTGGCTGCGTTTCGACTCGAGCAGCTGCCTGCCCAGCTCGCCGCGCACCTTGTCGATGCCCTGGGGATCCGCGGCGCGCCGCTCGACCGTCTTGACGACGTAGAACCCGCCGGCTCCCCGCACCGGCTCGGAGACTCCGCCCGTCGGGGTGCGGAGCGCCGCCAGCAGCACCGGGTTCGGCGGGGCGTCCTTCCCCTGCGGGGGCTCGGCGCGAGAGAAGAGCGGCGTCTCGCCGACCTGGAGCTTGTCGCGGCGAGCGGCGGCCAGGAAGTCGCTGGTCCCCACGCTCGTCGCAAAGGCCTTGGCGCGCTCATCGGCGAGGACGCTCGCACGCTCGCGCTTGAGCGCGATCACCGCCTTGTCCTTGATCTCGGCGAAGGGCGGCACGCCGGCCGGGAACGACTCGGCCACGCGGGCGATCACGAAGCCGCCCGGCGTACCGACTGCCGGCGACACGCCGCCTATCGAGAGGCCGAAGAGCGCCTCCTCGAGCTGCGGATCGCGGCCGATGCCCTCGAGCCCGTCGCCGCGCGCCGCCGTGGTCTCCTTCACGTCGAGACCGAGGGTCTTCGCCTCGGCGGCGAAATCCTTGGCCGCGGCCAGCGCCGGTCGCGTCTCGTCCGTCTTGGCCTGGGCGGCCCGCTCGCTGCGCTCGGCGGCGAGCTTCTCCTTGATCTTGGCGGCCGCGTCACCGAACGGCTCAACGCCGCCGTCCTGCACGTCGGAAACCTTGATGGCGTGGTAGCCGAAGGGCGTGCGCACGGGCTGGGGCGACATCTCCCCTTTCTTCAGCGCGAACACCGCCTCCTCGAACTGGGGCACCATCTCGCCCTTGCCGACGAAGCCGAGATCGCCGCCCTGGGGCGCGGTGGCGGTGTCTTCCGACAGCTCCCTGGCCAGCTTGCCGAAGTCCTCGCCGGCCTTGGCCCGCCGTATTGCCTCCTCGACTTTGGCCTTGGACTTGTTCTCGGCTTCGCTGCCGCCGGTGGGCGGCACGCGCACCAGGATGTGCGCGGTCTTGAGCCGCTTTGGCTTCTCGAACTCGGGCCGGTGCTCCTTGAAGTACGCCTCGGCGTCCGCGTCGGTCACCGCCTTGGCGAAGGCCTTGGGGGCGATCAGGACGTACTGGATCCGGCGGCGCTCCGGCCGGCTGAACTGCGCCTCGTGGGCCTTCACGTACGCTTCGGCGTCGGCGTCGCTGACCGTGACCTGGGCCATGAGCGGCCCGCTCTCGACATAAGCCCAGTCCGCGCGCACGCGCTCGAAGCGCGTCATGTACGCCTGGTCCACCTCGGCCTCCGACACCTTGATGCCGTCCTTGATGAGCGCTTCCATCCTCTGGCGCAGCAGGTCGCGGCGCACCTCGGTCTCGAATTCCCCGGGCTCGATGCGCTGCTGCTTGAGCAGGGCCAGGTACCGGTCGCGGGAAAAGCGCCCGTCTTCCTGGAAAGCGGGAATCGACTGGATGCGGAGCCGCAGCTCTTCGTCGCTGACGGTGATGCCCTCGCGCTTGGCCTGCTGAATGATGAGCGCCTCCTGGATGAGGTCGCTGATGACCTGCTGGGTCAGGCCCATGCGTTCGGCCATCTCCGGCGTGATGTCCTGCCGGTAGGCGCGACGATAGTACTCGAGATAGTTCCGCTGCATGCGCTGGAGGCGGGCGGCCGGAATATCCTCGCCATTGACGGTGGCCGGCGCGCTCCCGCGCGCGCCGTCGCCTCTGAGGGAGCCCGAACCATATACGAAGACGAGCGACGTCGCGACGAACGCGACGATGACGATCAGGAGGATGAACTTCAACCCCCTGAAGTACTGCCGCATGGCTCCGATCAGCACCACGACCTCCTTGGAACGTTCACGAGTCTTCCCGGCAGAGAATCTAGCCTACCACAGGAGCGCAGACGCGCTAGACGGGGAGGAGCGAGCGGATGATGGGGAGGGCGAAGTAGATCACGAAAGCCGCGGCGGTGCCGTACATCATGCCGTGGACCTCCCTCCTCTTGCCGCGCAGAAGCTTGATCGCGCAGTAGGTGACGAAGCCCGCCCCGATGCCGTCGGTGATCGAGTAGGTAAAGGGCATGAGCGTCACGGTGAGGAGCGCCGGGAATCCCTCCTCGAGATCGCCGAACGGGATGTCGCGGACGAGCGAGGTCATGAGGAAGCCGACCAGGATGAGCGCGGGCGCCGTCGCCTGCGCGGGCACGACCCCGGCCACCGGAGCGAAGAACAGCGCCAGGAGAAAACAGCCTCCGGTGACGACGGAGGCGAGACCGGTTCGCGCGCCCGCCGCCACGCCGGCCGCCGATTCGACATAGGTCGTCGCCGACGAGGCGCCCGCGGCCCCGCCCGCTACCGCCGCCAGCGAATCGACGAGCAGGACGCGGTTCAGGCGCGGAAGCCTGCCCTCGGGAGTGAGCCATCCCGCCTCGGCCCCCACCCCGATCACCGTGCCCATGGTGTCGAAGAAGTCCGATAGCATGATGGAGAAGATCGTGACAATCGCGGTCAGGGCCCCCACGCGGGCAAAGACGGAAAAGTCCAACCCGGCGCCCAGGCTCGAGAAGTCGGGCCAGGCGAGAAGGCGCGCCGGGATCGCGGCCTGCCCCGGCAGGGGGAAAGCGCGACCTCCCGTCCACGCGTTGACTCCCATCGCCAGCGCGGTGGTCAGGACGATGCCGAGCAAGAGCCCGCCGGTCGTGCCGCGGGTCTGGAACCAGAGCATCAGCAGCAGCCCGAAGAGCGAGACGGCGACGGGCGCCGAGGTCAAGTCCCCCAGCGTGAGCGGCACCCCGGGCGGGCCCGTCTTGACGATGCCGGCGGCGTTGAAGCCGATGAAGAGGATGAAGAGCCCGATGCCGACGCCGATGGCCCGCTTCAGCGCCACCGGAATGGCGTTCATGATCGCCTCGCGGAACCCGGTGAGCACGAACACGGTGATGGCCACGCCCTCGAGCACGATCACGCCCATCGCGGCCTGCCACGGCAGCTTCATGCCGGCTACCAGCTGGAAGGCGACGGCGGCGTTGAGCCCCATCCCGGAGGCGAGGGCCAGCGGGTAGTTGGCCGCGAGCCCCATCGCGATCGTCATGAGCCCGGCGACCAGGCACGTCGCCGCCTGCGTCGCGGCGAAGGGCGGGCCCTGACCCTGGAGCGCCGGGATGCCGGTGAAGCTCAGGATGGCCGGGTTCACGAAGATGATGTAGGCCATGACCATGAAGGTGGTCAGGCCCCCGCGCACCTCGCCGCCCACGGTCGCCCCCGAGCGCGACAGGCCGAAGCAGCGCTCGAGCACTCAGTGGCCTTCGGAATGCTCGACGTGGGGCTGCGCCCCGCTCTCCTCCGGCACCACGCGCCGCGCGACGGTGAGAAATCCCGTGTGCGCAACCATCCGGTGGAAGGGGCGCACGGAGAGCCCCTCGATGTTCCACGGTCGCATCAGCGTCTCGAACGTCTCGACGAGCGCATAGCCGGGGTGCCGGCGAAGCGCTTCGGTCAGCTGATGCGACTGGATGATGGTGGGCACGTACGAGATGAAGATGCCGCCCGAACGCAGCACGCGGGTGACCGGCTCGACCAGCTGCCACGGCTCGGGCAGGTCGAAGACGGCGCGGTCCACCGGCTCCTCCTCCGGGAGCCCCTCTTCCACTGGGCGCAGCCGCACGGCGAGATTCGACACCTCACCCATGCGGATGTGGATATTGGCGAGGGCGCGCCGCGCGAAGTCTTCGCGCTGCTCGTAGGTGATGACCTTGCCCTCGGGGCCGACCGCGCGCAGGAGGGCCAGCGTCAATGCCCCCGAGCCTGTCCCCGCCTCGAGCACGCGGGCGCCCGGAAAGATGTCTGCCCAGAAGAGGACCATGGCCAGGTCCTTCGGATAGATGACCTGGGCGCCGCGCGGCATGTCGAGCACGTACTCGGCCAGCGTCGGGCGCAGGGCGAGGCACCGCGTGCCCTTGGAGGTGCGCAGCCACGAGCCGTCGGGGTGACCGATGATGTCGTCGTGCTTGATCCACCCCCGGTCGGAGTGGAATGTCTCGCCCTTGCGCAGCAGGATGAGGTGGCGCTTGCCTCGCTGGTCGATGAGCAGCGTCTGCTCGCCGTCCTGAAAGCGCTCGAGGAGATTCACGGGCAACCTCTCCTCAGCTCGAGCGCGGCTCGGGCAGGGTCAGGGAGACGGCGCAGCCCAGAATCGGCGTGAGGGCGGAGATCCAGAGCGCCGAGGCCAGGCCCCAGTGGTCGGCGACGCACCACGGAGACGGTAAACGTCGACACGAGCACGAATCCGAGGGCGGCCAGAAGCACGAAGGTCCACATGCCGCTCACGAGCAGGAACGCCACCGCGAGCGGCGGTGTGAGGAAGAAGACGCTGACCATGTAGCGGCGGTGGCCGACCCTGTCCGAGATCGGCCCCGCGACGAGCGTGCCGGCGGCGCCCGCGCCGAGAAAGACGGCGAGCAGCGTGCCGACCATGCGCGGATCGCCCTTGAGGACCTCGAGGTAGTAGAAGGGCATGTAGGTCGTGAAGCCGAGCTGCGTCCACGAGCGGATGGCGACGACGAGGATCAGGAGGCTCATGCCCTTGACCATGGTCTTCGGAGCCAGCGTCGCCCCCTGCGCACGCGCGGGCAGCGGTCGCGACAGCCCCGGAAGCACCGTCACGAGGAGGACCGTCACGAGGAGTCCCGGAAGGAGCATGCCCAGGGTGCCGGGAAGACCGAAGCTCACGAGCAGCAGCGTGATCAGGGGCGGGCCCACCGCGATGCCGATATTGCCGCCGGTCGAGAAGATGGAGACGCCGGTCGCCTTGCGGTCCCCGGCGACCTGGGTCGCCGTGCGATAGCCCTCGGGGTGGTAGGCGGCGACGCCGAAGCCGCTCACCATCACGAGCGCGAGCAGGGCGTAGTAGGACGGCGCCACGCCGCTCAGCGCGATGCCGACCGAGGAGAGGAACACGGACAGCGGCAGGAGCCATCGCCGCGACGTCTTGTCGGCGAGGAAGCCGAAGAGCGGCTGGATCAGCGACGACGTGACGTTGGCCATGAGCACGATCACGCCCGTCGCCGTGTACGTGAGACCGAGCACGGCTTTCAGATACGGCAGCAGCGCGGGCAGCGAGCCCTGGTTCGTGTCGATGACGAGGTGTCCGAGCGCGAGGAGCCCCAGCAGCCGGTAGTTCGGCCTGGATTGATCGGCGACCCGTGTGACCGATTGGACTGGGAGGGCAATGGCGGGCGCGCTCGGGTCGGGCGTCATAGAGCCCTATGCTACACTACCGCCGCCATGCGGGTCACCGAGTTGGGACACGTTTCGCTCTTCGTGCGCGATCTCGAGACGTCCACGCGCTTCTACCGTGACGTGCTTGGTCTCCGCGAGACGGGGCGCGGCAAGGGCGGACGCATCGTCTTCCTCTCCGCGGGCGCTCACCACCACGATGTCTCGCTCGAGCTGGCCCGCGTCGACGCGCCGTTCCCGCCCGCCGGAGCGCCCGGCCTCTACCACGTCGCCTTCTGCGTCGGCGGCACGCGCGAGGCCCTGCGGGCCGCGCGCGCCGAGGCGGAGGGGGCGGGCCTCGCGCCCTTCGGCGAGACGGACGGCGCCACGCCCTGTTTCTGCGTCAAGGATCCCGACGGACACACCGTCGAGCTGTACGCCGCCCTGCCTGCCTGAACGCCCGCGCTCACATCCCGAAGGCGTCGAGACCTGTGATGTCGCGTCCCACGATCAGCGTGTGGATGTCGTGGGTGCCCTCGTAGGTGTTGACCGTCTCGAGGTTCATCATGTGGCGGATGATCGGATGCTCGTCCACGATGCCGGCGGCGCCCATGATGTCACGAGCCAGCCGCGCCGTGTCGAGCGCCATCTGGACGTTGTTCATCTTGGCCATGGAGATCTGCTGGGCCCTGGCCTTGCCCTCGTCCTTGAGCTGGCCAAGGCGCAGGCACAGGAGCTGCGCCTTGGTGATCTCCGTGATCATCCAGACGAGCTTTTGCTGGACGAGCTGGAACGAGCCGATCGGCTTCCCGAACTGGATGCGCTGCTGCGCATATCTGAGCGACCAGTCGTAGCACGCCATGGCCGCGCCGATCGCCCCCCACGCGATGCCGTAGCGCGCCTGGGAGAGGCAGCCGAGCGGTCCCTTGAGCCCGGCGGCCCCGGGCAGCTTGTTCTCGAGCGGGATCTTGCAGTCGGCGAAGGCGAGCTCCGACGTGATCGAGGCGCGCATCGAGAACTTGCCATGAATGTCGAGCGTCGAATAGCCGGGCGTCCCGCGCTCCACGAGATAGCCGCCGATCTCGCCGTCGTCGCCCTTGGCCCACACCACCGCCACCTCCGCCACCGAGCCGTTGGTGATCCAGAGCTTGGTGCCGTTGAGCACGTACTCGTTGCCCTTCTTGAGGGCGCGCGTGGCCATGGAGCCCGGGTCGGATCCATGATCCGGCTCGGTCAACCCGAAGCAGCCCAGCGACTCCCCGGACTGGAGCCGCGGCAGCCACTTCTCCTTCTGCGCCTCGGAGCCATACGCGTGTATCGGATACATGACGAGCCCGCTCTGGACGGAGGCGAAGGAGCGCAGACCCGAATCCCCGCGCTCCAGCTCCTGCATGATGAGACCGTACGCGACGTTGTCGAGCTCGGCGCAGCCGTAGCCCTTGAGGGTGGCGCCGAAGACGCCCATCTCGCCGAGCGGCTTGGCGACCTCCAGCGGGAATGTCCCCGCACGGTGATGCTCGGCCACGACGGGCACGAACTCCTTCTCCACCCAGTCGCGGACGGCGTCACGCACCATCCGCTGCTCCTCGGTCAGCAATGCCTCGATGCCGTAGTAGTCCACGCCGCGGTAGTCCATCGGCAGTTCCTTCTGACTAGAGGTTGGTGGGGTGGGCCGGGCGGTCTTCCCCGAGCGCCTGGTTGAGCGCCTTGGCGAGGGCCTGATCGTGCTCGTGGGTCTTGGCGAAGATGCGGCACTGCGCGACCTTGCCGGGCAGATACTTGAGCAGCTCCTTGAGCGGCTCCGCCGAGACGCTGCGCGTGGCGGAGTCGTAGACGTAGATCTGGCGGTCCTGCATCCCGATGGGATTGAGCGGGCGCGGGTCCTGCTGGGCCATGTCGATCTTGAACGGGAAGTCCCGCATCCCCGCGGGCAGGAGCTCGCGCACGCGCTGCTCGACTTCTTCGGCCTTCATGAAGCCGAATCCCCGGCGCGGCTCGAAGAGATCGAGGACCACCTCGTGGGACATCCGCCACTTCAGACGCCGGTCGAGGATGTGCCGCCACTCCAGCCCGAGCGCCTGACGCTCGGGATCGCCGCTGTCCTGCCAGCGCGCGACTTCTTCCAGCAGCGTCCACTCGGTCAGGTGAAGATACGGCGCCAGGTCCTTGTTGAGGTCGTAGGGAAACATGAGCCGGATGGTGTCGCGGAAGATCTCCTTCAGGTGCAGGTCGATGCCTCTGGTGGTCCGGTGATAGTAGACGTTCGTGTACATGTAGAAGCGGGCGTTCAGGAACATGATGAAGGCCTGGATGCCGCCCCGGTCGAGCGTCAGTCCCTTCTCGCTGAAGAACGAATAGTAGATGATCCGCTCGATGTCGATGGGGCCGACGGCCACCCCGCACATGTACGCGTCGCGGAGCACGTAGTCCATGTTGTCGGCGGTGTAGATGCCCGACAGCAGCGGCTTGAGGTGGGCGAGCCAGCGCGGATGCTCCGCCTCGGGGTGCGTCCGGTCCTTGCCCATGAGATAGCAGATCCAGTCGGGATTGATGGCTTCGCCGGTCTCGAAGGGCCCCGATGGGCTGCGCCTGAGGGCGCGGATGAGGTCGGCGATCTGCTCGCGGATGATCCGCTGGCCCACGATCTCGTGCGTGAGGCTGAAGTCCGCGAGGAAGTTGTCGTCGAAGAAGTGCCCGAAGGGCCCGTGCCCGATATCGTGGAGCAGCCCGGACATCCGCAAGAGCTCTTCCAGCAGCGCGGCCGACGGGGCATCGGGAAACTCGGCCTTGAGCGAGGGATGGAGCTGCTGGGCGAAACGGCCGGCCAGGTGCATGGCGCCCAGCGAATGCTGGAAGCGGCTGTGCTCGGCCGCCGGGAAAACCCAGCGCGCCGACTGGAGCTGCGGCACGCGGCGGAGCCGCTGCATCCAGGGTGAATCGAGGAGGTCCTGCTCCGTCGACTCGCCGGGAATGCCATCCGGGCGCGAGTAGAGAATGTACTGGTGGATGGGATCGGCGATGAGGCCGCGCCCCTGATAGGTGTCCACGCCGCGCATCGGGAAACCGCCTACCGGTCGCTGGTCTTGAGGAGGCGGTAGCGGTCCACGGGCCGCACGGTGATCGCCTCGAGGCGCGCCGCCCGCATCACCACGAGCTGCACGTCCTGCTCGACCGGGCCGAGCCAGAGTCGCCGGTAGAATTCCGCCTGGCTCGACACCTCGGCGCCGTTGACACGGACGATGACATCGCCAGGGCGGAAGCCCGCCGTGCGCGCGGGCCCGATGGGCGAGACCCCGGCCACCACCACGCCGCCGCCGTCGCGCTCTCGCGTGTAAAGCCCGAGCCACGGGCGGGGGCGCCGGCTCTCGACGCGGCCTTTCGAGATCAGCTCGTCCTTGCCGGCGAGAAACTGCTCGATGGGGATGGCGAGGTTGACGAAGGGCGCTTCCCCAAGTCTCAGGGAAGTCAGGCCCACGACGGCGCCCGCTGCATCCACGAGGGCCGCGCCGCCAAAGACCGGGCTATAAGGCGCCACGAGGAATGCGCGGTCGAGCATGTACTCCCACGAGGCGGCGAAGGGCCGAATCGCGCGCACCTTTCCCGGCACCGCCACGAGGGTGCCGTCGGCGTCCAGGCCCACCGTTCCCGTGACGTCCCCGACAGCGGTCCCGGTCGAGTCGCCGAGCGCGGCCGCCGGCCACGGCCCGGGTCCCTCGAGCTTGATCACGCCAAGCCCGGACTCGAGGTCGAGGCCAACGAGCCTGGCCGGAACCTTGCGCCCGCCGCGGAGCGTGACATGGATCCACGCGGCGTCGAGCAGCACATAGCTCACCGTCAGCGCGTATCCGGCCTCATCGAAGACGACGCCGCTTCCCCAGCGCTCAGCGCCGAGCGTCGCCACGGACGGCCGGTCGGGGGCCACCTCGACGTGGACACCGACGATGGCCGGCGCCACGCGCTCGATATGCGAGGGCAGGGAGGACACGCGGTTCGGATCAGGCCGTGGCGACCCGCCGTTCGGCGCGGTCCCGAGCAGCGCGGGCACCGCCAGGAGCAGGACGGCGACTCGCAGAACGGAGTGGGGCATGGCTAGCTCACCGGGTACCGTATTGCTTCTCGTAGTACGCGCGGAAGCCGCCCGACTTGATCGGCTTCCACCAGGCCTCGTGGCCCGTGTACCACGCGACGGTCGCCTCGAGGGCGGCGGGGAAGGCATGCGCCGGCTTCCAGCCGAGCGCGCGGACCTTGCCCGAGTCGAGCGCGTAGCGCCGGTCGTGACCCGGCCGGTCCGCCACCTTGGTGATGAGGCTCTCGGGCTTGCCGAGCAGGTGCAGCACCTGCCGCGTCAGCACCACGTTCTCCACCTCGTGGCTGCCGCCGATATTGTAGATCTCGCCGTCCTTGCCCTTGCGGAGCACGAGATCGATGGCGGCGCAGTTGTCGAGGACGTAGAGCCAGTCGCGCACGTTCTTCCCGTCGCCGTAGAGCGGCAGCGGCAGGTCTTCGATCGCGTTGGTGATGAAGAGCGGGATGACCTTCTCCGGGTACTGGTAGGGGCCGAAGTTGTTGCTGCTGCGCGTGATCACCACGGGCAGGCGATGGGTGATCCAGAACGCCTTGGCGAGAAGATCGGCGGCGGCCTTCGAGGCCGAGTAGGGGTTGGACGGGTTCAGCGGATCCAGCTCGCGGGCGGCGCCCCTGGCGATGCTCCCGTACACCTCGTCGGTGCCGACGGCGACGAAGCGGCCGATCTTCCGCTCCCGCGCCGCCTCGAGGAGCGTGAAGGTGCCGCTGACATTGGTCGTGAGGAATTCGCCGGCGGCCGCGTTCGAGCGGTCCACGTGGGTCTCGGCGGCGAAGTGGACGACGGCGTCCACCCCCTCCATCGCCTCCTCCACCACCGCCCGGTCGCAGATGTCGCCGTGGACGAAGCGGTAGCGCGGGTCCTTCTCGACGTCGCGGAGGTTGTCGAGGTTGCCCGCGTAGGTCAGCTTGTCGAGGTTGACCACCGCGTCCTCGGAGTGGCCGGTCAGGACGTGGCGGACATAGTTGGAGCCGATGAAGCCGGCGCCGCCCGTCACCAGGATCTTCACGGTCGGCCTATCCGCGCACGACGTCCCAGACGCCCGCCCCCGCGAAATCCCACGGCAGCCGTCCCTCGTCGGTCTCGGCGGGGGCCGCCTGGAACTGCGCGTCGACGAAATAGATGATGCGCCCCCGCGTGGCCGCGAGGTTCTTCACGCCATGCGCCACGCCCGGCGGAATGCGCACGAGGCGCGAGGCGCCGTCGCCCAGGACGAGCCGCCG
>WNFO01000417.1_pt1 | contig 30520 bp, 21 predicted proteins | sample 5400251 | NCBI WGS metagenome assembly WNFO01 (sample SAMN13153354, study PRJNA577476) | soil metagenome | isolation source: 100 cm saprolite under Madrone tree | place: USA:California | collected 2016-06-14
ATGGGTCCAACGACGAAAGCGATCACCGTGACGGGCGGGGTGACGTTCGACGGGTTACGCGAGGCCTACTACGTCCATGCGAAGGGATTGGTCGAGGGCGGCGTGGACTTGCTGCTGGTGGAGACAAGCCAGGACACGAGGAACATCAAGGCCGCGCTGCTGGCAATCGATAGGCTTTCGAAAGAGATCGGCGCGCAGGTGCCGGTGATCATTTCCGTCACTATTGAGCCGATGGGATCGATGCTGGCCGGGCAGACGATTGAGGCGATGTGGGCATCGCTGCGTCATGCGAAGCCGCTGGCGTTCGGAATGAACTGCGCGACGGGGCCAGAGTTCATGACGGATCACATTCGGACGCTGAGCCAACTGACGAATGAATTCGTGTCCTGCTATCCGAATGCCGGGTTGCCGGATGAAGAGGGCAAGTATCTGGAGACGCCAACCACTTTGGCGGCGCAACTCGAGAAGTTTGTGGATCACGGATGGCTGAACGTCGTGGGCGGGTGCTGCGGGACGACGGAACAGCACATTCGCGCGATTGCGCAGATGGCCGAGGGGAAGAAGGCACGACTGCGGCCAGCGGAGAGTCATCGCGCGATTTATTCGGGAATCGAGACAATCGAGGCGGAAGAGAGCACACGGCCGCTGCTGGTGGGGGAGCGGACGAATGTAATTGGTTCGCGGCTGTTCAAGAATTTGGTGGCCGAAGAGAAATGGGAAGAGGCGAGCGAGATTGCGCGGAGGCAGGTGCGGGGCGGAGCGCACATTGTGGACGTTTGCCTGCAGAGCACGGAGCGCGATGAAAAGAAAGACATTCCGCTGTTCTACGAAAAGCTGATTCGAAAAGTGAAGGCGCCGGTGATGATCGATACGACGGATGCGTCGGCGATCGAGCTGGCGCTAACGTACTGCCAGGGCAAATCGATCCTCAATTCGATCAACCTGGAGGATGGCGAGGAGAAGTTCGAGCGCGTTGTGCCGATTGCGCACGCTTTCGGCGCGGCCGTGGTCGTGGGTTGCATCGACGAGGACAAGCAGCAGGCGCAAGCGTTCACGCGCGAGCGAAAGCTGGCAATCGCGCAGCGCAGTTACAACCTGCTCACGGAAAAGTACGGGCTAGGTGCGGAAGACATTGTATTCGACCCGCTGGTTTTTCCTTGCGCAACCGGCGACGAGAACTACATCGGCGGGGCGGTCGAGACGATGGAGGGAATCCGGCTGATCAAGAAGGCGATGCCGGACGTGCGCACGATCCTGGGGATTTCGAATGTCTCGTTCGGGCTGCCCGCGGGCGCGCGGGAAGTGGTGAACTCGGTTTTTCTGTACTACTGCACGAAAGCGGGACTGGACCTCGCCATTGTAAACACGGAAAAGCTGGAGCGGTTCGCTTCGATTCCAGAGCACGAGCGGCGGCTGGCGGAGAACCTGCTGTTCTCGCACCCGCCGGCAGATGTGCCCGCGGATCATTCGAAAGCAGCACTGCTGCGCAACATTCCGGCGGATTGGCGCGAACAAAATAAGGAACAGCGCGCGGCGGTGAATCAATACCACATCGCCGCGATTACGGATCATTTCCGCACGGCGAAGAAGAAAGAAAAGACCAAGGCTGCGGACCTGCCGCTGGACGAACGGCTGGCAAATTACATTATCGAGGGGACGCGGGACGGCTTGATTGCGGATTTGGAGCGAAAGCGCGGGGAAGGCACGGCGCCGCTGGACATTGTGAACGGGCCGCTGATGGCAGGGATGGCGGAGGTGGGGCGGCTGTTCAACGCGAATGAGCTGATTGTCGCCGAGGTGTTGCAATCGGCGGAGGCCATGAAGGCGGCGGTGAGCCACCTCGAGCAGTTCATGGAGAAGGCGGACACGGCGAAGCGCGGGCGAGTGGTGCTGGCGACGGTGAAGGGCGACGTGCACGACATCGGGAAGAATCTCGTCGAGATCATTTTAAAGAACAACGGATATGACGTCGTGAACCTGGGGATCAAGGTTCCGCCCGAGGAATTGATCAAGGCCTATCTGGAGCACAAGCCGGACGCGATCGGGCTTTCCGGGTTGCTGGTGAAGAGCGCGCAACAGATGGTGATCACGGCGAGCGATTTGAAGGATGCGGGGATCGAGATCCCGCTGCTCGTGGGCGGAGCCGCGCTTTCGGCGAAATTCACCGAGACAAAGATCGCGCCGAGTTACGGCCAGGCGGTGTGCTATGCGAAAGATGCGATGACCGGATTGCGACTGATGAACGAGTTGATGGACCCAGCGACGCGCGAAAAGGTGCTGCACGAGCATACTGCCTCGGGGAACGGGTTTGGCGTAACGACGACGGTCAAAGTGAAGGAGATGCCCGGCGTGACGCGCTCGCCGAAAGTGCGCGCCGACCTGCCGATTCCGAGCGTGAAATCTCTAGATCGCAAGGCGCGGCTGGTGCCGGACCTGCGCGAAGTATGGAGCTACATCAATCCGTTCATGCTCTATGGGCGGCACTTGGGATATCGCGGCGACTTTGAAAAACGGTTTGCGGAGCGCGAGCCGAAGGCCGTGGAGCTCTTCGAAAGCATGGAGGAAGTGAAGAAGGAAGCGGCGCAATTCATGAAGATCCGCGCGGTGTGGCAATTCTTTGAGGCCGAGCCGGAGGGCGACGCGCTGAACCTCTTTACTCCTGGGGGGACGCAAGCGCTGCACACCTTCCGGTTCCCGCGGCAGCGACAAGGAGACTTTTTGTGTCTGAGCGACTACGTGCTTCCCGCGCGGAACGGACAGCGCGACCACTTGGCGCTATTTGTTGTGACAGCCGGAGAAGGCGTACGGGAGCATTCGGAGAAGGCCAAGAATGAAGGCTACTATTTCAAATCGCATGGGTTGCAAGCCCTGGCGATCGAGACGGCGGAAGCCTGCGCGGAATGGCTGCACCGGAGGATTCGGGAAGACTGGGGATTACCCGATCCACCAGAAATGACCATGCCGCAGCGGTTTACGTCGCGTTATCGCGGAAAGCGGTACAGCTTTGGCTATCCGGCCTGCCCGAACCTGGAGGATCAGGCTGGACTTTGGGAGTTGCTGCGACCGGAAGAGATTGGCGTGCAACTGACCGAGGGCATGATGATGGATCCCGAAGCGAGCGTGAGCGCGCTGGTGTTTCACCATCCGGATTGCACATATTTCAGCGCGGGGGATGGCGCCGAGAATCCCTAAGCACCTGAGATCCGGAAGTAATTGAGCCCTAACGCAGCAGCCGCAACCCTCGAGGAGTGAAGATAACGTTATGAATTCGCCTTTCCGACGGATTGGTATTCAAAGCCCAAACCTTTCATGCGGGAAGGTGAGAGAACGTTGCGGCCGTCGAGGATGGCGGGACGCGCCATGGAGTCGCGGATACGCTGCCAATCCAGGCTTCTGAAGTCCTCCCACGCCGTTGCAATCACCAGGGCATCGGCGCCCTCGGCGGCCTGGTACGCGTCAGCGACGCAGGCCATAGCCGGATGCGCTGCACGCGCATTCGCCATCGCCTGGGGGTCGTAGGCAGAAACGTGTGCGCCGGCGGAAGTGAGCCGTTTCCACAACTGCATTGCGGGCGATCCGCGGACGTCATCCGTGTTCGGCGTGTAGGCCAGTCCAAGAAGAGCAACGCGTTTCTCGTTGAGCACCCAAAGGAGCCGTTCGATTTTTTGAAAAAATGCATCCACGCGCTCCTGATTGACACGGTCGGCGGCCTGCAAAATCCCGGCTTCGACGCCGGAGTTCTCGAGCAATTTTAGGAAAGTTCGAAGGTCTTTCGGCAGGCGTGGACCGCCAAAACCAAGCCCCGCCTCCAGAAACTTAGACCCGATGCGAGGATCAAGCCCGATGGCCCGGGTTACCTCCTGAATGTCGCCTCCCAATCTCTCGCAAATGTCGGCCAAAACATTAGCATAGGAAATCTTCAGGCCCAGGAAGGCATTAGCTACATATTTGATCAGCTCGGCGCTCTGCAGGTTGGTAACAAGCAACTCCGGCCGGCGACCACTAGGGCAACTGCCGGGATGGAGTGGACACGGAAAATTCTGTTCGAGAATGGGCGCATAGATTTGACGCAGCAATGCTTCCGATCGCGCCTCGGCGACGCCTATCAAAACGCGGCCGGGATGGAAAAAGTCTTCCAGCGCCGATCCCTCACGAAGGAACTGCGGATTGGCGGCGACAAAAACCTGATCCTCCGATTTGTTCCCGTAGACGGCAAGAAGGTGGCGCAACTGTCTGCTGGTCCGCACGGGAACGGTGCTGCCCACAACGACAAGCTTTGAAGAATCGACAGCGACGGCGATGCGGCGTGCCGCACCGTCAAGAGCGGAAAGGTCCACGTTGCCGTTGTCGAGTTGCGGCGCACCGACACAGAGAAAAATGGCTTCAGCCGAACGCGCGGCCTCCGGCGCGTCCGTTGTGAATGTGAGGCGTCCCGAACTCCTGCCCTGGCGGATAGCCTCAAGCAGAAAAGGTTCATATAGAGGCAGCCTGATGGCTTCCAGTTCGCTGACGAGCCCAGCGTCCTGGTCGGCGCACCTGACCTCATGCCCGATGGCCGTGAGACATCCCGCGGCAACTAGGCCCACATGACCGCAGCCGACAATAGCGAGTCGCAAGAAACGATACTCCTGGGGCGCTAGAGCATTTTAGGACGCTTGGGCGAGGGATAGATAGACATTCGTGCGGAAAGCTGATTCTGAAGGTTCGCGGACGTGACTGCCTTTACAAGATGATTGCATTTCGAGCCCCGAGAGTAGGAAGCGCAACCATTTGAGACCTTGGGGAAAGGGGGTGCGGAGGTCCCCGGGAGAGGAGGTTGGTGCGCTAGGAAAAGTGATTTGTTCGCCCGATGACAAGGTTTGCGCAGATAGAAAGCTAAGGTGGCACCCGCTTCGACGAGGGAGCCGCAGCCACAAGCCAATCGAGAGAGCTGCGCGGATCGACGGGAAATGACGACGGCACAACGACTTACGTCGCCTCAGGGCGTGTGAAAAAAAACGGAATAAGGCGAGCCTACTTGGCCTCGGACCCAGCCTTCGTTGGCGCCGATTGGAGCGCCTGCTGGGCAGGGATCAAAAGTTTTCGAAGGAGCAGAGCGCCGACAATAAGGCCAGTGCCTATGAGGGCAAGGCGAGCGGGCTCCGCGAGTGAGCTAACCATAGCGATAAGGGATTCCATTGTGTGGAAGGTAAGGGCAGTCTACATGCCAAAGGAGATAAGCAAGAAGAGCTTATTTTTCAACGCGTTAGAGCCTGCTATTGGACCCCAGGCACCGGGAAAGGGAAAGAGAATGGCAAAAGTAGGCGGGAATCTTCCGTCACATTTGATTGCTGGCAGGGGAGAGCTTGGGTGCAACACCATCAAGCCTTCTCCTGGGGCCGCACACGATGCAGGAGGCAAGCGTTTCGTACAAATTGGACTCCACCGTGATTCGAGGCGTGGGAATCGAGCCATTTCAGCGCCAGGAACGGGTGATCTTCCTCGCTGCGTAGGAAACCGAGCCGACAAGCTCCTGAAGATAGGTGCGTCTCCCCCAAATGACCCGGCGTCCCTCATAGCCGTAAATGCGCAACTTTTCCGAGAAGGGGATCGGGGCGCGGGCAATCGATTTCAGATTTGCTCCGAGATGTACCCAGTAGTAGAGAAAAAACTTCTGGCGTTTTTTTGGGTCGAAGAAGGCCATGACGTCAGTGCCGGTTTTCAGGGCGCTGGAGGCTGCCTCATGCATGCGGCGATAGAAAAAGGCATCTGGTATTTCATAGAACTTGCCGTATAAAGACATCTCGGCGATCAGGGGGAAGTCTCCCCCAACATAATTGCGCAAAAGGCCGGTATTCCTCATCTTGGCGGTGCGAGAGAGACCGTAGTGGAGGTTGCCGAGGCGCACCTTCGCCCGCACGCCTTTCCAGCGCACGCTGGGAAGATCGTCCACGAGATGGAGTTCTTCCTCAAAATCGCCGGCCGGATGCCCTTCTGCATCGATCAATTTTGTGCGGGCATAGGCGACAAAGACAGAAGGGTCGTGATCCAAAATGTCCACGGCCCGCTCGAGGAGATTAGGGCTCAGCAAATCGTCGGAAGGATGCCAGCGGAAGAATTCTCCCGTGGCCAATTCAAAGGCCCTGCGGAAGTTGCCGGTCGCACCGAGATTCTGCGCATTGCGATAATACTTCACGCGAGGATCTCTATCCGCGTAGGCGCGGCAGATCTCACCGCTACTGTCGGTTGAGGCATTATCCGTGATGATTAACTCAAAATCAGCATAGGTCTGGTTGAGATGAGCTTCGATCGCAGCGCCCACATACTTTTCGCGGTTATAAACGGGCATGCCGATACTGACACGCGGTCGGGTTGTTTTGTTGCTCATCGCCTACCTCTGAATCTTTGTCTCGTATGCCGCGGCTTATGCAAGGAGGACCAACTTCCTCGAATAAAATGCTTCAGCGAATCTACCGGGCGAATTCGCTTCGATTCCCCGGATGCGCATCAGGCTCTGAAAAGTATCCTTCGTAAACCAATGCTTATCGCGCTGCGTTTTGAAGCAGGTCATCAGATACTTGATCTTACGGTCGCAAATCTTGCGATCGAAAGACACGAAGAAATTGGGCGCACCGAGGTCGCCGTCGTACTTAGGGATTTCATATTCGAGGATAAGATGATTCCGCCAAGTGTTCCAGGTCAGTTGGTTGATGATGCGGTGATCCTGGTGCAGATCTTCGCGCGTGTGGGTCAGGATCAAATCCGGCGAGAATCTGTTCTTCAAGTCCTCGAAGAATTCCTTAATCTCAACACCCTGGAATGGGAAGAAGCTGTTGCGGAAATCCAGGATGGAGACGTATTTCTTAGCCGCGCCTTTCAGAAAGAATTCCGCGCTCCGGCGGGCCTCACGTTCACGCTCGGGTTCCGAGCTAAAAACCACCCAATGAAATTCCAAATTGAGACGAGATTGGAGAAGCTCCAGGATTGTGCCTCCGCAACCAATCTCGATGTCGTCAGAGTGAGCGCCGAGAACTAAAATGCGATGAGGGCCGCGCCCGGTTTTTTCAAAACTCAATCGAAGCATTCTTAGCCGCTCAGTGGCCGTTCCATACCTGCCAGGGCGCTTTGCCTTTGGCGTAGAGGTCGTCGAAATGCTGTTTGTCCTTAAACGTGTCCATGCACGCCCAAAAGCCGTCGTATTGATGCGCGATCAACTGTTGCTCGGCAACCAGGCGACGGAATGGTTCATGGACAAGTTCCTCGCCGTCTCTTATGTATCTGAAGATATCCTTTTTGAACACGAAATACCCGCCATTAATGCGGATGTTGCCCTTAGCCATATCCTGGATGTCCGCAACCAAGTCTCCGCCGTTTAGCGTCACCTGAGCATAGCTCAGGTTGGGGCGAACGCAGAGGAAACTGGCGATCTTGTCATGCTTGCGGAAGTGCTCAATCTGCTGCGGTAAAGGGAGGTCCGTGAGGCCGTCACTGTAATTGGCCAAGAATGTTTCTTCGCCCTCGAGATACTTTTCGACTGCTTTCAACCGCTGTCCGATGTTAGACATAATCCCGGTGTCCGCGAAAGTAATTTTCCAGTCATGGATGTCCCGGTTGATCAGGTCTATATTCTTCCCACCCGCCGACAAGACGAAATCGTTGGAGACATATTCGTCGTATTTGACGAAGTAGTCCTTGATGGTGTCGGCGCGGTGGCCGAGACAGAGGATGAAATCCTTGTGGCCGAAATGGGCGTAGTACTTCATTACGTGCCAGAGGATGGGGCGATAGCCGATGGTAGCGAGCGGCTTGGGGATGTTTTCGGCAAACTCGCGCAAGCGAAGCCCGAGACCTCCACAAAAAAGAACGACTTTCATAATTTACCTCTCCATTCGAGACAAATTCAGGACTGGTGAATCCTGCGCCACCTGAAAAAAGTTCTTGTACCAGTCAATCGTGAGGCGCAGGCCCTGATCCAGCGAGAAAAGCGGCTTCCAGCCAAGCATGCGACGCGCTTTTTCGGCGCTGAGGTATTGGTGGCGAATTTCATTCTTGGCGCGATCCTGGATGACGGGTTCCAGGTTGGAGTCCAGCAGAGAGAGAATGCGACGAACCAGATCGAGGACCGAGACTGGATTCTCATTCGAGAAATTGAAGGCCGCACCGTAAAGATCGGAGTTCTCTGCCATCTTTTCCGCGGCAAGCATGTAAGCGGCCGCGCCGTCGTCCACGTAGACGTAGTCCCGAAGAAAGGTTCCGTCGGAGCGGATGATGGGGCGCTCGCCGCGGAAGACGGAGCGAATCGTGCCGGGGACAATGCGGTTCCAGTTGAGGTCGCCGCCGCCGTAGAAATTGCCACAGCGCGTTACCACGACAGGAAGGCCGAAGGTAACTGCGTAAGACTTGGCGATCAGATCGGCGCAGGACTTGCTGACATCGTAGGGATGGCGGCCTTCGAGGGGCGTATCCTCGTTGTAGGGGAGTTTTTCCTGGTCACCGTAAGCTTTGTCGGATGAGGCCACGAGGACGCGGTGAACGGCTGGAGAACGCCGGCAAGCTTCGAGGAGAGCCCAAGTCCCGCCGATGTTGGTTTCAAAAGTAGAGATGGGATTGTTGTTGGCGATGCCGACGATGGTCTGCGCGGCAAGATGAAAGACTGTGTCGATTTCGTATTCGCCGAGAACGCGCTCGAGGAGGGCCTGATCGCGGAGATCACCGCGGACGACCTTCACTTTTTCGAGCAGGCGGGCGCGGACGAGTTCGCAATCCGGAACCCAGTCACGAACAAGACAGACGACATCGGCGCCGGCGTCCGTGAGACGCTTGACAAGAGAAGGGCCGAGAAGACCGGTGGCGCCGGTTACGAGCGTTGGACGATCGAGCCAAAAAGACACGTTGCGCTCCACTCCTTCAGACGCCGACCGCCGCCTGGAAATATTGATTTTGTTCCGCTCGCAACTTATCGCAGAGCCTGCCGGAAGGGAGTTGGACGTCGGCGTAGGTAATCGCCTGGTCCTTGGGGACATCCCGCACCAGCCGGCAGCCAGCCGCGAGTCCCAGGGGGAGATCATTCTCGCGCTGGGCAACGTCCGCGTTTTCGATCAAGCCGTAAGAGCAAAATCCGCCAATTTCGTCGAGAATCATGCCAGCTTTGAGATCGCGCTTGGCGACGGAGAGAACCTCGCAGACCGGTCTTCCGATCGGCGAAGTGGTTGGATCGCCGTAGAGCACGGCACGAGCGATGGTGTGATTGATCTGAAGCTGAGGCAGGTGATATGGCGTATAGAAAACGTAGAATGGACCATCGCCCATTTTGAAGGCAGCCATATATTCCTTGTTGACCGCGTTTTCGTTGTAGCCGATGACAAACGCGCCGGTGTGGGGCTCTGCCCCCAAAACAAAGTCGACGATACCGCCATTCATCATCTGATCGACGGGGAAGAGATTACGGGCCTCATTGACATGGGCGCACTTGGGGCCATACATGCCGCGTTTACCAGCCCGCAAACCGGTGGAGTTGGCGAGGATGGTGCATTCCATAGCAAGCTTCGTTCCATCGGCGAAAGAAGCAACCATGTAAGGAGAAGCCTTGATGCGTTCAGCAAAAGCGCGCTGTGTATCGGGATTCCTGTAGTGATCGAGGAGACCCTTGAGGTTGCCCGCCGCAACGGGGCGATAGCCAATCGTCTTTACGAAACGAAAGAGATTGACCGCGACGCCGGGCTCCTCACCGTCCGTGTAGGTGATGACGACATTGTTTTTGTCTGCGTAGACTTTCAACAGAGGGCCAATAGTTGAATCCAGGGCGGCGTTCAACAAAACAACGTGCTTTTGGTGCTCGATGGCCCGAAGAACGATACGGGCTCCAAATTCTATGTCGCTGGTAGCGTCAATCAGAATGTCCAGAGCCGAGGAGTCGCAAAGGAGTTCAGGGTCATCCGTGATACAGAGGCCGCCGCGTGAAACGGCACTATCGAGCTGAGTGACAGAACTTACTTTCTGACAATCGTCCCGGCCGCTGGCGCGGAGGATCTGCTCTGCGTTTGCGACAGTGCGGTTGGAGATGGCCGCGAGACGAATCCCGACCGGCGATTGCAGCAACTGCGAAGCGATGCCGCGCGCTATGTACCCGGCACCGATTATGCCAACGCGGATGGGCTTGCCTTCCCGCTCGCGTTTTTGAAGCAGGGTATCAACGATTACCATTTCCGCTCCAGGCGACCAGCACTTCCACCATGCACTCACGGAAATCGGGCCAAGACCTATCTGCCTCAGAGGTAGCGCCAGTAGAGACAGGCCACTCGATGCCGAAAGTGGGATCATCATAACGCACGCCCCTGGCGGCATTCGGGGCATAGACGGCAGTGGTCAGGTATTCCACTTCGGTGTCATCTTCGAGTGTTTGATATCCGTGGGCGCAGCCTTCCGGCACAACCAGCATCCTGCGATTGTCGGCAGTCAGCTCACAGCCGACCCATTGTTTGAAGGTGGGAGAATCGATACGCAGGTCCAGCGCGACATCGAAAATTGCACCGCGGGTGCAGCGAACAATCTTGATTTCCTCATGAGGGGCCAACTGGTAGTGGAGCCCGCGAATGCAGCCTTTCTTCAATGTGTAGCCGACGTTGACCTGAGCGATTTGCGCGTCCAATCCATGGTCACGGAATTCGGCCTCACAAAAAGAGCGCGCGAAAAAGCCGCGGTGGTCCGCGCGGCGGTCCATCTCTACAATCCAAACTGACTTGATTTTTGTAGGGTTGAAAATCATCTCACCATGCTCAATTCACCCGCGGGGAGGGCAGGGATTTTCTTCCAATCAGGCTAAACACGAAATCGTATTGGTCGTCGAGCGCAGCGCGTAGAGGGGCGAGGCGCTCGATCATTACTTTTTTCAGGGCAGGAATGTTCGCCTCGAGCGACCTGAATTTTTCGATGAGCTCGTCAGTCTTGAAATCGGCGATGTTCAATACGTAGTCGCCAAGCCCTGCTTGAGCGAGGAGCGCGCGACTCTTCTGGTGGTAAGCAACCCCAAGCACGGGCTTATTCATCATCAGGGAAATCAGAATGCCGTGGTACCGGTTGGCGATGACAACATCGGTACGAGCAATTTCGGAGACGAGATCCTCGAGCGTCTGAATCGGATTGCGCCGCAGGAAGTTCGGCGAGTGGCCGGAACCGTTCATGGCCCTATGAATGTCTTCAATGGTGAAAAGGTCCGCGCGGGCCTGAGTCGGAAAAAATAAAATGGAGTGACCAGTTTGATCCAGCCACTCAGAGAATTTAGCAAACTTGGTGACGTAATCGGCATAAAGTGCGGGGTCCGCGGTGGCCCAATAACGGCCATCGTAGAAGGGAACCGGATTCGCGCCGACAACAACACGATGCGCCGAACCCAGAGATGCCTGTGGTGCGGGCAATTGGAGGCTATAGACGAGGTCCGGGAGAACTGCGTGTTCACCCTTTACGCCCATGCTGCGGACAAGGTCGCTCGAAATCGCGTCACGGTACGAGCAATAGCTGACCATGTTCAATACGCGCTTGATGAAATATCTGCTGAGCGGCGAATCAATCGGACCAGCACCCACGCTGAGGATCGCCACTTTCGTGCCAGTCCAACGGGCCAGAATCACCCACTTGAAAAGCGTGTACGGGAAAGACCAAGTGCCATAAATATCGTTCAACTGCTGACCGCCTGCGAGGAGGAGCAGTTCTACTCCCTTCAGCCGACGATAGGAGTCCAGAAGAAATTTCGGTTCGCGGGCAATTGTGATCAGGACATCGAAGAGCCGCCGGAGAGCCAGAATCGCGGACCTAAGTCCGGGAATCGATTTGAGAAAGCTACGAATACCACCATTGGGCGCCGCCTGCGTACCGGAGGCCACGGGCTGCGCCGACGCCGGGGCAGTGGCCTGATCGGAAAGATCAAAGCGGCGGATGGGGAAGCAGGGAATGCCGTGACGGGCCCGCGTGTCTTCAGGGTTGATCGTGAATCCGATGATTTCGGCGTGTGGGAGCCGCCGGCGCGTATTCTGAACCACGGCGGCGAACAGGGCTTCATCGCCAAGGTTTTTTACGCCACCGTGGGTGAATACTCCAATTCTCTTGCGCGACTCAGAAGCCATTCAAATGACTCTCCGTAGAAAGGAAAACCAACTGTTCAGGCATCGGCCTTCTTTTGAGCAAGAAAAATCATCTGCCAGCCAAGGCCCATCTTCTCCTTCAGAGCATTGAGGTTTTGCTGAGGAACAACTGCGCTCAGCAAAGAATTCAGACGAAAGGAATTGATGAAGCGAAGAATGCCGCGTTGCCCGTGGGGAATGATGGTGAAGGACTTGAGGACAGTGAATCGTTTGCGAAGCAGCAACTTCCTAAGCTGCCCGCGGGACAACTGGCGGGCGATATGTTGGGGGGGTTGCACGGCCCAGCCAACATCACCCAACCTATCCATCACAAACTTGTTACCCGTGGTTACGATGAGATAACCGCCCGGGTTGAGGAGTTCCGCGGCCCGCTCGACATAGCGATCCTGGTTTTCCACGTGCGCGATGACTTCGGAAGAGACCAGGACATCGAAGTAACCCGTGGGAAGAGCCGTGTTATAAACGCTGCCGGCGACGTAGTTGATATCAGGACGACGCGCCTTGGCGGCCGCAATGCCTTCAGTAGAAAGGTCGATCCCGTGAGCTTCTCCCAGTTCGGCAAGCCGTTCGGTAAACCAGCCCTGTCCACAGCCAAAATCCAGCATGCGAGGATTAGAGAGAGAAAGCCCGCGGATCAGCGCCAGCATCGTCTGGGCACGCCGTTCGCTCCAATCATTTAGGACCTTGCGGGACTCGACGTTCTGCCAGTGCCAATTCCAAAAGGTGCGTTGCTCCTCGATGGAAGGCAAGCGCCGGGTCGTCGAGGACTCAGCTACACCATTGTCAACGGCTTTTTTCATATCGTCGACAAAACCCGCCTTCTCTGGCTGAAACCTGCAGTGGGGCACGCACTTAACCTTCTCACTGGTCAATTAGCGCTCCGTTCTAGGGGAGCTGGGCACATCTTTCACGATGGGCTTCCAACATCTGGGATCGAAACGAAGGTGACCCCACCGATCAGTTGGGAAGCGCAGAGTTATGAAGCAAAACCATCGCCAAATGAGGGCGCTGGAAAGTCCGTCTAAGCTGTTGAATATAAAGTAGTTAGTCGCACAAGTGCGCTGTTTGCCGGGCGTGGGCAAAGTGGCTAAGGTCTGGGATTTCCCATAAATGGCATTCGTTTACACAGCGGTAGGGGCCATCGCCCGAATAGGAGTTCTCAGGGGGTTGTACCGACTATTTAAATCCTGTTTTTACTATGACATAGGGCCGGTCGAATGTGGCCCTGAACTTGCCGACAACGTTGGACAGCGCGACGGAGAGGTATGCCTACAGCCCTGGAAATCAAAGAGAGAAAACCACCTCTGACAAGTCTTCAGACCCGGATTGTTCGCAATGTATTTTCGAACTGGGGCGCGTATGTGCTGGCCATGGCGGTCAACTTTTTTCTCTCCCCATATGTCGTGCAGCACCTGGGAAACACTGGATACGGGGTCTGGACGCTGATTCTCTCCCTGACGGGGTATTTAGGGCTCCTCGACTTGGGTGTGCGCGGCGCCGTCACTCGATATGTGGCCAAGTTTCACACGGAAAGCGAACACGGGCGGGCAAGCAACGTTGCTTCCTCGGCGATGTTTCTGTTCTCTATCGCAGGCCTCATCGCGATCCTGTTCTCTGTAGCGGCCGCCGCTTCCGTGATCAGCCGGATGGGCATTCCGGAGCAGTATGTGCCCGCCGCACGGACGGTTCTTCTGGTGACCGGCCTGAACATAGCAATATCACTGGTGAGCGGGGTGTTCGGCGGAATCCTAGTCGGGTTGCAGCGATTCGATTTGACCAACGGAATTGAAGTCAGTATCAACCTGCTGCGCGCCGCAACGATCGTTTTCGCCCTGCACAAGGGCGCGGGGATCGTAACTCTGGCACTTATACAACTAGGGTTTACACTCGCCCGATTGGGGGCGAATGCAGGGCTGGCTAGGCGTCTGTACCCGGAACTAGAGATGCAATTAAATAAGATCGATCTCGCCGGAGTTAGGTTGATCTTTTCCTTCAGCGCGTTCTCTTTCATGCTGCATGTGAGTGGTAGTCTGATCTACGCAACGGACAATGTGGTGATTGGCACCTTTCTGCCGGTTTCCGCGCTGACCTTCTATGTAATAGGCGGAAACCTAGCGGAGTACACGCGGATGCTCGTGGCAGGAATCTCTCAAGCGCTGATGCCGCTGGCGAGTTCCATTCAAGCAGGTAAAGACGAAGATCAACTCAGAAGAGTTGTGTTATTCACAAGTCGTGCGGGAACAATGGTGGTGTTGCCTATTGCGGTGACCTTTATGCTTCGCGGCAGCACTTTCATTCGACTATGGATGGGGGAACAGTATGCGGACCTCTCGGGAAAAGTTCTCGTTGTCCTAGCGCTGACATTGTTTTTCTGGGCCGCCAATTCCGTGACAGCGGGAATCCTGATTGGCTTGAACAAACACAAGCCGCTGGTACCGGCGCTCCTGGCGGAAGGATTGTGCAATCTTGGGTTGAGTATCTACTTGGTGCAGAGGATCGGGATATTGGGAGTGGCATGGGGGACGGCCGCACCGGCGTTGATAGCTACGTTGTTGTTCTGGCCCTGGTATATCCAAAAATCGCTAGAAATTTCGCCAACTAGCTACGCGAAATCGGCGTGGCTGAGGCCGATGGCGGCAATCGTGCCATTTGCGCTCGGGAGCTACTTAATAGAACGCCTGTGGCCCGCCCACCACTTAATGTTGTTTTTTCTTCAAGTGCTCCTACTGCTACCGCTTGCCGCAGCCGGTTACTGGGCACTTTGCCTGGACACAGAGCATCGCGAAGGTATCTCAAGGAAATTCACGCAATCCTTCGTGCGAGTATTCGCGAAGGGCTGAGCGGTTAGAATTCAGAGGATTTCTTCAGTCTGAGAAACGGGAGCGAGGGGCAGGGGCTTTCAGGACACCTGAGACCAAAGATCCGAGCGGGCAGAATTGAAAATCCCGAAGAAGGCGGCGGAACTTAGCCGGGGTGCTGCGCAGACCGAGATAGTGCCGCAGGCGCGAAGTAAGGCTGCCAGAAAGGCGTGGCTGATCGTAGTCCAGTTCCCAAGGATGAAGAAAGACGCAAACGGGACGGCCTTCTGCTGAGTTCAAAAAGCGGATTCCCCAGCGCGTATACCAGTACGGTAGAAAGCGCAGGTAGGCACCCCCGCCGAACGGAGAGCGCCGACCGGCCAACTCCAGAGTTGTCATCGGGAACTCTATTATTGTTCCACTCGGGGTTTGTACCGGAAAAGGATCCCGCGTGGCGTCAGGAATGCCATAGCTGGGATGCTGAACGGGGAAAATGCTGGAATCGTAGGTAAAACCAAGTTCCGAGAGTATCTCAAGGGCCCAAAGAGATTGTCGAGTGATGGAAAAACTGGGGGCTCGGTAGCCCACAATTTGGGTTCCGGAGCAATCCTCCAACAAACACTTGGCCTGGTTAGTGTCCTCGCGAAATTCTTGAGGCGCCATCTCGTACACGGAGCGATGCCTGTAGCTGTGGCAGGCGATTTCGTGGCCCCGATCGGCGACGCTTCGTATTAACTGTGGATGTTGTTCAGCAATCCAGCCGAGAGTGAAAAAGGTGGCTTTGCAGGCCGCAACGTCCAGGAGATCCAGGAGCAGATCGGTGTTGCGCTCGACACGGCTGGGCTGCGAACCCCAATCGCTGGGAGAGAGCCGGTCGCGAAAAGCACTGACGTGGTAATAGTCTTCGAGATCGATTGTGAGCGCGTTCAGCATCCAATTACCAATCCTAGCCCCAGAGCACCGTTTGGAGAGAGGCTGTTCACACGGAATGATTCTGAGGACAACGGGCGTTGATCACGAATAAGGTAGCAAGCCGGATACCAAACTAGCGCTTTTGCGCAAAATGTGTGCAAGCGAATCCTTTTCTTTCGCTTACGAGATATTCGAAGGGATTACCTGGTTTTGAAATCGTCACGGAGAGAAAAGTCGCGCTTGATGAGGCTGTGAACCAGGGGAACATTCTCACGACCTTGAGAATACTTCTTGGAGGACTGGTAAGGCGCGAATTGCAGGAGCCATCCCGCAAGCCGTAAAGGGTTAAAGGCTACCTTTGCGGGAGACGCATTCCTTCAAGTAATCCTCCATTTCGCCGGCCACGACCGCCCAAGTGCGCGTTGCTGCGTGACGCGCGATGGCACCGCGATTCCAATCCTTTTCCAGAGCTTGCGCAAGCGACTCTGCGATTGCAGAGACATCCTGTTTCACAAGAAAGCCCAACTCAGAGGATACAACGACTTCGGGCGCGCCCCAAACCTTAGTCGCGAGAACCGGAGTTCCGCATGCTAAGGACTCCTGCAGGACATTCGGCCATCCCTCGCGAGAACTGACGAGGCAGCTCAGATTAGCCGCGCTGAACCAAAAGTGCAGTTCTTCATTGGGTGAGCTCCCCGGCAAGAAGATTCTATCTTCCAGTTTGGATTCGCGCACGAGCGCTTCCAATCTGGAGCGAAATTCTCCTTCCCCAAGAATATAGAGACGCGACCCCGGGAAGCGGGAGGCCACTTGGGCAAAAGCGGGAATGAGGAAATGAAAGCCCTTTCGAGGAATCAAGCCACCGACGCTCACCAGAATAGGTACGCCCTGAGGCAAGCCGAGGCGCTCTCTTGCGACCGAGGGATCAACCGGGTGGAATCGTTCCGGGTCAATCCCGTTGCCAATAACTCGCATACTACTTTCGGCAGTCCCCAAACCAATCATGACCTCCTTGAGGGAAGCAGAAACAGCGATGTTTCCCGAAGCATTTCTGAGGGTCCAGCGAATCATCGGCCGAATCAGCCGGAAGCCAGGGTACTGGTTGATATCCGTACCGCGCGCAGAGACAACGACTGGAATGCGCAGAAGCTTTCCGAGCAGAACGGCAGCAAAACCATCGGGATAAACAAAGTGAGCGTCTATACAGTCAAATTGCATTTCCCTGTGCAGTCTGGAAGCAAGCCGCCAGGACCCTAAGAACAACAAGAGGCCATGAAAAGGCATGGAAATCTTTGGAATCAGAAAGAAACGCGAGTGGCGAACGTCCAGAGTGCCAATGCTTTCCCGGTCCGGCACTTGACCTTCTTTTTTCCACCGCGACCAGCGAATCCAACGAGGGAAAAACGGCACAGGAGCAATGACTTGGACGAGGTTTCCCGGGCGGCGCGCAAAATGGAAAACACGCTGAAATATGAAAATACCTAACACCGGTTTGACCTTATTGGGAAAAAGGCTGGTATAGGTCAGAATCCGCACGTCATCTCCCACAGTTTATTGCCGCCGGAACGCCCAAGCGGCGGAATCGCAGCCGGAGTGGATCCACGGAACTCAAGGGCGGGTCACGCATGGCCTTCGGCGCGATACCAGGCGACAAATGATTGCAGTCCTTCCTCTAACTTCACTTTGGGAGAATAGTTCAGGAGTTTTCTGGCCTTGGAAATATCAGACCAAGTCAAAGGAACATCACCCGGTTGAAAGGGCTGCTGGTTACGAATGACAAGGCGTCCGGTAGCACGTTCGAGCAATTCCAATAGATGCGAAAGCGTAACGGGAGAGGAATTACCGAGGTTGAAAACATCAAAAGGAATGCCGTTCGAATCATGGGGAACGTATTGCAGAGCGGCGAGGATGCCCGCAACAATGTCACTCACGTGAGTATAGTCGCGTGCGGTCGTTCCGTCTCCGAACACAGGAATAGGCTGGCCCGCTTCAATTTGAGCGATAAACTTGTGAATGGCCAGGTCTGGGCGCTGGCGGGGTCCGTAAACGGTGAAGAAGCGGAGGCAAACGATGGAAATGGAGAAGAGATGCGCGTAGGTGTAGCAGAAAAGTTCGTCGGAAAGCTTGCTTGCGGCGTAGGGGGAAATGGGCCTGCACTCCACGTGGTCTTCCGAGAAAGGGGCCTTACTCGTCGCTCCATATACCGAACTGGAAGAACCGAAGATGAACTTTTTCACACCGAACTGGCGGCTTAGCTCGAGGAGGTTCAGCGTTCCGGAGACGTTGACGCGATCATAGAGAAGCGGCTGCTCAATAGATGGCCGCACCCCGGCGCGCGCCGCGAGATGAATGATTAGGTCCGGCCGAATCTGGGAGAAGAGAGGGCGGAGCGCTTCCAAATCACAAATGTCCACAGGATGGAATTCAAACGAACCGGTCCGAGCGATTTCTTCCAGATTCTTCTTCTTGCGCGCGGGTGAATAGAAATTGTCCAAGTTGTCCACGATGAAAAGCGAGTCTCCCCGGCGCAGGAGAGCCTCGGCGAGATGGGATCCAATAAAACCCGCACCGCCCGTCAGCAAGATCCGAAGCGAACCCATTTATACCTCTCCTGTGGAGCCGATCATTGGCCAAATAGGGGTCTTATTCCCACCCAAAAACAACATCTGGGGTTGGAGCCGGAACCATTCAAACACAAACACCAAAGGAACGATAACCAAGCCGCAGAAGGCACCTGCCGAAAGAACGGGATGCTCAAGCAAGCTGGTCGTGAGGCACGGTTCATCGGCTGCCTGCGTTCTGAATCGCATACTCGTAAACGCCTTCGTACCGCCGAGCCAGCACTTTCCAGTCCTTTTCTGCTGTAAGTTGCTTCTTGGCAGCAGCCCCCAATGCTGCACGCAGATCGGCTTGCTCCAGCAATCGCAGCGCCTGAGAGCAGAAGGAGTCCACATCGCCCGCCTGAAAAATCAGGCCGGTGCGCTCTGACTCAATCAACTCACGGCTCCCGCCGACACTGCTTCCAAGCACGGCTTTCCCCAGCGCCATGGCTTCAAGAGGCTTTAACGGAGTAACCAGTTCGGTGATTCTAAGACTACGCCGAGGATAAACCAGCGCGTCCATCACAGAATAGTAACGCTGGACGTCCTCGTGGGGGACCCGCCCGAGATAGGAAACAAAGCTGGAGGCGTCCTCTTCCTGAATTGCGCGGCGAATTTCCGGAGCCTCGGCCCCATCCCCGACGATCAGCAGCTTGAACTTTGCGTTACGGCGGGCGAGTTCAGCAGCGGCTCGAACCAGCCAGGCTACGCCCTCCCAGGGGAAAAGCGTGCCAAGAAAACCCAATGTCGGCGTGCTGCTGACGCCGAGCTCCGCAGCCAGTGCAGCGTCACGCGGCCGCGGCTGAAAACGCAAAGAATCGACTCCGTTGGGAACATGGAAGAGTTTTGCCGCGGGTGCTCCGCGACTCCTCAGATCATCCAGGAGGCCATGTGCGATTCCGACGACAGCCTGTGCTTGGCGGACAACCCGAGTCTCCAAAGAGCGGACGAGCCGATAACGCTGTGACGACAACAAGCCGTTCGCCCCGAGAATGGCGGCGTCTTCCCAGAAGGCGCGAATTTCGTAAACGAGTGGTAGGTGGAACCTGCGCGCAGCTCTGGCCGCGGCCAGACCGCAAAGAGCAGGAGAGTGTGCGTGCAACAAGTCGAACTTGGCAGAACTCAACAATCGTTCGATCGCCTGCTGTAGGAGGCGGACTACGGCGAATTCACGGAGCCCGGGCCAGCGACCGCGAATGGCCCGCCAGGATAGATTCTTGCTCACTGGGGTGCGGAAATAGGAAACGTCATCCAGATGCGTGTCACCTGCGGTGGGATCGTCCAGATTATGCAAAGGACCGGTAAGCACCACTGGGAGGAGACCATTCTGCGCTTGGGCGGAGATCATACCTCTGCTTCGCTGGCTGTAGCCATCGAGTACGGGCCAGGAATGGTCGAGGACATGGAGAACGCGAAGGTGCAATGTGATTCAACTCCCAGGGATGCACATATGCCGAATGGAACAAGAATGTGCCGGCGGCGGACCAGGTTTCCGAGACTCGCGGTGGGGCATCACTTGTCTTTTTGCAGGACAGCAATGATGTTACTGCGCCAGCCGCGGAAGACTGAAATGCGAAGAATGCGAATCCAGAGAAGCTCCAGGATGATCGCAGGTCCAAGCATCACGGCCTGAGCGGAGGACTCCGTCATGCGCAACTCAGCCGTGCGGAGCCCATTTCTTTCCGCGATCGCGCGGATACGTGAGGCGGCGTTCATTCGATAGAATGTGGGGAAAACATCCTCCTCTTTGCGGCCTTCGAGGAAACCAATGAGGCGCTTCTTCCAGGACTCCGGAACCAGCGTGGAAAAAAACGTGGCGTAGCTCCGGGAGTTGGGCGTGTGAAAGATGAATACGCCGCCCGGCTTGAGAATCCGCCGAGCCTCGCGAAGCAGAGCGTCGGGATCTGAGATGTGCTCGACAACCATGTTGGCCGTCAAAAGATCGAACGAGCAATCGGCAAAGGGCAAGTGATTCGAATCCCCAGCGACCCGCATGTCCAGAGCCCGGTTGTCTTTAAGACTCGCGAAGTCGGGATCGATGCCGAAAGCTGCGCGGGCAGAACCGATGATTCGCGACTGCGTCTCTTCGCTGCCCGGCATCCAATCGGGGAGCAGGCGCCGGCCGCAACCTATATCGAGCCAACGGACTTCCCGAGTGACGCGCGATTCGAGAAGGTCTCGGTAAGCGAATTGGGCATTGCGCAAGCCGGGGACGAGAACTGGCTGCACTCGATAGTAAAAACGAAACGAGCGGCTGCGAAATTTCTCAACGCGGACATTTTGCGCGGGAGGCGAGCCGAGAGATTCGAGAGTAGCCATCTCAGGAGCCTCTCCCCGCAAGCGGTGCAACGGAGTCCCGAGTGACAACCTCATCGTGGCGAACAGTTTGCCAAGTCGAAGAGAGCGAACCGCTGAACGACTTGATCAGGCCAAAGAGCGACGCCAAATTGACGAGACAGAAGTAATACGGAAGATAAATAATGCGTGGGCCGCGTCCTTTGGCCAGCCAGCCGAGGGATGCCAGGGCGTAGAAGACGGCCTGGGCAAGAGCAGCAACCCGAAAGAAGGGATGGGACCAGAGTAGAAACGAAGAAAGGAGGAGCAGGATGAGAAAGAAGGAAGCAAACCAGCGGAGAATCTTATGCGAAACAAGGCACAGCCAATGCCGAAAGTAAGTCCAGGGCAGGAGAACACGGGAAGTGCGCCGAACGGCATGGAAGCTGCGGCTCACAATGCGGACTTTGCGGCGAAACTCTTTTTCAAAACTGTCCCCCGCGCTCTCGTAACAAATTGCCGCCGGCTCGTAGACACCCCGATATCCGCGGACAATGATCTGCAGAGGATGTACAAGGTCGTTAATATCTGTGGGACGAAGCTGCGTAAAGAGCTCGCGCCTGATGGCGTAAAGTGCGCCATCTCCGCCAACGACGGAACCAAAGGCTGATTCCTTCTTCTTGAGCCAAGTCTCGAGTTTCCAATAGAGCCCCTCTGATTCCGCAGATGGCACATTCCCGCTATCAAGATAGCGCGCATTTCCAACAACGTAGCCCACCTGTGGGTTGCCAAAGTGCTCCACAAGGCGGCGCACGGCATCGGGCTGGTAAATTGCGTTAGCGTCCGAATAAACCAGAATCTCGCCGATGGCTTCCTGGAAACCGAGATTCAGGCCAGCGGACTTGCCACTCCTTTGGGACTGGCGGACCAACCGAACACCTTGTGCGGCAAACCGGAGGACAACCTCATCGGTGCCGTCATCGGAACTGTCCGAAACGACGATGATCTGAAGGAGCTGCCGGGGGTAGTCAAGCTGCAAGGAGTTTTCGAGCTTCTGCGCGATGACGGCCTTCTCGTTATAGGCGGAGATGAAGAGCGTAACGCGGGGCAATGGCTGAGCGGCGAGGGCTGCATCACCGCGTCGGCGGGCGACAATAAGTAAAAGTAATGGATAGCCGAAATAGACATAGAACACCGCCACGGCGGAAATCCAGAAAAGGAATGGCGCGACTACTAAAGACATCTCTTCTTCAACCTCTGGGATGTTGTTCCGCGCAGCTGACAGCGGCGCAAATCCCAATCAGTAAATACGGCTTCACGGCTTACCCCGGGGCTCGCCGGTTTTTTCAGCCGACTGAACAGCAGTGGAAGGCCGGCCAACCGCAAGCCTCAACGAGTGATCCATAGGCTCCGTATAGACGACGTAGATGACATTGTCGTTTCCCATGACCATGGAATTATCAAAATAAGAAATAATTGCCGGGGCCAGGATGACCTGGGTCCGCCATTCCGAGCCTGTCCACCAGGCATGTTCAAGGCCCTGCAGGCTCTCGAAGACCACGTGAGGATTTCCCGAACTGTCTAGGGCGATATCGCTGTGGAACTGCTTCCATCCCCAGTTGGAAAACGGGGGAAGCTGTTCGACAACGTGCTTCTCCCACTTATCATTGACGCGGTGAGTGACCATGAGCGATCGCTCATCATAGTAGCTCACCCAGGGGTTTTCATTGGCATCGAGGACCATCGCGACTCCCATGCCCTTCGGCCCACCGGGGCCATTCTTCTGGGAGTCGAGCACAGTCCGAATCCAGCCTTTGCCAGTGTAACGGGCATGTCGGAGTTCGCCACCGGGGAAATCACTATACGCGATCTGGGGATTCCCATGGGAATCGAGCACCATGGAGTTCCATTTGCCTGCATAATCGTTGGGGTTGCCGTCAAGAGCGAAGGCCAGCCACGCCCCATCCTGAAGGACGGCATATCGGAAACCGCCCGCAGGCCAATACCACGCGAGCATGGGTCTGCCGTCAGTAGTGATACGTATGGAACACTCATAACCAACAAGGCCAGAGCCCGGGTCGACTTCCTGGGAGTACCATTTACGCCCATCAAAATGGGCATATTTCATGGTGTTTGGCGTGTAGCAAACATGTGGATTATCGTCTTGATCCACCGCGATGCGCGTGTTGAGTCCACCCAAATCCTTGTCGAGAGTCATCTTGAACCATTCTGAAGAGCCGACAGGGCGAAATGCATACCGGAGCAGGCCGCCCTGAGGCAGCCGGTAGACGACGTGAAGATTGTTGTCCCGATCAATGGCCATGGAAGCAGACTGCCCGCCAACTACCTCAATGAAGTCTTCTGTCCAAGTCCACGTTTGAGCGGGAAGAGGCGCCGCGACCCCGAAGAGCAAGACAACCATGGCAGCGGCTTGCGCTATCCAAGCCCGACTTAGCTGAAGTGATTGTAGCCACATGAAATGGCCTCCCAACAAGATCTCCAAATCTTTAGTGCGCTAGACAAATGTAGGTTCGCCCTCCTGCACGGGGACGGCCGGGGGAGCCGACTCGCGCGTGGCCGAACCTTTCGCCAATTGTCGAAGTTCCGCCCCGCATAGCATCTTCAAGACCGCCGCTGCTCCAACCATTTCGTAAATCACATCAAGGTACACAAATCCCAGGAATGCGCCGCTGGTCATGAACGCGAGGAGCGAGATCTGGATCATCCAGGCATAGGAGGTCAACCACTGCGCATCCGGGATGCGGCGGGCAGCACGACCAATTCGAAAGAGTGTCCAGAAGCAAGAGCCAATCAGGAGTAAGAACAGCGCCAGCCCCACGAACCCCTGGTCGGCAAGCAATTGAAAATAGATGCTATGTGGTGCAGTAGAGCGGTAGCCGAGCGGCAGAGGCCGGGGTTGATAACGCTGAAAGACATTTACGTCGGGGAGAGTATTAAAGCCACCGCCGGTGACGGGATAATCTTGGGCAAACCGCCAAGCCGTTCCCCAGGCAACGAGCCTCTGCTCGGCAGATGCATCCAAATCACCGTGAAATAAGCGGCCCATGCGTTCCATCCAGGCATCCGGCGCAAAGGCGAGTGTCGCCACGATGGCAAGGAGGAAGAAGGTCGCGCCGAGCAGTTTGTGCCTGCTACGCAATACGATGGCCGCTAGCACCACGGACAAGCCAAGCAGGCCGCCTCGCGAATAGGTGAGCAGGACGGACACGATGGAACAAAAAAAACATAGGTACAGGAGCCTGCGCAACCAGCGGTTTTCCGTCTCACGGGCCAGAAAGAAAAGCAACGGAAGGCTCATATTTAGAGCGAGGCCAAAGGCGTTATTGTCAGCGAGAAATGAATCTGGAGGCCCCCAAACGCGAGACTCGCCGCCAGTACGTATGCCGAAGATCGTCCCTTTTACAGCGAGCAGGCCAAGACTCAAGCCCGTGACGAGAAAAACGTTTCTCAAGCGGTCTTTCGAATTAATCACCAGGATCATAACGAAGGTCATCAGCAAGATTTTACTGATATGGCTAATTTCATATTTAGCGCTTACTAGGTGACCAGCGAAATAGGGTGTCGCAGCGGTGTGCAGATAAGTCGTGATGTACCACGCCCACAACACAAAAAGGAGCACGCTCTCCGTTGTCAGCAAAGAGCGCAAGGATTTCTTTGCGAAAAATGTGCCCAGCAAAGTAGGCACTGCGACCACGAGGGCGACCGGAAAATCATACGCAATCGCCCACGTGAATCGATGCGGGTTGAAGTACGTAACCCAATACCACATCAGCACCCCGAAAGAGGGACTGAAGAAGCAGACCGGCACGGAACCGACAATGATGGTCAATACTAAGAAATCGCGCATAGCGGATCTCTAATTTGCGACTCCCGTCGTCTGAGAGACTGGCCCTCGCTGATGAATGTCTGCCTCATAGACGTGAGGCGTCTCCATAACCGATTCAAGAAACAACCGCGCAACAGCAAACGCGAAGAGCGCAATGGAGGATTCGTCGCCTATCTGCAGTCTGCGAAGCCGTAGCAGGTTCGCTCCCGTGGAGTTGATTCCCTCTGAAGTCGTTACGGCGGACCGATACCCGAATCGAGAAAGGGCCTTTTCAGCCGAGAGCGAACAATCCGTGGGCTTGCCGAACGGATAGGCAAAGTCCAAAACTTCGGCGTCCAATTCGGTTTCAAGGAAACGCCTTGAGCGCCCGAGCTCGTTTTCGAGTGCGCTGAGGCCGAGCCGGCTGACCGACGGGTGGCTCATGGTGTGTGCGCCGAAAGAGATTCCCCTGCCAAACATTTCGCGAACTTGTGTCCCCATGAGCATCCGGTCGCGCAATTCGCGACGCCCGAGGGGTAAACGCGTTTCAAATTCCTGGCACCACGCGCGGCGGTCCGCGTCTGGCACGGAGCGAAGGTGACAGACAATTTCCCAGGCTGCGGAAGAACGCTCGAGGGGAGAACGCAGCGGAAATGAGCGAACAGAATCCATCTGAACTTCGAGTGCGTTGCCCGGTGCAGAGTGGACGGCTGCGAATATGCCGTCGTACCAGGGTGCCTCGCCTGTTTTCAGGCAATCCCCGATCAAATAAATAGTCGCAGGTATTTTGAGCTCGCGCAGCACAGGGAAGGCGTACGTGTAGAGATCTAGATACCCGTCGTCGAAGGTGATCGCGAGGGTGGGCGAGACCGCGGGACCATCCTGCAGTTCACGACAGACCTGAGCAACAGAAATAATTCGGTAATGCTTCTTGAGATACCGCATCTGGGCTTCGAAAATGCGAGGTTCGAGGCGGGAATGGTAAGGAACGCCTTTTGTGCCAACCCGGTGGTAGCAGAGAATGCCGAACTTGGAGGCAGGAAAACTGCGAATTTGGGGCACGAAGGAGCCGGGAGCAAATTGAAGCCTCCTGGTACGCTCCATGCACCTGAGCACATGCAGCAGACGTGAATGATAGAGACCATCTGCAAGAACTCGCCGGCACTTCTGCCGGAAAGTGGCTTGTGGGGTTACGAAGTCGGACGCAATGCCGAGCGCCGGAGTTGCTGGGTTGTTCGTACTATTAAATGGCATGAACGGCCTCCCGGCTTCGGTCGAGATGTTGGCGATGCCAGAGTTCGAGCGCCAGCAAATACCAGACGATTTCACCGTAGTAGTTCGGCTGCTGCTTGTGCAGAGTTATCAGTCGCTCGACGAAACCCCTGCGAAAATAGCCGCGCTGATGCGTCTGGGTGTCATGAAGCAAGTCTCCCATGAGCTCCTGCATTCGCTTGTTCTGCAACAGCCACTGGGCCAGAGGAACTCCAAATCCATGTTTTTTCTTATGCAGAATCTTTTCTGGCAAAATGTCCTTCATCGCCTGCTTGAAGATGAAACGCTTCTCAAACCCTTTCAGCTTAAGCCCTGCCGGGATACGACCGGACAGCTCGGCGAGGCGGTCATCCAGAAGGGGAAACCGCACTTTGACGCCGGCAAGGTCAGCGGTGCCGCAAACTTTACGCAGATCGTTGTCGGCAAGCGTCATTTTCACGTCGAGATAGAGGATGCGATTAAGCTCGCTGGAGGTCTTCGCTCGCGCAAAATGCTGCGCGGGAATCGCAAGCCAGTCGTCGTTTCCGACTTTCTGTAAGAAACTGTCCTCAAAGATTTCGCCGGGAAGCATGCTAAGAAAGAATCCATAGGAAAGAATTCTGCGGGGATTCGGAATGTTCGCCCGGCGCACGTAACGGCGGGGAAGACTCCACGTGCCGGCATTGTCCGGCAGAAGACCGACGAAAGGCTCAAGCAATCCGCGGCGAAGCCAGCCAGGCAAGGAGTGATAAAGAGAGAATCGTTTGTCAGTGGAGTAGCGCTCATTCCCGCCGAAGAGCTCATCGCCGCCATCGCCCGCCAGGAGTGTGGTGACGCCCTGCTCCTTGGCGAGGCGTGCGCAATAATACGAACCGACGGCGGACGAATTTGCAAACGGCTCGTCATAATACTCAATGATTTTCTCGATCGCTTCCGAAGCGTCCAACGGAGAAAGGCTTTTCTGAAAATGTCTAGTATGGAATGCCGAGACTGCGCTCTGGATAAAATCGAGCTCACTAAAATTCGCCTCTTCAAAAACGATAGAGAACGAATTTGTCCGGCGATGGAGTTCCGTGGCAAACGCGACCACCGAACTACTGTCGGTGCCACCACTGAGGAAGCATCCCGTCCGCTCTGGCGCGGAGTCCGCAAGATGGCGGCGCACGGCGGCTCGCATGCCTTCGCGCAACTCCGCCGCCCAGTACGATGGGCGCGTGTCATTGCTCTCGGGAAATTCGAGATCCCAGTAAGCACTCTCAGTAATCGTTCCGTTTGAAAAAGCGAGTGACGTTCCGGGGCAGAGCTTTCTCGTGCCTCGATCGCTCGAGAGGGGAGCCGGAATCGCGGAGAAAAGAAGAAATTGCAATATCGCTGAAGGTTCCGCCTCAGGCGAATCTCCCTGGGCGGCACGAATCGGCCCACAGTGCGAAGCAAAGAGGAGCCGGTCTCCTTCGTGCCGCCAATAGAGACTCTTGATGCCGAGGCGATCGATAGCAAGAAAGAGCCGTCGTTGGGCGCCGTCCCAGATGGCCAGCCCGAACGCGCCATGAAGGAGTTGAAGCGTCCCCAAACCGCGCCGCGCGTAGAGCCTCGCAATCAATTCCGCGGGGGACATCACTGCGGCGGCAGAGACGGAAAGCGAAAGTGCTTCCGCTGCTGGCGCAAGGTCCACCAGGTCTGTGTCGGCGGCGACAAAAACGGAGCCGACCTGCGCGACCTGTTCAAAATGTCCCGACCGCACAGCGCCTAGCGCGATCGAGCCCGCCTGAGGCTGGAGCCGATCAGTATGATCAGCAAAGCTCCGCGCGGACAGCATGGGCACCAGGACGTCCGGCGCCAATGCAGCTTCCGGCTCGCAAATTCCGCAAATCCCGCTCATACACTCCTGTTACGAAAGAAAAGTCCGCTGCCACTTCCGATACATCAGGGTCGACCAAAGCAAGGCGGAACGGTCGTAATACCCTTTCTGGTGCTGATCCCAAATCTTTCTCAGAAAGCGCTTGTCTAAGATTCCATCGTCCGATTCGAGGATGATCTCCTGAGCCATGGGCTTCAGCTCGCGCTTGAACCACATACCCAGAGGGATCGCAAAGCCCTGCTTCGTTCGATACAGTATGTCGCTCGGGAGGACCGGCTCAAGCGCCTTTTTCAGGATGTATTTTCCTTCTCCGGCCCGAAGCTTCAGAGAGCTCGGCATCACTGCTGCCAATTCCAGAATCTTGTGGTCAAGGAGAGGAGCTCTCACCTCAAGTGAAACTGCCATGCTCGCCCGATCTACTTTTGTGAGGATGTCGTCCGTCAGGTAGGTCTTGATATCCACATACTGAATCTTCGACAGCAAGTCCTCCGTATCGGCGCGGTCGTAGTAGCGCCGCATCACATCAATGGAATCGTAGCCACCCAGGCGCTGCTGGAATTCCGATGTGAAGAGTCTCTGCTTGTCTTGGGTGCGGAATAGGGAGACCGAATTGAAGTAGCCCTCCAGCGGCGAGCGAGACAGGCTCTGAAATGTAGCTTTGGCTCGAAACACTCGCGGTGCCCAGGCAAGAGCCGGATAGAACCGCCCGAGCGGTCCGAACACCGCTCGGCGCACCGCAGGAGGAACGTGGCTGCGCAACCGATTCTCGTAATAATCGAGTTTATAACGTCGGTATCCCGCAAAATTCTCGTCGCCGCCGTCACCGCCCAGGGCCACCGTTACGTGGCGGCGGGCAATTTTTGAAACGTAGTACGTCGGAATTGCGGAGGAGTCTGCAAAAGGCTCGTCGTAGTGCCAGGCAAGCTTGTCAACGATATCGATGGCGTCGGGCTCGACGGTTTCTTCGTGGTGATCCGTGGAGAAGAGCTTTGAAACCTGTCGCGCATAAGGCGCTTCGTCGTATTTCTCTTCGTTGAAACCAATGGAGCAGGTCGTCACCGCCCGCTTCATCAGATGACTCATCATGGCAACGACGGAAGAAGAGTCGATGCCTCCGCTCAAGAAAGCTCCAAGAGGCACATCGCTCATGAGTCGGACACGCGTAGCCTCGCACAATTCGTGTCGCAGTCTTTCGCACCATTCCTCTTCGCTCTGCTCTGCGATGTTCGCGAAGGACAAATCCCAGTAACTCGCTTCTCGGACGCCCTTGGCAGACGCAACCAGATAATGTCCGGGCATGACTTTTCGTACCGAGCGATAGATTGTCTTTGGGGCGGGAATGTAGCCGAAGGAGAAATAGTCTGAGAGAGCCTGCTCGTCTGTTTCTCGGGAAAGTAAATCGCAGGCTAGAAGCGCCTTCAATTCCGATCCAAAGACAATTCTGTTACCGTCCGCGGCGTAGAACAGGGGCTTCTTGCCTACACGGTCTCGAGCCAGCACCAGTTTGCGATTGCGAGAGTCCCACACGGCGATGGAAAACATCCCGCGGAGTCGAGAAAAGCACTCTTCGGCGCAATCTTCATAAAGGTGGACGATGGCTTCCGTGTCTGACTTTGTTACAAACTTATGACCCCGCTGAACGAGCTTGGCATAAAGTTCCGGATAGTTGTAGATTTCGCCATTCAGAAGCACCCAGACCGTGCCGTCCTCGTTGGACATCGGCTGGTGTCCACCGGCGAGATCGATGATGCTCAGCCGGCGATGGCCGAGACCGATTCCCGGACCCACGAAAACGCCACCATCATCGGGGCCCCTATGAACCATGGTCTGGTTCATTTTGTGCACGGTATCGCCCGGCATATCAGACTGGCGCTCATACTCAAAAATACCGCAGATTCCGCACATGAGAGACCTTTTCTAATTCCCTTTCCTCGTGTCACGTTTCGACGCGAGTTCACAATACAAATCGCGATATCGCTGGACCATGATTGGCAGAGCGAAATGGTCCGACACGCGGGACCGGCCAGCGCTCCCCATGGTTCGCCGAAGGCCGGCGTCTTCCGCTAATCTCGCGAGGAGCTGGGTGAGGGCGGCAACATCACGTGGCGAGAAGAGATATCCGCAGCATCCCTCAGCAATTATTTCTGGACTACCACCTGTGCGTGTGGCCACCACCGGCAAACCTGATGCCATGGCTTCCAAAAGCGTATTGGACATGCCTTCGCAAACGGAAGTAAGCACAAATATGTCCAAAGCATTCATCATCTCGAGAACGCGGTTCGATACCCCGGCAAAAGTGACTCGGCCCTCAAGCAAAGGAGAAGCCGTCACTTGACGCCCCAACCCGTCTCGCTCCGGCCCCGCGCCAACCAGAAGAACGTGAATATCCCTTCCCTGGCGGACCAGCTCCGCAGCGGCCTGCAGGAGCGTACCGTAGTCTTTGATGGGCACGAGGCGCCCTACGCTGCCAATAACAAGTCTTTCCTGTGGAATACCCATCTCCGCGCGCACTTTTTTACGATACTCCTGACTTGGTGCGAAGTGGTCCGTGTTCACGCCGTTGGCAAGCACACGAAACCTCTCGGATGGCAGCCAGGATTGGCGCGAGTGGTAACGCCTCAATTCCTCCGTGACGACGAAGACTGCGTCGGCCATCTTGAAAAACCCATGACAGAGAACTCGCCGTCGAAGCGGCAGCCCATCCAGAATCTCAAGCTCGTAACCGTGTTCGCTGTGAATCGCCACCGGCACGCGCGCGAGCACAGCCGCCGGAATCGCCTCCAATGCCCCGAAATTCCGCGAGTGAACAATATGGGGCTTGAATGCATGCATGATCCGTAAAAGGCGAAAGAGCGGGAACTGAAATCCGGGCCTGCCGGTCCCCA
>WNFO01000419.1_pt1 | contig 30487 bp, 30 predicted proteins | sample 5400251 | NCBI WGS metagenome assembly WNFO01 (sample SAMN13153354, study PRJNA577476) | soil metagenome | isolation source: 100 cm saprolite under Madrone tree | place: USA:California | collected 2016-06-14
ATCTGAACGTCGAAGGGGCTCAGGCCCCTCCCCCCACACTTTTTTGTAAAAGATTGGTGCGACAAGGGTTAGAGGGTGGGGGTCGGTAAAAAGATTGAGGTGAAAGGACTTAGCGGAGAAGGTCAAAGGAATTCGGCCAGAAAATGCGAAGGCAACACGCGGAGAACGATGCAAGACACAGAAGGAGCGGGGCTTACGGGTTTGGCGGAGAGTGGAGCGAAAAGTCACAACACATGCTAACGCGAAACGCTAATTCTGTCAATAGCTAACTTAGTGGTACTGGTATCGCAAGCCTCCGGACAAGGTGCGGGAGGGCAAAATGGCGGTTGGCCGATGGGACGGCGGGTTGAATGGGGTTAGGGACTGGTCCGAACGGGGAAATGATGGCCCACCTGCCCGTTTGAACTATAGAATATCCAGAATGTCATGGCTCCCCTCGACCTACTGTCGGTTTTGCCTCGACTCCTTCCAAGCGCGATCGCTTGGGCGGAGTTGCAATCCCAGCACGTTGCGCAGACTGGCCAAGGCTTACATCCTGCAGGTCTCGCTATGGCACGAAGCGTGGGGGTCCAGAGACCTGAACTCATCCGGATAAAGCTCGTCGCTCAGATTCCGATGCCGTCCGATCCCAGTTTGCAACAGGCAGCCATCCAGACGGGCTTACTTGGTGCTGATACAGCCGGGCTGATGCTCGGCCACAGCATATTCATCACCCACGGGAACTTAACGCCACGCGTTTTGTCTCATGAGTGCCGTCACGTCTATCAATACGAGGTGGGGGGCTCGATCGCTGCGTTCTTGCCTGTCTATCTTCAGCAGATCGCGAGTGTTGGCTACTATGATGCTCCGCTAGAACAGGATGCACGCGCCAGCGAACGCGATACTGCTTAGTTCTGCAGTTGCGACCTTCCGCGCTAGGTTAGGCTGTTTCGCCCGACAGTGGATTAGGACTTGGGTGGTTCCTTCGCCGGGGTTTCGGCGGGGGCGGGCGTCCTGTTATACAGGATCTTCTTGGTGCCGCCGTCGCAAGTGCCGACGGTTTTGCCCGCTGAGTCCTTGTCCTTCTCGACGATTTCCAGGGTGTAGCCCTTCACGCCTTTTGCGTCGAGCTTCTTGGTGATTTCATCCTTCAGCTCTTCACAAGGCTTTGCCGCTTGCGCTTGCGCTGGCGCTTGTGCCTGCGCCTGCGCTTGTGCGTGAGCGGGGACCGAAACAAATAACAGAACACCAAATGTTGCTAGCAGTTTCATGGTGTGACCTCCATGGCTGGATGCCGGATCACTTTTGAGCATAGCATCGCTTCGGCGCATCCAGCGGCATACGCGCAGCACCTTCACCCTAAAAGATACGGGATGGGTTGAAGTTGCCGCGCGGCGAACAAGAGAAAACCAAAGTCAAAAGCCCCACGCTCTTGCAAACCGAAAACATGGGCCATCCCGACGTTGCTCGCTGAGTTAGGCTGTGCACCCGCCGCCGACTCATAGATTCGACAACTGAATTCAAGAGTTGCGTCGTCAGCGCATCGCCGGATATGCTTCGGCTCGACCTCAAAAACAGATCTGGGATGATGTCATTTTCAGGTGGGGGAATTATCGTGATCGAGATTCACCCGAAAGAAATCAAAGGCTCCTGGGACCAAGGATATGTTCTCGACGTACACACGATTTCGAGTACCATGATTGGATACAACGAATTCGGACATCCCGAATTCGACACTGTTCGATCACCCTTGGGCGAACTCGTGTACCGCTTGAAATATAGAGGAGACGAGGGCGCGATACCGCTCATTGTGGAGGCGATTGCAGGATTCATGAAGACTTCCGATTTCAATCCCGATGTGGTCGTTCCGATGCCCCCATCAAAGTTGCAACGTAGTTTTCAGCCGGTCATTGAAATTGGCACCGAGTTGGCCAAGACTCTGGGAATCACCTTCGATGGAACATCGCTTAAGAAAGCAAAAACCACACCACAAATGAAAGACGTCGGCGATTTTTCCGCGCGAGTCGCCACTTTGGAAGCCGCCTTCGTGAGCGACCGAAATCTCGAAGGCAGATCTGTGCTGCTGCTGGACGACCTTGTTCAATCGGGCGCAACTATGAACGTTGCAGCTCGTACTTTAAAGAGTCAAGGCTTGGTCAAATCAGTATTTGCCCTTGCACTCACTCGTACGAGGAACTGAAACATGGATTCCGTTTTTGTGGCTGGTTCACGTGCATTGTCGAAGCTAAATGGACAGGTGAAAGAACGCCTCGACAACATCCTGAGAAAAGGGTTCACCGTGTTAGTTGGGGATGCAAACGGCGCTGATAAGGCTGTGCAGCGCTACCTTGCTGAATGCGGGTACAGACACGTCGTCGTTTATTGCATGGATGTGTGCCGCAACAACGTGGGCAATTGGCCCGTCCGCTCTCATTCCGCCGAGCCACCAGTCAAGCGCGACCGGCACTATTATGGGATCAAAGACCGTGCTATGGCGAAAGATGCGAGCTGCGGATTCATGCTTTGGGACGGGATTAGCAAGGGAACTCTCACAAATGTCATAAACCTTCTTGACTACGACAAGAAGGTGTTGCTCTTCAGTGCTCCCAAGAAGCAATTCTTCACATTGCGTTCTTCGGGAGACCTTGACCACACGTTGAGGGCGAGCGGAATTGAGGACGTGCCCGCATTGCTAGCTTCTCTGGAACCCAAGCAGGAAACAACTGAACATCTGCGTTTTGTCGGACTTCATCGGTAAGCAGGCATGCACGGAATTGAGCTGGTAGGACTCGGATCGGTTCGGCGCATCCAGCGGCGCGCCGTGTAGCACCTTCACCCTAAGAGATACGGGATAGGGTGAAGCTGCCACCCGCCCAACACTTGCAGCTGTATGGTGCTGCGCAGCCCTTCAGTCCGCCAATAGAGGTCTATGAGAAGTTAGGTTTTTGGATTAGGACCTAGAACCTTTATCTGCGCGTCGATTTTCTGCACCGTCGTTGCTTTGTCTTCATATCTTCCCCTAAATTCGGTTACCGTTCGACGAAGGAAATCCAATGCTTCTCTCCTCTTTTCGATTGGTACAGGGCTGTCACGGAGGGTTTCTAGAATTTGTTCAAAGAACCAACGATCGTTCAATTTGGGCAACCATCGAATAATGCATTCGATCTGCCGAGAGGGGGAAAGCGCTTGTACGACGCTACGAACTTTCCAGTCATCTCTACGCTCAATCATTTGTAGGACGACGGGCCATGCCTTTTCTTCGTCGATTGCGACAAGGGTGTCGACCTTCAGATTCCGCCCAGTCTAGAAGGAGAAGTTTTCTTCCTACTAGTTTGGAGACAGCGGCGAATGCGTCCTCTGAATGCACGCCTTTCAGTATCTGCAGAATCTGCCAAGGTCTTACTAGTTGGGTGATTTCGGAGCAAATTCTTAGCCTAATGTCCTTGGGGTACTGGGCAATTGCCAGCGAAGCTGCTTCGGATGACGGTCGGAACGTCGAAGCCTTAGTAGAGTTGCCGTACAAGGCTGAGGTTAGGTACTGCAAGGAACTTTGGTCCCCAATTTCCCCCAGGGCTAAAGCTGCTGCGTCTCTAATATCACGGCGATTGTGCCCCAGAAGATCGTGGAGAGCTCCAAGACCATCTTTGCCCAGTTCCCTTGCGAGCTCAATACCCCGCCGCCGATGAGCTTCGTTTGAGCTCTTCAGCAGCTTGAGCATTGCGGGAATATCGCGGTTAGTCAAGGGGCGCTCCCCCTTAAGCGTGGCGAGGGCCCACCCGAACTGAATAGCGAGGTCGTCAACCGCATCTTCCAGTGTTTGGTAGCGCTCGGTTGCGGAGTAAGCCATCATCCGATCGAGTATCGGGTCAAGGGAATCTAAGGCCGGGTCCCGAGTACCAAGGCTCGGGGAATTGTTGCGTACCGGCGGCATTCCCATCAATAGCTCATAGAGAATGCATCCTAGTGCGTAAATGTCTGCGCGATGGTCGACCTGTTTGGCCGAGCCAAAGCGCTGCTCGGGAGCGTAGTAGTCGCGATTCAGCAATCGCTCCTTCTCGATCGTCTCGAGCGTCCCAGAAACGAACTCGGGGTTAACGTGTGCGATACCCAGATCGGCCACCCAAGGCGTGCCATCTCCTGCCACAAGAATATTTCCCGGCTTAAGATCCCGGTGCACTACTCCGTTGGAATGTAGGAACACAACTCCTCGTGCCGCCTTTAAAAACAGGCGAAAGAGAATGGCAAGATCATCGGCGTCTTTCCAGGGCTTGATGAAATCTGTGAGAGTCTTGGGGGCCAGAGGCATCGTATAAAACGGGAGGGAATAGGCACCAACTCTTAAAACACCTGAGGCCAGAGCCCGAATGACGTTGGGATGTTGCAGGGTCGTGCTGAGCTTTATTTCTCGCTCAAACCGCGCCAACGACTGAGAATCGAGATCGCGGTTGTCAGGAGGAATATAAATTTTCGCAACGACAGTCTCGCCCAATGCGTTTATGCATTGAAAAGCAACACCGTTCCCTCCCCTGCCTAGCTCCTTTATCACTTTGAGCTTTTCGGCCTGAAATGAGATTCCCTTTTGGATAATTTCTCGGATTAATCGTGACCTGTCCATACGGCTAGAGACCGTCCTCCCGTCGCTCAGAGTCTACCAATAACGCGATACTTAACTAAATAAAGAAGCCGATGGGAGGATCTAACACCCCAATTACATGGTGCGGTAGTGGAGGAGGACGACGCCGTCGGGGAAGGCTTTGGTGGAGAGAAGAGAAACTAGAAATCAGAAACTAGAAACTAGAAGTCGGAAAGTAGAAATCAGAGAGTGGAAATTGGGATCAGAAATTGGGAAGGGCGATGGCGAGGCTGAATGAGGGGGATGCCTTCGCCGATGAGGATGGGAAACGAAGGCGGGAACAGTGAGGATTTTGTGCCGCACCTACGGTGCTCCCGATTGTCGCTTCTATCCTTACCCAGCCCTTGCGGGCTGGGCTAACGTGTGCCGCGTCTACGGTGCTCCCGATTGTTGCTTCTATTGTTTACCCAGCCCTTGCGGGCTGGGCTAACGTGTGTCGCGCCTACGGCGCTGGGGATTCTTTCGGTATGACGCGTAGCGCGTGGGGCCGGAGTGGCGAGGCAAACTCGCCGCTACAAAAGCGCGGAATAGCCATGCCATGAAGAAGAAAGATGCCGGGCTTCCCGACGCAAATCGCCGGGACTCCCACAAAACGGGAGAAAGCCCGGCGCTACGTGCACCGGAGCAGGCGAGTGACTATTTCGTGGAAGCCTGTTTTATGGGCGATGGCAAGTTCGAGCGGATGAGGGTTTCGACGCGGGACTGAACGTCCGGGTCGCACTCAATTTCGATGTGCGGCTTTTCGAGCAGGCGTGCGAACCACGGATACCCGTTGCAGCGGACGGGATGGGCGCGGTAGTCAAACTGAAAGTTTCCAATGATTTGCGTGCGTGATGGGTCGAAAGCGTGAATTTCCCGGACTCCGTGGAGAAGTCCATTCAACTGGTAGAAATTGGCGGCCTTCCGGACATTGGCTGGAATCAGCGACTGGTTTCCGCCGCCCTTGGAGACACTGTCGACCTGAATGGTGAGCAGCACCGGGACGCCATCCTTCTGCAACGCTCGCGCGAGGGCAATTGTTTCTGAGCCACCCCAGCTATGCCCGTAAATGATGATGCGGGCGTTCTTTTTCTGTTCGTCCAAAAGTGAACCGCCGCGGCCAGCGCCGAGCAACTCCAGAACTTTTTGATGGGCTTGCTTTCCGCGATGGTTCTCGAATACCTCAATATAAACTCCCGAAGGATAATCCTTGCGCAGACGATCCGCGATCTGGACTCCGCCGTGAACGCGATTGTCGTGCCGGATATATCCGCCGACGAATCCGATGACGATCGCGGGTGGCGGGACCGGCTCGGTGTCTGTGGAGCGCGCGAGCGGCAGGGCTGACGAGCCACCCGTGAACAGGATGGATAAAAAAAGAGAAAGCGCACGAGGAGAAACGTACATCGGCTGTCCTGCGAACAAGTGAATGATAACAAAAACGAACATGGCCGCGCCCGGGATTTCCCACGCGCCAAATTCCACGCGAACTCGTCTCCTCAAAGGAAAATGGGCCTCGGGAGTACGAGGCCCGTTTTCAGCGGCAACCTTGGAATGGAGCCGGATCAGGCGGGTTCAACGGGAGCGGCGGGCATCCAGGCTGAACGGACCTGCGCCGAACTGAGAAATCAGCAAGGCGCCGCCGAGCATGGAGACATTTTTCATGAAAAAGGCCATATGGACCTGCGCCATCATCGGATCGTGCACCGCCCAGAAGTTGTGCATCATTACCGTAACTGGAACCAGGAAGAGCACAATGAGCCAGGCGCCCAGCTTTGCGCGATAACCCAGCAAAATGCTGAGGGCTCCGACGAACGCCAGCACACCGGAGAACGGAACCAGGAGCGAGGCCAAGGGCACTCCTTGGGCAGCCGCATAGGCGACCTCCTGCTTGGAAAAATGAAGGGGGCCGGACATCAGGAAAATCAGCACGAAGAAAAACCGTCCCAAAACGACTACGGCACCCTGGGAAAAGCTTGTTGCCTCCGAACCGCTGGAAATTGCCACTGAATTGGTTGCCATGTTGTTCCTCCTTACGTTTGTTAGAGCACCCGAGGCGCTTATTGGTTACTATAAATAACTACTTGTATTTGTACAGTAGGAACTTTAAAGTAACCTAGTGAGGAGCTGCCATGCGAGAGTCCGCTTTAAAACCACCCCACTGCCCCTTTGGTGAGTTGCTGGAAGTGCTGGCCCGGCCGTGGACCATGCACGTTCTGTGGGTTCTGAGTACGAACGGCCCCACGCGCTTCGGAGCGCTACGCCGGCAAGTCGAGGGGATTTCGTCGCGAGTGCTGACGGAGCGCCTCCGCGTTCTGGAGCAAAAGGGCTTCGTCTTCCGCGACTATGAGCCGACCATCCCCCCTTCGGTAACCTACGGCATCACGAATCGTATGAAGGACATCAGCAAGGTAATGGGGGACTTAGACGCGCTGGCGCGGAAGTGGCAGCAGGAAGACACCCACCTGCGCGCAAAGCCGGAGAACGGTAAAGGCCGTGCTCGGCAGGCGAAGGTTCATGAAGGCGCTTCTGCTTAACTATTCTTGATGAGGCGTGAAGTTCAGCCCGGCTCGAGGCAAGCAAAGAAAAGAAAAAACAGGGGCACCGGTGGCGCCGGTGCCCCTGCATGGGGACAGAGATAAACGAGGGCTATGGCTAGCCGATCGGGCGCTATTCAGCGCCGCCGAAGAGGCGGAGAACAATACCTGCCGAGGCTGAATAGTTGTTCTGGTGAACATTGGTGCCGAAGGACGTCCGGTAGTAGTCGAAATCGAACAGCCGGATTTCCCAGTGGCGCGAGGGATGGAGATCCAATCCGCCACCGACTTTGTACGACATACAGTTATTAGAGGTCGTGTAACCACCGGTGCCGGTGACAGTGACGTCGGCGCGCGAGCCGCCAATCAGCCCTTCGACAAACGGCGTGACGCCGAAGCGATTATGCCTGCGGTAGAAATAACGCGGGCCGAAATGATTTCCGTAGAGGACAGTCTTGATGCCGTTGATGGTTACAAAGTTGTAGCTGCTATCGCCGACGACCTGCAACCACGACTTGAAGTTCCAGCCGAAAGACCCCATGGCGCCGTTTAGGTTGGTCGAAGATCCCGCGCCGCCGTCCATACGGGCGAAGGAGTAACCTCCAAAGACTTCAATCCGAGGAGTAGTGGTGCGCCCACCCGGGAGGGGACGCTCCCAGGTGCCCCTCGTCTCCACGGGGCGGATGGCTGGAGTCGGCTGAGGTTGTGCGGCCGAGGGATCGGGCTGCGCGGCTGGCGGAGTTGACTCCGAGACATTGGAAGCGGCTGCGGAGGATGCAGTCGCAGAGGATACAGGCGCCGGGTCAGGCGTGGCTGCCGGTTGCGCTGGCACCGGGGTCACAGTCGTTTCCGGGACGGGCGGAGTGGGCAGGAGCGACCCAGAAGCGGGAGCTGCCGCGGGCGCTGTTGTGGACGCTCGTGCGGGCGTAGGCTGTGTAGTAGAGATAATCACTTCCGGGACAAGCGGTGCCGCAGATGCGGGCGAAGCCGGTGCCGGCGAAGTGGGTTGGGGTGCAATGGTTATAGACGCGGAAGCGGCAACCGGTTGAGCAGGCGCGGACTGAGGCCTGGAAGGCGGAGGAGCCGGATGCGTTGCGGGCTCGGTGCGAACTGGAACCTTTTCCGAAGCTGTCACCATCTGTGGAGAAGCTGGCTTTTGCACGGGAGCCGCGGCGCGATCGACAGCGATCATGTTTGAATACACGTAGCCGATCTTGCCGTCACTGGTCTGGACCCTGGAAAAGACAAAGCCGTAAACCAGGATGGTGAAACGCTCTCCGCAAGCCACAGACGCAACGACCTCGGGAGATTTTCTGGGCTTCGCGAAAACTTGCATGCCATCGGGGTGGCTGGAGCATTCGACATAACCGACATCATCGGCCCACGCGGCTGAAGCCGCGAGCAAACACCCGCTTAAGGCAATAAGGAATCGATTGCGCAACATCTCCCCCTCCTCGGCCCGGGGACACACCGAGCCACTAAGACAGTTATCAGGCTTGAAAACGTTGGGGCCAACTGGCCCAAAGGGCAGGATGTTCCAAAGTGCCACCGGCTCGGGAGACGGGCTGGGTAGTGTTTTAAAGCGCTGCGGACGTTGCTGAAGGGAAGAGGACTTGAAAACTAGTCCGGAGTTGGATGCTTCTCGAACGAGAGTTTTCCTAGTAAATACAGTGGAATAAACTATTTATGGGAGGTGAGCGTGTCTTGTTTCTGCCGGATTTGTGCTTTGCGTGGGACTAGTTGGAGTCGGAGTCCTCGGAATCGGGGGATTCGATGCCGGCGCGGGCGATAAGTCTGCGGAGGGATTCTTCGCCAGCGGCGCCGCGCTGGGTTCCGACAATGAAGCCATCCCGATCAATGACAACGTAAATGGGGTAAACATTGGCCTGGTACATGGCGGCGAGATTGGTGTCTTCCATCATGACGATTTTGCAGTTGCGGGGATGCTGCTCGAGGTATTTCTTGACGGTTTTTTTGGACTCGCCGACGTCGATGGCAAGAAGGATGAGGCCTTTGTCGGCGAGCTTGTGGCCGATCTTGTCGACGAAGGCGGCTTCTTCGACGCAGTAGCCGCACCAGGTGGTCCAGAATTCGAGGAGGACGACTTTGCCTTTGATGGTGTCGTTGGTGAACTTTTCACCGGTGGTGGTGGTGGCGTTGAAGCGCGGTGCGGGCTCTTTGTCCTTCGGCCCGGCGAGGGCGCAAACTGTCGCAAGAATTAGGACTGAGAAAGTTGCGACGCGCAGCGAGACGTTTTTCGCCCTCATGTTGGAAATGTATACCGTTGGCTTGAGCACGTGTCAATTACTTTGTTGGCGCTTTCATGGATTTGAGTTGGATTAGCAAGCTGCGACACGAGAGCGATCAGTTTTGTTGCTTGTGCCACCACTCGCGCAGGGAATGGCAGCGCCCATTTTCACCGAGAGAGATGAGGAAGATGCCGTCGAGTTTGGTTTGGAGGCCTTGCGGAACAATAACAAAGGAAGCCCACCAGCGGGCGATTCCGTGATCGGGAGTTACGGCGAGAATCTCGCATCCAAATTGAATGTTTTGCTCGGTCTGGGCGACGTGTGTCCAGTATTCGAGGATGGCTTGCTTTCCGCGCAGGGGTTCGACAAACGGGGTGACTTGGTAGGTGCCTTCTTCCGCGAAAAGGTCGGCCGCGGCCTGCGGGTCGCGGTGTTCCCAGGCGCGACCGTAGGAATCCAACCAGGAGGCGAAAGTATTTTTGGTTATGCCCATATCATGGCCAGACGGTGCACCACGCTTCCTATTTCGGCGAAGTCGCTGAACGTATATCGGTAGAAAAATTGCGCCGGCGCGACGTAGTTCTATCTATTGCGCCAGGCCCGGCTTCCGCGGTGACTCGCGACCTGGAAAGAGCACGGTCAACGGAAAAAAGCCGCCGGCCCATGAGCGAGAGGGCGATGACGATGGTTCACGCCAACTGTCTGGACGCCGAGCGGTCGATGGAGAGCGCCCCGGAACCCCTGATCATGATCGCTAAGCAAATGGCAATCGCAAGAATGTGGTATTCGTAGCCTTCACCTTTCTGGGTGCCATACCAGTTGGCAAAGAAACCGACATGCCGGTGGACGAGGACGATGGCAACGACCATATTGGTGGCGATGCCGAAGGCGCTGACGCGGCCGAGGAATCCGATCAGCAAGCCGATGCCGCCGAGGAATTCTGCCGCCATGGCCAGAACGGCCAGCACCGCAGGAATGTGCATCTGCTGGGTGAAGAAGCCGAGCGTGGCCTGGAAGCCGAACCCGCCGAACCAGCCCAGGACCTTTTGCGCGCCGTGTGCAAAGAACACAGCACCAAGCGCGAGCCGAAGAAGGGTAACCACGAAATCGTCCGAAGTTTTCATGAGCTTTTGAAACATGGCCGTCTCCTTCTCTATGTAATTTGGGGGATAGGCAACTGGCTGCCAGAGAATAGCACTATCTTTGCCATCTGCGGAGCGTTAGAGAAGAAACGCTGGGCGGTTGGAGGGAATGAGGACGGTTTGGCCGTTCTGCCAGCGAAGCGCCTTCCCCAAAGCGAGTCACCTTGATTTTCTGCCGAAAGCAATCTTTATCACGAGCGCCAACATAGACCAGGAGACTAAATTGAGGAGAAAACAGGACATCAGAAGCGGGCCAAAGTCCGTCCCAACTCCCAGTCTGTCGAGTATCACCCAGCACAGAAGGCTGCCAGGAAGAAGGAAAACAAGCGTGAGTAGGAGTCCATAAGGATTCGAGTGGATACTGGCGCCAGTCGCGAGACCTAGCGCACCGGCAAGTTGACAAGTTATAAAAATTCCCCAGAACGCTTTCCATTTCATGCGCGGACCTCATTAAAACTGACCCACTTCGGAATCGCCAAGAATGTTCAAAGAATTCGAGGCGATAAGAAAACTATTGAAAGATGATACCAGTCAGGCGACGGTTCAATCTGCCGACTTCGACAGCTGATAGAGGGCGCGAAACCGGCGGATGGTCGGCTCTGCGGGATCTTCGAAATCGAGTAAGTCTTCGAAAGAGATTTCCTGGAGGCCCGCGGAGGTGAAGGCGGAGAGCTCCGAGCGGGTGAGCGGCCAAGGCATCTGGCCTTCGGGGTCGGAGGGTTCGCGGCCGCGGGCAATGACGAGCAAGAGGCCGCCGGGCCGGAGGAATCCGGCAATATTTTCGATGGTCCGGGGGCGAAGGCCGGCTGGCAGAACCTGGAGGGTGTTGGCCTCAAAGACAAAATCGAAAATACGGCGCCATGCAGAGGGCGGCTCGAGCAAGTTCGCGGCAAAGTATTCGACCGTCGTGGCAAGAAAGCGCTTGCGAGAAGCGCGAATGGCGGTTTCCGAAATGTCGAAGGCGGTGGTGCGGAATCCCCAGGCGGCGAGTTGTTCGGCATCGTCGCCCAGGCCGCAGCCGATGGTGAGCGCCGTTTTTCCGGTGGTTGGCTGCGGATGCGTTTTCCAAAAATCAAGCAGGAAAGGATTGGGGCAGAGATTGGCCCAAGGAACATTGCTCTTCCCTGCTTCGCCTTCCTGGTAAAGGCGCTCGAACCAGCCGGTGGGGTCGCCCTTGCGATGGAATTCCGCGGCTAGTTCGCGGGCTCGCGCGCGATCTTTCATTTGCCTTCATGATAGCGCGAGCGCCTAAGAATTGGGCGGCCGGACCGCTGCCGGCAGCTTGGGCGCGGGCGCCGGCTTCACCATGAAATCCACGGTGCGGATAACCGTTTCATTGGTGAGCAGATCGATGGCGGTGACTTCGATGGAGTAGCGGCCAGGGAGGAGCGAAGCCACCGGGATGAGACGTTCGACGGTAAGTTGCTCGCCGCCTTGATGAAGATGATCAGGATTTTCTACTGTGCGCCAGATTTCCTGTTGATCCTTTGTGATGCGATAGACGACGGAGACATTGGTCTTGTGGGAAGTCTCATCCAACCTCAGGTTGTAAAGCTGAAGGAAAATGCCCAGCTTGTCGGCGCTGAAAAACTCCTGGCTGAGGCGGGGGCGGACTCTGTAGGAGTTGAGAACGAATTGGCCAGTGCCAGTCTGAGTTGAGGGGACCGTTTCGATCTGGTCGGCGAGAATCAAGGAACTTGCGTCGAGCTTGTCGTCCGCAAAGTGGGGGACACGCAGGGCAGTATTGAAGACACCGAGGTTGCCGCTCAGGGTGTCTTTGATGACGAGATCGAGCCGGTAGAGGCCGGAACGCAGTGGGATGGATTTTTGATAGATCGAAGAGAGGTTTAGGGATGATTGAAAGAGTGATTCAGGAAAATCGCGTGAGATAACATCTTCAAAAGTCTGAACGACGACGCCACCTGGAGTGGTGATGCGCCCATAGAGATTCAGCACGGCGGAATGCACACCTTGTTTGGTCTGGAAAGTGAGATCGCGATTGGGGACTTGCACGGTAATGAGTACGAGGACGGTGTTGCTAGTTACGCGAAGAAAATCGATCCGATAGTCCATGTGGATATCGTTATGGACGACGTGGACGGTGACCAGTTCGGAGAGCCCCTTGAAGCGTTCGGGCGGACGCTGAACACGGAAGTAGCGATCGAGAATGTCAAACTCGTTCATGCTTGCACTTGTCCCACCGATAGGCATGGGGCAGGTGGTTCCACTGGCGTTGGTGAAGCGGCCCGCTTTGGTGGAGCCACTCATGAGTTCGCTCTGACTTAAGCCAGCGCCGGGGACGTGTGTGAGCGCGTCTTTTTCGCAGGGGTCTCGTGTGATGTGGTATTCGCCGGAACCGCTGGGGTCCACGAATTCGATTTCCATATTTTCGCCGATGCCTTCCAGATGGCGATAGCGCCACAACTCCCAAGGGTAGGCGGTGGAGGAGCCACCGCCCTGCTCGGGAGAACGTTCGAAGGTGCCGCCGGTGGGATGAGACTCGATCTCATCGGGCGGACCCCAAATGATGTAGATGTGGCCGCGGTCCGTCTTCCGGCCGGGAATGCCTGAGGCAAAGTGTTCGTCGGCGTAGGCGAGGCGGCGATAGTGCTCTTCCCGGACCGGGTTGATGGGGGAATCGGGGTCGGGACTGCGGTTGCGCCAGAAAATCTCTTTGAATTGATCGCGTTCCTCCTCGGTCCCAAGCTCGAGAAAAGCGTGACGCTCTTGTTCGGTAATGATGTCGGGGACGATGTCTCCCAGCCAGTTGTCTCCCTGAGAAGCCAATTCTCTGGAGAGTCTCTTTTCGCGCTTCTTAGCTTCTTTGGGACTCTGCGGCTTTGCCGCGTTGTCGCGCGGCCCAGTTTGATCTTGAGCGATGGAAAGAGGGGGACAAAGCAGGCTGGAGGAGAGAACAATCTGTAGGAAGCGGCGGCTGCAACGATCCATGAGGACACCTCACTTGCAACGGAGTCAGGGATGCGAAACAACCGTATATCCTGCCCTGCGCAGCCCCGGGGAAGGCTCGTTATCTCACTCTGAACCAAGGAGGGCAATTCGGGTTGCCTATGTGTAGAAAGAAAAGAACTCTCGCTGATCGATATCCCCGCCCCACAGCCAGAGTCCATCGGGCTCACGGAACGAGGAGACGGAAAGGAGGTTGCAAGTTGGATAAACCCCTACGGGAACTCTTGAGGCTGGCCGGGCGAAGCATCGTATCATGTTGAAAAGATTACCCAACTGGAGGCAGCCATCGCATTCCAAGACAAACGTCGTTCGCCGAGGTACTCGTTCATAGCGAGCGCCGAGCTGATTGAAGTGAAGGCCGATGTGCGCATCGCGTCGCGTGTGAGCGAACTCAGCCGGCACGGGTGCTATCTGGACATGTTGAATCCCTTCCCGACCGGAACGCTGGTGCTGGTGAAAATCTCCGCGGGGGATGCGTTCTTCGAGGCCAAGTCCAAGATCGTCTACGAACAGCACAATATGGGTGCGGGGGTAGGCTTCCTGGAGGTCGCCCCGGATTCGCAAGCGGTTCTGGAGCGCTGGTTGGATGAAGCAGAACAGGAACGGAAGAAGCAGGCTGGATAGCTAGGGCTTTGAAGGAACAGCCGGCACGACAAACTGTGAAAGATAGTCTTCCAAGAGGCTCCGGTTCTTCGCACGGTAAGATGGGTAATCCTGAGCAATCCCTTGATCCGCAGCGTTCAGTAAGATGTACGGCTCAGTCAAACCTGCATCATAGAGTCGTTTGAGCAAGGCTAGATCCGGGTCAATGGCATCTAGCGAGACACCAGGCTTCAACTCGAACTTTGCGGCGAGTGACAGGGCTTCGGCCTCTTCGGGAAGGCTGTGGCGATACCGGGTTTCCTGCGGAAAGTGCTTCTTGAACTGCTCTTTTCTCCATTCTGCACGAGTACCGCTGTAAAGAATCCAGACGGCCATGGATTGCGGCGAGCTTTTGGGATCCACGGTAATTTGGATTCCTTTTTCGCCGTTCTGCGAGATGTCCGTATGCGTGTTGATGTGGAGAGCCTTGATCTGAACATGATTGGCGTTGGCCCATTGCACGAGTCCGCGCCAGGTGACCGGATTGTAAGGTTCGGCAACAACGGCTTGGATGCCGCGGGTACGTGCTTTCTCCATCGCGCCGTTTTTTGTGAGCATGTCGGCTTCGTACCGATAAGCAGTTTCGATGTCGGGATTAACCTGGATGGCGCGTTCGTATCCTTCTTCGGCCTTCGCGAAATCCTTCTTCGCAAAGTAAGCGTCGGCGATGAATAGCGCGGCGGCGTAGTTTTTTGGATCCAGGGAAAAGGCCTGAAAGTAATTCTTGATTGCTTCGTCATAATCGCGCTTGGCAAATGCCGCTTCTCCGGCCTGAACCGCCTTGTCGACTTCAGCGTTGTCCTGGTGATGGATCGAACCGTCCGGGGGCAGCAGGTCGAGAAGATTGAGAAGCAGGGCGTTGGTGCTCCCGAGTTGCTTGGCCCAGAGCAGGAATTCGCGCGCGCGAATGCGCTCTTTTTTTGCTGCGGATTCGTCAGCAATAGTCGCCGAATGATCGACAAGACACGCCCCTAGACCAAACAAGACGTCGGCGTCATTGGGATTCTTGGCGGAGAGTTCTTCGAAAAGGGGAAGAGCCTCGAGATGCTTCTGATCATTGAAAAGCGCCACGGCCTGCCGACGCTCGGCTTTATAGGCATCATCACCAGCGTACTGTTGGGCGGAAATAGAAAGGACGGAGAAAGCGAGGAGAAGCAGAAGACAAGGAATGCGGCGGCAAAACATTTCCCCTCCGAAACTCCGGGGCTGGCATCATACACAGCCTTGGTGGCAAAGAGAATCAAGATTCAGATGTGCGTGATCCTACAGGCTGTTCCGCTTGAGCTCGCCGAGGAGGTAGTCGCAAGAGCGGACGCAGAGAGCCATGATGGTGAGCGTGGGATTCTGGCAAGGGTTTGAGGTGAAGCCGGAAGCGTCCATGACAAAGAGATTCTTGATGTCGTGGGTTTGCTGAAATTGATTGAGGACGGATTTTTTCGGGTCGCCGCCCATGCGCGCGATGCCGGCTTCATGAAGCGCCCAGCGCGGAGCGGAAGGATGGGCGTAGGTGCGAATGTTCTTTGCGCCGGCGGCTTCCAGCATTTCGCCTGCGGAATCGCCCATGTCCTGGATCATGGCGCGCTCGTTTTCGCCGTCGGACATGTGGATTTTCAGGACGGGGATTCCATAGACGTCTTTGACGTTGGGATCGAGTTCCACGAAATTGTCCCAGCGTGGGAGGACTTCGCCGAAGCCGGTAATGTCGATACGCGTGCGAGGCTCGAGAAGGGCTTTTTTGTAGGATTCGCCGAAGCCGGGGGCATCCCAATTGAATTCGGTGGACGATTCACCTTCGTAGCCGAAGCCGCGAAGGAATTTTTTGTAGGGAGGCGTGTTCGGCAAATTGCGAAAGCGGGCGATATAGATGCCGAGCGGCTTTATCGGTGCACCAAGAGAAGGCTTTGAATTGAACGCGGGAAACTCGCCGCTGCCGCCGCCGCTGCGGACATGCGCGGTGAGGTAGTGGCCAAGGACGCCGCTAGAATTGGCAAGCCCGTTCGAATATTGAGGCGTTGCGGAGTTCAAAAGGATGCGCACGGATTCCTGCGATTGCGCGCACAGGATGACGGCGCGGGCGTAGATTTCGCGGGGCTGGCGCGTGTTGCGGTCTATATAGAGGATGCCGCGAGCGCGGTTGCGATCTGACTCCATCAGGACTCTGTAGACCATAGCGTTCGAAATGAGCGTGCAGTTTCCCGTGGCGAGGGCGTCGGCGACGGTGGTGAAGGCAGAGTTAAAATAGGAATGCGTCACGCAGCCGCGCTCGCAAGGACCGCAGAAGTGACAAGGGCCACGGCCGTTGATGGGCTTGGTTAGATTGGCGCTGCGCGTGGGCATGACGGTGCGGCCGAGCTTTTCCTTGACGCGATTGCGAAAAAGAGTTTCCTTGCAGGTGAGCGGAACAGGCGGCTGGAACTGGCCGTCGGGAAGATGCTCGAGGCCTTCAGCGCTGCCGGTGACGCCAACATATTTTTCGACGAGATCGTAGTAAGGCTCGATGTCTTTGTAGCCGAGCGGCCAGTTTTCACCGTAGCCGTCGAGTGACGCGGCCTTGAAGTCCCAATCGCTGAAGCGCAAGCTGACGCGGCCCCAAACGTTGGTGCGGCCGCCGGTCATGCGCAAGCGGCCCATCCAGTTGAAGGGCTTGTCTGCAGGCGTGGTGTAAGGCTCTTCGAGATCGTTGACGAACCAGTCGTACGTATATTCGTTGCAGACTCCAAATTTGACTTGGATGGGCCGCGTCTTGCGAATGATTTCCGGAGCCCTGTTCCGATACTTGAGTTCGAATTCGGGCTTGTGCTCGGTAAAATTCTTGTCGGATTGCGGACGGCCGGCTTCGAGGAGCGCGACCTTCAGGCCGGCTTCGGAGAGGCGTCTGCAAGCCCAGCCGCCGGAAGCGCCAGAGCCGACGACGATGACGTCAAAAGAGTGACCGTTCCTTGCGGACATGAGATGAAAATCCGAAACGCATGCTAGCAACTGTGCGAGGGCGGGTCAATCGAGCAAGAGAAACGATTTGTGTTGTTCTTGTGAACGATTGTTGGTGGGTGATACCATCGGCGCGAAATCGGGAGAGTTGGGAAATTGCCGTGGGTACAAAGAGCACATTGACGGTGATTAGCGAAGCAGGTGCAGTGAGCGTGCATCTTACGCGGCGGGAGATGGTGCGACGGCTGGTCGCGGGCATGGGTGCGGGGGCGGCGTGGCCGCTGGTAGCGGATTCGCATCCGATTCATGAAATTTTGAGGAATGATGCGGTACTCGAGGAAGCGGAGAAACTAGTAGGTGCAGACTGGAAGCCACTTTTCCTCGACGCGCAACAGAATGAAAGCTTGATCGCAATTGCGGAAGCCATTGTGCCGGGTTCGACGAAGGCGCAAGTAAATCGCTTCATTGATTTGTTGCTGAGCGTGGATACGGACAATCACAAGAAAGAGTTTGCGGCAGCGCTTGCGGCGTTTGAAGCGGAGTCGCAAAAGCGATTCGGAAAGGGATTCCCTTCCCTTGATGACCGCCAGAAGAATATGCTGCTGACGGATGCCGCGGCGACTCCCGCAGAGCAAATTTCCTCGGGCGGTGGGGAAAAAGAAAATGCTGGTCTCCACGGACATTTTGAGAACTTGAAGGGCTGGATCAGCGGAGCGTATTACTCCTCGGAAATAGGAATGAGAGAGCTGGGCTGGACCGAAGACCGCGTGTTTGCAAGTTTTCCGGGTTGCGAACATCCGGAAGGACATCAATGAGAGGAACGGCATGAGCGAGTTTACGAACCGCAGAGAATTTCTTCGAGCCGCGACGCTGACTGGTGCAGGCCTCGCGCTTTCCAACCGGTTGCCCGGGGCATCGAATAAATCGGTGCTGGCGTTCACGAAATCTTCGGGTTGGGAACATGATGTCGTAAAACGAGTCGGTGGACAACCGAGCATCGTCGACGATGCGATCAGCGCTCTGGGCGCCAAGCATGGATTCAAAGTGGTAGTCACGAAGGACGGGCGCTTTTTCGATGAAAAAAAATTTCATTCCTTCGCCGCGGTGGTGTTTTTCACAACGGGTGATCTGACAACTCTGGGAACAGATGGCAAGCCGCCAATGTCAGCCGAAGGCAAGCAGGCATTGCTGGACGCGATACGAGGTGGAATGGGATTTGTGGGCGTGCATGCCGGGAGCGATACGTTTCACACGCGGCCCGACCCCAAGGACCTTTCGAATCGATACATCGCGCATGGAGAACAACAGGATCCCTACCTGAAAATGCTCGGTGCGGAATTCATTGTGCACGGGAGGGAGCCACGGTTGCAGGATGCCAATCTCATCGTAAACGATCCGAAATTTCCGGGGTTGGAAGGCGTTAAGTCGCCGGTGAGTTTCAACGAAGAATGGTACTCGCTGAAGGATTTCATGCCCGATCTGCACGTGATTCTTACCTTGGACACGCAGGGCATGAAGGGAGAGTGTTACCAGCGCGCGCCGTATCCGGTGACGTGGGCGCGGATGCACGGAAAGGGCCGTGTTTTCTATACCGCGATGGGTGACCGGCCCGAGAACTGGAAGAATGAATTTTTCCTGAATTTGCTCGGCGGCGGAATTCGGTGGGCCATTGGAGATGCCAGCGCGCAAGTGGATGTGAACATGAAACAAGCCGCGCCGGGTTACGCAGAAATCCCTCCAAAGTTTCCACCGGCAAAGTAACTGTTTATTCAGCCTTGCAATCAAGCGACGCGGATAGCTGAAACTCAAGCGATCACATGGGGATCGGCTGGTTGATACTCGGCTTGACGTACCAGCAGGGTGAGTAACTCATGTGCGGGAAGAGCGAGTGCACGCAAGTGACGGTCTGTTCGGGATTCAGGGCGTCCACTTGGTATTCGGTCTTGCCATTTTTTTCGGGGATGGCGCGAACGCGCAGGACTTCAGGGATTCGAACGGGTCGGCGGGTTTTGGATGGATCGCGCGGATGCGCACGGATAAAGAGTCTCCGATATAAAGAATGGCAAAGGCTGCCAGGGCGCCTACCGCAATTCGTTTGAATATTATGCGGCGAGGGGGTCACAAGAATATTGGTGGAGCCGATGGGATTCGAACCCACGACCTCCTCGATGCCATCGAGGCGCGCTCCCAACTGCGCCACGGCCCCACCGAGCGTTCCAAGTTTATCACAATTACCCGCGCTGAAGCCGCTCGCCGATTCACAGGGACATTATTTTTTACCCTATGACAAGACCCAACCAAGAATAGTTTCCTGCCGGTCCGCCGTGATCGAGGGCATCGCCGGCTCGGATAGCGCGTCATCTCCGCCGGCAACGCGTCTTTTCTCTTGACACGGAATCGGCGAAATCGCAGTATTGTTTCGTTTTAATACAGCGATCCGGTCCGGAGTCGCTGCAATCCCCAAGGTTGTGAAGGCGATTAGGCTCGCTCAGTACCCACCCCTCGCGGGCCTGCTCAATTCCAAGGAGGATTCCACGATGCAAAATTCCCCTTTCCGAAACAAACAAGTGGTACTCCGCCGCCGGCTCACTAAGGAGGTAAGCATGCTCAGAAAGATGCTGTTAGTTGCTGCTCTCGGGCTCATGATGTTCCCCGCCGCGAACGCTCAGACCCCAATGCAGATCTACGGTGTGTGGCATTGTTATTCCGACGGATGCAATTGGTTCTCGGTACCGGATATGACCACTTTCGATACCGACAATCACTGGATCATTGACCGTGGCAACGGATCTCCGTCGGTGAATTTAGTGGTGCTGAGCTTTGTCAATCCGGTGGATCTAATGAACCTCACGACCAACTCGAACACCACCAATGGCATTCCCATCGGAATGAACACAGCGGTCGTGAATTACTTTCAGAGCAAAGGCGTCCGGGTGATGTTCTCGATCGGTGGAATTCGGTTCGTAAAGGACTGGGACAAGGCCCTCAACACAAATCCAACGCAGCTGGGTATTAACGCCGCCAACACCGCCAAGCAATTTAACGTTGGCATGGAAATTGACTACGAAAAGAGCAGTAATCCGAACTTGACCGGATTGCAACAATTCGTGACTGCTTATCGCTCGGTGCTGCCTTACGATCCGACGGGCAACAACCATGCTGCTCGCCTTACCATCGATCTGGGAAACGATGATCTCTATCTGCAGCCACTCTCTGCCGATGCCACGACCAATTGGCTTACGACTACTAGTCCGGTGCTGGATTATGCCAACGCCATGGTCGCCTCGCAGAAGACCACTCTTTCCACTCTGGAGAAAGGCTGGACGCAACATGTCGACGGAATCACCGGGGTCCCGCCGCTGGCGCCAGCCAAACTGACGGGGAGTCTTTGGCTCATCGCTGGCGCTCCCAACTGCGCAACATTCAGCAGCTCAGACCAGAAGGCCGCTGCCAACTTCGTGGAAACCATTCCGCCAAAGGGCGCGGGAGCCACATCAGGCATGCTGGGCTTCATGTTTTGGGCGGCAGGATGCCAAGGCCAAGGCACTGGCTGTACCTTCCCTCCAACTACGTGCGAGGGTGGCATGGGAGTCGCCGCCACCACGTTTAATATCCCGATACCAATGCCGCCGCTCCGGCAGAATTGATTACCAGCCCGTTGCAAATAGTCGGCCTGCCGCACGGGCACCGCACTTTTGGTACTTGTCGTAGGCTTGCGCAGCACGGTGACGGATCGCTTCGGCGTCTTCATTAGCGATCCCGCCAGTAAGCGCCGCCTTTAAAGTGTAGGCTTCCGGGGCCATCAGACCAGTTGTCCAGAGCAAAGGCTCGGCCCCGGTTTTCTGGATGTAAGGCTTGAAGAAAGCTTTGCTCGCACAAGCCAGAATAATCGTTTGGCGGAGTTTGCTGCCCCTGGCTCCGGAAATCGGCGGAATCTGAAAATCCATGAACGCGTCATGCCCCACGTAGGCGATCAAATCCGCCGCGCCTCCGGCGACGATGGAAACCTCATTTGAAGCGAGTTTAACGCGTACATTTTCTGAGGTTATGCCTGCAGCGGCGGAAAGAAAGTCGGTAACCGCCGACTTGATCTCGCTTCCTTGATACGCATCCGCAACTAAGAAAACATCTCCGTCGCGATTTTTGAACACGCAACGCTCCAGAATCGTGTTTTTGGGACCCCGGCTGCAGACAAACATTCGCCACTCGTCGCTGGATTTGAAAAACGTCTTGACCCCGTAGGCCGCTCCCCAATACAGGTTACGCTGCGGGTCGCTCCCATTTCCAAGCGCTGACGGTACCGGAATGATGCCTTGATGCTGGTTATCCGCAAGGGTCACAAATACGTGGACGACCCTGGGGGAAGATTGCACGACGCCAGGAATCGCGAATGAAAAGAGAACGAATGTTGCGTACGCCATCCAACGTGAAGGGTTTGTGTTTGTTATGGAAAGCATGCTTGCCCGTATGATTCTAACTCCGGCGAAACGAGTTGTGCAGGCGGAATGTTCGTTTAGAATACTCGCCTATGGCAAAACTGACTTTCTTAGGCGCGGCTGGATCCGTTACTGGTTCAAAATACCTGGTCGAAACGGCGGGAAAGCGGCTGCTGGTGGACTGCGGAATTTTCCAAGGCCCGCAGGAGCTGCAAGACCGCAACTACAAGCCGCTGCCAATCGACCCGAATACCATTGATTACCTGGTGCTGACACACGCGCACCTGGATCATACCGGATGGCTTCCCGTGTTGGTGAAATCGGGCTATCGCGGGCCGATTTTTGCGAATCCCGCCACCATTGAACTTACGACCATCCTGCTGAAGGACTCGGCTCATCTTCAGCAAGAAGACACGCTGCATGCGCGAATTCATAAGGACAGCCGCCATGCCCACCCGGAGCCGCTCTACACAGCGGAAGATGTTGATCCCACCTTGAAGCTAATCAAGAGCATGCCACGCAGCGGCAGCTTCGATATCAGTCCGGAGTTCCTCGTTACTTCTTATGACGCGGGACACATCCTAGGGTCGTCCAGTTTGGAGCTAACGATCACCGAGGGTGGCAAGAAGACTGTTGTGGTTTTCTCCGGGGATATCGGGCGATACAACCAGGCAATTCTGAAGGATCCGACCACACCGGCATCGAAAGCGGATGTGCTGATTTGCGAATCGACGTATGGCGATCGCGAACATCCGGACGGTGACCCCGCGGAAATGCTGGCGCAAATCGTGAATCGTGTAGTGAAGCGCGGCGGATCAATTGTGATTCCGTCGTTCGCCATCGGACGGACGCAAACGTTTATGTACTACCTGCGTCAACTGGAGGACCAGCAGCGGATACCGCGCGTGCCGGTGTATGTAGACAGCCCGATGGCGTTGGACGCGACGGACTTGTATTTGAAGCACAAGGAAGATCACGACCTGCAGTATGTGCGGGAAGAAGGCAGCGACGGTAAAGGGGATCCTCTGAATGTGCATGAGTTCCATCTGACGCGGTCGGTGGAGGAATCCAAGGCGATCAATAACGTCAAGACACCCTGCATCATCATTTCCGCAAGCGGGATGGTGAGCGGCGGCCGGGTGCTGCACCACCTCGCGCAGCGGCTCCCGGATGCGCGCAACGCGGTTATCCTGGCGGGATTTCAGGCCGAGGGTACGCGGGGGCGAGCCCTGCAAGAAGGCGCAAAATCGCTGAATCTTTACAGTCAGGTGGTGCCGGTGTGCGCGGAGATCGTGGAGATGGGGCAATTCTCGGCGCACGCGGGGAAGAGCGAGCTGTTGCGCTGGTTGACGGCGCTTCCAGCGCCTCCCAGGCAGACCTATCTGACCCACGGGGAGCCCGCCGCGGCACAGGCATTGCAGGCGGCAATCTCTGAAAAGTTCCAGTGGAAGGCGGCAGTCGCGAGATATTTGGATTCCGTGTCTGTGAGTGAATAGTTCCCAGAAGGAACACAAATTATTTTGCTCAAGTCAGGAAACTATTTAGTCGCTCAACTCGTCTATACAAGCAAGACCACTCGCGGGGTAGGGGGCTAACCACCACAGGGCAACCGACCGTCAGCACCCTACCCCTAAAAACTCAGAAACAACTGAAACTGCGCGATTTATCTAAACTTTAGAAGAAAGCAAACCATACGGACTCTCACGCCGGGGAAACTTCCTTGTGTGCGCTTTATTCCATGCTTACGACTTTGTCGCAAGCGCGATTCGCGCTGTGGGGGTCTCCCGGGACATGGGTGGGATCTCCTCGAGCTCCAGGCCGGCGACAAACATGGGTGTCGGCGCTACCCTGCCCCAGCGGAATAACTCCCATCGGGCACGAATAAATTTGGTCTCAGGACGCAGAGAGAGATCGAGAATCATCTTGGTCGTGCCACGGTAGAACTGCTGCGGCAGAATGAGGAGCGGCTTCTTCGACCAGGTCACTCCGTCGGCGGAACCCCAAATCGACACATCAAGCGATTCCTGTTCAATCTGATCCGTAAGGGTGAGGCGACAGAGAAACGTCCGCGTGGGGCTCGCGGAAATGTCGAACGCTGCGCCATCTCCATTGGCTTCCAGGCGCGTATCTCGCGGGATGAGATCAAGTCTTGTCGGCATAGTGGATTCTCGGGTGCGAATTCTAGCACAAGGCGACCAATCCAGCGGACAGTGAAGAACACTTCCCGCTGTGTAGACAGCTTGGTGGATTTCAGAACATGAGGCTCACTCTACGGAGCCGGTTCGGGCGGTTGAGGCAAATCCGGGATGCCCGCTACCAACGACGGATCGAGCGGTTTTAATTTGAGTTGAGCGAAAAGGAAGGCGAGGCGGTCGCGGCGAGCTTCGGCGTTGAGTGCGTGCGGAGCGTCGTAGAGTTTGAACTGCTTTGGTTCGCTCACATTTGCCGCGTACTGGCGTGCGCGCTCCGCAGTCAGGAATCTCTCCTGCGTCGCGAATTGAAGGTACACCGTGGCGGGAGCCGCGTGCGAAACGAATTTGCCGGGATCGGTCCAGGCATATTTAGCGGTGAACGCGTCCACTTTTTCCGGGCCGAGCTTCTGGCGGAACTGCTGGAATTCCTCGGACTTAATGTCCGCTTCATCCGAGAGCCCTCCGGCCATCAAGACAAACACCTTGAACCGTTTGTCGAGACCGCTGAGAATACCGCCTACGCTGGCGTTGTAACTATGGCCGACATAGGCCAAGCGCTGCGGATCGACATCCTTGCGCGCGAGCAGCAAATCCGCGCCACGGCGCATGTCGACGATCGCTTGAACAAGGTCTGTCACCCGCTGATCGTTTAGGGGATCTTTGTCCTCCACGTGCCCCATACGCGCACCGGGGCCCGTCGGAAGCAGAGAGACTACACCACCTTGGGCAAGCGCTACCGCCTCGTCCAAAAACTCTTTGCGGTTAAAAAAATCGGAATTATGCCAGTACCAATGGCCCCATAGAACCGCCGCGAAGGGCCCCTTACCTTCCGGAACAACGAGATAGGCGGGAACGCGGCCGCCCTTCGGACTCGCATACGAGATATCGTGGATGGCAACTCCCGCGCGATGTTCCACGCCGGCTTCCTGAATATCCAGCGACGCCTTGGAATCGTAGTCGAAAGCACTAGACGGACCGTTGTCCTGCGCAAGCAAAGTTGTCGCCGAGAGCAAAAGGATCGTCACAAAAGAGGTTCGCATGAAGTACTCCTTGGTTCGTTAGGATAGACTTAGGATCTCTACAAATGTGAGCGAAAATTTTGAGCGCAGGAAGGGGCAACCATCGGTTCTCGTCCGCAAGTCTGGGCAAGGATTGGGATTTGCATTCAGTTCGCAGCGCTAATCCGCTGTCTGTGTGAATACTTCCGCCTGAAGCATTTGGCCATCGATAGGTTCTCGCTTGTCCATATCGAGCCATTCATTATCGGCGCGACGGTAACCGCTATTCTGGCGTTCGTGGCGATTCTTTTCTATTTCGCGGAGAAGTACCAGCTGACCGCCATCACATCGGCAATCAATGTGGTAGTTCTGTTTGTACTGCGATTTACGCTGCTCTGAAGCGCGACTACACGGATCTCAGACCGTTTTCGACAAACCATCCGGCTAAGGCCGCAATTTGGACAGCCGCTCCTCGGCAGCTGCGAGCGTCTCTTCCTTCTTGCAAAAAGTGAAGCGCACCTGCGAGGCGCCGTCCTGCGCGTTGTTGTAGAAGCTCGAACCGGGGACGACCGCCACTCCGACGGTTTCGACGAGATACTTGGCGAAGCGAACGTCCTTCGTATCAGCCCGAAACCGAACAGGATCGGGATCTGCAAACCGCGAGATGTCCGTCATGATGTAATACGCGCCGCGCGGCTTGAAGACCGTGAAGCCTGCGCTGGTGAGAATTTTCAGCAGCCGTTCACGTTTGGCGGTGTAAGAAGCGGCCAGTTTGTCGTAGTAGCCCTGCGGAAAGTGAAGCGCGCTGGCGCCGGCTTGTTGGAGCGGTGCAGCTGCCCCGACGGTCAGAAAATCGTGTACCTTGCGAATCGGCTGTGTGGGTTCTGGTGGCGCCAGCACCCATCCGACGCGCCATCCAGTAACGCTGTAAGTTTTCGACAGACCGTTGATGACAATGGTGCGGTCGCGCATCCCGTCAATTTGCGCCATGGAGATATGTTCCGCTCCGTCGTAAAGAATGTGTTCGTAGATTTCGTCGGTGATGCAATAGGCATTCCAGCGAACACAAAGGTCGCGGATAAATTCAAGTTCCGCGCGAGTGAACACTTTGCCGGTGGGATTATTCGGCGTGTTCAGAATAATCGCCTTGGTGTGCGGGCCAAACGCGGCCGCGAGTTCCTTTTCGTCGAAGGACCAATCCGGAGTGCGCAGCTTGACGAAGCGAGGCGTGGCTCCGCTCAGAATCGCATCGGGCCCGTAATTCTCGTAGAAAGGTTCAAAGACGACAACTTCATCGCCAGGATTGATGATGGCCATCATGGCGGACATCATCGCCTCCGTCGAGCCGCAGCAGATGGTGATTTCGCGCTCGGGATCGTACTTAACGCCCTGCGTGCGCTCGAATTTTTCCACGATGGCGTCACGCAGCGGCTTTGCGCCCCACGTGATGGCGTACTGATTGATGTCATCAGCGATGGCTTTGCGCGCTGCTTCCTTGATTTCTTCGGGCGCGGCAAAATCGGGAAACCCCTGAGAAAGATTGACGGCGCCGTGCTTCAGGGCCAGGCGCGTCATTTCCCGAATCACGGATTCGGTGAATTGTTCAGCTTTTGCCGAGAGCATGCGGCGGGAGATTTGTGCCATGGAAAGGTCGGGAGCAGTCATTGCACCTTCTCAGAGAGATGAAATCGTATCCGCGGCGGGCTGCGCCCTTAAATACACCTTACGGGCAACTCCTCAGCGCGCGTGGCCGGTCGCGGCTTGCGTTGCCACGCTCGGCGACCCATAAATCATCCGGTAGAGTTCGGTGTTGCGCAAGACGACTTGCACATATTCGCGGGTTTCCGTGAACGGTATAGATTCGACAAGCTCCGGGACTTCCTCGTAGTTGCGCTCGCCCTTCCAGGCGGCTATTCGATCTTCGCCGGCGTTATAGGCAGCGGCAGCGTATTCAAACCCACCCATCTGGCGCACCAGGTTTGCGATATACGCCATGCCAACTTCAATATTGAAGTCCGGCTCGAAGAGTCTGTTTTTCGTGTAGCGCACTTTGAGCTGCCTTGCCAGAAGTTTCCCTGTTTTCGGAAGCACTTGCATCAAGCCGATGGCGTTCTTGGGCGAGACAGCGTCCGCCTGAAACGTGGATTCCTGGCGTATGAGCCCGGCGGCAAACATGGGATCGAAATCGTTCTTGGCGGCTTCGCGGCGCAAGACCGCTTCGTAAGGAAGTGGAAGGAGCGCCTTCCATGCGGCGACGGGCACTTCGCTGATCTTGCGCGCATCGAAATTCGGCACGATTATTCGAGCGTACGCCATGCCGGCGCCGTAGTGCCCCTGATCGAAAGCTGCCTGCGCGGCCTCGAGCAAAAAACGCGGCGAAGAGGTCGCGAAATAGGCGTTCTTCAGCTCCTGCTCAGCCGAAGAATCAAATGCGATGGCGCGGAGCGCCTGCGCGCGCGCCCAGCGGTCCGCCGCGGCAACCGGGATCGGCTCCTCAAAGGAACGAAGCGCCGGCGGCGGCGGGATCTTTTCCAGAAATTCCGGAGTATTCTCTTCACCCGGACCAAGTTTTGCCAGCCGCGCCGCTGCAGCATTGCCAAAATACGTTTGCGGGAATCGCTCTGCCGCTTTGCCGTAGAGGCTGCGCGCTCGTGCAACATTTCCGGCGCGCTCGGCGTTGCGTCCAAGCCAATAGAGCGCATCGACCGAATTGGACGACACGGGATACTTCAACAGAAAATTAGTGAGCCGGTCGTCGGCGTCGGGATGGCGATCCAGATACGCGACCCAGGCGATCCGCCATTCGCAGTTGAACGCATGTTTTCCGTTCGGGAAAGAATCCAATACGCGCTGGTAGGCGACGACAGCTTTCTCGCGTTCGAGTTCCACCCAATGATAATTCCCTGCCGCCATCAGCCCATCTTCGTTCCATTTGCTCACCGGATAGCTCTGCGCCAGCGTGTTCAGGGCATTGAACATCTCTGCTTCTTTCTTCGCTGTGCGGTAAGCCTGGGAAAGCGCGTAGAGCCGCTCGGCGTCCACTTCCAGGTCCGGCGGCTTGACCGCGGCGATCAAGGAAGGCGATCCCTTCAACTGCACGCGGCATTCCGCAACACGGAGCTGCGCCCTCTGGCGCGTGGGGTTCGCAGGATCCTTGACCATGGTCAAAAGTTTTTCGTATTCGGAGCGCGCTTCCTTCCATTTGTGCGTGTCATAAAAAGCCCGGGCACGCTGCTCCTGCATCTCCACACCTGGATAAGGATATTCTTTCCCGAGAGCGTGCATCAGCTGCGACAAAACGGAACCTGCAGGCTTGGCTTCATCCGCTGTCGGGGATTTGTAGAACACTGCCTGATAATCTTTTGCGGCGCGAGCAAGCTGATGCGCCGCCTGATAGGCGTGCCCGCGATCAAAAAGAAGCGTGGGCTTCGATGTCGTGCCGGTATAGGCCTCGAACGCGTCGATGGCCTCCTGCGGGCGGCCGAGCTGGACCGCCGTGGGTGCAAAAGCCTCCAGCACTTGCTCGCGCATCGCAGTATTGGGGTAATCCTGCTGGATGGTTTGCAGCACCTTGTACGCATCAGCGTTGCGCCCCAGGGCCCGCTGGGCCTGGGAGGTCCAGTACAGCGCGTACTCGCGGAGCACCGTGTCGTTCTGCGCCTTGACAAACAAGCTGACCGCCTGCCCCGAGCGGTTCTTCATGTATTCGTCATAACCAAGCGCCAGCGCGGCGCGCGCGCCCCAGACGTTTGCACTGTTCTTGGCGGCGAATGCTGAAAGCTTCTCGTACGAACCGGGCGTGCCGTTGTGTAGCGCGCGAGCTAGATCGGACAGCTCTCTTTGCGCAGCCTCGTCCTCCGGCGTATCGGCAGCAACTTGAGGCGCTGAGGTATCCGGTTTGCATCCCGTCTGGCACGGCGGCACCTTGGGCTTCTTCGATTTGTGCTTGCGCGTTGACGATTGTGCAAGGACATCGAACGCACTTCCGAATGACAAGCCAATAATAAGGATCAGCGCGACAAGGATTCGTGCCATAGCTAGACAGAATAATACGGCATTTTCGAAACAGCCAAAAAAGTGAGCTGCGTGCGTTCGATTAGTGATGGCGCGCGGGCGTCGCGTAAGGGTATTCGCCCAGCGCGTGCGCGTCCCCTTCCGCGAGGATTTCCACCAGCCACCGATAAAAATAATCGACGGGGTGATCCATGATTGGTTTGAAGCGGCGGTCGTACTCTCGATGTGCTTTTTCAATGTCATCTTTCAATCGGATGCAGAGATCTCTGTTTTGGCGGCCGAGGCGCACCTGCTCCGGTCGGAGCATTTTTATATCCTGCATCGAAACTTTGGCTACCCGATTTGCCCGCCGGTGCAATTCCTGTTCTTCAGGAGAAAGCCGGTTGACGTCAAATTCATCGCCGAATTCAGATTCGGCGCCGGCAACTCCAGCCTCCGGCTCGATCAATTCGAGCGGTTCCAGCTCGGGATGCAGCTCGAATTCGCTGGCGGCAGGCTCTCGTACGGCCCGAGCTTGAGGAGCGGGCGCAGCCTGTGCGGCTTTGGGCACCGGTTGAGAAGGCGCGGGGCGCTGTGGCGCCGCAGGCGGCTCGGGAGCAACTCTTCCAACCAGGTCCGTGAGTTGCGCTTCAATCGGCGACCGCGGGCCGGTCTGCATGGATATGGCCACGAATCTCGAAAGCACGTCCAAGGTGGCGGCAAGGGAAGCTGCGGAAGTCTGCGCGCGCAGCAGTGCCGGCAACGCATTGGTAGGCTTGTTGCTCGCGCAGGCGGAGACCACATCGTTCACGGCATGATGCAGCTCATCCGACGTGCGCTTCATGCTCTCGAGATTGTCGCGAAGCGCTCGTACGATAGCTTGTTCCACCGCGCTAGGTTCCTGTGCCATACCAGTTTTCGGGGGTATTTCACGCGAAATCCCCCGTCTTGTCATTTTGGTAGCTAGGTGCTTTGGAGTCAACGCCCCAGCCGTCCCGCTGTGCCCAATTGTTGCTTAACCAGCAGGACCCGCGCCGGGGAACCAGCCGTCCGCCATCGCTCCTCCGCCCCCGTAGGGGCACGATACATCCCTTGTCTCAGTAGCATTCACGATGACGAACGAGTAAAATCACCCGCGAACAACATTCTCTTATTCCTGTGGGGAGAATTTCGTGGCCCGACCCAAAAACGGACACCAGACCAGTGCAAAAGACTCCGCGCAATCGAAATCCCGCAAGCGCCCCATCGAGCAGTACGACCACAAAGGCAAAACCCGCGTCAACAATCCTCCCGTCGGCCTCGTCACTCCAAAAACTGATCCCCCTGCCACCACGCACAAAACCTATGCATACGATCCGCACCTCGACCCGCAGCTAATCTGGGCCGGCAAGAAAGAGCACACTTCCTTCGAAGTCCCCACCGTCTCCCTCCACGTCCACGAGCGCATCGATCCGCGCACCATCATCGAAGCCGTCCGCAAGCGCAACGGCGCTCCCCGTACCGCCGGCGTCCCGCCGGCGTTCTTCCAACCCTCCCTGTTCGAAACTCGCGAAGAAAATCCTCCTCTTCGCGAAGCCGTCGATTTCTACCGCCACGCCCACGGCTGGACCAACCGCCTCATCGCCGGCGATTCTCTCCTCGTCATGAACTCCCTCCTCGAAAAAGAAGGCCTCGCCGGCCAGGTCCAGATGGTCTACATCGACCCGCCCTACGGCATCCGCTACGGCTCCAATTTCCAGCCCTTCGTCAATCGCCGCGACGTCAAGGACGGCAAGGACGAAGACCTCACCCAGGAACCAGAAATGGTCCGCG
>WNFO01000693.1_pt1 | contig 30431 bp, 29 predicted proteins | sample 5400251 | NCBI WGS metagenome assembly WNFO01 (sample SAMN13153354, study PRJNA577476) | soil metagenome | isolation source: 100 cm saprolite under Madrone tree | place: USA:California | collected 2016-06-14
ACCGAGTAGTGCGGCAATGGGAATCGAGACCCAGGGCGGCAGGTCGAAATAGATCTGGCCGAGCGCGGTTGCGTAGGCGCCGCTTCCGAAAAAGGCGGCGTGGCCGAACGAGATCAGGCCGGTGTAGCCGCTGAGCAAATTCCATGACAGACCGAAGATCGCCCAGACCGGTACCAGCGTCAGCACGAGCTGGTAATAGGAATTGGTCACGGTCAGCGACACCGCTGCATAGAGGACGGCGAACACGACAACCGGCAGCAGCGAGCGCGAGGCCTGCATCGTCACGTCCTCTCGACCATGCGCCCGAAAAATCCCTGCGGGCGGAAGAAGATGATCAGGAGGAAGACGACGAAGATCGCAGCGTTCTGTAATTGGGTCGGCAGCACGAGCGTCGACATCTGCTGCACAAGGCCGATCGTCATGCCGCCCCAGAAAGCGCCGATGATGCTGCCCATGCCGCCGAGCACCACGCCGGCATACATGACGATGACATATTCGAGGCCGACGAAGGGATGGAACGGATAGTTGGTGGCGAGCAGCCCGCCCGCGACCGCCGTGATGCCGGTGCCGATCGCGAACGCGAGGCGGTGCGCGCGATCGACGTCGATGCCCATATAGGTCGCCGCGGTGGGATTGTCGGCTGCCGCGCGCAGAGATTTGCCGAGTCGCGAGCGCGTGATCAGCAGCGTCAGGAGCGTCATCGTCACGAGCGAGACGACGGCGTCCACGCCGCGCGCCTTGTTGATGAAGACGCTCATGTCGAAGAACGGACCGAGCTCCCAGGCCGAGCTCGACAAGGGTGTGCGGATCGAAGCCAGAACTGATCCGAAAACGATCAAGCCGCCGTTTTGCAGGACCAGCGCGATCCCCAAGGTGAGAATGAGCTGGGCGTAGTGACCCTCGCCCTCGAGCGCGGCGGTGCGCGTGCCGGAGACGCGTGAGATCAAGGCGAGATGGATCACATAGCCGAAGACGGCGAGTACGGGGCCGGCCAGCAAGATGGCGACGAATGGTCCGATAGCGTTGCCGAATGTGGCCTGAATGCCAAACGCGGTGAACAGGTAGAATACCGTGTACATCCCGAGCATCATGAAATCGCCGTGGGCGAAATTGATCACCCGCATGACGCCGAAGATCAGCCCGAGCCCGACGCACATCAGACCATAGACCGCACCGATCAACAGTCCGGCGGTCAACGCTTGCAGGAAGCCTTCGATTGCTTGTGTCACGGCTGCCCTCGTGCCGGATTGGAGCCGCGTGCGGTGATGCCGATCGCCAATCTGTGGGCCAATCTCGGGTCAGCCATTTCGATTTTCTCTCGTTCCTATCGCTGCGAGATGCGCGTCAGGACGCGGGCCGCAGCCGTTGGTTCATGGGTTCGAGCCGGCAATGCGCGGGTATCGCGCTGCTGTCAGAAAGCGCGTCACAGGTCTCGACGAGCAGCTCGAGCGCCCGCGCGATGCCGATGGCCTGAGCGCTCCACGGATGATGCCGCGCCTCGAACGCACAGGAGAGAAAGTCGAGCAGACAGGTCTTTGCCTTTGCGAGGACGTCCGAATCGAAACGGTCGAGATCGACGGCAAGCGCCGTTCGCGTGAGCTGCCGCGCCAGGGAAGTCTTGCTTGGCCCCGCCGATCCGATCGTCATCGCAGTCGCCGCTCCCTCCGCCGCGCGAGGCTAACCGCGCATCTCCACGCCGGCCCACTCCTCGAGGACTTTTGCGATCGACGTGAAGTCGGAGGAAGCGCCATATTTGGCATTGGTGATTGCAAGCATCTGGCGGACGACCGCGCCGCACACCATCGGTACGCCCATCGCTTCCGCTTCATCGACGCAAAGCCGCACGTCCTTGTAGGAGAGGCCGGTCGTGAAACCGAAGTCGAAGGTGCCGGGCAGTACCGCGCGGGGGAATTTGTCTTCGGAGGCGCTGTTGCGCCCGCTGCTGGCATTGATGATATCGATCAGCACCTTGGCGTCGACGCCGCCCTTGACGCCCATCGCGACCGCCTCGGAGGTGATCACGAGCGCGGCCGCCGCCATCAGGTTGTTGGCGAGTTTGGCGGTCTGCGCCGTGCCCGGCTTGTCGCCGGTATAGAACAGCTTGCCGAAATGCCTGAGGATTGGCTCGACCTCCTCATAGGTCGCTTTCGGGCAGGACACCATGACCGCAAGCGTGCCGTTCACCGCGCCCTTGATGCCGCCGCTGACCGGCGCATCGACCAGTGTCATGTCTCGCGGCTTCAGCCCCTCTGCGATCAGCTTGGCCGCGCCGGGGCCGGTCGTCGACAGGTCGATCACGATGCGCGCGCGGTTTCCCGCCATGATTCCGTCAGGTCCGAGCGCGACCGCCTTGACGATGTCGGGGGTTGGCAGGCTCGCGAGCACAATGTCAGCGCTGGACGCGACCTCGGCGGGCGATCGCGCAAGGCGCGCGCCGCGGGCGACGAGCGGTTTGGTTGCTTCAGCCTGCGCGTCGTAGACGGACAACGCATAGCCGGCGTCAAGCAACCGGGCGGCCATTGGGCCGCCCATCCGGCCCGTTCCAATAAAGCCGATCGTTTCTTCCGCCATCGCCTCGTTCCCCGCCGCGCCGCGTCGTCGGGCGCGCTATTGTCGTTTGGTCGTCGGATGCCTCGGAGGACCCTCTTCTCGTCAAGTGTCCAGATTGTCAGTTAATCTGTCAAGCATAAGATTTGGATCGACAGGCCGAGGCCCGGCGACATAGGATTTGAACAACAGCAACCGAGGAATTCGCTCCGTGCGGCAGAATGAAGCGCCAGATGAAACGTCGAGCGCCAGCGCAAGGCTAGCAAGCTTCGTTGCCGCCGCGTCATGGGCGGACGTCGCGGCGCAAAGTCATGAAGCCAAGCGTTCGATTCTGAACTTCTTTGCGACCGCGCTCGGCTCGGCCTGTGATCCGGCTGTGACGTCGGCGTTGCGCGCGTTGTTCCCCTTCAGCGGGGCCGCGACATCCACGATCATCGGCCGGCCGGACCGGCTCGATGCGCTCGGTGCTTCCTTCGTCAACGCGATCTCGGCCAACCTGCTCGATTTCGATGACACCCATATGGACACGATCATCCATCCAGCGGCCCCCGTCGCCGCGCCGGTTCTGGCGCTGGCAGAGGCGAGGGGATCATCGGGTCGCGACGTGATCAAGGCCTTCGTTCTCGGGGTGGAGATCGAGTGCCGGATCGGAAACGCGGTTTCTCCCGGTCACTATGCGCGCGGCTGGCACATCACATCGACCTGCGGGGTGTTCGGCGCGGCCGCGGCCTGCGCCAGGCTGCTCGGCCTTCCGGCGGACGGAATCGCGAATGCGATCGGCATAGCTGCGAGCCAGTCGGCGGGCATTGTCGAGAATCTCGCCAGCGCAGCCAAGAATGTCAGCGTCGGCAACGCGGCGCGCAACGGGCTGTTCGCCGCGCTGCTTGCCGAGCAGGGCTATGCCGCTTCACCGCTCGCGATCGAGGGACCGCTTGGCTGGGCGCAGGCCATGGGCGACGAGCCGGATCTCGAACGGATGCTGGGCGATCTCGGCAGGAGCTGGGAGATCGCCAAGAATACCTACAAGCCCTATCCGGCCGGCATCGTGTTTCATGCCGTCATCGATGCCTGCGTCAGATTGCGCGCGAGGCTCAGCGGACGCATCGACACGATCGCGGCCGTTACCGTGCAGGGCTCGGCACTGCTGCTGGCGCGGGGCGACCGTGCGGTTCGCAACGAGCGCGACGCCAGGGTTAGCATCCATCATTGTGCCGCTTGTGCGCTGTTGCTGGGCACGGCCGGTGTTGCGGAATTTTCGGAAGCGACCGTCGTTCGGCCGGATATCGTGGCACTGCGCCAGAAGGTGAGGGCGGAACTCGATGCGTCCCTGCCGGATGGCGCCGCGCGGGTCGACATCCAACTGCTGTCGGGCGAGAAGCTCGGGGAGACCGTGATGGCCGCACGCGGTAGCCTCGCCGACCCGCTTTCGGACGCAGATATCGAAGCAAAGCTGCGCGCTGGTCTGCGGCTTGGCGGAGCGGACTGGGACGGAGAGGCCGTCATCGACGCGGTCTGGCGCCTGGATACGCTCGCCGACATTTCCGTCTTGATGAGCATGCCGCGCGGGAATCGGCCGGTGGCCGACGAAAGTCTTGCGGCGTCGATCCACGACGCCGTCGGGAAGTTTTAGACCTCAACCATTGGAAGGGATTGATCATGAGCAACAGCCCACTGTTCGAAAAAGGCCTCAAGGTGCGCAAGGAGGTGCTTGGCGAGGACTACGTCAACAAGTCGATTGCCGGGGCCGATGAGTTCACACGAACAATGGCGGAGTGGTCGACCGAGTTTTGCTGGGGCGCCTTGTGGACACGGCCGGGGCTCGACCGCCGCACCCGCTCGATCGTCAATCTGGCAATGCTGGGCGCGCTCAACCGGCCCCATGAATTGAAGCTGCACGTCAAGGGCGCGCTGAAGAACGGGCTGACCAAGGACGAAATCAAGGAAATTCTGCTCCAGGTCGCCGTATATTGCGGCGTACCTGCCGGCATCGACGCCTTTCGAAATGCGCGCGAAGCCTTCCGAGAGCTGGAAAATCAGTGATTCCGCAGCTATCGTTCGGGGTGAGGCGCGACTCATCCCTTATTTTAAGGCTTCCCGGGCTCCTCAAGACTGAACAAATCTGTGCAGAAGGCTCGGGGATGCCTATCGGATGGTCTAATGTGCCTCGGGTTCGAATCAGAGGAGACACGATGTCCACCCAGATGTCCAAATCGCAGTTGATCGAAAAGCTTGCGACCAGCACTGAACTTTCCAAGCGAGATGTAAAGAACGTCATGGAAACACTGACCGATGTCGGTCACAAAGAACTTAAGAAAAATGGCGTGTTTCTCGTTCCTGGCTTTGCTAAGTTCGTCGTGATCAAGAAGCCGGCGACCAAGGCCAGGAAGGGCACCAACCCGTTTACGGGTGAGGAGATGATGTTCAAGGCCAAGCCCGCTCGCAAGATTGTGCGGGCACGGCCGGTCAAGGCAGCGAAAGACGCGGTCTGAAGCAAAGGCCCCCGCAAGGGGGCCTTTTGTTCGAGCGGCTCGGGTTCCTGGCTTTTGGTTTCCAGGGCTTTTGGTTTCCAGGCTTTTGGGCTGCCCCGCCGCCGGTTGCGAATCCGGTCCCGCCAGTCCGATAAAATCTCGTTTGTTAGCCCAGCCCCGACGGCGGACCGTGGGCTGCCTGCCGGGTGGCGGCGATCTCGATGAACGTCCCGCGCGCCTTGTTGAGCGGCTCCATCAAACATCAGCATGACGCCGGATGAGATATTTTCGGAGAATGGTTCGCGTCGCGCATCACGTCTTCTTTGCGCCGGCCGAGCGCAAATCGACCTTGCTTCCGGCCCCAGCGCAGTCAGAATACGGTATGGAGCTTGAGGCTGGAAAAGCCGGGCTCCTTGCTCAAGCATGAATTCATTTTGGGAGGCGTTTCATGAAAGCGGGACGAGTTGCCCTCGCAGCCATTGCCGTCGCCGCGCTAACTTCCGGACCGTCGGAAGCGAGAACCTACGCGCATCGACATGGCCATTATGGCTGTGATCTCTATGACGATTACACGCGCAGCAACGCGTTGTCGGTGAATAGCTATATCTATCCCGCCGCCAACTGGGGACCGTTCTTCCGCTGCCACCTGTATTACTCGCCGGTCTATGTCGTTCCGGCCGTTCCTTATTAGCGTGCCGGCGGCGGAGCGCCCCGCTATCGGCGTCGCGTCCGATCGATCATGAGGCTCACGTGAAGCCGCAGAAGCGAACGCCGCTGCCGCAAGTCAATATGCGATCCGATATCGATTTTCGGCTTCAGGCCGGCTTAATCGCGCGGCGTCTTACCACCAGATCATTGGCCTCTCGGGCGCGCCGCAAACGATGGCCCGGTGCCTTTCGACACCGGCGGGCGTCTCGACGCTAACGGTCTTGATGCAGCCGGGGTAAATGGCGAGGTTGTAGTGGAAAGGCGCCGAATTGAAATAACCATGGATCCGGCAGAGATGGCCGAGGTCCGGACCGCAGCGAGTGAGAGGATAGAGGCGTCCGTGCGCCGATGCCGGATTGGAGAGGCCGACCAGCAGCGCAGCAACGGTTGCGGCAAAAACGATCTTGGTGACGTGCGCCATTTCCTGATCCTTGCAGTACAGCTTTCTGATGACAATGCTTGGCGGGCTCAACATAAACTGTGACCTATGGCTTCGCCAAGCGAATGCGACGGTGCCGGCCGGGGCAAGCCTTTTTTGTGGCCCGGTGTTGCATCTAAGGAACCTCGAGTAATGGTGATGTCGCCATGGGTATGGACCGGGTTACCGCAGTCGCTGGGCGCTGCCCCTACGAAAATCTTGTTATTTCAAATAATTACGTGGTTTAATTCGACCCGCAATGGATCAGCCTGACACGGTTATGAACCCGGAATTTCCAAAGGTCGATCAGGACAGGGCGGTCTCACCCCACGCGCAGGAGATCGAATACGCGCTGATTCTCCAGCGGCTGATCAATACGGTGAACGAAGATCCCGCGCAGATGCGCCTGACGATCTACGAGTTTGCGCGCGCCAGGCTGAAGATCGACACGTGCTGGGCTGACCTCAGCGAACAGAATCGGCTGGCCGCCGCGCTCGAAACAGCGATCCATGGGGTTGAGGACTTTTCGGCCCGTCGCGAGGAAAGGGAGCGACTGCCTCCCCCGGCTGCTTCGGCGCAGATTGGATCGGCAACTCCCGCCACGCCGCCGTCGACATCGGTAGCAACCGTCGTCCCGTTCACCCCGGCGCCGGAAGACATTCTCCTGCCGCGGAGGGGTTATCTGCCTCCCGAGATGCAGCCCATCGTGGAAGTCCAGACACGGGCGTTATTGTCGACGCTTGCCCGGTTTGCCGTTGGCATGCTGCTGTTCATCGCCGTGGCAAGTCTGGCATATCACAGGGAACGGCTGCCGTTTGTGGGCGAGCGCTTGAACTTTTCTCACCCGACGTCGCCGACGGTCACCAAGTCGGTCGCTTCGCCATCCACGCTGGACGCCTCGCAACAGGCCTCCGCCCCCGCGGATGGGAAGACCGCCGAGCATCCATCCAGTTCGCTGCCATTCCCGGTGCCGACTGACTACGGCGTATATGCCTTGAACGGCGGGACGCTCAGCGAGCTCCAACTCCTGCCGGAGCGGGTGCCGGACAAGCGGATCGCGATGTCCACTCCCGTCAATGAGCCCAGCCGGACAACGCTCGCTGATGGAAAAGCAAGGTTTATCCTGTTCCGCCGCGACCTTGCCGGCAACGCGCCGGATCGGATGGACGTTCGCGTGGTCGCTCGCGTGGTTCGTGCCCTGACGTTCGATGCCAAGGGCAAGCCGGGTTACACACCGGTCTCCGACGCCTGGAACATCCGCAATATGACGTTCGAGTTCAGGGTGCGACCGATTGCCGGGAATCCCGAAATGCTGCTGGTACAGTCGGAGAAGCCTGATTTTACGCTCCCTGCCGGTCGCTATATCCTGGTTCTGAGAGACCAGGGATATGACTTTACAGTTCCGGGCAAGGTCACCGATCTTGCGCAATGCCTCGAGCGAACAGATGCGGCGAACGGCGCATTCTACTCAGAATGTCAGAAGCCCTGAAATGATCCTCGTCGGCTGACCGCTCATGCCGATCCGAAGGTGGCGTCACGTCACGGGATGCGCCACGCGCGAGGACTCGCCTGAGAAGCTCCGCCGCCACCAATCCCAGAAAATAGCTGGCTTGCAGGATGGTCTGCGCAATCAGGATCGTCAGCGCGGTGTTCAGAAAGCTGAACCCGCTGCTCACGGCAACGACGACCGAAACGAGAAGCAGAAGCGCTACAATCAACAGCAGAACTCTAATTCGGAACATGACGCCCGTGATGAGGCCCATGATCGCTAGCGCGATGGCGGCATATCCCATTCCAACGTCCCTGTTCCCGGTCAGCAATTGCCCCGTGTGCGCGCGGAACGATTCCGCGCCGCAAGAGAGCCAATTGCGGAAGCAAAGGTTGATACTACGAATACTGAATTTGGGTTCGCTGGCCAGCTACACGACCTATCGCGAATCGCGTCAGACCTAACATGGCATTTTGGCGCAAATCCGCCAGATTGCGTGCAGATGGAGTGTGTTCTTTATGTAATCTATCAAAAATTGCAAAGACCAGTCTGGGCGCGGCTAAATCCCTTGAAGACGGCGTATCGAATCGATCCGGGCGTGAACGCGGCCGAATACCGCTTCGCGTTGACGCCCGGTGTTAGCTGAATCGCAGGGGTTTGCTGCGCAGTCTGTTTTCAACGTGCTGCTCATCTCCGGATTCGGTGGGGTCGACACTTCGTCAATACCGCCGAAGACTGGATATAGTGCCCCCTAAGCTCGGCGCAAGTTATTCTATTTGCGGGAGATTTTGTATCAATTTCGTGGCGGGCCGCAGCTGTGGCCGGATTGCCACTTGCGACACAAAACAGGCGTTTGCCGGGCAATGCACTCTTTGATGCGCGAGAGTCGCCTTGTAGGGTTCAGCCAGGGCAGGACATCGCGGGCTGTTTTGTAGCTGAATTGCGTCAAGCGAAGCATCAAGTTTGACGGCGGGATAGATGACACTGAGGGGGCGGGGTTGAAAATCCCAGAGATACGGTTTTTCGCGGCTGCCCATTTCGGGGCTGCCCATGAGGGTAGCTCGGCCGAGTCGCCCTTTGGGGCGGCCGCAGCCCATGATTGTGGCAAAAGGCCAGATGTGCCGGTATGTTGAAGCGATTTGTATCTCCACTTTTTTTGATCGCCATTATGGCTTTGCTGCCGGCCTGTTCCGAGTTGCCGGGGACTGGGCCGAAGAGCAATGCCATCGAGGGAAATGCGACAGCCGGTCTGCGCTCCACGACGCCGCTGCCCTACGCGCTGGTTGACGTGAGCGCCGACACGATCGGATTTTTGTCACAGCCTAATCTGATCACGTTCCAAGGCGAATTCCCCGACAAGCGCCCGAAACCGCAGCAGGTCGCCGGTGTCGGCGACGTCCTCAACATATCGATCTTCGAGGCCGCGCCAGGCGGATTGTTCACGCCTGCAACGGCCGCGGGCGCTCGTCCCGGCAACTTCGTCGATCTGCCACCGCAGGCCGTCGATCAGAAGGGCAGCATCTATGTTCCCTATGCGGGCGAGATTCCCGCCGCGGCGCGGACCTTGCCCGAAATCCAGCAGGCGATCGTCGCCAGGCTGCGCAATCGCGCGATTGAGCCGCAGGTCGTCGTCAGCCTCAATCAGCAGCATTCGAGCGTGGTCAGCGTCCTTGGCGACGTGAACACGCCCGGCGTCCTCGCCCTCAACAGCGTCGGTGAGCGGCTGTTGGCGCTGATCGCGCGCGCGGGCGGCCCGAAATTCGAAGCGATCGAGAGCTATGTAACGTTGCAGCGGGACGGCAAGCGCGTCAGGGTGCTGCTGAGCCGCGTGGTGCACGATCCGAACGAAAACATCTTCATCCGTCCGAACGACGTGATCTTCATTACCCATGAAGCGCCCACCTTCACCGCGCTCGGCGCGCTCAATCAGAACCTTTTCGGATTTAATTCCGAAATCGCGTTCGATGTCGAAACCCTGACCTTGGCGCAGGCGATCGGCAAGGCGGGAGGACTCAGCGACAATAACTCCGATCCCGCTGAAGTCTTCGTCTATCGGTACGAAGATCGTCGTTTCCTGGAAAAGTTCGGCATCGATACCAAGCGTTTCGTCTACGACAGGATCCCAGCCATCTACCACATCAACCTTCGCGATCCGTCCGGAATGTTGTTAGCCTCCGGCTTCCAGATGCGAACCAAGGACGTCATGTATGTCGCCAATGCCAGGGTGGTGGACTACTACAAGCTGCTGTTGCTCATCAACAGCACGGCGAATTCGGTAACTAACGTCGCGACCTCAGTAACCAGCGTCAATACGGCTGTAAAAACCAAGTGGTAGGCATAAACTGAACGTCTCGATCGCTTCGCGATGATTGACCGGTTACATCTGAGATTACCGGTCGAGACGTTCAAATCGATCCAGCTCTGGCTGACGATCGCGGTGTTCGGTCTGGCACCGCTATTCTTCGGCTCGGTGGATCAGGTATGGGTTGCGATCTGGACGATATTGCTCTCGGCTGCTGCGCTTTGCGGGATGGCCGAACCGATCGAAGCGGCGCAGGCTCGTCCTTTGTTTTTCTTTCTTGCTCTGTGTTGCGCCTATGCGCTGGTGGCGATCATGCAGATCGTCCCCCGTGCGATCGACCCGCTCAATGATCCGGTCTGGCAACACGCAAAAGACCTTCTTGGATTCGATCTCTCGCCCCGAATTTCAGGCCGGGCGGAAATACCACCAATCTCGATCGGGCATTTCCTACTCTTCCTGACCTCGTTCCTGAGCGGATTCTTCGTCGGTGCATCACGTCGCAACGGCGACACGCTGGTTTGGTTCGCGCGATACGCGATACTGCTCTTTGCCATCTACGGCCTGGTGGCGTTGGCGCTGACGCCGGATATGCTGCTGTGGGCTCCGAAAACAGCCTATCTCGGAAATCTGACCGCGACCTTTGTCAACCACAATACGGCAGCGACATTTGTCGGTGCCGGCGTGATCCTATGGTTCTGTTCGGCGTGGCTGTCGCTGCAATCGCTGCGGTTTTCTTCGATCAGGCTATTGCTGCTGATGCGGTCAAACGAGCATCTCGCGTTCAACGTCATCCTTCGCTCGGCGGCCGGGTTCACCTGTTTCTTTGCCTTGCTTCTGACAGGCTCGCGCGGCGGCTTGATCTGTTCCTGTCTGGGATTGCTCGTTGCGATCGGCTTGATGATCGCGGGCAGGCTGAAGCCCGGGTTCTGGTATATTCTTGGTTCGGGAGCCGTCGCTCTGGTTGTCATGGCGATCTGGCTCAGCCGGACCGGCAGAATAGGGAGCGAGGGACCGTTCGACAGTGCGCGGTGGTCGGTGTACGAAATTTGCATTGAGGCCATTCAGCAGCGGCCGCTGCTCGGGGCGGGCTTGGGCACTTTCGCGGATTTGTTTCCCTCGCTCCGGGGCGCCGATATCAACGGTTGGGGCGTATGGGAGTATGCTCACTCGACAATCCTGGAGATCGCCGTGGAGATGGGCATCCCGATGGCGACGATGGTCGTGATCGCTGCCATGGCTTCGGTTATCATCCTTGCCAAGGCTGCGGTCAGGTCCGGAGACGGGAGCCGGAGCTTGCTTTCTGCAATCACAGGAATTGCGGTACTAAGTTACTTTCACTCGCTGATCGATTTTTCGCTGCAGATCCCGGGCTATCTGATCCTGTTCGGGATATTGCTCGGCTGCGGGCTGGCACGAGCGGCCTTGGGAAAGGCATCAGGTGGACTTGGTCGAGAGCGACACGTCCGAGAACGCGCCAGATCTGGTGACGCATGCAAACGTCCCGTCACCGATCCGCAACGCGCACCTTTCGGTCGGTTTGCGATATCGAGGGCCCGGTTGCCTTGACCTCGTACCAGAATCTGGCGTCGCCGGCGGATTGGATCTTGAGCCAATGATAGTCCGTGCTGTGCCAAGGCCGAATTGTCTCGATGAGGTTGTCCAGGACCAGGTCGCCCTTCGTCGTCGCGACGACTAGAACCAGATGTCCGATGCCTGAAGCCGTCTTGACGACCGAAAGCCGCAAGGCTCTCGCTGGCAGGCCACTCTGCAGGAGCTCGTGCCTCTTGGTGACGGCGTAGTCGTTGCAATCACCCATGGATGGCGCGATCGTCCAGCCATCCTGGAGCTCCGGACCTTGGTCCTTGACCATTGGAACGATCGCCGCGTTGACATCTCGATTGACGCGCTTCAACAATTCGGAGTTTTCGGCATTCCAGTCAATGCGGTCGATTTCCGTTGGGTCCGATTTGCAGTCGGAGGGATAACGAAGGCAGAAACGGACATGCTGGAATGGGGCCAATGCCGGCGAGGCTTGCATGATCGGCGGCGGTGGGGTCGTGTCCTGCCGAGAGCGCGCGTGTGCACTGCCTGCGAAAGAGGCGCCGGCAAAAACGGCAAACAGAAGCAGCGTTGGAGCTGGCCGCGCCATGAGACATCCACCTGATCGAGCAAGATGCGATCGCCCAGGGGCGCGCTATCGACCTGTGAATTGTCTCGTTCCGAAGTTAATTCTTCGCTAGCTGTCGGAGTTAATGAATCGTTTCAATTCAGTACGCGACAACTTTGCAAGACTCGCGGTCTCCACACGCCTCTGCAGAGGAAAACGATGAATCCCGAGCTTTGTTCCTATCTCAGCCCATCCGCGCGATGGCGCTTCGCGTTTGTCAGCCAATGACAATGGGCACCCACGCATCGGGACGTGGCCCAAGGGCGTGCCTTTTCCAATCAGGCTCTCTAGAGCGCGATGATTTCAGGATGAATCATCATCGCGCTCTAGCTTATTGTTTAAGCACGATCTCGGCGCAAACGCGTTCCGCGTTTGTCGCGAGGGAAAACGGCTACCCGCTTTTCCGGATCATGCTCTAGGCCGGAAGGTAGTTGGAGTGCCAGTTCCAGGCCGTGTCGATGATCGAGCGAAGATCATGCCTAGGTGACCAGCCAATGGTGCATCTTGCCAGTGCATTGTCGGCGACCAGCGCCGGCGAGTCACCTTCGCGGCGGGGCCCGTATCTCACGTCGAAACTCCTGCCGACAACGCTCCGAACGGTCTCCAACAATTCCTTCACCGTGGTCCCATCGCCGGTTCCGAGATTGAGAGCCTGGCTCGTTCCGTTGTTCAAGAGATGTTCGATCGCGCGCGTGTGGGCATCGGCAAGATCGAGAACATGAACGAAGTCGCGAACGCAGGATCCATCGCGCGTGTCATAGTCCGTGCCCAAGACCTGAAAATAGGGCCGGCGACCCATGGCGGCATCCATCGCGATGGGAATGGCGTGAGTCTCAGGCGAATGCCATTCGCCGATTCTGCCCTCGGGGTCGGCGCCGGCGGCGTTGAAGTAACGCAAGATGCAGGACCGAAAATCCTGATAGCGATCAAGGTCTTGCAAGATCTGCTCGATAATCAGCTTGCTTCGGCCGTAGGGATTGATCGGCAATTGGGCATGGTTCTCGTTCATCGGGATTGACGAAGGAATCCCATAGGTCGCACAGGTTGAGGAGAAAACGATCTTGTCGATCCCGGCCGCTTGGGCTGCCCGAAGCAACGTGATTGTCCCGGCGACGTTGTTATCGTAGTAGGCGCCCGGATCCCGAACCGACTCGCCGACCTCGATCGCTGCCGCGAAATGTATGATGGCTTGCGGCTTGTATTTCTTCAGAACGTCGTCGAGTCTTTTGCGATCTCGAATATCACCGGTCTCGAGCGGCCCCCATTTGACAAATTCCGCGTGACCATTCGAGAGGTTGTCATAGACGATCGGCGTGAAGCCCTTGTTGAAGAGGTCGAGGCACGTATGTGACCCGATGTACCCCGCTCCACCAGCGACAAGAATATTTTCCATCTACTGGAATCTCCGGAAAAACGCCGTGATATTTTCAGTTCGGCTACGAGCGATCATTGCCAGCCGATCAATGGATGCCCGCGGTCACGCTAAGACCCGTCCGGCCCGAGTACTCGGCGCGTTTGCGAACTGGGTTACAGTTCAAAATCAGAAGAACGTCGTCCAAAGACTTCTAATCCAAGCTGCCAGCGATCGCAATATTTCGACCACCCCCCAGCCTAGAAAGCCGAGCCAGACGATCATCGCAGAGACGATCAATGTAGCCAGCGAGCCGATCACGAGTTTTCTGCTCATTGGAGTGGACAAGGATCGAGCCTTGATCCTTGCGCCTTGCAGATCGACAGGTTGAAGATTGTTCATTCGTTTGTCACTACTTACTGAACGATCAATAAATGCAACGAATGACGTGGGCAATCTGATGGACGAATTAACGTAAAGGGAAAAATCATGGATCGTAAGCGAGCTATGCCTCGGGTCGTTCGAAGAAGTGAAATGATACCAGTGACGCTCGGATTTTCATGTGAAGCAAATTACACCGGCTGCGCGATGATCGCTGGGGCGGTAGCATGTTATGCGGGGCGTGGCGCTTTGGCTTGGCCGAAGGAACGAGCAAACTCGGCCAGGATTGCACGTCGTCCAATCGGCAAGTTGCTATGGGAAAAATCCGTCTCTCAAATCAGCCGGTCTGAATAAGAAATCAGAGAAAGGGCGAGCGAGCCCGCATGTCGCGTTGCGGGCTTCTCTTCCGTAATCAACTAATGTTCGGTCAACAGGCGTTGTCGGAAACAAGCAGCGCGGGAATGGTGACCGCCATGATTTTGGCATCGAGCGCCAGCGACCAATTCCGCGCATAGAACGTATCGCATGCGACGCGCTTGTTGTAGGTCGTTGTGCTACGCCCGCTGACTTGCCACAGCCCTGTTATTCCCGGCCGGCAAGACAGGTAGGCGCCGACTGAGCTTGCATATCTCTCAAGTTCTTCGTCCGTGACCGGACGTGGTCCCACGATGCTCATGTCGCCTCTGAGCACGTTAAACAATTGCGGCAATTCGTCCAAGCTCGACTTGCGAAGAATAGCGCCGATCGCCGTTATCCGGGGATCGTTCCGCAGCTTGCGGTTGGTCGCCCACTCCGCGGCGGCCGACGGATCCGACTCAAGCAGCTTACGCAATCGCTCCGGTGCGTCCGTCACCATGGTACGGAATTTCAAGCACTCGAAATGCCTTCCGTTGAACCCGACACGCCGATGCCGGAACAGGGCCGGCCCGGGGGAAGTTAGGGCAGTCACAGCGAAACAAATGATCAGTAGAGGCGCCAGGATAACAATTCCGGAGAGGGCGAATACGATATCGACTGTCCTCTTCAGCATCATTCCCACCGGGACCGGCGATCCAACTGCGGCTAGTCGCAAAACGCTACGTGTATCGGCTAAGCTGTTCATTACGCTACTCCAAAAAAACAAAATTCAAAAACCCCCATATTCTCCTTTCTTATTCGTCTTCTTTTACGCTTTTTTATGAAATTATGGAGCGCTGCACAAATTGAGCAAGCTCGTATTGTATGCAAATTTTTCATTATCCTAAACGGGTCAATTTATTGATTTTGTTAACTATTCCTGTGATCACGGTCAAAAATGGGCAAACCGCGAGCCGAAACTGTTCAAGAAACGGACGGTCAAATTTTGCTTTGCAGCGGCTGGGACAGGGGTCTTGTCGTATGTCTACGACGATTCGAAAAGGTTCAAATTTGTCGCGGTTTTATTTGCAAATTCAAGGAACTACGCCTTCTTTGCGACTTGTTTCTGGCGACAATACGTCTCAATCATGGCGGCGCGACCCGCAACGAGAAGGTGCGTGGGGAGGTCTTGGAGTGCGATGATTTCAGGATGAATCATCATCGTGCCTAACCATTTTGTTTGGGCATGATCTCCGCGCAAACGCTCCGCATTTGTTAACTAGAGCATGATCCGGAAAAGTGGGTACCGGTTTTCCGAAAAGATCATGCTCACACAAAAAGATAGAGCGAGATGACGATTCGAAGAAAAGTCATCACGCTCTAAGGGAAAACCAGTACCCGCCCCGCTATCCAAGTGCGGGGCTTTTTCTGATCATGCTCTAGCTGTGACGCTGCCGCATGAGAAAAGTGCGGGAGGCCTTACCGTGGATGTTGTTGATCGGGAGCTGACAAAAAGTCGTTGGGCCGATGCTCCTCGTCGCGGCCGACGAAGACGACGAAGCCCTTTCCGGTGGAAATCACGTCGCCTTGCCGAAGAGTCGGATCGTTCAATGCACGGCCCGCGGCTTCCGTCTCCTCCTGCGCGGGCGTCGTGGAAGCCTCGGGCCGCACGCGGGCGTTCGCGACAAACTCCTCTGAGTGGCGGCGGGCGTCTTGCACGCGTTGCTGCCACTGCTCGCGGGTCAGAGATGAATCCGGGAACTCTTCAGCCTCCTGTCCGAAACAGCGTACCGACGCCGTCAGGGAGCAGATGACGAGCAGAGCAATGATCCGAACTGCCATGGCAAGACCTAAGAGACGCGCTCGTTGCCGGGGTTGCTTCCGCAATGGATAGCAGCAAACCGGGCATTGGCAAGACGTCTCAGGACCGCAGTTTCTGCAAGGCATCGGAGAAGTTTCTCTGGCTGCGCGGGTCGAGCTGGTCGATGCGCGATTGAAGCAGGGAGCGGGTCGATGCGGACGCGTCCCAATAGGAACGGGCGGACGCCTCAACAAATCCGTGCCTGATCAGGTCCTGAAACTCCATCAGAACTTTTTGCTGGATCGGCTCGGGCGCGACGCGAACGACAGGCATCGCAACGACGATCCGGCGAATCGCAATCCACGCCTCGTTTGGCGCGGTTTCGTAGGACATCGCAAGCAGATCGAACGAATGTTCGTCCAAAATCCCGTGCTCGATTTCCATCCCGAACAGCAAAAGCCAAACAAATGAATCGCGCGGCGTGCAGCCAAGGGTCTGTCTGGCGCGCGTTTCGAGAGAGCGGATGCGCTGATCGAATTCCTGCACGGCTCCCGATCGCAGCGCCGCGTCCGCAAGGGGAATTTCAATGAGCATGAGGGCGCGCTGGGCGTGATTGTCGCAAGGATTAATGTCCTGCCCGGCCGCGCTCTCCAGCACCGCGATTGACGATGCTCGGCTGAAAACTTCGAACCGCAGGAGACGGGCCTCAATGTCCCAAAAGACATCGCTGCCCTCGCCCCGCGCGATATTGGAAACTCCCCAGAGAAATCCCAGGCAGCCGACGACGACCGTCAAACTGCGCAGGACAAGCAGCTGGAAAGAAAGCCTTGGCTTCGATGCGAGAGGCAAAGTCTAGATGACTTCCGCGGGAATCTTTTCGTCGGTGTAGTAGTTGTAATGGCGGTCCGAATAGCCCTCGAAGCGTCGCATGACGTCCTCGTCGGCCTTGTTCAGAACGGCACCCAACAGCCGCTCGGACAGAGTGGGGGAGGCCGATACGGCCTTGAGGATTTCGTCCGTCGACGTGCTTCCCCATTCGACGACCAGTACAAAGGCATCGAACAGATGAGCCACCGCCTTGACGTCGACCACCGGCAGGATCGGAGGCAGGTCGACCAGGACATAGTCGTAGTCGTTCTTGGCCACCTTCAGCATCTGCTTCATGGCGAGTGAGTTCAGGATATCCGAACTGTTCGACGCTTTGATCCGGGTCGACGATGGCAGGAAATCGAACTTGTGCCTGGAATCGCTGATGACAAGATCGTCCAGCTGAGATTTATCGGCGACCAGTTCGATCAGCCCGGGCGTATCGGTGTAACCGAGCGTGCGGGTCAACGAAGGATTGCGCAAGTCGGCGTCGACCAGCAGGGTCCGGCCTCCATTCCTGGCCACGAAGGCCGCAAAGCCCGCCGCAACCGTCGTCTTTCCTTCACCGGGAAGAGCTGAGACAATTCCAATGACCTTGCCGCCCGCCGGGTGCAGATCGATCGCCACCTTGATGTAGCGCAGGGCCTCGGCGGTAGCCGAAAACGGCGCGGCCTCGCTGATCAGCTGGAAGACGCCCCCGGAGTCCTTCGTTGCGCCTCTCTTTTTCAGGGCGGACTTTCTTTTCTTGCCAAGGGCAGGAAGAACGGCGAGACAGCTGGTTCCCAACAGCCCTTCGAGCTCCGCGCGCGTATGAATCTGCCGATTCATCTGCTCACGGGCGAACGCTGACATGACGCCAAGACCCAACCCGCAAAGTGCGGCCAGAGCGAGCGTCAAGCCGACTTTGGGAGAGCTTGGTGACTTCGGGGGGGAGGCGTACGTGACGACCCTGGCCTCGGTTGAAGGGAACGATTGCTGCTGCACCGATTGAGTGAAGCGGGACAGGAAGGTTTCGTAGATGCCGCGGTAGGTATTCGCCGCGGTCTCCAGCTCGCGCAGGCGGACCTGTGCCTGCCGCGTGGTAGCGGACTGCTGGAAAACCTCGGTCATGCGCTTGTCGATGGATTCTTCCTGGCTCTTGGCGATCTGGACCTCGCTCTTGTAGCTCTCTGCGATACGCGAAATTTCGTCCCAAATCGCGCGTTGCAGGGCCGCCATTTCCGCGCGTAGGTTTCTCGCGGCCTGGTGATCGGCCCCGTAGCGGGCGCTCCACTCCGATTCCTTGTTCTGATCGTCCAGGAACTGCTGACGCAGCTTGGTGATGACGGGGTTGCTGAGGGCGTCGGTGACGATTGGATCGGGGATGTTGAAGGTTTCCTTGTCGGTCCGCTGCTCCAGCACGCGCTCGATCCGGTCGAGCTTTGCCTTGGCCTGGCTGGTGTCGGCGCGGGCCTTCGCCAAAGCGACGCCGAGCTGATCGAGTTCGACTTCACTCGCCAGCTTGCCGTCGACGCCGATGATGATGCCGTTCTTGGATTTGAAGTCCTGTACTTCCCTGTAGGCGTCGCTGGCCTGCTTGCGCAGCTCGCCGATTCGCTGCTCGAGCCAGGCGCTTGCGCGCCGCGTTGCTTCGTACTTTGCTTCCAATTGATCTTCGATATAGGCATCCGCAAAGGTGTTGGAGATCTTTGCGGCCTTGTCCCGATCAAGGGATGTAAATGCAATCTGCTCGATGTAGCTCCGTCCAAGGCGCGTCACGCGCAGCCTGTCCTTCACGGCACCGATGACGCCGCTCAGCAATTCGCCGTCTGACGGTTGTTCCGGCTCCTTGACCAATTTCAAAAACGAAAAGATGCGGCGCCTCAGGCCAGGGCCAGATCCGGCAAACTCGGGATCCTCAGTCAGGTGCAAGCGACGAATGACCGCTTCCGCCACTCTTTCGGATCTTGTGGTCTCTATCTCGCTTTCGACCGACGCATCTTCAATTGTGCGATTCTCGGAGGCTAGTTCTCCCTGCGTCCAGGTGATCTTCTTGGTATCAATGATCATGTCAGTCTGGGCTGTATACATCGATGGCGAAATCGCCACGTATCCAGCACCAGCAACAATGGACAGGCCCATCACCAGCGCGATGAGACGCCATTGCCGGCCCAGGAAATCGCGAATCTGCAGTAATGACAACGACCCCGAATTGGGGTCATTGTCCACGCCTGCTGCAAACCGCGTAAACTGTCCGGCTACGTTCATTCGCAATTCCTCGAACTGAGCGTTATGTCCTTACATCCCGTGCGAAAGTTCAACGGGTCGGACTCACCGGATTCGCGGCCGTCGTCGACGGGCTCGTTGGCCCAGTTGCCGCGTTGACCGTGATGGGACTCGAGGTAATCTGGATCAGGGCCAAGTTGCCGCCGCCGCCCGGATTCGTGGTCGTCTTTCCACCTGTATTTGGATTGACGATGATCACGCTGCCGACGGAACTGGCCGCGGAACTGCTCGCAGCATTGGTCGCAGCGGTCGAAAGATCCCCGGCGACCGCCTCAAACGAAGCCTGGAATTGCCCGTCCTGGAAACCGGCCACCGCTTGCTGGATCAGCAAGCCCGCGTGCTGGTCGACATTCGTGCAAGCGATCGCCGCCTGGGCAAGGCCTGCGGCAATGGCAGCCTGAAACCGCGGAACCGCGCCTTCCGCCAGGTGAACCAGATCCGCGGCAAGGGAGGCGTCCGTCCCGGCGAGATCCCTGACAGAAGCCTCGATCGTACGCGTATCGGAACTCGGAGCGATCAGGGCCTGCGGATTTGCCTTAAATCTAGCGATCGACTCGGTGGTAACAGGAGGCGCGACGCAAGGAGCGGCCCATGCCTGACCCACGCAAATCGCCAACAACGCGGGAGCGACCAGCACCCTTGCGACAAGTCCAAAATGCATTGTACGCTCCAACTACTTGTTTCGCATTGAAAAAATCGTTCCGAAACCTACAGTATGTAGCGCAATCTATCAACTGTAGTTCGTCGTCATGGTTGATCGGCAAGCTTTTCTGTGAACGGGCTTATGGTTGTCGGTTTTAATAAGTTGAAAGAACTGGGCTTTTGTGGATCGCGCTTGAAGCGGGGATCGCGCTTTGGGGTCTGCATGCGCTCCCTCAAGTTTCAGGCAAAGCCGCCGCCGCGCCTCCACGAAGTGGACATCGGAGGAGAGATCGACGGCAAGCCTTGGTGCATATACCAATAATCCCGCTTCCCTGGGAGATATTCCCGCAATGGTGAGTTGACAAGTGATTTTATCACTTCCTGAGGTTGAGCAACTCAAGGTTTTTGGGCGTCCCCCTTCGCTACCGGAAGGTTTGAGGATTTATGCAGTCGGCGATATTCACGGTCGCCTCGACTTGCTCGACGAACTCCTGTCCCGGATCGATGCCGATATCGCCTCTCGCCCGACGAGCAGGCCGCTCTGTGTTTTCTTGGGCGACTATATCGATCGCGGCTCTTCCTCGCGCGAGACCATCGATCGGTTGATTGAACTCCGCAAGGCGCAAGAATGCGTTTTCTTGAAAGGAAACCATGAACTGATCGCGCTCAAATGCTTGAGCGATCGCAATCTCTTCGATCAATGGATGCGCCTGGGGGGCGTGGAAACGCTGGCGTCTTACGGGGTCGCTTCCGGGCAATTGGCGAGCGGCAAGCCGATCGTCGAGTTGCAGGCGGCTTTTCATCACGCGCTCCCGCAGGCGCATTTTCGCTTCTTCCGCGACCTGCAACCATCATTTGCATGCGGGGATTACTTCTTCGTGCACGCAGGAGTGAAGCCTGGTGTCGAGCTGTCGCAGCAGATGGAAAATGACTTGCTTTGGATAAGGGAAGAGTTTTTGTCCTCGAACGAGGATTTCGGCAAGATCGTCATTCACGGACACACGCCTACGCGCGACATCGACGTCGGATGCAACCGGATCAATATCGATACCGGCGCGTTTGCGACCGGCAGGCTGACATGCCTTGTGATCGAGGGCGCGTCGTTGCTCGTGATCGACACGCTCCAGGTTGCCGACCAGAAAAGCGCGCCTTAATTGCCGAGCGCAATGCGTCCGTTCGCCTTCTCGGCCAACAGGCCGTCGATATGGGTCTTCATCTTCTGAAAGAACTGCTCGCGTCCAAACTGGCTCGCATGGGCCACGATCTTCGCGGGATCGATATGGAAATTATCCAGGCGCCTGACCGCGGCCGAGATCGCCTCCGCCGTCTGCTCGGCGAAGAAGACGCCGGACACGCCTTCCGTCACGGTTTCGGTCGCGCCGCCCCGACCAAAGGCGACGACCGGCCGTCCGCTCGCCATCGCCTCGACGGGCACCATCCCGAAATCCTCCTCGCCCGGAAAGATCAGAGCGCGACACCGTGCGTAGTGCTGTTTCAGGACATCGAACGGTTGCGAGCCCATAACTGTCACGGTCGGTCCGGCAAGGCGGCGGACTTCGTCGAGCATCTCGCCGCCGCCGATCACGACCAGCTTCAACCTCATTTCGTTGAAAGCGCGCACGGCGAGATCCGGCCGCTTGTAGGAGACCAGTTCGCCCGCCATCAGGTAATGGTCGCCGAGTTCGGACGAGGGGACGGCCGCGAACGCGGCCGTATCGACGGGTGGATGAACGACGGCGGAATCCACCCCGTAGTACCGCCGGACGCGCCGCGCGACCGTCGCCGAGTTCGCGACGAAGCTGTCGACCCGGGCGGCCGACGTCACGTCCCACATGCGAAGGTAATGCGACAGTGGCGGCATCATCCAGCGCGTTAAGCGGCCCGCGCCGTCCCGATAGTCGTGATACATGTTCCAGATGTAGCGCATCGGCGTGTGGCAGTAGCAAACGTGAAGCGCATCCGAAGGCGGGATGATGCCTTTCGCAGGTCCGGATTCACTGGAAATGACGAGGTCGTAGCCGCGCAAGTCCAGTTGTTCGAGCGCAAGCGGCATCAAGGGGAGGTAGGTCTTGTACATCTTCGCCGCGCGCGGCAGCGAATTGATGAAGGTCGGAACGACGCGATGTTGCCGGATCTTATCGGAGACCATCTCCGGAACGTAGACGTGGGTGAAAATATCCGCCTGCGGGTACATGTCGCAGAGAGCTTCGATCACCTTCTCGCCGCCGCGCATGCCGACGAGCCAATAATGGATGATTGCGACCTTCATGATGAGTTTCTCGATCGTGGCTTCGGCTTGCCGCCGTATGCCGATGTTGGCGTTCTACTCCAGGACCGAGGGATCGCACATGGCAACTTCAGAAAATGCTTAAGCGGCGCGGTTCTCTATCCGAAGCACATCGAGGCAGGGGCGCGGGTAGTGGAAGCCACGCAAGGCGCTCAGCTTTGCGGGGTTCAATGGATCTCGATGATCACTGCGTGATCAGTCATCGTTAGAAGCACGCGGTCGACGTTTGTGAGCGTCTGGATGGGGTCCGTGCCAAGGGTGACGTCATAGACCTTTACCGTTGCTCGGCTTTTGCCCAGGTTGACCGTGACGTTGTTCGAACCGGAGACCTGTTCGCCCCATATCACCAGTTGAAACACGCCGTCGCTTCGTTGAAGCAGCAAGTCATGTACCGTCGAGGGTTGGTCGGGAATGGAATAGTCCAGCGTTCCCGGATTGGCGATCGGCGTCCTGTCCGCGAGGATTGTCGTAAGATTGTGGATGTACGTAGCGGCCAGCTTCGGCGTCCAATTTTCATGGAAGAGTCCATGATTTCCGCCGCCTCCCTGGCCTTCACCGAGTTGATAAATGAACGTATATCTCCAGCCGCGCTTGAATTGCGCCAGATAGGTGTTCACCAGAACGATGCCTTGCGTTGGCTCTTCCTTGGGCGTGGGAGCTTCCCATCCCGTTTCGGTCGTAACGCGCGGCAAGACTTGCAATTCGTCGTTGGAATAGCCCGGGAAGTGTCCCTTCCACGTGCGTCCATGCTCGACGTAAAGCCCATCCCAGTGGCCATCGAGCGTGGGATCGGCCGCCTGCCAAGCCTGGTTGTCGACATATCCGATGCCGATGCCAACGACATAGTTGTGCGGGTTGGCGTAGTCGGCATAGCGCGTGCCATCGGGGAGCAACGTCTTGGCTCCCGCGGGAATTGTCAGGAACTGCAATCCGACGTTCTCTGTCTCGGCGCCGCCTTCGGAGACATGAAAAACCGGGTACTGCTTCAATTCCGGATCATTCTTTACCGCACTGTAGAGGTCTCTCTGAAGTTCGGCGACCGGAAGCCAGCTTCCGTCCGCTCCTCCGCCCTGTTTGCCGTTGTAGGTGATCAGGAAATTGTTCGGCTCGTTGGGGCCTTCGATGGCCATGAGAGCGCCGGCCTTGGCGAGAGTTCTCGCGGCGTTGGTCAGTTCGACGACATCGGCGCCCAACAGATCGACTTGAACGCCGGCTTGTTGGTGAAGCAGCAATAGTCCTCGCAGGTCGCGTTCACTATCGCGAATGTTGCGCACTCCCAGATATCGAAGAGGCAAGACATAGGACCCAGGATTATAGCCCTGGCTCACATGGGTGTTGACGCCGAGTGAACTTAGAAAGGTGTCACAGCTTGCGGCCGTTTGTACCTTCGGACCAGCACCGGTGGCAGGAGTTGAGCCACTGCGCTGCGCGTCCGCTGGACTTGCGGCAAGCAGGAAGCCAATCGCCACGAGGTACTGCGCCGCCTTGGCATTGCTGTGGATCTTCGGTCCCATCAGCGGCCAGAAGCTCGCGATGGCTATTTTTCGTGCTTGCATCCGAAGCTTTCTTCACACGTGACATGTGTCATAAAGGGAACCTGGCGAAATGATATAAGCCGTATGCATTATATGAATCACCATATGAGGAACTTTGTCGATGTGTCGTTTTGTTGCGAATTCTAGGCAGCCTGGCCATAAAGGGCCGGATACCGCTGAGTTGGACGCGGCTGCCGACCGGCGATGATCCCACGGCGATTTGCCGACCTTAACAGTTCCGCAGATCAGGCAGGGGCCACACCTATGGTGAAGTTGGCTCTAACAATTCAAGTTAATCGCAGGATTCGCGCCTAGGCTTTTTGCCAACCCCTGTCATCATCCGACCGGTCTATTGTTTTGGTGTTTCAACTTTACGATAATCAGCCTATGTCCTCCGCTATCGGCTGCAATCATTAGACGCGTGAGGTAGATATTTCCGAGGCAGATATGGAAAGCGAAGCCGTCTCCGTGGCGCTCATTGTGGCAACTCGCGGTCGCATGCGCGAACTCGAGATTCTGTTTGAGAGCCTTGCCGCACAGGATTTCAAGAATTTCGAGATCATCATTGTCGATCAGAATGACGACAATCGTCTCGGTGCCATGTGTGAGCATTGGCAGTCGACGCTGAAGATGCGTCGACTATGGACGCCTTCGGAGCGCGGAGCCAGTCGCGCGCGAAATATGGGCTGGGCGCAGACCGGCTGTCCGATCGTGCTCTTCCCGGACGATGATTGTTGGTATCCTCCTTCGTTTTTGTCGCGCGTGCTGAATACCATGCAGTCGACGGACGCGGATATCGTGTGTGGCCGCGCCGCCGATACGCGTGCGCAAGACATCAATGGGCGCTTCGAAGGGACGGCGCAGTGGGTCACCCGCGAAAATGTTTGGACGACCCAGATCGAATGGATGATTATTTTCAGGTTGACGGCATTACAGGCCGTGAGCGGTTTTGACCCGACGATTGGCGTGGGAGCGTCAACGCCCTGGCAGTCTTGTGAGGGGCAAGACATCGTCCTTCGCGCGATGGCCAAAGGACTGAAATGTTACTATGACAATTCGCTTTATGGCCATCATCCGGAGCTGGACATCTATACTCCGGACGAAAGGATGTGCCGAAAGGGCCGCGTGTACGCGCGCGGGCTGGGCTACGTGCTGCACCACCACAACTATACCCGCTTGTCGCTGATGAATTGGGTATTGCGCCCGGTCGTCAAGGCCTGCCTTTTTCTCGTGATGGGCAAATTCGACAGGGCTCGATATTATCGAAATGTCGCGATCGGGCGTTGGGAAGGGTGGTCGGGCAGACTGCTCGCGGACAGTTAAGTTAACTTTGCTCAGCCCAATGAATCTCTTGGCCAATGAATCTCTTGCCCAATGAATCTCTTGGAAGGACAATTAAGGTTTCCAACGGGACGGCGGATGAACCGTGCGAAAAAGGTGTCGTAAACCGACACACCCGCTTATTGTGGCTTGGATCGAATTGACACGGCGGGGATCGCTTTGCAGGCCACCAAGCTGAATATCGCCGTCGGGATCGCGACAGCGGGCAGACGGGAGGTTCTTGCCGAAATGGCAAGCTTCCTTGCCCGTCAGCAGAGACTGCCCGATCTGCTCGTGATTTGCCCGGTTGGACCCAACGATGTCGACATGGCGGAGCTGCAACGCTTCCCCCGTCCCACGCTCGTCGTGAATGGACCCGTTGGGTTGCCTGCGCAGCGCAATCGGATCCTGTCGGCCGTTACCGACGCGGACGTCATCGTCTTCTTCGATGACGATTTTTTTGCCGACGAACGTTACTTGGCCAATATCGAGACGTTGTTCTCGGACCATCCTGACGTTTCAGCCGCGACCGGATATCTGCTGGCGGACGGCGCCGTGGGCCCTGGCCTCACGGTAGCGCAGGGCTTGGACATCGTCCGGTCAGACAGAGGGTGGATGAGAAGCGATGTCCCCATGTTCGATTTCGATGGGACGTATGGCTGCAACATGGCCTTTCGATTGGAGCCGGTGAGACGGTACAAGATTCTCTTCGATGAGAATCTGCCTCTTTACGGCTGGCAGGAAGACATCGATTTCTCGATGCAGCTTCAGCCGCATGGCCGGATTGTAAAGTCCGAGGCGTTGCGTGGAGTCCATTTGGGGATCAAGATTGGGCGTACATCGGGCGTTCGTTTCGGCTATTCGCAGATCGCCAACCCCATCTATCTTCTGCGTAAGGGAACGATGTCGTGGAAGCACGCCCGAATGCTCATGGGACGTAATCTATTGGCCAACCTGGCGCGAAGCTTTCGCCCCGAGCCATGGGTTGACCGGAAAGGTCGTCTGAAAGGCAACTTGCTGGCGTTGATGGATTTGACAATTGGGCGAATCTCGCCGCGACGTATTCTTCAGCTCGACTAGATGTCGACCAGGGCCCGCCCTGACCGCGGCCTGTCGCCTCCAGCCAAGCAGGAAAGTTAGCGGCAATTGTAGGCAACGGCAGTTTCGGGATATCGGATGTCGGGACTTTTCCATCGCATTAGAGACGACATTTCCGACGTATTGGCGTTCGGACCAAGATTTCTTTGGCGTTACGCTCCGCTGGTTACCGGCGCTTCCGCCGCTACGGTCAAGCTCCCCGGCGTCGGCCCCGTATGTTTGCGGGTTGCCCAAAGCGACATCGAGGTGGTCAGGCAGGTGTTTCGCCGTGGAGAGTACGATATCGGAGTTGCGCCGGCCGTCCGGGCTCGCATGCAGCAACGATATTGCGAGATCGTCGAGGGCGGCAGAATCCCAACCATCGTTGATGCAGGCGCAAACATCGGAATCGCGACCCTTTGGTTCAAACAGAGATTCCCGGCGGCTCACGTCGTTGCGCTTGAACCGGAACCAGGAAATGTTGCGATCTTGCGCAAGAATGTCGGCAACGTCCCAGGCGTGGTCGTGCTCGACAATCCCATCGGCGCCGTAGCTGGGTTTGCGGAAGTGAAGAGCGGCGACCTTGGCTGGGCAGCGACAACGCAGCGGGCAGAAACCGGTCGTCCAATCGTAACCATGACCGAAGCCTTCGGAAAGGTTCCGAACGGAGCGCCATTCATTGCGAAGATCGATATCGAGGGCTTTGAAAGCGATCTCTTCGCAGCAAATGTCGAGTGGTTGCAGGCTGTCTTCGCTGTGTTTATCGAGCCGCACGATTGGATGCTGCCGGGAGCGGCCACGAGCCGGAATTTTCAGCGCGTTATGGGCAACTCGAATTTCGAGATTTTCATAAACGGCGAGAACCTGCTGTACGTACGCGCTTAGGGCCGCTGTCGTCTGATCTTGCCGAATACCGGAAGTACCTGATCATGGGTGGGCTCAGCGACGGCGCGGAGCTGTCCACCATGATGGGCTTTCAGTAGCCGGCGTTCGTCCCGGCCTGCCTGCGATGTGCCGTACGCCCCGCACAGACCAAAGCGGTAAGATTTTCCCGCGTCCGGATATTCTGCAGTGCAGCAGTTTGATTGCGATATTTTCTCCGAGAGACATTTTCTTCGAGAAGAGACTGGTCTCTGCTCGTCGGCAGAGACTAGTATCCTTAACATCGGTTTGGTCGGAGATTTCGTGCAGCCTTGCAAATCTTAGTGCCTTGATAAGGTATACTCTCGATTCTTGCCTGCGCCGGGTGGACGAGCGCAGCGGTCTGATGTGTGGGGGCGCAACAAGACTTTCATGGCCAGGGTATTATTCAATTTGCCAAGCCAACATGCGGGTCGACCCTCCGGCGTGGCAAATTTCGCGTTCCAGCTTCTTGATAACTTAATTGGCAAGAGTGGTTTCGACTATGTCCTTCGCTCGCCCTGGACACGAGAGCAGCTTCCCGAAAGCCTGAGAAACAAGACATTCGATATCGTTACCGTTCCGCGTCCCCCGTTTCTATTGCTGGACGTCTTTCGTCAGGCGCTTCTGTTTCGCTATGTTTGCCGGCGGCTTGACATTGATCTTGTCGTCAATCTCGATCCATACGGTGCGTCCGCCGGCGGCCTCGCGCGCGCGATGATCGTGCACGACCTCTATTTTCGGACTCTCCCCCAACGAGTCCGTCGAAGTTCCTTGCTGACGAGCGATCTGATTTTTCGGATCATGCTCCTGGGCAACAGCGAAATTATAACTGTGTCAAATTCGACGAAGCGCGATCTGGAGGCATGGTATCCTCAGTCCAGAGGCCGCGTCACGACGATCTATTCCGCCACGTCCCTGCATCCGGCTCCAAGCGATCATTCTCCTGATGAAATCACGGGGCGCTACGTTCTTGCGGTTGGCAACGCGACGCTCAACAAGAACTTTGGTTTGCTGGCCGAGGCGATGGCCTCCGTTCATGAGGCTCTCTCGGACGTTACTCTCGTCTACGTTGGCAGCGATCCCGAGCACACCGTCACGACCACATTGAATAATTTGGGCTCCTCTCTTCGTCTTGTTCACCTTTCGGGGATCGATGAAGCGAGGTTGTCGAGGCTCTATCGTGGTGCCAGTTGCCTTTGCGTGCCATCGCTGTACGAAGGGTTCTGCTTTCCGATCCTGGAGGCGCAGGTGTCTGGGTGTCCGGTCCTGTGTTCCGATAGGCCGGCCATGCCGGAGATCGCTGGAGAGGGAGCGCTGATTTTCGATCCGACGGACGCAAAAGCGCTGGCCGATAATATCCTGAACGTTCTTCAGGACCCGGCTATGTCGAATGCGCTCGTTCAACGCGGCTACAACAATGCATCCAGGTTTTCCTGGGACGCGGCCGCCCGCGAATATGAATCTGTTTTCTGTCGCCTGCTCGAGAAAGCGACGGCGAAGTCGATAGGACAGGTTCGTAAGTCCAGGCTGGCCTAGAGGAAAACCGCTTAGCCATCGGATCATAGCCCGAGGGCATGCGTTTCCGGATCATGCTCTCGCTAGAAAGCCTCTTCCGGATCTTCCGACGCCAAGCCATTGGTGTTTTCGAAGCGATTGTTGCGCGTCAACACTTTGTTCCAGCCGGCGATATAGCGCGAATAGGATAGAACTTCGCTGCGCTTGGTTGCTCGGCCCAGATAGAAACGCTTCTGTTCGTCGTTCATGTCAACCAATCGAAGCAAGCCCTCTCGGATGGAATCGACGGACTCTGGATCAACCAGAACGCCTGCGCCGCCGATAGCTTCCTCCTGCGCCCCGCCGGCGCTGACGAGCGGGACCAGCCCGCGTTGAGCCGCCTCGAGCGGCGGTAGCCCAAATCCCTCGAGCAAGCTTGGCAGCACGAATCCCGATCCGTTCTGGTAAAGCCACCGAAGCTGCGCCTCCGTGACATACCCAAGCGCCTTGACGCCGGGGGTACGTGCGGCCGCTTCCAATATCTCGGTCGATCCTATACCCCGAGCTCCGCAGAACACGTAGCCGATTCCTCGCTGATGAAGTCCTGATTTCGCATAGGCTTCGATGACCCGGATGTGGTTCTTGCGATGTTCGAGTGCTCCGACGGTGAGCAGGAAAGGAGTAGATATGCCGGGAACCGGCTCCACCCGACCTGAGATGACACCCGGACGCACATATTGCGCCACCGTCTGCAAGAAGCGGAATTTGTCGCCGTAGAGACTTCTGAAGACAGACTGCGAGGCGTCGCTGACGAACACGACGCCTGGTCCGACACGTTGGATCCTGTCGTAAGCCTCTCTGTAGAGACCGGATATCGAAGGGCCAAACAACTCAGGATGGGTCACCGGTCCGACGTCGTGGCATTGCACGATGTCTGTCGGCTCCAGCTTGGAGCGCAACACGTAAAGAGGATCGAGGATGAGACGATGACGATTTGGGCGCGGATCGCCGTCGGGCCAGAGAAAGTGTTCGTAGCCCCGCATCAGTTTCAGTTCCTGCATCATGAGCCGGGCGGCGATCTTGCGCGGCAGCCCGTCGGGTGTTCGTTTCAAGAACATTCGCCAATAGCGAACCTCGGAGAAGAACTCCGGCAATTCTTCCAGAAGGTCCCTGCAGATGATAAAGGCGCCGGTTCGATTGACCAGGCCAAGCGAAAAGTCCATGAGGTAACGGTGCTGGCCTTCCATGCCGCCACCAGCCGATTCTGTGCTCATCTGTTCCTGAATCCGAATCCGAACGTCTCTGCGATCACGCCAAGACTAAACCACAGCCGAAGCTTCCATTCCTGTTCCGGGTTGTCCCTCAACGAGGCGATCAGGAGAACAGGTGTCACCAGGAGCGACTTGCTCACCAGCCGCAACCTTCCGGACTGTTTGAGCGACGAGTACATGCGAACGGTTGTAATACCTTCCCAGTACGCCCGGCGAACCACCCAGCGCGGATCCAGTCGCTGTTCCGGAATCTTATGAGCCGCCGAATGTTCCGGAATCTTATGAGCCGCCGAAAACCGGTCATGATAACGGATCCGCCATCCTTTGCTCTTCATCCGGAACATCAGGAGCACATCTTCGCCGCTCAATAGGACGTTGCCGTAACGGCCGAGGCCCAATGGAAAGCCGTCGGCTTGCTCGACCGCGGTTCGGCGAAAGCAGCTGTTCGCGCCGATCAGCTCAAAGCGGTCGGTGCAGTCGCGCTCGCCGGTCGTTTCGTTGAGAGATAGATACATCTTCCAGCGTCGGCCCATCAGGGGAATCGGCCCAGGCGGAAATATCGGAACAATGCGGCCGCCAATCGCGCCGCAATCTTCAGGGATCCGTTCGAGAACGCCGAGAAGCTCGGTTAGCCAATTGGGCGCGGGAACGGCATCGTCATCGAGGAATGCCACCCATCGTCCCGAAGTCGCGGAAATTCCGGCGTTCCTGGCCTCGGACAGTCCTGGCCGATCCAGTCTCAGAAGACGTGCGAGGGGGCGCTGCGAAATGCCTTCTCGCAAGATTGCCTCATGATCCGGAT
>WNFO01000421.1_pt1 | contig 30414 bp, 31 predicted proteins | sample 5400251 | NCBI WGS metagenome assembly WNFO01 (sample SAMN13153354, study PRJNA577476) | soil metagenome | isolation source: 100 cm saprolite under Madrone tree | place: USA:California | collected 2016-06-14
GAAAGTTATTCCATGTGGCGAGCTCTGTTATCGCCATCGAGCGCGGACTTGAATTGACAATTGCCATGGTCCTCCTTGTTCTCTTGCGAGTCGCTTTCCGGTATGACGTTCGGATCAAACAGGCCCTTTTCCTGATTGCAATTGGGCTTTGTTTTCACTCGCTTGTCCAGATCATAAACGACACTTTTCTGGACTGGCTGAACGGCAAGTTTCCAGGGTGGAACGCTTTCCATATTGTTGCATTTCACGTTGCTCTTTTGCTGTGGATTTGGGCGTTTGCTACCGGTGATTTTGAATCCGATGACAAACCTGTTCCCCCAGTTCCCACGTTTTACGCGGAGCGTGCCGAAGAAGTGTCCCGAAAACTCCGTTCCCTAGAGAAAGACTTAGAGGAGATCGTCCGAAAATGACCCAGCTCATCGCGTTTTCGTGCATTTTCCTGGTGCTTCTTTGTCTGTTGGCACTTATAGTTTATCGTTATCGGCACTTTCACGAGGATCACACGGGAGAAGTTGCGGCCCGACTCCCCGTCGATTTCTTGATTCCGAGAAGAAGTGGCGAATTTGCTGAGGGGCTGAAAAATCTTGCAAGGCTCGAATCGGAGATCCGACAAAATGGCTTCTTTGCCGCTGGGAGATGGTCCCTCGTTCGCGAGCGGAATAAGATTGCCGGCGATCTGTTAGCCGCACTTCGTGAGGATTTTTTCCGGCTCGATCATCTAATGTGCGCGCTTGCGGCAGTTTCACCCGAAATCAACCGGCAGAGGGAGATCGAAAGAGTTTGGCTCTCCATGCGATTCAGTGTGCGATATCGGCTAGCGCTTTTGACCCTTTCTCTCGGTGCCCTTCCAGCGAACAGCATTCCTCAACTGCAAGTCCTCATTAAGGGCCGTGCCCGCGATCTCCGCATGCTCTTAAAAGCTGTGGACTCCACGATGTCACTCCACGTCGGCGCGCAGCAAGTGAACTAGCAGGTCGTTGAAAAATCTAAAATCGGCATTCTGAGAGCATTTCATGAGAATGCCGGAAGAATCTCAACTCCAACCGTTTCAGTCACTTAAAGTCTGGACGACAAGCAACCGCAAATCTCTTGGAAACCGTTTTTCAGGTTTCTAGTTAACAATAACTGGCCCCCTCCTCCTTTTTTTCATAAGTGTTCATTCTAAAGCTACTTAAAGTCCTACTGACAAGACTGTGGTCGTATATTCGACTGTTCCGTGGCTAGGCTACGCTACCTGGTCGTTAATGCGACCTAGAATTATCGTATTTGTTGAATTTCGTGTTGACATTCAGCGGAACTAGGTATAGGAAGTCTGCTGTGGTCGTATATACGACCACGATGGGATTTTGTAAGATGTGTCGGAATATGACCAAACGGATAGGCAGAGCGACGTCTGGTGCGGGTGAGAGACTCAAGGCTTTGCGTCTAAAGGCACGCATGACGACGCGTGAGGTCGAGAAGCTTAGTTTGGAGATTTCCGAATCCAAGCGAAATCCCGAATACTTCGTTTCACACGCCTGGCTGACCAATATTGAGAATAGTGAGTTCACACCCAGCATTTACAAGCTTTACAGTCTGAGCGCGATCTACCAGTGTCGGTTCCCTGACCTTCTAGGCTATTTCGGCGTAACCCTTGCCGACATTGGTATGCACCAGATGGCGGTCCGATTACCCAGAACCCATCTAATGTCGGGTCCGAATTCGGAAGCCCACGAGGAGATACGGCTCCCAGTTAAATTGCCCACGGATTCTAGCCTGGATCAAACGAAAATGCTTTCGAGGGTCCCTGAGGCCTGGCAGAAACTGCCGCTAACTGTGTTTCAGCAGTTGAATACAAAGGACATGCTGTACGGGTACGTCGGATTTCACGACTTCACCATGTACCCGCTGGTCCGGCCGGGATCGTTTGTGGAGGTCAATCCCCGCCAAAGCAGGATTCGAGCGACCCCATGGACCAGTGAACATGATCGGCCAATCTACTTTGTCGAGTTGCGGGATAGCTATGTCTGCAGCTGGTGCCAATTGGATGGACGGCAGTTGAGCATAGTTCCACATCCAATTTCCAGGTTGCAAATTCGGACCTATCGATATCCTGAGGAAGCGGAAATTGTTGGCCGTGTGACCGCGGTAGCGATGCGGCTCGTCGATCCGGAGGAGATGGCGGTGACAGAGTAACTGATGACGAGTTCTTCTGAACCTTCCGGATGCCGCAGCGGTCCGGCGATTGCACAGTGGCGGAGTCCTCTCGGTGGACCGAAGGGAGAATTAATCGTGAGTCTGATCCAACGCAGGAAACCTGGAATGCGAGCGGTTGCAAACGAAACACGAAATCTGTTGCTTGGCGTGGACAGAGCAATGAAAAGTACTGTTAGCGTGGGTACGACGAGCATATTCATCCACAGGTCAATCTGTGTGCTGCAGAGAATTCTCTTGACGGTCATTCACGAGTTTGGTCATAAAAGCGACCAGAGTCGGTTGGCATGATCCAACATAGAATCATCGAATTCTTGCAGTCGGCCATCATAATTCTGGGCGAGACGCTTGTCCTACTACTGGGCGTTGCTGCAGGATACCGGGTCCTCAAACGAGAGCTTCCACACCGAAGAAAGCCAAGGCACTGATTTGGTGTTACTTGGATGCCAGCCGAAGTCAAACATTATCCTGCCGTGAGCGACACTCTTTTTTTTGCCCGCTGGATTAGGAACTGCCAAAGCAGCCACGATGTGCCCATAGCACGCCGGTGTCGGAACATACGGCCAGACACTTGATTCTGTTATTGATTGGGATAGTCTTCTTGAAGGTGGTAGAGCAACCTTAGGAAGCGGCCCAGTTGACGCGATTTTGTACTTGACAACCTTTGCTAAAGAGGTATATCGTAAGTGAAGACGTATTCTACGAAGGAGGCGGCCAGGAAAGCTCGCGTTCATTGGGTCACACTGCACAGGTGGATGGCTGCCGGCAAGGTTCGGCCCTCGCAACAGATTGGGATGAATGGAGGCAAACACTGGCGCTGGACGGAAAAGGACGTTCAGAAGGTTAGAGAGTACAAGGCAAAGCATTTTCGTGAAGGTCAAGGTAGGAGAAGCAAGAAAGCAAAGTAAGGTCAAGGAAAAGAAAAAACAAGTGAGAGAACGGGACGCGCCGGTGCGACTAACACCAACGCGCCCCTAACCAACGTCGCACGTCTGAGGTGCAACATGGCTGGAATAGAAGTTAGCGGGTTCGGCTTTTGGGCGCAACTTGTGGCGCCCAGTGTTTCCGGCTCGACTTCCTGTCGAGTCGATTCCCCAATTAATTCTAGGGCAGGGAAGGACTTAGGCCATGGATCTTCGCTCCTACGAGTCTCTACTACTGTTCAATCAAGGGTTCGAGCAAGCCCTTCGCGCGTTGGATCAACTCCGCCTTGTGTTGCCTGGAGCCGCCCACGATTTGCGGGTCCGCATCGAAGAACTCCGCGCCGACGCCAGCGCCGACTTCACCGCAGCGATTTCGCAGACCGCTGCTGGAGCCTGCGCCGCGAGCGCGAAGAAAAGCAAGAGGGCCAGCATGAAGCGTAACGTGATGGCGAGGAACGCGGATCGACCGTGGCGATTGCTCAGTGGAAGCGTGCTCTCTGTTGAACAAAGGGAGAATTAATCGTAAGACTACGCCAATGCAAGAGATTCTCGAAGCACTCGGGAGGCGCATGAGGGAATTGCGCGAGAAGCAGGGAACATCGCAAGAAGATTTTGCGGAAGCTTGCGGGCTGCATCGCACGGCGGTGGGACTGCTGGAGCGCGGGAAGAGCATCCCTCGGCTCGATACGTTGCTGATCGTCTCGCACGCGCTCGGCGTGACAGTCTCGAAATTGCTTCAAGGAATCGAACAGTGGGGGAAGCTGCCGTCCAAACCGGCCGGCTGATACGAGGTACGAAATTTGGCGAAGTTCCAGTCCAAAGAAGGAGGCAAGACCATTATGACGAATGAAGAGGCGATACTGCGGCTGGCGCGCGACGTCGATGACGAACCTGCCTTGATTGCCATTGCCGAGAACAACGAGAACACACTACAGGCGGCAATTGGGCGATATTTTTCCGGCCGGACCACTTGCAAAAAGGCGCTGAATACGCTGCTGATTCGCATTTCGCGACGCGCGAAATACTTCATGTTTGGACAGGACGACGCGGACAGTTGGATAGAACATTGCGCGCAGGTGGAGTGCAGGCGGCTGCAAAATGAATCCGAGAATCTGTTTGCCGCGCGTGGATAGACCCGTGAAAAGTACCGTTACCGTGAGTACGGCGATCCCATTCATCCGGAGTCTATTCGTGTGGCGAAGAGAATTTTCTTGACGAACGTTAGACGTTGTGGTTATAAAAGCGACCAGATGTTTGCCCCGTGCCGCAATTCAGGAAGTTGCGGCGCGAACCACGGTCCCTTGGTCGAGGGGTTTCAAGGACAACCTTGAGAAGCCAAAACGAAACGAAGGGGCAGATGCTTTCGGGCTGCGGTCGCAATTCCGACCGCCAGAGTGCCGCGCCACTTCGATGGAAGGCGCCATCCAGATCCGCTCTCTTCAATTGTTTTCCTACTCCCGAGCGGTCAGCGATTGGACTCATAGCTCCAGACTCTAGTCTCAACTCCTTCCGCCAATGCTTAAGGCAGCGGGGGGGCGTATGAGTTCGTCCCCTGCCCGCTACTTTCCAGGACTGTTGGCGAGGCGTAGCCCCGCGACGGAGGCGGTGAGCGAACCGGCAAACGGGGTGGCAATAGGTGGGAGCATTGCGGAGAGTGTGGAAGCTAGCGATGAGGACCTGATTCTTCGATTGCAGACTAAGGATGTGGAAGCGTTAGGACTGCTTTATCGTCGCTATGCCCGGCTCGTTTACTCGGTATGTTTCCGTATACTTAGAGACTCCAGCGAGGCTGAAGACCTAGTACACGAGGTCTTCTTGTGTCTCTACTGGAAATGCAAGTCGTTTGATCCGTCTAAGGGCGCGGCGCGCTCCTGGCTGATCCAGTTGACGTATTCCAAGTGCTTTGATTGGCGTGATTACCTGAAGGCGCGGCACGGTCGAGGGCAAGGAACCGATTCATCGGATGCGTTGCGCACGGAGGTTTCAAGGGGAGAGCATAATCCTGACCCGGCGTACTTTGTTTTGTGGAATGCCAGGATGGTGGCGGCCTTCCAGAGTCTTTCCAAGGAACAGCAATTGGCTTTGAGGCTTTTCTATTTTAAAGGATATACGTTTCAGGAAATAGCGAAGCAACTTGGCTATTCTTACGGCAACGTGAAACATCACGTTTATCGCGGCATCGAAAGGTTACGGCAAGTTGTATATGACTGCGGGAAGCCAGGAGCGGTGCAGGAAATAAGGCAGGGAACGCAAGACGAGCAACAGGAAATGATGGGATGAGTCCACAACACCTCGAGGAAGAAATTTACCTGGACTACTTGACTGGAGAGTTGCCGGCCAAGAAGAGAGCGTTTCTTGAGGAGCATCTGGAAACCTGCTACGAATGCCGGATGCATTTCGAGCAATGCCGGGAGCTGTTGCGCGACGGTCTTCCGAGCATTGCGGATGAGATTGAGACGAGTGATGACATGTGCCCCAGTGCTCTGCCATGGTCCATAGATGATGGGGAGAAGAGACTTTACGCGGCCATTGGTGGTGGCGTGAAAGATCGCGCAGAACGGCAGAGCGCCCTGACACCTGTGGGGCCGGCCAAGACTAAGGCGGTTGAGTCTTGGTTACACGATAGAGGGTTTCGAGCATATGCAGGGGTCGGACTGGCCATTGCTGCGTCGATTGTGGCGGCGGTGGGCCTAGCCGATTCGTTGTACCGTCTTGGCGTGAAGCATGGCTTGGAACAATCTCGGGTGGTGACGGTGCCTGCTAAACCTGCTGCAGCGACTCCGGCCGGTCCGTCTGTCAGTCAGGCAAAGGACGACGGAGTTTTGCAAGCGCAGTTACACAAGCTTGGTATGGAGAGGGAGGCCATCCGGGCCAGCTTGCTGGAGCGTGACGCAGAAATTGCCAGGCTAAAGGGACAAATCGAGGAGCAACGAAAACAGACCGAAGCGACTGAGGCGAGCTTTCACTTGGCGGAACAACAAGCCGAGCAGCAAACACTTCAGATCTCCGTGCAGCGCGACGACCTGACTCGCAGGTTGGAGGCGCAGCAAGCGGTACTCTCGGACACGAAGAAGAAGCTCGAAACACTCGAGCAGGCAGGGACTAACGACGGGCTTCGCATGGCGAGCCTCGAAAACAGGATTCAACAGATCACGCAATTGGTAAAAGATAACGACGCGACAATTGACGAACAGCAGCGGCTGCTAGCGTCCGACAGAGATATCCGGGAGCTAATGGGAGCGCGCGACCTCTACTTCTCCGAGGCATACGACGTCGGGGTTGACGGGAAGAAAAAGAAGCCCTCCACAAGGGTTTTTCTGACAAAGGGAAAGTCGTTGGTTTTCTATGGGTATGATCTGGATAAACAGCCGGGGTTGAAGAATGCCAGCACGTTCCAGGCATGGGGAGTGCGGGGCCCCGACCGGAATAGCGCGCTGAATCTGGGCGCGATGAAATTGGAATATATAGACAACACGGCGAATAGGCGATGGGTGCTGCAATTCGACGATCCAAAGGTGCTGGAACAGATCAACGCCGTGTTTATCACCGTGGAGCCCAATGGCGAGAGCCGCGTGCCACAGGGAAAGCCAATGTTGGTGACCTATCTGAGAGAAGCGCCGAACCATCCTTGATCGGCCCGGCGTTCCCGTTGGGGAAGTTTCTCACACTTTCGAGACTTCCATCACCTTCGATCGCGGAAGTACGATGAATTGATACCTTATTCTGGTCCTTGTTTTCTCTTCGCTCCGTAGACTTTCCAAGCCCCCGCACTTAAAACGACTGAAGAGGAGAGTTCTCGTGAGCCTACGCACGGGTGTCGTCGTTTTTGCTTTGTTGTGTTTCATGGCTACATCTCAAGCGCAAGCACCCACGGCGGTTGTCAACGGTCAGGTGCGGGACACTTCTGGCGCGGCGATTCCTAACGCTACAGTGGAAATTATCAACGACGCGACGCGCGTTCGCTACACGACCGAAACGAATGGCGAGGGAATCTACTCCGTGCCGAATCTTCCCCCCGGGACATATCACATACAGGTGTCTAAGACGGGATTCAAGACGATCATTCATCCAGACGTCGTCTTGCACGTGCAAGATGCCGACGCGATCGGGTTCACTCTGCCCGTGGGGCCGATGTCGGACACGGTCACGGTGGAAGGCGGAGTTTCGCTCATTAACACCGAATCGGCCGCAGTCGGAACTGTGGTGGATAGGCAATTCGCGGAGAACATGCCGTTGAATGGCAGAAGCCTTCAGACGCTGATCGAACTCACGCCAGGGGTGGTTATTACGGCAAACAACGTTGCCGACAACGGCCAGTTTAGTGTGAACGGGCAGCGGGCCGCTTCCAACTACTGGATGGTGGACGGAGTGAGCGCCAACATAGGAGTTGGCATGACCACAGGTCTTTCTCCCGGCAATGGGCTCGGGGGGGCTCTGGGCTCCTTTAGCGCTATGGGTGGAACGAACAGTTTGGTTTCCGTGGATGCCTTGCAGGAGTTCCGGATCCAGACCTCCACCTACGCGCCGGAATTTGGCCGCACTCCGGGCGGGCAGATTTCCATCTTGACGCGCTCAGGGGCCAATCAGTTTCATGGTACCGCCTTCAACTACCTAAGGAACGACGTTTTGGATGCCAACGATTGGTTCGCTGACAGTAGGGGCCTGTCGAAGCCGAGGGAACGGCAGAATGATTTTGGCGGGACGTTCAGCGGTCCGATTCGCAAGGATCATACGTTTTTCTTCTTTTCCTATGAGGGTCTTCGGCTTCGACTGCCGCAGACCGCGCTTACGACTGTTCCTGACGCGAGTTTCACGCCCGGAGGCACAACAAACTCGCGCCAAAATGCAAAACCACCTCTGCAGCCATATTTGAATGCTTATCCCCTGCCGAACCGAAATAGCCCGGAAATCCTCTGTGATCCGAATACCAATCCTTTTTGTCCGTCCTCGGGTATAAGCGGGACCGCCGCTTTCGACGCCAGCTATTCGAATCCCTCCACGCTTGATGCCTACAGCCTCAGGGTTGACCACAAGTTGAACGACAGGCTAAATCTTTTTGGGCGCTACAACTACTCGCCTTCACAAGTCGCTCTTCGTGGCAACGGAAATTCGCTAAGTACAGTCACCCCAACACGCAGCACAACGCAAACCGCTACACTAGGCACTACTTGGGTCATATCTCCGACAGTTACCAACGATCTGCGGTTCAATTACAGCAGGACGAACGCCTCTAGCTATTCCTATTTCGACAATTTTGGCGGCGCCGTTCCGCTGGCATCTTTGCCATTCCCGAGTCCTTTCACATCACAGAATGGGAATTTCGTCGATAACATCTTTTTCCTCACGCAAGGTGGCTTATCTGTAGGGCAGAACGGACAGAACCTGCAGCGGCAAATCAATGTGGTCGACAGCCTTTCCATACAAAAGGGTTCGCACAGCCTCAAATTCGGGATTGACTACCGCCGGTTGTCGCCGCTGTATCGCCCTTTTGCATATTCACTGGGAGCATTTTTTGACAACGTGCCGTCCGCCGAAAACGGAAATCTGTTTTTCAGCCACATATTCTTCAATCTCAGCCCGACATTCCTGTTCCGTAATCTTGGCATCTATGCCCAAGACACGTGGCGATTGCTCCCTCGTCTTACGCTGACCTATGGTCTCCGATGGGACGTTGACTTCGTGCCGCAATCCCTCAACGGCCCTAGTTTTAACTCAGTGACGGGTTTTAATTTGAATGATTTGTCGAACCTGGCTCTGGCACCGGCTGGAAGGGCTCCCTACGCGACTACATATGGTAACTTCGCCCCCCGGCTCGGTGTAGCCTACCAACTCACTCAGAATCAGGATTGGCAAACCGTGCTTCGGGGCGGATTTGGCGTCTTCTATGACCTCGCGACTTCGGAGATGGGTAACAACCTTGGGGGTGCGACCTACCCATTTGGGAGTCAAGTTCCCTTTAGTCCGGGTGGCACTTTCCCGTTCAATCCTCCACCGCCTCCCCCTCCAATCACGCCACCTAATGCAAGTAACGGACAGAACCTCTTCGCTTTCGATCCTCACCTTAAACTCCCTTACACATTAGAATGGAATGTTGCTCTCGAGCAAGCCATGGGAAAGCAACAAACGATCTCTGCCTCGTACATTGGCGCGGCAGGGCGACGACTCCTGCAAACGGCTCAAATATCGGCACCGAATTCGAACTTTTTTCAAGCGTTCCTCGTGACTAACGCAGGTACGTCGGATTACGATGCTTTACAAGTTCAATTCCAAAGACGCTTGTCGTACGGCCTCCAGACGCTTGCTTCCTACACGTGGTCGCACTCGATTGATACCGGTTCCGCTGGTTCGACGGGGGCCACTTCCAACAACCTTGTGAACTCGGCCATTGCGGGCTCGAACCGGGGGCCCTCCGACTTCGATATTCGGAGCGCATTTTCCACGGGAGTGACCTATGATATTCCGGCTCCGAAGATCAACGCTTTCACGAATGCGACCCTGCGGGGTTGGTCCATCCAGAGTTTTATCCTGGCTCGTTCCGCTCCTCCAGTTACCGTCAACGGCATCTTTAATGGAGTTTTTGTCACTAGCATAAACGGCTACTTCACATTTCTCCGTCCAGATCTAGTTTTGGGGCAGCCGTTATATCTTTACGGCAGCAACTGCGCGTCGGTGATGCAAGCACAAGGAAATCTCCTTCCGGGTCAGGGATGTCCCGGTGGTAAGGGGTTTAATCCAGCGGCGTTCACGGCGCCTCCGATTGACCCGAGCACGGGTCTTCCGCTAAGGAACGGGAACCTTGGACGGAACGCGCTGAGAGGTTTCGGTGCCACCCAATGGGACTTCGCGCTGCATCGCGAATTTCCGATTCACGAATCACTCAAGTTACAGTTCCGGGCGGAGATGTTCAACGTTTTGAACCACCCAAATTTTGGACCGCCGAATGGGATTTCCGGACAAGGGGCGTTCGGGGTCTCCACCATGATGTTGGGATCAAGCTTGGCTGGCGGACAGTCAGGTGGTGGAGCCTTCGATCCTCTCTATCAAATTGGCGGGCCGCGCTCGATGCAATTCGCGCTCAAGTTAACGTTCTGAGCGCTCTCGAGTCCCTTGTTCCAGGCAATCCGCTCTCCCTTCTTAGTCGATTGGCTATTCACCGAGCGCAATCTAAGTCTTGACTGAGACAACGAGATGATTCATTACGCGAAAAGGTACGGCAAGCTATTGGCCCTGACGATTTTGCTCTTGAGCCAGGTGCGCGCTGCTCCGCAGATGCGATCGCTGACGATCGAAGATTGCGTTCGCACGCGGAGAATCGTGGAGGGAGAGGTAACAATCTCTCCCGATGGATCGTCCGCCGCATACGTTGTCAAGTCTCCCGACGTCGTCAGCAACCGTAACAACTATCAGTTGTACATCCGCGACCTAAAACAGCTTGAGCCTCGCGGCGAGGGGCGCCTTCTCTTGCAGGCAGACAAGATATCCGGGACGCGATGGCTAGATCGTGGCCGGATGGTCGCGGAAATTGGACGTATTGACGACGCAGAAAAAGGAATCACCAGTGAGGTCGATATCGTTGACGCGGTATCCGCTAAGCAAGAAGCCTTGAGTTTTCCATCCAAGGTAGAAGACTACAGCATTAGCTCAGACGGCAGGACGATAGTATTCTCTACGCTGGCTCCAAAAACTAGGGAGTCGGCGTCCGCCGAAGCCGCAAGAAAAATAGAACGAGAATCACGAGGCTACCGGGTGCAGTTCGGAAATGGTTCCGCTGCGGATGCCGGCAGTCTTACAAGCAAATATGAATTGTATGTAGGGAGGATAGATAAATCAGGCCTTGTCGATACAAGAAGGTTGACCTTCAGAATTTTCCAAGGTTTTTCGGAGCGGTCCTCAATGGTGGGAGTCGGAAATCTAAATCTCTCACCAGACGGAAAGCACCTGCTGCTCAGATACGAAGTGGAAACGATGCCTGTGGGGTGGAAGGGTCATCCGTTGATGGATTATTTCAAAGGACATGGTGGTCTGCCTATTTATTCACTCCTGGGCTTATATGACCTTGAATCAGGGGAGTTGAGACCGGCCTTTGACTTTCCCGAGAGTGGATTCTATACCCATGCAAGTTGGGCTTCTGACAGCCGCGCTTTCGCTGTGGTGGGGCCTTCGCCAATTGGCACTGTCGAAGGTGAGAAGGAAGCCAAGGATGCAGTGGCTTCCGGAAACGCCTTTTACCACCTTATGCGCTTTTCCCATGTGTTTGCAGTGGATGTAAAGGCAGAAACCACGACAAGGGTGTTGAGTAGAGACAGCGGAGTGCCGGGAGGTAGCGTATTCGGTGATACTCCTCTTCGCTGGAATCACAGCGACGGCGAGCTGCTGGTTAGATCCGGTGCATTTCAATTCGTGCGCATGTTCAACGAAGGGGGGAAGTGGAAAGAACGCCAGCGATTTGAGATTCCCGAGCATGGGAGTTTCTTGTCGTCGTTTGCGAGTGACGGAAGCGTTTTAGTTGGAGTTTCACAGTCAGTGACAATTCCGCCTGACCTATTTGTCATGCCTGCTAAAACTGCTCCGGTGACTCTGCTCACCGACTTAAACCCTGCCTACCGAAGCATCAGTTTGGGCCAAGCCGAAAAGGTCGAATGGATCAACCGGTATGGCTCTCATTGCCACGGTAAACTGATCAAGCCGGTGAACTATGAGGCCGGCAAACGGTATCCCTTGGTATTAATGGCTAGCAATTTTGACGGCGACTATTTCATAAGTGACTCTCCCTACACGACTGCTTTCGCGCCCCAGTCCCTGGCCAACGGCGGTTTTCTGGTGCTCATGGCGAAGTATTCTGACGGTGACAAGGAGCCTACAAGCGAGTTTTCCGCAGGTATCGCGTTTGCGTACGACTGGATGAGCATGCAGGAGAGTGCGATCGACGTATTGGCGCAGCGGGGCATGGCGGACAAGAGTAACGTTGGGATCGTGGGTTTCAGCCGGACAAGTTGGCTAACAGATTTCACGCTAACCCACTCGGCGTATAAATTCACTGCTGCCTCCTCCGCCGATGGCGGAGCTAATACTTACGGCACATACTTTCAGGGCAACGAGTCCGGATACATGACTGCGTTAGAATCCGACTATGGGGGTCCCCCTTACGGTAAGACTCTCCCGAACTGGCTAGAGTACGCTCCGCCGTTCAAGGCAAGTAATGTGCAAGCCCCGATCCTGATGGAGTCTACCTATGTCAATGGTGTTTTTGAGTTTTTTGTAGCTCTTGCGCGCCAGGGAAAAGCCGTGGAACTCTACTACTATCCCAAAGGCGCGCATCCTCTCGATACACCCTTTGAACGGTTGGCCTCGCTGCAGCGCAATGTGGATTGGTTCCGTTTTTGGATGCAGGGTTACGAAGGTAAAGTTCCTGACTACGATCCCGAGCAATACGTCCGCTGGCGTCGGCTGCGCAAGCAGCAGGAATGGAACGACCACATACGTGCCCAAGGCAAGGACCCGAGCAGCGAATTTCTTCGGCAGACAACGGCCGGAGCGGTCCGTGGAGATGCAGAGCCAGCCCCCGCGGCGCTGCCTCAATACTAGTCACCACGTTCCAGCAATTCCCATTGACCAGGGTTGCCCTCCGCAGGGGTCCGACGTTATCTCTATTCGTCAGCTTGGTAGGCGCCGTTCGTGTGAATAGGAGACTGCGAGTGGTAAAGTTCCAGAAACGGTCCCGGCGGTTTGCTGGGGAGATCTTGAGCGACGGCTTTCAAAGCAGATGCCAGGGCGACTACTTCTGGTTTCTCGTATTCCATGGTTTTCAACTCCTTTCGCAGTAGGATTTGTGAAAAGAAGATCGGACCGCCTTGAGCGGGCGGGGATCCGACCTTACGTCTATTCGTCGGCTTCATACGCGCCGTTCGTGTGCGGCATAGGAAACCAGGGTATGTAAAAATCCAGGGACAGTCCCCATGGTTTTGTGAAGAGATGCTGAGTGATGGCTTTCAAAGTGAATGCCAGGACGACTACTTCTGGTTTCTCGTATCTCATGGCTTTTGCCTCCTTTTCTCAACAGGATTTGCGAAAAGAAGACCGGACCCCCCCCGAACTGGCGGCGATCCGGCCTTGGGTCTACTCGTCGGCTTCATATGCGCCGTTTGTGTGAATAGGAGACTGGGGGTTCCAAAAATCCTGGAACACTCCCGTCGGTTTCCCGAGCTGACGCATTGTGATGGCTTTCACAGCTGACGCCAGGACGACTACTTCTGGTTTCTCGTATCTCATGGCTTTTGCCTCCTTTCTCAACAGGATTTGCGAAAAGAAGGCCGGACCGCCCCGAACTGGCGGCGATCCGGCCTTAGGACTACTCGTCGGCTTCATACGCACCGTTCGTATGAATAGGAGATTGAGGCTGATAAAAATCAACCTGCAGTCCCGCCGGTTTGGTGACGAGATGCTGTGTAATGGCTTTCACGGCAGATGCCAGGACGACTACTTCTGGTTTCTCGTAGTTCATGGTTTTCACCTCCTTTCTCTTTTACCTTTTCTCAGCTGAGATCATTGTGGGTGCCAAGCACTCAAGAGAGTTGGGCGAGTTTTCATCAACTAGAATTCCACTTTTGCTCAAACTTCTTAGCCAGACTTCAATGCCGAGCGCGCGCATCAGACTGACGATTGGAGTTTCCTGGCCGTGGCGGGCCTTTTGCAAAGCTTCCGAAAACTTCTTGGCCTCGACGATGCCGAGGGAGCTGGCCACCATGTGCTGGCTCATCTCCGCATAACGAGTCCAGTCCGCAGCAATGTCTGCCATCGGCCCGCGGACGATATACGCTTTGCGCTTCCTGTTTAGGAGTTCGTCGGGGACGATGCCGACGAGGGCGCGGCGCATGAGGGAGCGGCGGTGGCCTGGGCGGACGAGCTGTTCACGGGGCACAGCGTACATGAATTCGAGGAGGCCGCGATCGAGGTAGGGATAGCGCTTTTCGTGGAGCGGCTCTGAGGGAAGAGCGTCGCATCCGAGTTGTCTTCGTAATGCTTCCAATGTGCCGACGTTCTCCTGAAAGCTGGGTAGGGGGCCGAACAACTTCACTCTAGTTTCATAACCCTGCAACGCCGGGCGATTGCGTTTGACGAAGTCGGGGTGCAGCCAGGGTTCCGGCCGCTTATGCTCTGGAACGCCGATTAGAGCAGGAGGGAAAAACCACCGAACCGCTTCAAAGAACAGGTGAAACCAAGGCTTTCTCTTGTTGAGCGACCAGACTTTCAATTGGTGGGCGAGCGTCCTGAATTGGCCTCTTGCTAGAAGATCTTCAAGTTCAGGCGTTGGTGTTGGGACGCCACCCGTAACTTCGTCGCCGCCAATGCCGGAGAGCACGACGCGGTTCCCTTGCGAGGTCATACACGCTGCGAATTGACGGCTCGATTCGGATGGACGACCGCCGTCAGAGCCAGGAGTAGCTGCGAAGCGACCGTCACCAAGTTCGAACCCCCATTGTTCTACGGAGCTAACATCGATATGGCAGCCGGTGCGGCCACGTTTCTCTTCGACTTTGGTGAAATAAGGGCGCTCGTTCCAGTTGGGTTCGGAGTCGTTGTAGTAGGAGAGGGTGTCGAGGCGCGGAGTTTCGGCGGCGCCGCGAGCGATGATTGTGTCTGCCATGCACACAATGGAAGAGGAATCCATGCCGCCGCTGAGCTCGGCGAGGATGGGGCTGTCCGAGCGCAGGCGACGACGGACGGCTTCGGCGAAGACGGCGCGGAAGTGCTCCTCGTATTCTGCGTCAGTGCGGTAACGGATTCTTTTGCTGGGATCGAAATCCCAGTACTTGCGGATGGCCTGTCTTCCCGGACGGAGTATCACCGAAGACGACGGCGGGACAGAATGGATGCCGACGTAGGGCGTCAGGTGCGCGGCAGGGAAGAACGAGAACCAGCCGGCGATGTACTTTTCGCAGAGGGCGAAAGTTCTTCCGGCGAAGAGAACGAGCGGATCGAGGATGGTGCTCCAAGTGACCTGCTGGCTGTCGAAGGAGTAGTAGAGATGGCGCGTGCCGATGGGGTCCTTGGCAAGGATCAGCGAGCGCGTGTGCGGATCCCAGATGGAAAGAGCCCAGTCGCCGATGAGCATGGCGAAGCAATCGCCGCCCCAGTATTCGTAAGCCGCCGCGACGATGGCGACGTCCGTGGAGGCAGCGGTCACAACGTCGCGCAGCTGCCGGATTAAATCGGTGCGGTTGTCCAGCCGTCCGCCCCAGGTTAGGATAGCGCCGGATGCGGTGACATGAGGCTGCGTTTCGCGGCGAGATTCTTTGGTCGTATGGAAGGCGCGGTAGAGAATGCTGATGTTGCCTTTCGAATAGGAGCCGGCATCATCGGGGCCATAGGGAGCGATGGATGCCTTCACCTTTTCCAGATAGTCGCGGTCCACCGGCCTGCCGTCGAAATTCCATTTACCAAACTGGACGCTCATAGCGATCTTTTCTCCAGCAAAGCTCTCTCAGCACCGATCGAGGACTGCGTACATTTCGGGCGTATACGGCTTGTCGTTGACCACGCGGCCACCGACTTCGACCCAGGCGTGGGCTTTGAATGGCATTTGCTGTGCTCCAATCACCAATTGCGCCGGCACACCGTATTTCTTCAGGAGGCAAGCCGTCGCCGCGGACCGCTGCAGGCACAGCGCTTCCTTCCAGTACCAAATGCAGGCTATGTCGATCGCCGAGCAGATGCGCTCGACCGCGCCGGGGGCGGCCACCGGCCTTCGAATGGGATAGTTGCGGACTTTGTCGTAGAGCGCTGCGAAATTGCCTCGCGCCAGGTAGAGATCGAAATGAATCAGCTTCAAGTACGCTTTCAAAACGAGAAACGACATAAACGAAGACCTCCGCCTTCACACCGGCAACTGCAACTGGTCACAGAGAAAAGCCATGCGATCCGTCAGCGCCTCAACCCGTTCGCCGAGCGGAAGCACCGGGGAATGTCCGCGAAACTTGCTGTAATCGAGAAAAATGGGATGTTCGGAGACGTTGGCCGCCTGCAGCCGAGCGGTCATTTTTCGAGCGTGTAGCGGGTTGCAATTCCGGTCGGCATCGCCGGAGACGATCATCGTGGCGGGATAGGCCACGCCTTCGCGAACCTGATGATAGGGAGAGTATTTCGCGAGAACGGTGAAGTCCTCGGGATCGTCTACTGTGCCGAATTCATCTTTCCAGACATGTGCGTTGTCGAAGAGGTGATAGCGAAGCATGTCCAGCATGGGAACGATGCAGACGACCGCGCCGAACAGGTCCGGCCGCTGCGTCAAGGCCGCACCTACGAGCAAGCCAGAGTTTGAGCCGCCAAAGATGGCTAGTTTTCCGGGAGCGGTTCTTCCTGTCTTGAAGAGCCACTCCGCGGCGGACAGGAAATCATCGTAAGCCGTTTGGCGATTGCGTCGCTTGGCGGCGTTGTGCCACTCGACGCCGAATTCTGAACCACCCCGGATATTGGGCAAAGCAAACAAACAGCCGCGTTCCATCAAGAAGGCGACAAAGATGCTGAACTGCGGTGTCATGGAGACACCGTAGCCGCCGTAAGAGGTCATGATCGTCGGATTGCCACTTCGCTTCAGGGCATCGCATCGGCCGACGAGATACATGGGAACCCTTGTGCCGTCTTTGGACATGAACCAGATCTGCGAATGACTGAAATCAGCGGAATCAAATGGGATGTTCTTCTTAGCCCAGAGCGTTCGCTCGTTGCTCTTTGCGGAGTAGCGGAATATTCCAATCGGCTCGGTGAACGATTCTGTTTCTATAAGCAGCTCATCGCTTTCCGGCAAACCACCAATGATGCGCAGCGTCTCGTCGCTTCGAATGGGCATTTCGCCGATTTTCTTGCCGGAGAAATCGAAGATAAAGACGCGATGCTGCATATCTTTCATGTAGGAGACGAAGATGGAGTCTCCAACGACGAGCCAATTGCTGATGGGAGTGTCGTTTTCCGGGACGATGTCGATCCACTCGTGTTCCCCGTTCTGCCGAAGGCGGATTTCGACGACGCGGCGATTCGGCGCCTGGAGGTCGGTGATCGCCAGAATCTTGTCGTCCATTAGCCGCAAGCCGAGCATGTAGTCGATGCGGTTGAATATCAGCTCTGGTGGGGCGCTTCCCCCGAATGGCTGCAGATAGATGTCCGTAAGCGTTTTGTCGAGGAAGTGATAGACGAAGAAGCCGAGCCGGTTTTTATCGGAGAGCAATGCCAGCCGGAGTTTCTCGTCTTCGCCGGCAAAGAAAATCTCCTGATCCTCGGTTGATGGCGCTCCGAGGACGTGTTGATACGCGGCGCGATAGAAAGGCCGCTTGGCATCGGGCGCCTCGTGGACGTAGTAGAAACTCTTTCCGTCCGGCGCGAAAGCAAATCCCCGCAAATACCCGCGAGGGAGGAGATCGGGGAGGCGCTTCCGAGTCTCGATTTCGAGCAACTCAAATGTCCCCGTTCTCTCTCCCCCTTCTTTCACCTCATACAGGAGCAATCGATCGTCAGGTGAAACTCGCAGAGGCTTGACTGCCGTGAAGTTGCCAGTCCCCCGTTCGGAAGGATCCACCAGAAGATGATCCTCGCCGTCTGCGCCTTCACGCATGTAAATGCAAGGCTGCTCTTGGTCGGGCAGGCGCTTCCGGAAAAAGTAGCGGCTGCCGGCTTTTTGCAGTAAGTCATGGGTTTCGACGGCGAGGAATTCTTGGATGCGTTTGCGGATGCGCTCGCGCCCCGGGATGCTGTCCAGATACGCGCGAGCGTAAATCGTCTGCTCCTTGATCCATGCGCGCGTGCGAGGCGAGTCTTGATCTTCGAGCCAGCGATACGGGTCGGTGACGGAGACACCGTGGAAGATCTCCGTCACCGGCTCCACGGCTGATTGAGGCGGAGGTGTCATCAGTTGGGGCATTCCACCCTCCGCCGCTGGAGCATTTCTGCTTCCCGTTTCATTCTGCGCGTGAGGCTTCGCAGGTAGCCGGGCACTTGAGGAATCTTCACGCATTCTTGTTCTCGCCACCTGTTCCCCGCGACCGCGTAAGCAAAAACGGCCACCAGGGGCGAGAACAAGAACGCCTCGGAAACATGCTCCGCCGACGAGCAGCCCTGCCACCTGCGCGCGTAGGACGATCTCAAGTCATCCTCGAAGGGAACGACGGTTGGATAGTCTTTTCGCAGGTGCGAGAGGAAGTACTCGAACGTGAGGAAGGGGTGACTGACGTGGGCTTCGGCCCAGTCGATGAAGGTGCAACCCTCAGGTCCCACAATGATGTTGCCGGGATTGAAGTCACTGTGCCCGAGCGAATCTGAGATTTGCAGGGCGCTCAGACATTGCAAGGCATCCTTAATGGTCTCACTGAGGTGAGAGAGCTCCTGCCGGGAAAGCACTGGCGGAGGCACCGTCGTTTGCTGGTTCATCAACTCCGCCATGGTGTCGAGGAACGGGTCGACTAATTCCAGCAGCGTCGGCGCGCGCAAGTCTCTGCATCCTGCTTCTAGAAGGTCGTCTATCGTGCCAATAGATTCGATCTGCAGATCGGCGAGAGTCGCTATAGCCGTTTGCCACGCCAAAGGATTTGACGTTTCATCAAGAGTTGCTCCCCCGCCATCGGACATGAGCCAACCGTGCCATTCGTATTTTGTTGCAATGATATTCGGCACATATCGAGGAAAGAACTTTCGGAGGGCATGCGAAATGCTGAACTCATGCAGGTTAGGCTCGCCGACCGCCTTGAACCACACTGGTTGTTGCGTCGTGGCAAAACGGACCAGGGAGAAAGTCTCGCACCCGTTCAGTTGCTGTAAACTCCTCAATTCCATTCCGAGCGGCCGAATGTTCGAGTCGACCCAGTCTTTTAGCTCCTGCATCCAGCCGAGGCGGGCGAAGGGCTCAGAACTGTTTTTGTAAATTCTCCTCGTCAGCTTTGCATGACTCAACCTAACGGCCCGACACTCATGCTTCGAAAAGGGAAGACTCGACAAGGCGTGATGGATGGTGAACCATTCTATGCCTTGGGGATGGAGGCAGAGCCCATCCGTGGATTCGAGCACGGCGAAATAGCTCGCGTTAGCGGATTCTTCGACCACGCCAGAGAACAAGAAAACAGACGACAGCTTCCAAACATTCCGAAGAAGCTCCGTGACTTCCTGCGCCGGCCTTGTAAATTTTGGAATCTCGATCTTTGGCAGATGATATTCGTTTCCTTGTGACTCGACCAGTACGGCTGTTCCTGCCGAATCAAACACGATCAGCAAGTAGGTATCTTTCTGATTCACTAGAGTCGCTTGCTCGTGTGTAGTCGTGGAGAGTTGCATCGCTTTTCCTTGAAGAATTTTCTTTTGCAAACTGACTCTCGTACTCTCTACTTCGTGCTCCCCGCAGGAGAACTTCGTTTCCCGAACAAATTGCAGAAGAGGCCTGCTGGCTTGGGACCGAGACTTGGACGAGAATTCTCCGATTCCAAAGGTGCAATCAATTGCTGAGTTTCGAGCTGCTCTAAGAATTCGTTCACGTCAGCGAGAGCTTGTTCTCGCGGAATGCCAAACTGTGGAGAAAGGGTGTCCGCGATCTGCTCCGGTGACCGTCCATCAGCGAGTTGTTGCCAAATCATCGATCCTGTCAAATTGAGGGTGATCATATGTCCCCCTTTAATGTTCATGAGCACTGCTCCGTCTTGCGTGATGGTGGTCCTAACATGCTCTGAGATTCGAATCATCGTTCCCCTGACTGTGCCTGCGACACCAGCGCTGCCATTCTGAATTCCGGTACGTTCAGAGACACCCGTGCCCTTCGCTTGGTTCAACTGCAGCACCCAATATTCTTATTTTCGTGGCTGGGAACTAATACCTCGGTAAAACACCTGACAACGCCGCGATAGTGCGGCTTGTCCATGCACTGCGTCAACAAAAAACAGTGGTCCTGCGCGGCCATTTGTGGTCCTGAGCGGCCATTTAGGGGCATTTTTGGCCATCAAGTTGTACTTATGAAAGACGTATAACAACACTATTGTGCAGATGAATAGCTCGTCGGAGCGGAAGCTGCCGTTGTAACTGCGGTGTGCAAACAGGAATACAAGCCGCATCTGCCGATCAGTTGCTCGTGTGTGCCCTGATCTTCAACCGCACCCTGATTGAGAACAACAATTCGGTCCACCCACCTGAGCGCGGAAATTCGGTGGGAGATGAACAGAATCGTTCGGCTTGAGAAGTAGTACGCTAAGCTGGTAAAGATTTTTCGCTCGGAAGGAGCATCCAGGGCCGACGTCGATTCATCCAGCAAGATCAAGGACGGACGCTGTAGCACGGCCCGCGCTAGCGCAACACGCTGGCGCTCACCACCCGATAAAGCATTGCCTCTTGGCCCCAGGGGTGTGTCCCAGCCTCGGGGAAGTCTTCGCAGCAAATCCTCAAGGTCCGCAATCTCGATGACCCGGCGCAGCTCATTCATGGTGGCGGAAGGTCTCCCCAGTAACAAGTTTTCCTTGAGGGTGCGGTCGAAGAGGATGCCCTCCTGCATCACGTAACAGACCCTAGTTCGAAGGCTCTCCAGCCGCACTTTGCGAACGTCCGTTCCGTCGATGCAGACGGTTCCGTTTTCCGGATCATACAACCTGGCGACCAGCTTCGCGATCGTGCTCTTGCCGCTGCCGCTTATCCCCACGAGAGCAACCTTTTCTCCTGCCTCGAGCCGGAGGTCCAGTTCTTGAAGAACGGGTTGCCTTGAGCGGTAGGAGAACGAGACTCTTTTCATCTCGACGCATCCTCTGACGGGTAAAATGAAATTGGAAGCATCAGTTTTTTCGTCAACGCTCGGGGCCATCTCAATGACCTCCAGAATCCTTCGGATGCTTGCACTCATGCGATTCAGGCGGGAATAGATCTCCACCGCTGCGTTGAGCGGATCAAAGAGTCGAGCAATGTAGCTGTAAGAGGCTACGAGCCCACCTACAGTTAATGCGCCTGCGAACACCTGGTAGCTCCCATAGCCAAGAATCGCTATCGTGCCCAGGGTGATGACAGCCATGTAGGAAGTGCGGAACAGAATCTCGACGAGATTCCGATGATTCAGTGCCTTCACTCTCGCGGTCGCCCGCTCCAAGAACATTTGCGTTTGGTTTTTTTCCTGGTGGAGGAGCTGGATTTGAACCACAGAGGCCAGATGCTCCTGAAGAAAGCTGCTCTCTTTGCTGGATTGCTGCTGCGCTGAATCGGATGCTTCCCGGAGCCGGCTCTCAAAATATCTTCTGAACACAAAGAAAAGGGGCACCAAAGGGAGGACCATGCAGGTAAGCTTGAAATCCAATACGAACATAGTCACAACGACGAAGACGGCATTGAAAGTTGTTTGGAGGGCGTAGGGCACAAGGCTCGATCCAAGTTCAGCGACTTGATCTACATCCTGTTCCATGCGGTAGAGCTTCTCCCCAGTGGGCGTTGTTTCGTGGAAGTCCGCGGAAAGCCTGTTCATCTGTTCCAGGATGCCAAGGCGAATACGGAAGACGAGGGACTGCACCGTGCGGAAGCTGACTAGTCCCGCGAACGCCGAGAGGCCAAGTCGGCAGATGTAGATTCCGAAGAATCCAACCACTGCGAGGAACAATAAGTGGAAGTCTTTTTTCGGGAGAATATGGTCGATCAGCCATTTGATGAGCAAGGGATCGAGCAGGTACATCAAGCTACTCAGTACGATCAAGGTCATGCTGACCGCATGCGCCCCGAGGAGAGGTCGCAGTTGCCGCGCAAACCAGCGGAACTGCGTATTGGGATTCGTCGCCAAGGAAACTCCTGAAATGTTCGACGAACTTCTTAACAAATACTGGCGCCAGCTGTTTGGTGTTTCGGCGACCGCGCAGCCATTCCGCGCTTACTCCAAAGGCGAGGAATCAGCAGCGAGAAGTGTCCATCAAACTTCGTTAGCGCTTTTTTCGAATTCGGCGCAGCTCTTCTCCAGACGCCAATTCTGCGAAATCGCTGTTGAGTCCTACTTCAACGATCGTCAACCAGAAGTGGAGGAACTCTGACAAAGAAAAACTTCGCGCTTCGGTGCCCAGGGCCAGTTCGATAACAGGCTGGCTCCCGTGTCTACAGAAAAGGATAACCTTCATGTCTTGTTTTTCGACCTGGTACACCACGGATGCTTGTTCATTGCCTGCCAAACCTGTTTCAGGTCCCTTTTGGGGCAGTCTAGGATCGAGTTCCGCCGCACGAGTCATCCTGTGACCTGGTTTCGACGCCACACCCTCCGAAATTCCACTGGCGTCAGGTGGAACATGTCGTAGAAGCCTTTTTCGAATCCTTGGAGCGTCCGATAACCCGAGTCTGTCGCAACGACCTTTATAGGCTCATCGGTGTTTTGCAAACGCTTCGCGGCGAACACAAGCCGCCTCTTTCTAGCGTATTCCCTGATCGAAATCCCCGTGGAGTCCCTAAATAGCCGGCGCGTTTGGCGTTCAGAGAGAAGAAGCTGAAGTTGTTTGCAAACATCACCAAGGCTGCCATGAACCTTATCAGGGGCATTGTCAATAAAGTCTTTCAGCTTCTTGACCCTCCAGTCGATGTTGCCTTCGGCTCCTTGCTGGAAAAGCTCCTCAGCTAGCGATTCCACAGTTTCATATCGTTGAACGAACTGTTGCTCGTAAATCATGATTCGGCCCCCCTCATGCCCATATTCACCGCTTCGCTTCCTCCGCGAAAAGGAGGTTATGCGGTCCACGGATGATTCATGACGCACGGCTACGTTCTCTTCTATCAAGCCTTCTCGTTGCAGATCCGATAAGCATCGCGCGGCATCTCTCGCCAATTCCTCCCGAGGAACGTCGAAGTGCATCTCCAGTACGTCTACAACGTCTTCAGCGGCGATCCCCGACGGGCATGTCTCAATCGTCACCCATACCCTCGCGGCAAGTTCATTTAGTATGTAGTAGTACCCGTGCCTGGTATTAAGCAGCAGCGCACGATCTTGCGAACAGCTGCAGCGAATACCAGGAGAGACGAGCCATTCAGCGATATCGGCGGAGTTCACTCTTCCCCCATTCGGTGCCTTGAAAGCGCAGTGGGCTGGTCGGCAAAAATCACCGAGAGATGTATGACGATCTGGGAATATAGATTCTGATGCCTCAGTTCGAGCACCGGGGAGGAAATCTTTTTCAGGGTCGGAATTCAGACCGATGGCACTACAAGTACGTGCGTTGTGGCTTAGGACTGATTCACGGAATTTGACCAAGTGACGCGTTATTGCGAGTTTGTCCCTAATTTAGGACTGCAAATAAGGACCAGGATTCACGCGACTTTTATTCTTAGCACTGACACTTGAGTGCGCACCGTCGGACGGAGACCCGACCAATACGGCCTTGCCACACTGCAATCCGTGTCGATCTGTGCAGAGCCTGAACGTAGCGCTGGGCCGTTGTTTATTGTCCGTTTATAGTTTTAGCGTTACATAGTAAATGTGCTATTCGGTCTCATTCGTCCGTTATTCCAGATCAGGACGGTCGGTGTGCCCAAAGTTTTTGTGCCGGCTTAGGGGTTCACCCCAAAAACTTGGGTCCAATTTGGGTCCAATAAGCCCCAAACATTACCAAAAACCAAGGTCCAAGAAGTACGCAGAGCCAAGACAAATCAACGAGATAGCAAATCATAATTTAACTACGAACCAGTTGATCAGCCTGAACGCCATCAACAAGGGCGACACGGTTGGTACGCCGGTGACAAAAAAGGACGTGCGGTTTATCGCCAACACTCCCGTAGCGACCACGGTGCTCAATTCTCCTTCGGCAATGTTGCACGCAACAGTTTGCGCGACGCCAGAACGAACACCGGCAACTTCTCGCTTTCCAAAGACTTCAAGATAAAAGAGAGGTTGAACGTAGTCTTCCACACGATCATGACAAATGTCTTCAACCACCCGAACTTTGGCAGCGTCGTCGGTGAGGGAGGTATTGATCCATTCATCGATGACGCCGGTCTGCGGCAGGAGCGCACCGGCTTCGCCGACCAGACGTTGCAGGATGGCGGCATCCGGAGCATTCGTTTCGGGCTCACGTTCAAATTCTAGACCAAGATTCTCTGAGATCGTCTTCGCCGGGGAGGCTTCGCGGACCCTCCCCGTTTCCTTTCTGAGGAGTGAACGAGACTCACTGATGGTTTAGGAAACTGAATGCCTCCAATAAGCGCCCCTCCTCTGTGCGTATTTAAGGTCGCCTGCGCCCGAAGCAGACGTTCCGGCTTCCGCTAGCGCTGTGCAATAACTGTGAAGAAGGCTGCCCAACAACTCAGAGCTGCGTCAGGATGAAGAGTGTACGCGTCGATGGAATTTCGTACTCAGGTCGTAACTGACGATACCGGTTCGCGGTGTGCGACAAGGCCTTCGCCTGTGGACAGAATAGGAATAAGTTGACCTTCGTGCAGCCGGTATTCGAGGCCCCGCCAGACAATTTTTTCAGCAAAAAATCCCACGACCCAAACAAAAAAACTAATCGCATCACGAACGGGAATGAGCCACATGATTTTGTAAAGTTCGCGATCTCCCAGCCCCCACCTTCCCGTCAGCCAGGTCATGGCGGCCCGAAGGAAGAGGTAGGTGAGTAGATAAAATGTCGCTATCAGGGGCGAACCGATTAAGAGACTAGCCGCCGCTCCGACCAGGGCCCACGGCAATCCATGTGTAAAGAGAAGCCCCCAATAACCTGATGGGCGGGCGCTCTTTAAGGCAATCGACCAGCGCAACTCGCGGCGGAAATACTCTGAAAAGTTCTCTTTGGAAAAGACCATGTAGACAGGTTTAGCCATCAAAACCACGCGGTGGCCGCAAAGTGCAATGCGCTTACCTAGTTCAAAATCCTCCGAGTGATGATTAACGATAGCTTCCCAGCCGCCGATTTCCGCGAGGTGTTTTTTGGATGTGGCCATTGTCCAGCCGAAAGCGAAACCCAGCCGGCCCTCAATTTTCTTGGCCACGAGGGCAGCCGGAGCGGAATCCATGTACATGCCCAGGGCGTCCAGGTTCGAGGCCAGACTCCCAGAGGTCTGACTCTTGTAGAAGGCTGTGACCGCACCGACTTTCGGATCGGCAAAAGGAGCAGTGACTTGCTTGAGATAATCGGCTTCCACACGCACGTCACTGTCGCTCATGACCAGAAGATCGTATTTTGCGCTCTGGGCTAACTGGCAAAGGTTATTTACCTTGTCGCTCGCTCCCACGCGCGGAACGTCGGTAATTAAGCGGATGGAGGCGGCGGGGAATTCGGAACAGAGTTTTTCGATGACGGGAATGACCGGATCACTCATGTCGGATACTGCAAACACGACCTCGTAAACTGGGTAATCCAGGCGGCAGAAGCTCGCGAAATTCTCATAAGCTTCGTGATCCAGGCCGCGCACCGGCTTTACGATGCTTGCGGGAGGCATAAACGACGGTTTTTCTGCCGAGACTTTGCGCACACCGCGGAAATGTGCAATCACACAGTAAAGAGAAAGAACGTAGTAAGCGAACGGGAGAAGCGCCAACATCAGTATGGAAACAGTTACAATCTGCAACTCGAAACCTCAAATTTGACTCAGAGTATTAACATATAAACTCGACTTATCATAGCCCAGTCCGATTCGTATGGAGGGCAGGAGGCGGTCATGAACTGATCGAGTAGCCGTAGGCGCGGATGGTTTCCACAGCCTCGCTTCGGCTGCTGGCGTCCACCTGTTTCAGGATGTTGTGGATGTGATTCCTCACGGTAAATTCAGAAAGGTTCAAGCGAGAAGCGATTTCTTTGTTTGTGAGGCCTTTAGCGACGAGAGTGACCAATTGTTGTTGGCGCAAAGTAAGATCAGGTTTAGGAGGCGACTCTGCGAGGGGCACTTCTGCAGACATTTGAGCAACGCAACGGAATAGCACGGAGCAAAGTTGTGGAGGACAGACAGCCTCGCCGCGGAAGACGGCACGAACGGCGGCAATGACGTCCGAAGCAGAGGCATCTTGCAACAAATAGCCCATTACTCCAGAGCGGACCGCGACAATGAATTGCTCTTCGCCAGCCTCCATGCCAACGAGAATTATTTTACATCCGGCCAATCCAAGCTCGGCGGCAAGACCTGCCCGCAGGCGGCCAGCAACGAAAGCATCGCCCACCAAGACGTTGCACTGAGTCTCAAGTATGCCGAGAGGTGTTTCATCAGCGGGAGAAGTCTGGCCGACGACAATCAGATCGGGTCGCTTGCGGAAGAGGCGAGCTAAGGCTTCGCGCATCAGGCGATTCTCTATCAATAAGAACGCACGCACTAACGGGCTGGGGACGCAGTCGGCCATCTGAACCAAACCTTAAAGCAAAATATCCACGAAGAAACGAAGGAAGAGCCAACGAACGTAGACCTGGCTAACGACCTTTGTCTGGGGAGAGTAAACGTTATTCCCCGTAGATGTCAATGAATAATATTAGTAATTCATATAACCACAAAAACGAGACGTGTTCGGTATCTAATCTGCAGCTACTCCCCACTTAGCCAGCATTGATGCGATTCGACCGACAAAAGGTTTTACCCCTCTTTGGAAAAAAAGCAGCGTTTTGAGCTGATGTGTCACCTTTTGATGACAGCTTCAACTTGCCTTTCGCCCTCTCTTCGACGGGTCAATATTAGTACCTATCTGAAAAATCGCTAGTACAGACTAACTCATAGGACTAGCTAAGCCTGTGGTTGCTTTTTGATTCTTACTTCAATTCGCATAAGGGCTGAGACTCGTGGCACACGGAGTGTGCCATGGAAAAATCAATTCGCGTCCTGGTGGCTAACCATCCTCGCCTCATGCGGGAAAGTGTGCTCACGACGTTTGCGGATCAGCCGGACATAGAAATTGTCGGTGAAGTCGCTGACGAGTCGGAGATTAGCGCAAGCGTGAAGAAGACCTTGCCAAATGTCGTGGTCATCGCGCTGGATCGGCCGGGCACGCGACCGCACATCTGTGACGAACTGTTGCGCGAGCATCCAGAGGTGCGCGTAATCGCGGTGGCCGCGGATAAGAACTGCGTCGTTTACTACTGGGCTTCGTTCGAGATTTATTCAAACAATATCGAGGCGTCCGAAGAAGGAATGCTTGGCGCAATGCGAAGGAATCTTGTCGCAAAGAATGCGAATTAGAAAATTGCAGGCCCGGCCCCGGGGTGAAAAATATGTTTGACAAGAACGAAATGAAAAAAAGCATTTATTGTCTGACTTTAATGTTTCTATTGTGCGCGCCGGCTTTCGCCCAGCAGCAGAGTGATCGGCCGCGGAAGACAAGTGAACAAGGCCGAAACGAGTATGGCGTTCAACAACCTCCTGATTTGACCCAGGAAAACCTGGGCCGGGTGGCGGCTTCTGCAATTCAGATTCGAAGCGTGTTGGTTAAGGATGAAGGGCTGATGGTGGAATTGAAGCGTTGGGTAGCGAAGGAGGCAACTGATAGCGGCCGGATTGTCGAGGATTCGAACTTGACGGATCAGGCTATTTTCGAGCGGTTGGAACAAGACATCGCGTTTCGATCCGTGGCCACTCGTCTCCTACAACACTACGGCTACCTGATTCCAACCCCGAATCCGGACTCGGACTTTGCAAAAGAAAAAGAATTGGTGCTAAAGGAGCGGGCGCGGCGGCTGGTCCAGATTGAGTCACAGGAAGATACAGAGTCGGTTCGCCCGCAGAAAAACGATCGAGATCTCGAACGCACCGCAACGTGCGACCCGCGTCGCGACGAAGATTGCCCACAGCAGTCGCTGGCAGAACGGCGACGAAATGTGCGTACGCCCGACGGGATGTCCGCACCCGAGGCGAACCCTCAAGCAGTCCCAGAGCAACAGCCATCACAGAGCCCATCGCGCATCTTGCGGGCAGACGGATTGCCGCAGGCCGCGGATCCTCTAGATAGCCTGAGTGGAACTAGTTCTGGGCAGATCTTCGAGTTAACTCCAACTTCGGCCAAGCGCGACGCGAATCCTTTGGCTGGTTCTCAATCTATGGGCCAGGGCGCGCTCGATGGTCTGCCGACCGGGCGGAATTCACCGCTCATTTCTGTTGAGCCCAATAGCACCACGGAAGTCTTCGCAGGAAAGAACGCAAGCGAACTATCTTCGCGAGCAAACTACGCGAGGCGGATGACCAAAGAGGAAGACGTGACGCCGGTAAGGATGGTACACCGCGCGAATCCTTATGCGGATATTCCATCGCTCTACGACATGTATGTGCAAGCGTCGGTGCGCCAGCGGCCCAATGAGCGTTTTGGCCTGGAGGTCTTCCGCAACACTTCGAACGATCCGCGAGCCATTCCTATGGATCTTCCCGTTAACTCCGACTACGTCATCGGCCCCGGTGATGGCCTAGAGATCGATCTCTGGGGCGGAGTTTCTCAGCGATTGTTCCGCGTCGTCGATCGCGAAGGGCGCGTGTCATTGCCGGAAGCCGGCCCGCTTCTCGTCAGTGGACGGAGTCTGGGCGATGCGCAGCAAGCAGTTCAACAGCTGTTGCGGACGCAATACCGCGACGTTTCAGCAGATGTGTCCGTTTCGAAACTGAGAACCGTTCGTGTGTATGTGGTTGGAGACGTAGCGGAGCCAGGCGCTTACGATATCAGCTCGCTTTCCACTCCCTTGAACGCCTTGTTTGCGGCGGGAGGTGTAACGCCCCGTGGCTCGCTGCGCGCGCTGAAGCACTATCGTGGCAAGCAGCTCGTGGAAGAGGTTGATGCCTACGATTTGTTGCTGCATGGAGTACGGTCTGACATGCGCCGGTTAGAGAACGGAGACACTCTTCTCGTTCCGTCGCTGGGACCGCAAGTCACGGTGGACGGAATGGTGCGGCGACCGGCGATTTACGAGCTGCACGGCGAGAGTTCTCTGGCAGACGTGCTGGAGCTGGCGGGAGGAATCTTGCCCACGGCGACGCTGCGGCACATTGAGGTTCAACGCATCGAAGCACACGAGAAACGCACCATGCTGACACTCGATCTGGCGGCAACAGGGGACGCTGAGTCCATTAAGAAGCAGATGGATGCGTTCAAGATTAACGACGGCGATGAAGTGCACATTTTTCCGATAGCGCCATACAACGAAGACGCTATCTACATTCAGGGACACGTGCTGCGCCCTGGGCGATATTCCTACAAACAAGGCATGAGCCTTTCTGACCTGATCGGCTCATATAAAGATCTGTTGCCTGAACCTGCGCCGCACTACGCAGAGATCGTCAGGTTAAATGCACCGGACTTTCATCCCAGCGTTGAGAGTTTCGATCTAACGGCGGCGCTGGCGAACCCGGCCTCCGCTCCAAAGCTGCAGCCGCTTGATACGGTTCGCGTATTCAGCCGCTATGATTTTGAGCCCGCGCCGGAAGTGTGGATTGGTGGCGAAGTTCGGGAACCCGGGAAGTACCGCACTTCGGGGCAAGCGCACCTGAGGGACGCGGTCTATCTGGCAGGCGGGGTCACGCAGGATGCTTCGCTCGACTCCGCGCAACTTTTCCGCACGCAGCCTGACGGCACGATGAAAATTCTGAGCGTCGATCTCAAGGAAGCTCTCGCGGGAAATCCCGTGGACAACGTGGTGATGCAACCGCGCGACCGCTTACTGGTGCACCGTAATCCGAGCCGTGTTGATCCGCCGACGGTTTTCATCAAGGGAGAAGTGGCCAAGCCGGGGCGTTATCCACTCACTACAAACATGCGCGTCGAAGATCTGGTGCGCGTAGCTGGCGGATTAAAGAGGAGCGCGTATGCAGAAAGCGCCGACCTGGCGCGTTTCGAAATGAACGGTTCTCAGAAGGGGCCAGGTGACCGGCTGGAGCTCAACCTGGCAGACGCAATGAACGGAGATCCGAAGACTGATGTGCCATTGCGCGACGGAGACATTTTGACGATTCGACAGCTGCCGCGCTGGACTGACATCGGAGCATCCATGACGGTTCGCGGAGAAGTCTTGCATGGCGGTACATACGGCATTGCACCTGGAGAACGACTGAGTTCCGTCTTGGCGCGAAGCGGCGGGTTTGGTCCGGAAGCCTATGCGTATGGGGCAGTGTTGATGAGGCGAGAAGTGCGCGAGTTGGAGTTGAAGACCCACATCGAACTTGTGGAGCGAGTTAAAGCGCAGGAGGTAACGCTCAAAGCGCTGCCGGACGCGGATGCTGACCAGAAGAACGCGAAGTTGACCGCAATCGGGCAAACAGAAGCAACACTTGCTCAACTGCAGGCAAGCGCTCCAATCGGGCGGGTGGTGATGCACGTCTCGCCGGATATGAAGAGCTGGCAAAACACGGCTGCAGATGTGCAGGTCCGCGATGGCGA
>WNFO01000427.1_pt1 | contig 30260 bp, 30 predicted proteins | sample 5400251 | NCBI WGS metagenome assembly WNFO01 (sample SAMN13153354, study PRJNA577476) | soil metagenome | isolation source: 100 cm saprolite under Madrone tree | place: USA:California | collected 2016-06-14
TGGCCCTGGTTCGACGCGCCGTCGCCGAAATAGGCCAGGCTGACAAAATCATTGCCGCGATAGCGGTTGGCAAAGGCGAGACCGGTTCCGAGCGAGACCTGGGCGCCAACAATGCCGTGGCCGCCGAAGAAGTTCTTCTCCTTGCTGAACATGTGCATGGAGCCGCCCTTGCCCTTGGAATAGCCGCCATGGCGCCCGGTCAGTTCGGCCATCACGCCCTTGGCTTCCATTCCGCAGGCCAGCATGTGACCGTGGTCCCGGTAACCGGTTATGACCTGATCGCCCTTTTTCAGGGCCATCTGCATGCCAACGACGATGGCTTCCTGCCCGATATAGAGATGGCAGAAGCCGCCGATCGCGCCCATTCCGTAGAGCTGGCCGGCCTTTTCCTCGAAACGCCGGATCAACAGCATGTCGCGCAGCGCGGTCAGTTCCTGTTCCCTGGTGAATTCCAACGGTTCGTGCGAGCCGTCGGCTTTTTCTTGGCCCGATTCTTTAGCGACGCTTTTCTTGGGTGCGGCCATGGCAATTCCGGATGCGAGAGTGGGTAGCCCTCTCTATCCCAACTCATACCGCCATGAAAGGATTGCGTGATGCCGCGAAAACATGGCTATGCCGCAGTGCAACGCACGCGACATTTTCGTAATCGATTTGGCGGTTATTTGAAATTTGAGGATTAGTCCGGATTGACCGTCCGGACCAGATCGCGCGGATTGGCGTAATCGAGCTGAAAGCGCGCGCGCTCGTCGAGCATATCCGGATCAACCCGGTCGGATCGGAGCAGCGAGACCCGCTGCTCGCCCTCGGCGCGCTCCCGCTTCAGCCGCGCCAGTTCAGAGGTCAGCGCGACGATCTCGGAATCGAGTTCTTGCCGCGCGTTCAGCCCATACTTGCCGGTATAGGCGTTGACGCCGAAATAGCCGACCATCGCCGCCGCCATCGTGTAGAGGGCGAGCCCGGTGAGGAAGGATTTGAGGCGGCTGCGAGAGACCATGGCCCGAGGATGCGACAGCCCCGGTTAACGGAATCCTAAAACGGGGCTGCGGAGCGTCCCCGGCTGTCTATTTGTTTTGCTTGTCGATGAAGGCGGCAAAGGCGTCGATATATTGCTTCAGCACCTTCTGCAGCGCTTCCTTGGTGAGTTCGCCCTTGTCGTCGAATGCGTCGCCGACAGCCGTCAGATAAATTTCCGGCTGCCCGAGGATCGGGCCGGCAATGCCCGGCAAGATATTCTGCAGGTGCTTGGCTGCGCTAACGCCACCCAGCGGGCCCGGCGAATTGCTGACAATGCCGACCGGCTTACCGAGGAATGAGCTCTTGCCGTAAGGGCGCGATCCAACGTCGATGGCGTTCTTCAACACACCGGGGATCGAACGATTATATTCGGGCGTGACGAACAGGACGCCATTCGAGTTCTGAAGCTTTTCGCGAAACGCCACCCAATCGGCCGGCGGCGCCGCTTCCAGATCCTGATTGAAAAACGAGATGTCGTGCAAGGGAGTGACGTCCAGCTTCAGCGTGTCGGGCGCGAGCCTGGCCAGCGCATTGGCGATCTTGAGCGTAAAACTCTCTTTGCGAAGGCTGCCGACAATTGTGACAATGTTATACGGAGCGGCCATTGGGGGAGATCCTCTGCTGGAGCGAAGCCGGTCGCCTTGCCTAGCCGCACCCGCAAAAAGATGCAAGTGCATGAAATTGGATTTGGGAGGCGAAACGGAAAGTTTCTACTCAGCGGCCGTTGCCCCGCCGATGAGGACGGCCTGCTCTGTCAATTCTTGCAGCGAGGATCAAATCACCTAGCCAAGTTGGAAACCTCACCCGCGGCTGCGGGCGCAGCTACTTGATCAGTTCCCAGAACATCCCGACAATCGTCACGTAGCCGAGCGTGAAGATCAAGGTCCGCACCAGGGGAATGCCAAGCAGGTACACCGCGGCATGAGCGAGGCGTAGCCAGAAATAGCACCCCGCCCAGAACGCCGTCATCGCATTGGCCTTGCCCGCGAGATGAACCACGATCACCAGCGCGGCAAACGGAGCGAAGGTCTCGACCGCGTTGACGTAGGCTCTATCAGCGCGTTTGCCCCACAGCGGCAGCGGCCGCGGCGTGGGATCGACATAATTCTGAGGCTTCAGCGGGCCATTCGTCGTCACCTGCGCGATCACGTAAGGTATCCACAGCGTCGCCGTGAGAATTGCGGTAAAGGCGAGATATTTGAGGTCTGTCGACATTGAATCCCCCTCGTTTTAAAGAACGATTTCAGCAACTCCTGTAGCTTGATCCTTCAGGCATGGATGTGCACGGAGCGTCTCACCGCGCGGTATGGGCTGAACGTTGTCAGCCTTTGTTCGGATTGATCAGATATTTTTCACCGGTGGCGCGCTTGGCGTAGACGGCGATATGCGACAGCTGCAGCGCCTCCTGCAGCGACACCACCTGGGTGTAATGGCTGGCAAACGTCGTCTTGAGTTCGGCGACGACCCGCGCGCGCAGCTTTGCGCCCTCGGCCGATCCGATCTTTTGCAGGAACGGAAACAACAGCCAGCCGCCGACGCCCCAGGCCATGCCGAACGCCCGGTTCAGCTCGACCGGACGCGGGTCGAGGCTGCCATAGATATAGACCTGCTTGTGCACGCTCGATCCGTATCGGCTGTAGACCTTGGCGGTCTTGTTGGCTGATATCTCCATGCAGGTCAGGATCTGGCCGGCGAGCTTGCCGCCGCCGATCGCATCGAACGCCAGCGTGGCGCCGGTTTCGACCAGCGCATTGGTCAGATCATCCATGAACGTTGGCGCCGTGGAATCGACGATATACTTCGCGCCGATCTTGCGCAGGATGTCCGCCTGCTCCGGGCTGCGGACGATATTGACGAGGCCGATGCCGTCCTTGATGCAGATCTTGTTGAGCATCTGACCGAGGTTGGAGGCGGCTGCGGTGTGCACCAGCGCCTTGTGGCCCTCGCGCCGCATGGTCTCGGTCATACCGAGCGCCGTCAGCGGGTTGACAAAGCACGAAGCGCCTTCGGCGGGCGTGATGCCGGCAGGCAGCGGGAGACATTCGCTCACCTTCAGGCAGCGGTACTGCGCATACATGGCGCCGCCGATCATGGCGACGGTCTTGCCCATCAGCGCCTTCGCCGCATCCGACGATCCGGTCTTGATCACCACGCCGGCACCCTCGTTGCCGACCGGCATCGACTCATCGAGCCGACCCGCCATCGCCTTCATCGCGGCTTCCGGGACCTTCGCGGTGATCACCGGCGCATCCTTGGTGCCGGAGGCTTTGGCGGTGGTCATGTCGGAGGCGCCAACCAGGAGTCCGAGGTCCGACGGATTAATCGGCGAGGCCTCGACGCGGACCACGACTTCATCGGGACCGGGTTCAGGTGTTGGCACGCTGGCGAGAGATATTTCGAGTTCGCCGCTGTTCTTGATCAGCGAGCGAAGCTGAAGCCCGGTGTTGTCGTTTTCCAAACCCACGTTGAATCTCCCTTTATTTCGATTTCGTCTTTTTGAATTGAAGCAGCGATCAAAGCTTCGTTGCGGCGTGATCGCCGAGGCCTGCCGCCCACGTCGATGGCTTGCCCTCGAAGGCGGACTTGGCACGCTTGCCCAGCCAATAAGAATAGGGCGGCGGCACCAGATCGAAGTTGGGATCGGCGCCGAGCTTCTGTGCCGCGTCCATCGCCAATTGGGATTATACATGATCTCGCGGGCGAGCGCGGTCAGGTCGGCGCGCCCCTCCTGCAGGATCGCTTCCGCCTGGTCGGCATGCACGATGTGCCCGACTGCCATGGTCATGACGTCCGCTTCCCTGCGGATTCGTTCGGCATAAGGAACCTGGTAGCCGTATTTCCGGGCGCGAGCGCCATCCATTGGCGAGTAGGCAAGCGTGCCTCCGGAGGAGCAGTCGATCACGTCGACGCCCTGCGCCTTGAGCAACCGCGCCAGCCGAACGCTCTCGTCCGGCCCCCAGCCGGCATCGTCCTCGCACGAAAGCCGCATGAACAGCGGCTTGTCCGCCGGCCAGACCGCGCGCACGCACTCGGCGACCTCGATCGCAAATCGCATGCGGTTGAGTTCCGAACCACCATATTCATCGGTTCGCGTGTTGGCGACCGGCGACAGAAATTGGTGGATCAGATAGCCGTGGGCCGCGTGGATTTCGAGCACGTCGAAGCCGGCCGCGTTGGCGCGCGCGGCAGCCTCGCCCCACTTGACCGCCAGATCGCGCACCTCGTTATGCGACAGCGCGCGAGGCACCGGCGAGTGCTCGGTGTGGGGCACCGCGCTGGGCGCAACCAGTTCCCAGCCTTCCCAGTCAAAGATCTCCGGCTCGTCGCCACGCAGCGGCTTGCCGCCTTCCCAAGGGCGCGTCAGCCGCGCCTTGCGGCCGGAGTGACCGAGCTGGATGCCGGCAACCGCGCCGTGAGCCTTGATGAAGCCAGCGCACCGCGCCAGCGCCGGAATGAACCCATCGTTCCAGAGCCCGGTATCGCCGACCGTGCCGCAGCCATTGCGCGCCACCTTGGTGGATTCCATGATGACAAGCCCTGCGCCGCCCTGTGCGTACTTGCCGGCGTTGACGAGATGCCAATCGGTCGCAAAACCCTCGACCGCCGAATATTGATGCATCGGCGCCACGACAACACGGTTCTTGAGGCGCACGCCCCTGATCGTGAGCGGAGTAAACAGCATGGGTTGCGTCATGGCGTTTTGGTTTCCTCGGTGGCCCGCATCAACAGCATTCGTCAGGCACCCTGCTCTTCGTCTTATGCCAGCGCCTTCAGTGCCGCTTTGCCGGCATATTTCGCCTGGCTGCCCAGCTCCTGCTCGATCCGTAGCAGCTGATTGTATTTGGCGGTGCGATCGGAGCGCGCCAGCGAGCCGGTCTTGATCTGACCGCAATTGGTGGCGACCGCGAGGTCGGCGATGGTGGAGTCCTCGGTCTCGCCGGAACGATGCGACATCACGGCGGTGTAGCCGGCCTTGTAGGCCATCTCGACCGCGCTCAGCGTCTCCGTCAGCGTGCCGATCTGGTTGACCTTGATCAGAATGGAATTGGCGCGGCCGTTCTTGATGCCGTCGGCAAGCCGGGTCACGTTGGTGACGAACAGATCGTCGCCGACCAGCTGGCACTTTTTCCCGACGATATCAGTCAGTTCCTTCCAGCCGTCCATGTCGTCTTCCGACATGCCGTCTTCAATCGAGACGATGGGATAGCGCGCCGCCAGATCGGCCAGATACTTCGCCTGTTCGGAACGCGAACGGGTCTTGTTCTCGCCGCCATAGACGTAAGCGCCGTCCTTGAAGAATTCGGTGGCCGCGCAATCCAACGCCAGCATCACGTCGGCGCCTGCCTTGTAGCCGGCCTTGCCGATCGCGGCCATGACGAACTCGAGGGCTGCGTCCGCCGACGGCAGGTTCGGCGCGAAGCCGCCTTCGTCGCCGACATTGGTGTTGTGGCCGGCCTTTTTCAGTTCCGATTTCAGGGTGTGGAAGATTTCCGATCCGCAGCGCAGCGCCTCCGCGAAGGTCTTGGCGCCGACCGGCATGATCATGAATTCCTGAAAGTCGATCGGGTTGTCGGCGTGCACGCCGCCGTTGATGATGTTCATCATCGGCACCGGCAGCGTCCGCGCCGAGGTGCCACCGACATAGCGATACAGCGGCATGTCGAAGGATTCCGCGGCCGCCTTGGCGCAGGCGAGCGACACCCCGAGAATGGCATTGGCGCCGAGCCTGCTCTTGTTGGGGGTGCCGTCGAGATCGATCATGATCTGGTCGATCTGAACCTGCTGTTCGACCGCCATATCGCCGAGCGCCTCAAAGATTTCGCCGTTCACCGCCTCGACGGCCTTCCGCACCCCTTTGCCGAGATAGCGCGCCTTGTCGTCGTCGCGCAGTTCCACCGCCTCATGCGCGCCGGTGGAGGCGCCCGACGGCACCGCCGCGCGGCCCATTGAGCCGTCCTCCAGCACCACATCGACCTCGACGGTGGGATTGCCGCGGCTATCGAGAATTTCGCGGCCAATGATGTCGACGATGGCTGTCATGATCTTGTTCTTCCCTGCGTTGGCTGCCCGGTTCGTTCGGGGCGTCTTACACGGCGCGCAAGGAAATGTGAACGCCTGCCCCGCCGGCTCGGCCTGACGGGCAGACATCGTCAGGTTATGCTCGCCCAAGGTTGATCTTCGCGTCCAAGCCTTCCTTGTCACAGAGCCGGGGTAACGCAATGAATCGCCGCCAGTTTCTCGCCTCCACCACTGCCGCAATTTTCGCCACGCCGGCGCTACTGCGTAGCGTCCGCGCCCAGGAAAGCCCGTTCCGGGTGAAATATTATCCTGTCGCCAGCGGCATGGGTTCGCGCGACGTTGCGCCCGCCCCCGACGGCACGATCTGGTTCTGCGGCCAGCGCAACGGCACGCTGGGCCGGCTCGAGCCGCGGGACGGCTCATTCAAACTGATCGATCTCGGCAAGGGCGCCGCGCCCCACGGCGTTGTCATCGGGCCCGACGGCGCACCCTGGATCACCGAAGGCGGGCAGAACGCCATCGCCCGCGTCGATCCCGGGGATCACAAGGTGGCGCTGTTCCGCCTGCCCGAAAAGGAAGTCTACGCCAACCTCAACACAGGCGTGTTCGACAAAAGCGGCATCTTCTGGTTCACCGGCCAATCCGGCATTTACGGCCGGCTCGATCCCAAATCGGGAGACATGACCGTATTCAAATCGCCGCGCGGCCGCGGCACCTATGGCATGACGATCACGCCGAACGGCGACGTCTGGTACGCCTCGCTTGCCGGCAATCACATCGCCAGGATCGATGTGAAGACCGGCAATGCCACCGTGGTCGAGCCGCCGACGCCCAACCAGGGCGCCCGCCGGGTGTGGTCGGATTCCAAAGGCCGCATCTGGGTCAGCGAATGGAACAGCGGCAATGTGTCGGTGCACGATCCCGCGGACGGTTCCTGGAAGGCATGGAAGCTGCCGGGCGACGGCCCGCGCACCTATGCGGTCTATGTCGACGACAAGGACAAGGTCTGGCTCACCGATTTCGGGGCCAACGCGATCGTGCGTTTCGATCCCGTCACCGAAAAATTCAACGCGTTCCCGAGCGACATGGCGGGCGCCAATGTCCGGCAGCTCAACGGCAGGCCCGGCGAAACCTGGGGCGGCGAATCCGGCACCAACCGCCTGGTCGTGATCCAGACGGTCGCGCCGGCGTGAGATTTTTCGTCGCTCTGCTGTTGCTCAATATACTGGCGGCCGATCCGGCAGCCGCCGAGGAGAACGGCGAGCGCCTGTTCACGCCCTGCCGCGCCTGCCACAGCCTTGATCCGGTCGATCAAGGACTGCCCGGTCCCAATCTCGCAGGCCTGATCGGACGCAAGGTCGGCGGCGATGCCGCCTTCGATTACTCTCCGGTGCTGCACAAGGCGCACGATGAGGGTATCCGCTGGGACACACAACGCCTCGAAACCTTCCTTGCCGATCCGGCCGCGATGTTTCCGGGTCTCTGGATGTCGATGCGCGGTTTAGAGGATGCGGCCGAGCGCCGATCGCTGGTGCGCTTTCTGATAGATCCTTCGTCCCGTTGACGGTTGACGACGACGCCCGCTTGCGTCCATGTCGCCGCTTGCACGGGGATACAACGATGGCTCGAAAATCATTGCAGCTTGGCCGCGCCGTAGAATGGCCCAAGACGCCTGACGAGGCACAGCTCGACCGCGTGCCCAATCCGCAAAGCGACACCAACTACGTGGTGCGCTTCACCGCGCCGGAATTCACCTCGATCTGCCCGGTCACGGGACAACCGGATTTTGCCCACCTCGTGATCGACTACGTGCCGGGCCAGTGGCTGCTGGAGTCGAAATCCCTAAAACTCTATGTCGCGAGTTTCCGCAATCACGGCGCGTTTCACGAGGACTGCACGGTCATGATCGGCAAACGGATATCAGCCGAGATCAAGCCGAAATGGCTGCGCATCGGCGGTTACTGGTATCCGCGCGGCGGCATTCCGATCGACGTGTTCTGGCAGACCGGCAGATTGCCGAAGGGCATGTGGATTCCCGATCAGGGCGTCGCGCCCTATCGCGGGCGGGGATGATCCCGGCATTCAACGCGTGAGCGTTAGCCACTGTCGACGTGGATGCGCCGTCCATCATCCGACATGCGCGGCGAGCTGACGTAGCGACTGGACCACGACTTCGGCGTGTGATTCCGAGCGGGCATCGACGCGTTCAGCATGAAGCAACGCCGGCATTATCGTGCTTGAAGCGTGCGAATTTGTGTTGACTTGGGCGACGTTACTCTGGTTCGCTTTAAAACAAGTATATGAGTTTAAAGGAGTTTATTATGCGTGGATGGTTTCGTCGGGCGACATTTTTGGCCATTGCTTCGGTTTCCCTGATCGCGGCATTTTCAGCCGATCATGCGAAAGCGCAGGCTTCTGAAAAACCCCATCGTGTGGCCATTCAAGTCGATCAGAACGATCCGGCGGTCATGAACCTCGCACTGAATAACGCCACCAACGTCATCGACTATTATCGCGCCAAGGGTGAGGACGTGGACGTGGATGTCGTCACCTATGGCCCCGGCCTGCACATGCTGCGCGCCGATACCTCGCCGGTACTGGACCGCATCAAGAATTTGAAGGATTCCGCATTTCCCAGCAAGATTCAGTTCTCCGCCTGCGGCAACACCAAGGAAGGCATGGAGAAGAAAGAGGGCCACCCGATCAATGTGCTCTCTGAGGCGGTCATCGTGCCGTCGGGCGTGGTTCGGTTGATCGAGCTGCAGGAGAAGGGCTGGAGCTATGTCCGGCCGTAAGCAGACGTGGCGGCCGCCGCGCCAGCATCCTGATTTGGACGAATCTTGATTTCGACAATCTTCGTCTAGATCATGATCCGATTAGATTGAATCGGATCATGATCTCATCGTTTTGTTTGAGCATGATCTCCGGGCAAACGCTTCGCGTTTGTCCCGAGGGAAAACCGGTTCCCACTTTTCCGGATCATGCTCTAACTAATGCTTGTCCGATGACATTTTGTTGGCTGGTGGCGCCCACTTGCATGCCGCCGCGATTTTTTCCCGGACGGCATCCAATCCAGCGAGGTCAAACGTCGCTTCGTGGCTGGCACCGGGCTCATCGAGCACGTTGATTTTCAGTTGCGCGCCTTCCGGTAGCGACTGCAACAGCGCGACTGGATCGTCCTTGTAGATCGCGGTCCTGCCATCCGCGGACATAGTCCAGGGTAGCCTGACGACGGGCTGGTCGTTGATTTGATAATCGACTTGCACTTCCCTGGCGCGCGATACCCGCCATGTCCCCTCGGTGCGAACCAGGAATTCGGTGCGTCCTCCACGACATCGCATGGCAAGAGTGGTCGGCGCATGCTTCACGCTGAACGGCAAGCGGATCGCAACCGCGATCAGTGGGGTGTAATCTATCGGCGAGGTCGTTTGACTTACGATCCAGTTTGGATCCGGTGGTTTTGACGAGGCATCGGCCGATCTTGCAGGCGGCTCCGGCGAAACTGCCGCCGTGGGCTTGTCTGGCAAGACGGTCGCTGCAGGCAATTCCGTCGAGCCGGTTCCTGTGCGCTTTTCCGCCGCTGCCGATCCAGCAGAGGTGGGCGGCGGAACGCGCTGCAGACATTCGAGCTGTGCGGTGCGTGCCTTCTGAAGGCAATCCAGGCGCTGCACCGCATCATTTGGCAGGTTCGAGCAAATCGAGTCAGCGCGGCGAGCCGATTGAAAGCAGGATTCCAGGCCTGTGACTGTCTCGTTCGCAGGTTGGGCGCAAACCGCCCCGCCAACACTCGAGAGAACGACGGCGATCAGCGGTGCGCGCATCACGGATGCCCACTTTGCCTGGCAGGACTCGTCCGATCAAGCCACTCCTGGGCGGGTTGAAAACGCTCCAGGCCGGCGACTCGTGTGGTCAGATTGACGTCCTTCCATTTTGGATCGAAGCCGGGCGCCTGCAGCTTGTCCACCCGACTGGAAAGTTGATCGACAAAGCGCGCAACACGATGATAGCGCGGCGAATTGGGGCGCCAGTTATTTGTTACGATTGTCATCGTAATCCCATTCAATCAAAAAATCTGCACCCCGCGCGGATCATCATACCGTCTTGGATGTTGATGACGCATTCGGTCGCGCATTTCCAGTCAAATAGAGGGAAATCGCAGCCTCAATAAAATCCGGACCGAAGCAAGCCTTTGCCGCTGTAAAGCCTAACGGCAAAAAGCCCCTGCCACGAGGCCTATTTTATCGCCGCGTCCGTCGGCCTGGTCGGTCTCAACAGACGCGCGCAGACAAAACCGAGCACGACAATGATGACGGCGCTTGCCAGCAACGTCGGTGTCTTGCCGACATTCAGAATGCCAAACCCGTACGCGATCGGTCCTATGGTCTGGCCCATGAAGAAGAAAAACGAGTGCAGCGACAGCGCGCTGGCGCGGGCTTCCACCGAGAGCTCGCTGGCAAACACCTGCAGCGATCCGTGGATCATGTAGAAGCCCCAGCCCATCAGGATGAAGTTGCCGGCCTGAAGCTGCCAGGGCGGGCCGAAGGCAACGATGGCGAGTTGCAGGCCCATCAGCATGGCACCCGAAATCATCATACCGTTGACGCCGAGCCGCGGCAGAAAGCGCGACACGCTCAATGTGTAGAACAGTCCGCCGACCGCGAAGCCTGCGATCACGAGGCCGCTGATGGAAAGGCTGGTGACGCCGAGTTCGAACAGAAACGACGCGACGTAGGGAAACACGCCAAGCACGCAGCAGCCTTCGACAAACACCGCGGCGTAACAGACCTTCGCGTTCGGATTGGCAAAGATGGTGCGATAGCCGTGCCTGAGCACCGAAAGATCGACTTTTGCCGGCGCCCGCTTCAGCACGCCGCCACGAAAACCAATGGCGACGGCGACCGATGCCACGACCGCCAGTGAGCCAAGCACGGCGAGCACACCGCGCCAGCCAAGGAAATCGCCGATCAGGCCCGACAGCGACGCCCCGAGCAGGTTGCCGGTCATCGCCCCCGCCAGCGTGCGGCCGATCGCGACCTGACGCTTGTCCGGCGCAACCAGATCGCTGGTCAGCCCGAGCGCGATTGGAAAGACCCCACCGGCACCCACCCCTGCGAGAATCCGCGTCGTGAACAACAGCGAAAACGACGAAGACAGCGCGCCGAGAATATTGGCGAGGCCCAGCAGCACCAGGCATACGATCACGAGACGCGCCTTGCCGAACAAATCCGCCGCAGCGCCCAACACCGGCTGGACGATGGCGAAGGTAAACGCGAATATCGACGCAAACCCTGCCGCCGCGGCGATGCTGACGTTGAAATCGCTGGCGACGTGCGGCAGCACCGGATCGAGCGCCCGTGCCGACAGGCTCGCCGCGAACGTCGCAAGCGCAATGATGTTCAGGACCGGCGGCATACGCGGTTCATCGTGGCCGCAACCCAGGTCCGCAGCATCAACGCGCTACACTCTTTTCGAGATTCTTGGCGAGTGCATCGAACGCCATCAGCGTCTTCACCAGACCTTCGAACTCGCGCAACGGCACCATGTTGGGGCCGTCCGACGGCGCACGATCGGGGTCGGGATGGGTTTCGATGAATACGCCGGCGACGCCGACCGCGACCGCCGCGCGCGCCAGCACCGGCACGAATTCGCGCTCGCCGCCCGATGAGGTGCCCTTGCCGCCGGGCTGCTGCACCGAATGGGTGGCATCGAAGATCACGGGCGCGCCGGTGGTGCGCGCCATGATCGGCAACGCGCGCATGTCCGACACCAGCGTGTTGTAGCCGAACGAGACGCCGCGCTCGGTCACCAGCACATTGCGATTGCCGGCGCCGGTGATCTTGGCAACGACATTCGCCATGTCCCACGGCGCCAGGAACTGACCCTTCTTGACGTTGACGACCTTGCCGGTCGCAGCCGCCGCCAGCAGCAGATCGGTCTGCCGGCACAGATATGCCGGAATCTGCAGCACATCGACGGCCTGCGCCACCTCGGCGCATTGCGCGGCCTCGTGAACGTCGGTGAGCACGGGCATGCCGAGCGACGAGCGAATCTCGGCAAAGATCGGCAGCGCCTGCGCGAGGCCAATGCCGCGCGGAGCCGATCCGCTGCTGCGGTTGGCCTTGTCGAACGACGTCTTGTAGATGAGCCCGATCTTCAAGCGCGCCGCGATCTCCTTCAGCGCGCCGGCGACTTCGAGCGCATGGGCGCGGCTCTCAAGCTGGCACGGGCCGGCGATGATCGAAATCGGCAAATCGTTGCCGAATTTGACATCGCCTGCCGTAACCACCGACGCGGCTGAAATGTTGGCGTTCAAGGCTCTAATCCTTTTTCGGGCGCGACCATGCCGGGCACCGGCCAGGGGATCAACCCTATTTAGCGGTCTCGAATATCAGGGTTGCGCCATGGGCGACACCCGGCGGCACTACGAGCCGCCCGATATGGCGCCGCGAGGCAACGCCATTCTGCCGATGCGATGCTTCGGCTTGTGCCATGTCCGCGACCTCGACGCGTAGCGCGTTGAGCGTCATCCCCTCGCCGTCCACATCCGGCGAAATGCCGAACTGATCGCGAAACGCGACCTGCTCCATGATCTCGATATCGCCGTTCCCGGTGCGCGCCTTGACGCCGATCGAGCTCGAATGCAGATCCTGCACGCCACTGAAGGCTTTCAGGAAGATGTGATGGTCGGTCGGATTTTCGGCGACCATCGCCACGCCGGCCACGGTTTGCGCGCCATTGGCGTGGATTTGAAATGCCGGGTTCCAAAAATTCTCCGGGAAATGGTGCTGGCACGCCGCAAAACCCAGATTCGGCGAGGCCGGATCGCTGGCAAAAACCAGCGAGAACGCCAGCTTCACCGGCGTTCCCTCAGGCTTTGCGCCCTCACGGGCGAAATCGAACACGTCATAACCGCCAATGCCGGCGGCCTCGAACGCGCGCGCATCGTCGGCCGCGTTGCTAGAGTTGAGGATCAGCATCGAGAATCCCTGGCGCGAAGCCAGAAAGTCGCGGTTGAAGGCGCCGAAGGAAAACGAGCGGGCGCCGTGCGGCGCGATCTTCTCCGGCTCGGCGACCTCGAGGATTTCGATGTAGCAATTCTTCAATTGCACGATTCGGTTGTGGGTGCCCCACGGATGGCGGTTGCGCGCGCCGACGGTGAAGCCGGCGTCGCGATAGAATTTCGCCGCCGCGTCGAGATCGCGGACGGCGTGCACGATATGGTCGAGACCGTGAGGCATCCGGCGCGACCTCACCCCTTCGAAAGGCGGATTACTTCACCGACGAGAATGCGGTCGGCACCAGCAATTGATTGACGATGTTGCCGACGATCTGGCCGTCTTCCTCGGTCTTGGCGCGGGCGATGATCCACTCCGGGTCGCTCTGGAAGGCGGCCCATTTCTTCTCGCGATCGGCGAGCGATTCCCAAGCCAGCAAGTACGTCAGTTCCTGATTGGATTCGCCGACCAGCGTGGTGAAGAACCCGGCCTGCTTGATGCCGTGCTTTTCCCACAGTTTCAGCGTGGTGTTCTCGAAGCGCTTGAGCAGCGCCGGCAGCCGGCCCGGCAGACAGCGATAAACGCGGGTTTCGTAGATCATCGGTCGTCCTCCCTCGTTGTTCGGCCGCTTATAACGACTGGACGGAATGCTGTCTTGAGGGGATGATCACATGGCACCTCTGCCCATCTTGACCCATTTGCAAACAAATTGTATATACAATAATGGCGGACTACGATCCGGCCAAGGATGTGATCAATCTGTCGAAGCATCGCGTGTCGCTAGCGCGCTGGGTCGATCTCGATATCAAGGTGACTTTCGTGGACGACCGCTACGACTACGGCGAGGTCCGCTATCGCGCATATGGCTTTATCGATGGCGTCGCGTATAGCCTCGCCTTCACCACCCAAAATGGATTGGTGCGGCCGATCAGCCTTCGACGCGCGCACATGAAGGAGATGAGGCGCTATGTCCCGTAAATCAAAAGAGCCGGTGTTCGACGACGACAACCCGGAATGGACCAAGGAGGACTTCGCCAGGGCAAGACCTCCTGCCGAAGTCCTGCCTCCCGAATTGCTTGCTCAATTCAAGGGAACGCGCGGGCCGCAGAAAGCGCCAACGAAGGTTGCCGTCTCGATCCGGCTCAGCCCCGAGGTCATTTCGCATTTCAAAGCCAAGGGCCCGGGCTGGCAGTCCCGGATCGACAATGCCCTGCGCAAGATCGTCAAGAAGGCAAGTTGATCGAACGGCCCGTTACACCAGCCGCGACTGCACCACTGCGGCCTGAACGAACGACGCGAACAAGGGATGCGGTTCGAACGGGCGCGACTTCAGTTCGGGATGGAATTGCACCCCGATGAACCAGGGATGGTCCTCGTATTCGACGATCTCCGGCAGCACGCCGTCAGGTGACAGCCCCGAGAAGCGCAGGCCGTGCTGCTCGAGCCGGTCCTTGTAGGCGGTGTTGACCTCGTAGCGGTGGCGGTGACGCTCCGAAATCTCGGTGGCGCCGCCATAGACTTCCGACACCCGGCTGCCCCGATTGAGCACCGCAGGGTAAGCCCCAAGGCGCATGGTGCCGCCGAGATCGCCGGCGTTCGATCGCTTCTCGAGCTCGTTGCCGCGCAGCCATTCCGTCATCAGGCCGACCAATGGTTCGGGCGTCGGGCCGAACTCCGTCGAATTCGCTTCCTCGATGCCGACGAGATTGCGCGCCGCCTCGATCACCGCCATCTGCATCCCAAAGCAGATGCCGAAATAGGGCACGTCGCGCTCGCGTGCGAACTGCGCCGCGCGGATCTTGCCCTCCGCGCCGCGCTGGCCGAAGCCGCCGGGCACCAGAATGCCATTGACGTGCTCGAGGAAGGGCGTGGGGTCCTCGTTCTCGAACACTTCGCTCTCGATCCAGTCGAGATGGACCTTGACCTTGTTGGCGATACCGCCATGCGACAACGCCTCGGTCAGCGATTTGTAGGCGTCCTTCATGCCGGTGTATTTGCCAACGATGGCAATGGTCACCGCGCCCTCGGGATTGCGCACCCGCTCGTTGATGACGTGCCAGCTCTGCAGCTGCGGCGGAATTCGCGGCTCGATGCCGAACGCCGCCAGCACCTCGTCGTCGAGTCCGGCGGCATGATACGCCTCGGGCACGGCATAGATGTTATCGACGTCGCGCGCCTCGATCACAGCGCTTTCACGCACGTTGCAGAACAGGCCGAGCTTGCGCCGCTCTTCCTTGGGGATCGGCCGGTCGGTGCGGCACAGCAGAATGTCCGGCTGGATGCCGATCGAGCGCAGCTCCTTGACCGAATGCTGGGTCGGTTTTGTCTTCAGTTCGCCCGCGCTGGGGATGAAGGGCAAGAGCGTCAGATGAATGTAGATGGCGTGGTCGCGCGGCAGATCGTTCTTGATCTGGCGGATCGCCTCGAAGAACGGCAGCCCCTCGATGTCGCCGACGGTGCCGCCGATCTCGCACAGCACGAAGTCGAAATCGTCATTGCTGTCGAGGATGAAATCCTTGATGGCGTTGGTGACATGCGGGATCACCTGGATCGTGGCGCCGAGATAATCGCCGCGCCGTTCCTTGGTGAGGATGTCCTGATAGATCCGTCCGGTGGTGATGTTGTCCGCCTTGGTGGCGGGACGTCCAGTGAAGCGCTCGTAATGCCCGAGATCGAGATCGGTCTCGGCGCCATCGTCAGTCACGAACACTTCGCCGTGCTGGTACGGCGACATCGTTCCTGGGTCGAGATTGAGATAGGGGTCGAGCTTGCGGAGCCGGACCTTATAGCCCCGTGCCTGCAACAGGGCGCCAAGCGCCGCTGAAGCCAGACCTTTTCCGAGCGAGGAAACCACGCCGCCGGTGATGAAGATATACCGCGCCATGGGGCTTAACCTTTAAGGCTACCGGCGCGATTCGCCAAAGCGAATCGCTTTCCCGAGCGAACATTCTGTCAGGCTGTGGGTGACCTGAAATTAAAAGCGTTATCAGGAGGTTGATGGGGGTTCCTGATGCAGGACGGTAGCTACCGTCCTGCATGGCCACCCTGCTTTATTGCGAACGGGGCGCCTGCGGGCCCGTTGGCGCCGGCTGATTCTGCTGCCGCTCGTCCGCCTTCTTCAGCGAATCCAGAATGCCGCCGCCCTGCGACAATGGCGGCGCGGGCGTCGCCGGACCTGCCGGTTGCGACTGCGAGGCAGGACTGTCGATGATCGAACTGGGCTTGCGCTCATAGCTTGCGAGCCAGGACAGCAGCATGCTGGTCAGGAAAAAGCCCACCGCGAGAACCGCTGTCACACGCGTCAGCAAATTAGCGGTGCCGCGGCTCGACATGAAGCCGGCGCCTCCGCCCATGCCAAGGCCGCCCCCTTCGGATTTCTGCAGCAGCACCGTCGCGATCAGCACCGCGACGATCATGAGGTGAACGACGATAACGACAGTCTGCATCTCTACCTTCCGTCGCAAACCAACAGCGCCGAGGTTCGGCTGCTCGATTGGGCTTGCGGGGTTTGAAGTCGCGCGGTGTTACACGATTAAACGGGGGATTGTCACCCCTGCAGCGACCCCCCGAATATAATCATTTCATCGCATCCTGGGTCGGGTTGCGGCGACTAAATCTGTCCTTGAGCCAAACAACTTTATGCAAGCTTATTGCCTTGCCGTTGCCTTTCTAATATAGTAGATGTATGTCTCTTTTACTGGACAACACCGCTTCCCGCATCGCCGGCCGTTTGCGGCTTGAGCGCGAAAGTCGCGGCTGGTCGCTGGCGGATCTCGCCGAACACTCAGGCGTGTCCAAGGCGACCATCAGCAAGATCGAACGCGAGGAGGTCAGCCCGACCGCCGTGATCCTGGTTCGGCTGGCGGGCGCGTTCGACCTGACCCTGGCTGGCCTGCTGCTGCGGGCCGAAGACCAGGGACGGCTGACCCGGGCCACGGAACAGCCGGTCTGGCGCGACCCCGACACCGGCTATTTGCGCAAGCAAGTGTTCAGCCGGCCCGACCATCCCCTCGAAATCATCAGGGTTGAGCTGCCGGCCGGACAGCGGGTGGTGCTGCCGGCCTCGTCTTACGCGCATATTCGTCAGGCCGTCTGGGTGCAGGCAGGCCAGCTCGTCATCATCGAAGCCGGCGAGCGGCGCGAACTCGGAACCGGCGACTGCCTTGGATTTGGCTCGCCGTCCGAAGTGACCTTCGCCAACGAAACCGCTGCCTGGTGCGTCTATGTCGTCGTGCTCGCCCGGAGCTGACTGACATGTCGGAGATCGACATCAAACCCCCTGCAGCCGAGCCGGAGAGTGAAGCCAACAGCGTTACCGCGCGCCACAATGGCGGGCCGCCGCTGGACGAAGAGCACAAACCCGAATGGGGCCATGGGCCGATCGGAAACTATTTCTACTGGAAGGCTGCGCATCGCGAGGCCTGGCATAGCGCGTCGCGCGACGTGATCCTGTTTCGCATGCAAAGGGCCGAACGGCTGGGGCTCTCTTACGAAGAGTACACGTTGGAGATCCTTGAGCGAGGCCGCCATCTTCAGATCGAGGACGTCGAACGAATTGCCCAGATCAAGAAGGCGCGCTCGCGGCCTTCACGGCCTGATGATTGAATTTGAGTGTCGGTTCGAAAATCCGTTTTCATTCGCCTGGAGCTTGCCGAGATGCCGGAGATCGAAATCAGGGCTCTGGATGCCTCGCCCGATATCCGCGAGGCGTTGAGCGAAATCCTTGTGGAGACGGTGGCGAACGGCGGCTCGGTCAGTTTCATGCATCCGCTGGCGGTGGAGGTGGCTCACACGTTCTGGAGCGGCTCGCTCGCGGCGGCTGCCCGCGGCGAACGGATTGTGCTCGGCGCCTTCGACGATGAGAACCTGATCGGAACGGTGACCCTGCTGCTCGACTGTCCACCGAACCAGCCGCACCGGGCCGAGATCGCAAAGATGATGACCCGGATCAGTCACCGCGGCCGTGGCGTTGCGACGGCATTAATGCGCGTGGCCGAGCGCATGGCCGTGGAGCGCAAACGCACACTGCTGGTGCTCGACACCGCGGCCGACGGCGGTGCCGCGGGTTTGTACGAGAGACTGGGCTTCCAGTTGGCGGGAGTGATTCCCGATTACGCCTTCAAGCCGCACGGCGGACTCTCGGGAACGATGATCTATTGGAAGCGCACCCGGGCAGCCAGCTAGGGACAGCCGGCGGCAATCGCTAGAAAGTCAGCCGCTTTCAGGCTGGCGCCGCCGACCAGCGCGCCGTTGACGTTGGCAACTGCCATCAATTCAGCGGCATTCGAGGGTTTCACCGAGCCGCCGTAGAGGATGCGGGTTCGGGCCCCCTCCCCGTTAAATCGTGCAATCAGGAAATCCCGGATAAACTTATGAATTTGCTGAACATCTCCCACCGTCGGAGTCAGGCCGGTGCCGATCGCCCAGACCGGCTCGTAAGCCACCACCAGATTGTCGGCCCTGGCTTGATCCGGCAGCGAGAGGTCGAGCTGCCCGCGGCAGATGTCGAGGGCTTGCCCGGCATCGCGCTGCCGCTGGGTCTCGCCGATGCAGACGATGGCGGTGAGGCCGGCACGCCAAACAGCTTCAGTCTTCTGCCGCACCAGCACGTCGCTCTCGCCATGATCGGCCCGCCGCTCGGAGTGACCGACAATGATGGCGCTGGCGCCGGCATCCGCCAGCATTTCGGCTGAAAGATCGCCGGTATGAGCCCCCGACGCCTTGGGGTGGCAATCCTGTGCGCCGATCGCGATGGTTCTTGAGCCGCGCGCTTTTTCAGCAAAGGCGGCAATCAACGTCGCCGGCGGGCAAACCAGCAGATCGGCTTTGACCGCGACACCGGGGGCACCGGCAAGCATGGCCTCGAATTCGGCCGAGGAGGCCTTGAGGCCGTTCATTTTCCAGTTACCGGCAATCAGCGGCCGGATGGCGTCGGTCATGGCGGGATTCCCCAGGGAATTTTCGAGAAAATTTCGGTCGATATGCGCTAGCAGAGCTGGCGCGCCAGTTCCAGATACCGGTTTTGCGGCGCGCCAGCCGTTAACGGCGTCACTTCGTCCCTGCTTGAGGCTCCCCGCCAAGGTTGCGAGCGGGCGGCTGCCACTTTATGATGCGTTCTCAACTCGGTGACGCCCTTTCGCGGAATTCAAAACCGAATTCACCTTGGGCGCGACCCGGTTCCCTCCTGCAAAACAAGTTGGACCCATGCTTCGAGGAATGCGGAAAGCCTCATCAAACTGGCTCGGCAAGATCATCATGGCCACGGTGATGGGCGTATTGATCATCAGCTTCGGTGTCTGGGGCATTGCCGATATCTTCAAGGGTTTCGGACAATCGACGCTGGCCAGGGTAGGCCGGACCGAGATTTCGGCCGAACAATTCCGCCAGCTCTATACCGAGAAGCTGCAGCAGATCGGCCGTCAGTTCGGCCGCCCCTTGACGATGGATCAGGCCCGCGCCTTCGGCCTCGACCGCCAGTTGCTGCAGCAAACCATTGCCGAAGCCGCCTTGGACGAAGAAGCGCGACGGTTGGGGCTCGGACAATCCGACGCCGAGATCATGCGCATGATCTTCAGCGATCCCAATTTCAAGGGCGTGACCGGCGCATTCGATCCCGGGCGCTTCCAGGCCACGATCCGGCAATTCGGCTTCACCGAACCGCGCTATATCGCCGACCAGCGGCGCGTGTCGCTGCGGCGTCAGATCGCCGGCACGATCTCGGCCGGTCTTGAACCGCCGAAAGTCCTGATCGAGGCCCTCAGCCGCTTTCAAGACGAACAGCGCGGAATCGAATACGTCAAACTAGACGCAGCACATGCCGGAACCATCGATCCGCCGTCGCCGGAGACGCTTGCCGGCTATTTCGACGATCACAAGGCCCAGTTCCGCGCGCCCGAATATCGCAAGATATCTTTTGTCGTGATCAATCCTGAAGAGGTCGGAAAGTGGGCCACCGTCTCCGACGAGGATGCCAAGAAGATGTTCGAACAACGGCGCGACAAACTTGGCACGCCGGAACGGCGCCAGGTGTCGCAGATCGTCTTTCCGAACGCCGAAGAGGCTGCGGCGGCGCGTACTCGCCTCACGTCGGGATTGTCATTCGAGGATCTGGCCAAGGAGCGCGGGCTGAGCGCTTCCGACGTCGACCTCGGCATGATCGCGAAATCCGCCATCATCGATACCGCGATCGCGGACGCGGCCTTTTCGCTGCCATCCGGCGAGATCAGCCAGCCGGTGCAGGGCAGGTTCGGCGTGGCCGTGGTCAAGATCGACAAGATCGAACCGGGCGTCGAGCCCTCATATGAAAGCGTCGCTTCGAATCTGAAGAAGGAAATCGCGATGGAACGCGCGCGCAAATCGGTCGCCGATCTGCGCGACAAGATGGAAGACGAGCGTGGCGGTGGCGCCAGCGTCATCGAGGCCGCACAGAAGCTTGGGCTTGCCGCCGTCACAATCGACGCGGTCGATCGCTCCGGCCGCCTCCCCAACGGGCAGTTGGTGCCCAACATTCCCCGCGGTCTCGATGTCGTCTCGCAGGCCTTTGGCAGCGATGTGGGTGTCGACAACGATCCCATCGCGTTCAACACCGGCTATGTCTGGTACGACGTTCTCGGCATCACGCCGTCACGTGAACGGGGGCTTGACGAGGTCAAGGACCAGGTCGAGGCGCGATGGCGCGACGACCAGATCGCCAGCCGCCTGCGCGCCAAGGCGACCGAGATGGTTCAAAAACTCGAACAGGGTGGCAAGCTCGCGGACGAGGCGGCCAATGCCGGCTTGAAGGTCGAAACCGCTGCTGGCTTCAGGCGCGACGCCGCCCTGCCCGGCGTGCCCGCCGCCGCGGTCACGGCAGCGTTCCGCACCGCCAAGGATGGCGTTGGGCAAGCCGCCGGCGCCGGCACCAACGAATGGATCGTCTTTCGCGTGACCGACGTCAGTGTGCCGCCGGTCGACCTCGCCTCGGACGACATGAAGAAGTTGAAAGAGACCCTTCAGCGCGGACTGACCGATGAACTGGTCGCGCAATACGTCACGAAGCTGGAAACCGACATCGGCACATCAATTAATCAGGCCGTCTTCGCGCAGGTCACCGGCGCCAACAATAATTGAGCGTATTGGAAATGAGAGTTCCGTCCGTTATGGAAGGGTCCTCATCCCTGCGAAACGGCTTCCCGCTTTCGCTGGAGGAGCGGCCTCTTGGCCGCGTCTCGAAGGATGAGACAGCCTCATGGTTCGAGACGGCGCAAGAGCGCCTCCTCACCATGAGGCATCGATACTGAAAGCAGGCGATGGACGACCTCAAATCTATCATCGGAAAAGTCGCCACTGGCGCGACATTGTCGCGCGACGAAGCCGCTTCCGCCTTCGACAGCATGATGTCCGGTGAGGCCACGCCCTCGCAGATGGGCGGATTGCTGATGGCATTGCGTGTCCGCGGCGAAACCGTCGATGAAATCACCGGCGCGGTCACCGCCATGCGGGCCAAGATGCTGCGCGTCAAGGCTCCGATCGATGCGGTCGACGTGGTTGGCACCGGCGGCGATGGTTCCGGCTCGGTCAACGTTTCGACCTGCGCCGCGTTCATTGTCGCGGGCTCGGGCGTACCTGTCGCCAAGCACGGCAATCGCGCACTGTCGTCGCGCTCGGGCGCGGCCGATGTATTGTCTTCGCTCGGGGTTAGAATCGACATCACGCCCGAGCATGTCGGCCGCTGCATCACCGAGGCCGGGATCGGCTTCATGTTCGCGCCGTCGCACCATCCGGCCATGAAAAATGTCGGACCGACGCGTGTCGAACTGGCCACCCGCACGATCTTCAATCTCCTGGGCCCGCTGTCCAATCCGGCCGGCGTCAAACGACAAATGGTCGGCGTATTTTCCCGGCAATGGGTGCAGCCGCTGGCGCAGGTGCTCAAGAACCTCGGCGCCGAATCCGTCTGGGTGGTGCACGGCTCCGACGGTCTCGATGAAATCACCCTCACCGGCCCGACCTTCGTCGCGGCACTCGAGAACGGCAATATCCGTACCTTCGAGGTGACGCCGGAGGAAGCCGGTCTGACGCGCGTCGGCGGCGACGCGCTCAAGGGCGCCGATGCCCATGCCAACGCGATCGCGCTGCAAAGCGTGCTCGATGGAACGCCGAGCCCTTTTCGGGATGTCGCCTTGCTGAACGCCGCGGCGACGCTGATCGTCTCCGGCCGCGCCAGGGATTTGAAGGAAGGCGTTGCCATCGGCAAAAAATCGCTCGACAGCGGTGCGGCGGCGGCACGGCTGAAGCATCTGATCGCGGTCTCCAACGGCTGAGCGCAGGAAGCTGTCATGTCCGATATCCTGACCAAGATCGAAGCCTACAAGCGCGAGGAGATCGCCGCCGCCAAGCGCGCGCACCCGCTTGCCAGCGTCGAAGCGCTGGCGAAGGCAGCCCCCGCGCCGCGCGGTTTTGTCCGGGCGATCCGCGCAAAGCTGGCCCACGGCGAATACGCGCTGATCGCCGAAGTGAAGAAGGCTTCGCCCTCGAAGGGCCTGATCCGCGCCGACTTCGACCCGCCAGCACTTGCGCGCGCCTATGAAGCCGGCGGCGCTGCGTGTCTTTCGGTGCTGACCGACACGCCCTCGTTTCAGGGCCATCTCGATTTCATGGTGACGGCCCGCGCGGCCACCGGCCTGCCGGTGCTGCGCAAGGATTTCATGTACGACACCTACCAGGTGGTCGAGGCGCGCGCCCACGGCGCCGACTGCATCCTGATCATCATGGCAGCGCTCGACGACGCCGCGGCGAAGGATATCGAGGACGCAGCGCTGGCCCATGGCATGGATGTGCTGATCGAAATCCATGAACGCGCTGAGCTCGATCGTGCTCTAAAACTTCGCTCGCCGATGATCGGCGTCAACAATCGAAACCTTCGCACCTTCGAGACCACGCTTGCGACCAGCGAGGCGCTGGCGCCGCTGATCCCCCGGGATCGCCTGATGGTCGGCGAAAGTGGCATCTTGGCACCGGCCGATCTGGCGCGGCTTGCACGGGTCGGGATGTCGACGTTCCTGGTCGGTGAAAGCCTGATGCGGCAAGCCGATGTGGCGGCCGCGACCCGCGCGTTGCTGGCGCGCGGCGACGCCATCAGCGCGGCGGGGACGCGCTGACGCATGGCGCGCAAATCTTCTAAAGACAGTTCCGCCCTCACCCATATCGACGCCAGCGGTGAAGCGCGGATGGTCGACGTGTCGGCCAAGCCCGCCACCGAACGCACGGCGGTGGCCGAAGGCCGCGTCGTCATGAGCAAGGCGACGCTTGAACTTATTGTGAGCGGCAACGCCAAGAAGGGCGACGTGCTGGGCACCGCCCGCATCGCCGGCATCATGGCGGCCAAGCGCACGTCGGATCTGATCCCGCTATGCCATCCGTTGGCGCTGTCGAAAGTCACGCTGGACATTACGCCCGACAAGAAGCTGCCCGGCTGCATTGTCCGCGCCACCGTCAAGGTCACCGGCCCGACCGGTGTCGAGATGGAGGCGCTGACCGCGGTGTCGGTCGCGTGCCTCACGATCTACGATATGATCAAGGCGGTTGAGCGCGGCGTCCGCATCGAAAGCATTCATCTCGTTGAGAAAAAGGGCGGCAAGTCCGGGCACTATCGCGCCTGAGGACGGGCTACGGCTTGCCTTCACGGTGGGTTGATCGGACGACAGGGAAGAACGCGTCGGCCAGTGATTGACCGAAGTGAACTTGGTGTTAAGTCTCGTGCTTCGAAGCTCAGCCGGCCTCGCGTTGTCGCTCGCGATAGGCTCGGGTCTTGGTCCGGTTCCCGCACAGCGTTGACATGCACCATCGCCGCGTCGCCGGCTTCGAACGATCGAAAAACACCCGCCGGCACTCTTCGGCGGCACACATTTTCAGACGGTCCAGAGTCCTCCTGACCGAACCGTCATACATTTCGGCGACGACGACCGACAGCCCGGCCAGGGCATCGTCACGCCCGGCCCGCAGCGCCATGACGCCGTCATTGCGCGCTTCCGCCACCAGCGGGAACAGCCTCATCGCCTTGTTGAGGGACCGAACGGCGTCGCCGGTCTTGCGGCGTTCAGCCGGATCGATTTCCAGATAGGTGCGAACGCTCGATCGAAGCTGCAGCGCGGTATCGAACATCGCGGGGGCGATTTTGGCGCCCGACCACAACAACCCGCGTTGTGACATCCACGCGCCGAGCTCGCGCGGGCCTTCCAGTTCATCGCTTTGCAGATGCTGCACGCGATGATGCGTGAAATGCCTGACATCGAGCGAATTGGCGAAATCATAGAGATTTGCCAGCTCATCGGGAACCTTGAATTTTCTGGAGTCTTTGGACATTGCGACACCAGTAAAGCATTTTTACCGGTTGACAGCAAGCGACACTTGTATAGCCTTTTTACCGGTGTCCAACCTACCCCAGATTTCACGGAGGCCGTCATGAGCAGCGAGGCAGCATTGCCCAATCCCCGCATCTTTTATGGCTGGTTCGTCGTATCGGCCGCGTTCGCCGTGACCTTTGTCGGGTTCGGCTGCGCCTATACGTTCTCAGCCTTCGTCGAATCGCTGCAGCAGGATTTCGGGGCCTCGCGCGGCTCGGTGTCGCTGGTGTTCTCGCTCGCCGGCTTTCTCTATTTCGGTCTCGGGATCGTCAGCGGCCCGCTCGCCGATCGCTTCGGCTCGCGCCGCCTCGCCGTCGCCGGCATGATCCTGACCGGGCTTGGCCTTGCCGCCGCAGGTTTTGCGCGCAGTCTGCCCGAGGTCTACGCGGCTTACGGATTGGGCGTCGGACTTGGTGTCGGTTGCGCCTATGTTCCGGCCATCGGCGCGGTGCAGCGATGGTTCGTGCGGCGCCGCGGTTTTGCTTCCGGGCTGGCCGTGAGCGGCATAGGCGTCGGCACGCTGGTGATGCCGCCGCTGGCCTCTTTCTTCATCGAGACCTTGGGATGGCGCGGCGCCTATCTCGCGCTCGGCGGCCTCGCCGCCGTGGTCGGAGGCGGACTGGCGCTATTGATCGAGAACGATCCACGCGACCGCGGCCTCGGCCCCGACGGCGATCCGCTGCAATCCGGCACGCAGCCGGCGCGGCAAGGCGCTTCCGTGACCGAAGCGATCCGGTCACGCCGCTTCATCAGCCTGTACGCGGCCTGCCTGATCTGCTCGTTCGGCGTATTCGTGCCGTTCGTTCATCTCGTACCCTATGCCGGCGATTACGGCGTTGCGCCCTCGTCGGCCGTTCTGCTGCTCGGCGTGATCGGGGTCGGCTCTACCGCCGGACGCTTCTTCCTCGGCGGCCTTGCGGACCGAATGGGCCGCCAGCTTTCCCTGCTGTTGATGTTCATAGGCATGGCGCTCGCATTGGCGATTTGGGCGATTTCGGCGAAGTTCTGGTCGCTGGCCGCCTTCGCGTTCGTCTTTGGGGTGTTCTACGGCGGATGGGTCGCGGTGCTTCCGGCCGTGGTGATGGACCTTTTCGGCGGCCGCAATGTCAGCGGCATCATCGGCATCCTCTACACCAGTGTGGCGTTCGGCACCCTGATCGGCCCGACCGCCGCAGGCTTCGCCTTCGATTTGAACCACAGTTACACGCTGGCAATCCTGGCCGGCGCCGGCGCCAACATCGTGGCCGCGGCAATCGTGGTGGCGACGTCGAAGGGGGCATCCGCGAACAAACAAGGCGGCTAAGATAGTTGCAGCATGCCTCGCATTGACGCGGCCCGGCGCTGGTTAATCCTTCATTAACCCAGATTCCTAACGTCACCTCCATATCGGCGCCGTACCATTGCTGCGGGCCGGAGGCGCGAGAAACTACTTCCGGTAATCACGCTTGGCAGCGATCAAGACCAATGACGGTAAACGGGACCGCCTCCTTCATCCTCAAACATTCCATTCGCGGCGGTCCGATCCGCTGGCTTGTCCTTGGCGGCGTATTCCTGATTGCGGCGATCACGATCGGCACCACGATCATAGCCGGCAATTTCCGCGAGCGCGCGCTGAACTCAAGCGAACGCGAGCTGGAAAATACCGTGCTGTTGCTGGCCCGTCATTTCGATCAACAGCTCGAAGACTTCGAGGTCATTCAAAAGGACCTCATTGCGTATATGCGATCGAGCGGGATCGCCTCGCGCGAGGATTACAAGCGTCGGATGTCCGGCCAGGATATCCATCTGATGCTCAAGGCCAAGCTCGGCGCATTGTCGTATGTCGGCGGCGTCAACATTTTCGATGCGGACGGAGTGCTGATCAACGCATCCGCATCATGGCCTGTACCGGAAGTCCGCGTCGCGGATCGGTCCTATTTCAAGGTGTTCAAGTCGGACCCGCGATCACCTGACATGCTGATCGAGCCGGTATACAGCCGGATCACCGGCCTCTGGACCACGGTGATCGCCCGCAGGATGACCGGACCGACCGGGGAATTCCTCGGCGCCGTCGGAAGGGGCATCGAGCCGGCCAACTTCGAAAAATTCTTCGCCAGCCTGGCGCTTGGAGAAGGCGCCGCGATTTCAATGTACCATCGTGACGGCACGCTGCTGGCGCGTTATCCGCACGTCGATGCGATGATCGGGCAAAATTTCAAAGCCGGTCCGGTCCATCAGCAAGTCTTGGCGAAATCGGACCACGGGACGGTCCGCATCATCAGCCCGATCGACGGCCAGGACCGACTGGCCTCGGCCCGCACATTGCGCAATTTTCCGATTTCGGTCGTCGCGACCACTACCATAGCGTCGGCACTGGCCGATTGGCGGGAGCAAATCAGGTTTCTGATCGCGGTGGCCGGACTTTCGGTGCTCGCGATCAGCACGCTGCTGTTTCTTGTCGTCCGCAGGTTGTCGCAGCAGCATCAATTGGAAAAGCAGCGGCTCGACACCGCCATCAACAATATGACGCAAGGGCTGCTGATGTTCGACTCGTCGCACCGGCTTGTTGTCGCCAATCAGCGCTATGTCGAGATGTTCGGTGTATCCACCGAGGTGGTGAAGCCTGGCTGCACCCTGCAGGACCTTCTCAATCATCGCAAGGAAATCGGATCCTTCAAAGGCGATGTCGATGCATATTGCGCCACGCTCTTTGGCAAAATGGCGCAAGGAGAGATCTTCCAAACGATTTTGGAGACGGCCGATGGAGGCTCGATCCAGGTTTCGTACCGGCCGCTGCCACGTGGCGGATGGGTGACAACCCTTGAAGATATCACCGAGCGCCGGCGCGTCGAGGATCGCATCACTCACCTTGCGCATTACGACGCGTTGACTGACTTGCCAAACCGGGCGCTGTTCCATGAGCAGCTGAAACGGGAATTGGCTCGCATTGCTCCGGGCGAGCAATTGGCGGTGCTCTACATCGACATCGACGAATTCAAAAGCGTCAACGATACGCTCGGCCACCTGATCGGCGATGAATTGCTGAAATCCGTGGCTGTGAGCCTCGGCCGTTGCGTCAGAGATACCGACTTCGTCGCACGACTGGGTGGTGACGAATTCGCCATCGTTCAGACCGGGATCAGGACTGCCGACGACGTCACCGGTCTGGTGACGCGCGTTCTCGATACGATCCGGGAGCCCTACGAGTGCCTCGGGCATCAGGTGACGACCGACGCCAGCATTGGCATCGCGCTGGCGCCGCAGCACGGTGCCGATCTCGATCAAATTCTGAAGAATGCGGATCTGGCGATGTATGCCGCCAAATCCGCCGGACGCCGGACCTATCGGTTCTTTGAACCCGAAATGGACGCGCGGGCAAGAGCACGCCACATCTTGGAAATGGATCTGCGCCAGGCGATATCGGACGGCGCCTTCGAGGTTCACTACCAGCCCTGCATCAGTCTTCAAGATAACAAAATCACCAGCTGCGAAGCCCTGCTGCGCTGGCGGCATTCCGAACGCGGCATGATCCCGCCCGCCGAGTTCATTCCTATTGCGGAAGAGACCGGCCTGATCAATCAGCTCGGCGAATGGGTGCTGACGACGGCCTGCGCGGAGGCCACGACCTGGCCGGATCACATCAAGCTCGCGGTCAACGTCTCGCCGGTCCAATTCAAGAGCGGCACCCTGGCGTTGAAGATCGTCGCAGCATTGGCGGCCTCCGGCCTGCCGGCGAGCCGGTTGGAACTGGAGATTACCGAGGCGGTGCTCATTCGCGATGACGAAGCAGCCCTCGCCATTCTTCATCAGCTTCGCGCCATCGGGGTGGGAATCGCGCTGGACGATTTCGGCACCGGCTATTCCTCGTTGAGCTATCTGCAGCGGTTTCCCTTCGACAAGATCAAGATCGATCGCTGCTTCGTCAACGACATCGCGGAGCCGGACGGGTCATCCTGTATTGTGCAGGCCGTGGTCAACATCGCCGCGGCCCGTCAAATGACGACAACCGCGGAAGGCGTCGAAACGCAACAGCAGCGGGAACTGCTTCGCGCGCTCGGCTGCGCCGAAATGCAGGGCTACCTGTTCAGTCCGGCAAAGCCGGCCGCGGAGATCAGGCAGCTATTCCACCGCGAACAATCAGCGGGCGCGGACCTCAGGCCGCGTCGAAAGCGACGGCAAATGCCGACCACCGCGTGAGGTCCAGAGCGTTTTCAAGCGAAGTGGCGACCGGTTCGCGTCAAGAAAACGCGTCAAATCAAGAATCTAGAGCCCCGTTTCGATTTTGTCGAAACGGGGCTCTAGTACCTGGAATCACAAATCGGTATTGCGGCCCATCCTTCGAGACGGCCACTTCGTGACCTCCTCAGGATGAGGTCTAACTCGTTGAAGCACAACAACCTCATGCTGAGGAGCGAGCGACGCGAGCGTCTCGAAGCATGGGCAGCAAGCGACTCACAGATCTAACATAGTCAGTACTAGTTCGGAACCGCCGCCTTGGGAGATGAAGGCACACCCGCATTGACCGTGACGCCGCGCAGGAGGTTGTAGGCCGCGCCAAGCGCCTTGTCGTCCTTCTCCACGGGCGGAACGTAAGACTGCGAGCCGGACTGCTCGGCACCCTCGGCGGAAAGATGGCCGCGCATGGACGCCTCGCCCTTCATATCGAAGCGTGCCTTCATCTCGTCCGGCACATCCTGCAGCACTTCGATATCGGGGACGACGCCCTGCGCCTGGATCGAATGGCCGGACGGCGTAAAATAACGCGCGGTGGTGAGTGCCAACGCACCGTTGCCGGTGCCGAGCGGAATAATCGTCTGTACCGAGCCCTTGCCGAACGAGCGGGTCCCGATGAGGGTCGCGCGCTTGTGATCGTGCAATGCACCGGCCACGATCTCCGAAGCCGATGCCGATCCGCCGTTGATCAACACGACAAGCGGCTTGCCCTTGATGAGATCGCCGGTTCGCGCCGCGAAGCGCTGGGTCTCCTCCGCGGTTCGGCCTCGCGTCGAGACAATCTCGCCCCGCGCCATGAACGTGCCGGACACGGAGACCGCCTGATCGAGCAGTCCGCCGGGATTATTGCGCAGGTCGACCACGTAGCCAGCCAACTTTTCCGGCGGGATCTGTTTCGAAATGTCGGCGATCGCTTTTTTCAATCCGTCGGTTGTCTGTTCGTTGAAGGTGGTGATCTTGACATAGCCGATATCGCCACCGTCGGTGTGGTAGCTGACCGGGCGCATGCGAATGATTTCGCGCATAATCGAAACTTCGATCGGTGCCTCCGTGCCCTTGCGGATGATCTTGAGTCGGGTCTTCGTGCTGATCGGCCCCTTCATCTTGCTCACAGCCTGCTCCAGGGTGAGCCCTTCCACTGCTTCGCCATTGATGTGGGTGATCAGGTCGCCTGACATGATGCCGGCCTTCGCCGCGGGCGTATCATCCATCGGCGCAACCACCTTGACGAGGCCATCCTCCATCATGACCTCAATCCCCAGCCCGCCGAACTCGCCGCTGGTTGTCTCCCGCATGTCCCGCCAGGCCTTCTCGTTCATGTACCGCGAGTGGGGATCGAGCGCCGTGATCATGCCATTGATCGACGCCTCGATAAGTTTGGCGTCGTCGGGCTTTTCAACATAGTTCGTCCGTATCCGCTCGAACACCTCGCCAAACAGGTTGAGCTGGGAATAGGTGTCGGGGCCGGTCGCAGCCATGGCCGCCGCAACCAATTGCGAGCCCTGAGGCCCGGTGACCAGAAGGGTTAGACCCACACCCGTAGCCGCACCGAGGAGAAAGAGGGAGTTCTTGCGCATTGTTCGCGAACCTTCCTGCTGTCAGTTGCTGCCCGCCACGGGGTGGTTAAATCGGTGTC